>Ga0157371_10000009_pt1 | contig 392895 bp, 339 predicted proteins | sample C45metaG_FD_113462 | JGI IMG/M metagenome (GOLD analysis project Ga0157371, IMG submission 113462) | Corn rhizosphere microbial communities from Kellogg Biological Station, Michigan, USA - C4-5 metaG | ecosystem: Host-associated > Plants > Roots > Rhizosphere > Soil | place: USA: Michigan... | reverse complement strand
TTCAAGGTAAATATGTATTATTGAAAAAAATAAATTTTTTAAACCTTAAAAACATCAATTAGCGATGGAAAAATTCTCAAAAGTTAAAGCTGCTGTTGCTGCTATTGAAGCAGATGTAGAAAAATTTTATAATGCTGGCAATGCAGCTGCTGGTACTCGTGTGCGTAAAGCAATGCAAGATCTTAAAGTTTTAGCACAAGAAATCCGTGCAGAAGTAACTGACAAGAAAAACTCTGGAAAATAATATTTCGCGAGTATGAAACAAAAAGGGTTCTGGTATGCCAGGCCCCTTTTTGCGTTTATAGCATTTGTTATACTTAAGAAGTTTAACCGTAATATGTGCGTCAGAATTCGTAAGTCTCACAGGTTCGCACATCGTCACCTTGAACTTGTTTCAGGGTCTTAATGAGCTTACCATATAGATGCTGCAATAAATCCGATAGCTACCGGATCAGCATGAAGCCCACAAATTAATAACACCTATAAAAAGATAAAGCTCCCCATCGCGGAGAGCATCTATCCAACTAACAAAACATATTTTTTAACGGGCGATAAGCCTTACTTACATTTATCCTTTTTTAACCAATTTATATTCGATAACCGGTTTACCTCTTTCACCACCGTCGCCAGAAATGTAACTATTGAATTTCAGTTTATAATAATTACCTGCAGCATCTTTAATAATATAACAAAGATCACTTTTAACTGCACCGCCTGTACCTGCCTGGCTAGGCGAAGTTCTCCAGCTTGTTCCAATCACATCTTTTGCAGATAGAAAAGTAATACCAGCTAAATCAGCCTCTGTAAACGTTGAATAAGCGTCTTTTTTAGATACCATTGCTGCACTTACGCCGCCTAAGTTATTAATAGAAATAAAATCCTGAACCCAATAAGGCGACCCTAAACCAGAGTTAAACGTACTATAACTCCATGAAATATCCCATGCACTTTTTGCTGGTTCGGCCTGAACAATTTTATTGTTTTCTAATGAAACAAAAACCAGATTATAATCGGCACTTTTAGGCACATCCATAGTTTTTATTACAGTTTCATTTAGCCGGGCATATTGAATTTTATAACCAGAACCGTTACGGGTAACTTTTAATTTAAACCACTTGTCTTTATCCTTATTTCCTTCATAGCTTAATAAATAAACTTTATTATCTGCTTCGGTAGCACTTACTTCAGCAAAAGCTGTTTTAGTGACATTTCCATCCCAATAATCAACTAATGATACAGTAAGCGGATCCATGATGTCGTGATTTAAATTAACGTTTGTTCCAGGATCTGCCAGTGTAACAGCTGTAATATCGGTTTTTGAGGTAGCCGTTGCGGTAGTTTGATAGGAGGAGTTAAGTACAACTCTGAATTTACCATCAGAAGTTAACCCGATATTGAAGCTTTTTCTCTCTGCAGAAGTCTGTTTATTTGCGCTAAAATCTACATAAACGATATTTGTATAGTTTGATTCTGCTGTTTTGCCACTAAGTGTTAACGTACTTCCATCAGAAGGTGGAGCAATAAAAATGGGTTCATCGGTATCTTTTTTACAAGCTGTAAATGTTATTGCTAAAAAAGCCACAGCGATCATTGAGTTAAGTTTATTCATCTTGTTTTAATTATGTTATTATTGTTAAAGTTTATTCCAGTTATAGGTTAGCCCAAGTACATACGATCGACCATAACTATATGGAACATCGCCACCTATGCTATGCGCCCCGCCAGTAGCGGTTGAAGTATTGCTGAGTTGTGTAACATTAAAAAGGTTTTTAATACCAGCATTAATGGTTAAAGATTTAAACAGATTTTTGTTCAGCATTAAATCTGCAGTATGGAAATCGCCAATTTTTGTCAGTCTTACTGAGTTGGGATCGTTTTCTATAGTAAGTTTATAGTTTGGTAAGCTCCCCGTATATTTATAAAAGAGGCTGATACTCCCATTTATTTTCGGAAGCGTATAAGTTATATTCGAATTTACTTCCGTAGCCCAAGCAAATTCTGGAGTTTCCAATTGTGGATTGCTCACCCTTAAATCACTGTATCGGCCGATATATGATACACCCAGTGTAGCTTGAATATTTTTATAAATCAAGGTATTATCCAATGTACCACCAGTAGTTTTATATTTTTCTACGTTAAATAGTGAGGTTATAGTGTTATTTGTAGGAGACTGAGCAAAATTTATCCTGTTTTTAAATAGATTATAAAAAGCCGATAGGTTAGAGCGGAATTGCAAATCTTTCTCATGTATGCCTGACCATGCCAAAGAACCATTAAAACTATTCGATTCTTCTGCTTTTAAATTGGGATTACCCAAAATATTATGACTGGCATCTACAAAATCATAATACAATTCCCTCAAGGCAGGTGAACGAAAACCTTTCGCATAAGCCAAACGCAGATCTAAATCTTTTGTTAAAGTAAATTTGGTATTTAATGACGGAATTACAGGTGGAGCATCGTAAATGGAATTTTTAATAAACCTCAATCCTGGCCTTACTCTTATTCCACCGGTAAGTTTAATCTCGGCAGAAATAAACGCTGCATAATCATTGATGACCGGCGATCCGTTAATTCTCTGTCCACTGGCTGCATCTCTATTGTATTCGATTCCGGGCTGAAATACAATTGATTGATTCAATACGTAAATTGCAGTGGCCCTAAAAATAGCTGAGTTGAATTTTGCGATATCCTGTTCGCCCTGATCCACGCTTAATCGTTCTGTGTTGTTTGTAAAATTATGGATAACAGTATGGGTTGATCGTTGTAAATCGGTGTAACCTCCTATAGCTGTAACCTGTAATTTATCATTTACCCTCCATTCGGACTGCAATTGTTGCGTATAACGTTTGGTCGTGTACGTGGACAGCTTCCCTTCGAAACTTGATGGATTTATTCCAAAACGCGAATCAATATCCTCGTTTAGCCCATCTAAACGATACCATATATTGAAATTTTGATTTCTATAACCGATTTTAGTATTACCAAGCCATTGCTCCTTAGGCTTCCATTGATTTTTATGGCTGTTAAATTCTTCTAAAAATGCTGTTTTTGGAGCCATATTCCAGCCACCGAAATCGTTATGTGATGCACCAAGCAAAACACTCCAGCCTTTTTGCTGCCAACTAATACTCAGATTCTGATTATGCTGACCCGCACCATGGAGCAGGTTATATTCTTTTCCAGCTGTCTCTTCCTGTACACGCACATTAACGCTTAACAATGGCTTTCCGGGATTTTTGGTTATAATATTAATTACGCCGGCCAGAGCATCAGTACCATATATAACAGACATCGGGCCTTCTACAATTTCAATCCTTTCAATGGTATTAACGTCTATCTGATTTAAACTTTCGCGGGCATCCGATCGATCTACCATAGGTACGCCATCCAATAAAATTTTAATATTCCTGCCAGTCATTCCCATTAAAGAAACATCAGTTGTGCCTAAGGTTAAATCATTGCTAAAACGAAAACCGAGTTCGGTATTTAAAATCTGCTGTACATTGGTTGCTGCTCTTAACTTAATCCGTTCTGCACTTATGGTTTTTACATTGTATACCGAATTTTTCAAAGTCTGCGGCCCGTACTGTCCCGTAATTACTACCTCTCTCAAATCATTTGCCTTTGCTGTATCCATTTTAATTTCCTGAGCCACAGTAACAAATCCATAAAGCGATAAGGCAATTGATAAATATATCTTCATTTATTTAGACTAATTATAAATAATTATGCAAATTTGTAGATATTCAATAAAAGCAGATAACGTTAAACGGATAATTAATACCGCTAAACGGATTAAATAAATATGGAAGTTAAACTCTCTACCTATCCAGAAGGAAAAATTATTTATGAGCACACCTACCCTGATAATTTTGATGGTATTAAAGATGTAGAGGAGATGGTATCAGAGTTAAAAACAGCCCATGCCAACTTGCGTATAAACCAAAAGTGGTTTAGCGGGATTCATATTGCTATTGTAGAAATTGGCCCCCAAGAGGAAGAAAGTTTTAGCTTTGAATCTTCCCAACAGCATATTGGCTTTCTATTTTGTCTGAGCGGCACAATTAATTATTATAATAACAGGCACCAAAATAATTTTTTATCACTGGCTAAAAACGAGCAGGACTTTAATATAGGCAGGGTTAATTCGATTAAATTTAATGTAGTAGAGAAAACCAGTTATCTTTATATACAGCTCACCGAACAATATTTCTGCCAGGTAACAGGAGGAGAACCTGGCTATGAGATTAAAACAACCATCCAAAAATCCACCAGCCCGGAAATTGGTTTGATACTGCAGCAAATTATTTACCCCAGACACGAAGCTAGATTAAAGCGACTATTTTTGGAGGCCAGGATATTTGAATTGATTATTGCTTATTTTAATCAAAAACAAGAAAAACAAACAGGCATAATAAAAAAGAATGATATAGAAAAAATTCTAATGGCCAAACGATTGGTTGAGTACGATTTACAAAATCCGAATTCATTAATGGAATTATCGCGGAAGGTTGGTATTAATGATTATAAACTTAAAAGAGGTTTTAAGGAACTAACGGGATTTACTGTATTTGGCTATCTTTACAAGATCAGGATGGAAAAAGCCCATTATTTTTTATCCAAAGAAAAGAAAACTGTAAATGAAGTTTCTTTTCTTGTAGGCTATAAAAATGCACAACACTTTATTACTGCCTTTAAAAAGCAGTATAATATTTTACCAGGAAGTTTAAACAAAAGCCAGTAATTCAGCGCAAACGTTTGTTTATTCTTTTACTTCATTTATAATCAGATCAGACTCTACGATGGTATTGTAATAGGCCTGGTTTTCAGAATTAGGACTATGAATAAGATCTAACAGGATATTGGCGGCTTTCTGTCCCTGCAAATATGGATATTGCTCTACTGAAGCTACAGGTGAATTATCTAAGTAGCTGATAATAGGCAAATTTGCGTAACTCACTATATCAAAATCATTAATTACATTTAACTTTTTAAAGTATCTGATCAGAAACAGCGCTACATAATCATTAAAAGCAACGATAGCCGTTGGTTTTCTTTTGTGGTTTAAAAACTGTTCGGCAGCTTCTATTGTACCTTGTTCGGTTAAATCACAGTTTACTACTAAGGATGGATCGAATTTTAACCGGTTAAAAGTAATTGCCTGTATGTAACCATCCCTGCGCTCCTCACTTGCATATAAAGTATTAGGGCCGTTAATCATTCCAATACTTCTGTGTCCCTTTTTCAATAGATAGTTTACAGCTTTTACTGTTGCACTTTCCAGGCTACAAGCAACATAATGCACGTTTTTTAATGGCGGTATCCGGTCAAAAAATACAACTGGTATATTAAATGAATTAAGCTTTTCGAAATGATCAAATTTAGAAGTGTCTTTACTGATGGAAACCAATAAGCCATCTACCCGTTGATTTTTCATTTTCTCAACGAGCTTTACTTCCTGCTCATAATAATCGTGTGATTGTGCAAAAATTACCGTATAGTTTTTCTTAATAGCTTCATCTTCAATTGCAGAAATAGCGATGGAGAAAAAGTGCTCTGACAGCTCTGGTAAAATTACACCAATAGTATACGTTTTCCCTTTTTGAAAAAGAATAGCTGCATTATTGGGCTCATAGTTTAGCGACTTCGCCAGCTGCTTAATTTTCTCTCTCGTAACCGCTCCAATGCTCGGATGATCGTGCAATCCCCTGGAAACACTGGATGGAGAAATGTTTAAGATTCTGGCTATTTCTTTGATGGTTGTTGGTTTCGACTGCATTCTTGAGTGCTAAACTACATTAAATTTCTTTAATACTTAATAATACAAATTAATCAAACGTTTGCGCTATTTTTTTCCTCATTTCTTTCCGCTGTTATATAAATATCAATAATTTCGAAAAACTAATGGCGCTACTAAACTACTAAACCTTTACAATTATAGGCTTATCGAAAAATTAGCCATAGCACTTTTAAAGGGGTTCAATGCATGATAAAGTTAATAAGAATTGCGTTCACCTCAACAAATTTTTAATGAAACTTGTTTTATATACAATCTCATTTAAACGAAAAGACGAGAAGTGTTCGTACCACTCCTCGTCAAATTGGGTTATTTTCCTGCAAGCAGGTACAAAAGTTATCTAAGCTATATGTTTAACCCTTCCCAAAGGTATAAAATTTAGGGATGTTTAAATAGGGTTGTGCTTATTCTAATTGTTTAAGTTTATAGCAATGCTTTAACAACTTGAGGCATTGCCATTCAAATCTCTAAGAAGTAATCCATGCGTCATATATATCCAAAGCATGTTTTTTTGTAAAAGCATATTCATTACTTTGCTTCACTTATTAAATAACATGATAGCCTTATATATTGTACTCGTTCTCTTCATCACATTTTTAGTCATTACCAATCTTCCGGTTTTTGGGCGTTTGCCAAAAGGATTACGGCTGGAAAAAATCCGCCACCTAGCTAATTATCATGATGGTGCCTTGCAAAACCAGTCCTTAACGCCAATGCAACCTGATGGTGTTAGCTTTTTTAAGGTTTTAAGCGCATTTCTGTTCGAAAAACATCCAAATAAGGCTCCTCATGGAGCGCTTCCTTATACTTCACCCGACTTAAATGGCAGCCCTAAAAGCGATTCGCCTGAAATTATCTGGTTTGGACATTCCTCTTACCTGATCAAAGTAGCTGGTTTAAGAATTCTGGTTGATCCTATATTTAGCAAAACACCCTCTCCATTTTCATTTATCGGGAGTAAGGCTTTTTCGGGCACCGATGTACTAAAAGCAGAAGAATTTAAAAATATCGATATCCTGATTATCACACATGATCATTATGATCACCTTGATTATAGTAGTATTTTAAAAATTTCGCCAGAAGTTAAAACCATTGTCACTTCACTTGGAGTAGGTTCACATCTGGAGCGATGGGGAATTAAGAAAGAAAACATAAATGAACTGAGCTGGAACGAATCAATAACATTGTTTAACAACTTGCAATTAACAGCTGTTCCGGCGAGACATTTTACCGGGAGAAAGTTTAAAAGGAATCAAACGCTTTGGTCAGCCTTTGTACTGAAAACTACAAACTACCAGCTATTTTTGGGGGGCGATTCCGGATATGATACACACTTCGCTAAAATAGGTGAGGAGTTTGGTCCCTTTGATTTAGCCTTACTTGAGTGTGGGCAATACAACGCCTATTGGCCATATATCCATATGTTTCCAGAAGAAACCGTACAGGCCGCAATTGATTTAAAAGCAAACATTTTAATGCCTGTACATTGGGGTAAATTTAGCTTAGCCATGCATCCCTGGAATGAACCTATTAAAAGAGTTGTTTTAGCAGCAGCAGAGAAGCAGCTTCCCTTAGTTACTCCAAAATTGGGTGAAACCGTAATCTTAAACGAATATTTGCCTACGGAAAATTGGTGGCTGACAGAATAAAAATTAAACAATAATTGTACTATGGTGTTTAATTCTAAAATCAAATACAATTATGAAAACTGATCTTGTTGAAATTTTTCAGACCATTAGAGCCGGAATACAACCATACGCCAGCCGCGGATATACGGTACATGAAAATTCGGAAAACGGGTATGATCTCTACAGTGAAAAAAATATTGAATTAAACGGCGAAAAAGTGACAGAACGCTTTTTTACAGGTGTTTATATTAACGGTGATGCTGTAGAAGTTAAAATCAATACGGATGAATTTTCTGCAGAAAATCACGATTTACACAATTTTGGAGAAAATAAAGCAGGTTTAAAAATTTCGAGCCTTGATGATACCAAATTAAAAGAAGTAGAAACTTTAGTGGAGATTATCCATACAAACTTTAAAGAAAAAGAATGGATTTAAAAATATGATGGTTAAATTTGCAGCAGATAATTTATTCTGAATAACTTTCTACTGATTGAACAACTTAATTTCCGAAGATAACTGGCACCATCAATTTAGTTTAGCACTTGCTCATCATAAAATCGGGTACTTTTTTTATCTAGAAGATGGATTTCAGTTGTTACGGATTAATCATCAATTGATCATCCACCTGGTTAGTTTAAACCATAAATTTATCCCACGCGATCTTATAGGTTTACAAAAAAAATATCAGCGCATAGATACGAAACTCATTCACCTATGGAAAGATCTCTGGCTATCAAAACCAGATCAGGTTTTGGCGAGAATAAAATCTCTGCTTGGTAAAAATATTCGTATTCATGGCAGGAAAACCAAAGTATTCAAGATTACCAAACCTGTTGCTGATTCTTTTTTAATTGAAAATCACCTGCAGGGATCTGTAAACAGCCGTTATAAAATTGGTTTATTTGAAAAAGATGAACTCGTGGCTGTTGCTACTTTTTCGGCACTGCGTAAAATGAATCATACCGAAAATTATAAATCTGCAGAACTGATCAGGTTTGCAGTTAAAGCGGGTTATTCCATTACCGGAGGGTTAAGTAAACTGATTTCCTTTTTCGCTGCAACATATCAACCTAATGACCTGATGACTTATGCAGATCGGGACTGGTCAGCAGGAGAGGCTTATATCAAATTGGGTTTCAGGCAAACCGCCGTTTTGGAACCTCAGATTTACATATTGGATGAAAATCTAAATCGTCAGCTTAAAAAAGATCAGCAGGTTTTTGCACAAGAGGTATATCATACAGGAAGTTTAAAATTCATTCTCCAGTTTTAATGGATCAGCATAACCTCATTATCATTTTAGGCGCAACTGCCTCTGGCAAAACCAGGCTGGCCGTAAGCATAGCAGATGCTTTAAATGGAGAAATCATTAGTGCCGATAGCCGTCAGATATTTAAAGGAATGGATGTTGGCACAGGAAAAGACTTGCAAGAATATCATATAAACGGCAAAACCATCCCTTATCATTTAATCGATATTTTAACACCTGGCGAGCGTTATCATGTAGATGCTTTTAAAAATGATTTCTATCAGGCCTTTGAATCTATAACAAAAAAAAACAAAATCCCTATCCTTTGTGGTGGAACAGGAATGTATATCCATAGCCTTCTGCAAAATCAAACATTTACTGCTGTTCCCGTAAATCAACAGTTGAGAGATCAACTAAATTTATTATCGAAAGAGGAATTGATTTTAAAATTGCAAAATGATAAAAGCCAGGAAACCGGCCATGTTGATCTATCCTCTAAAAAGAGATTAATCCGCGCATTAGAAATAGCAGATTATTTAAAACATCATACACTGGAAACAGTAGATCGCCCGGAAATTAAACCGATTATTTTTGGATTGAAGAATGAAGTAGAGGTGACCAGAGCTAAAATTTTAGCCAGATTAAACGAAAGATTCAATGCAGGCTTAATTGAAGAAGTAGCACAATTACTTAAAGAGGGCATTAGTAAAGAAATACTGGTTTTCTACGGACTGGAATATAAATTCATTGTGAATTACCTGGATGGATTATTAACTTTTGAAGAATTAAAGCTGAGACTTGGTACTGCTATTTGCCGATATGCCAAAAGACAAAATACTTTTTTCAGGAAAATGGAAAAGGACAATGTGGAGATTATCTGGCTGGATGCATCTGCATCAACAAACCTGTTAAAACAGTTAATACTTGAAAAGGTTTCAGTTGCTTCAAATTAACTTTATTGGTCATCTTAAGGTTGTCTTATCGCTTAAATTATATTAAAAAAGCCCTTTTGGCACAACCTTTGTATCTGTTGAAGATATTAGTTTAACTCAAAAACAATATCTTAAAAATGAAAACAATTACTAAAATTATTGCTACTTCAGCAGCTGTCGTGGCTTTATTCTTTACTACAAATGCTAACGCGCAATCAAGTCGGAACTTAGGAATAGGATTAAATGTAGGAGCGGGAACATCAACTGGATATGGTTTAGTGTTAGGTGGTGATATCAGATATCAATTTAACGTAGATAAGCAATTATCAATTCCTGTAACTGCGGGCTATAATAACTTTTCTAGAAAAGACTCTTACGGAGGTGGAAGCTTCGGCATAATTCCGGTTAAAGCAGGTGCAAAATATTTCTTTAATGATTCGGGTGCGGGTGCTTATGGCCTTGCAGAGTTAGGTGCTGGTTTTGGTACAACTAAAGGTTCTGGTACTTCATTTGTTTATTCTCCGGCAATTGGTTATGCATGGAGCAATGGTTTAGATTTAGCTGCTAAATACGAAGGTTACTCTAACAATGGTAGTATTGGTTTTGCTGGCATTCGCTTAGCTTACGGATTTAGCTTGTAATCATCCTGCTAGATAATATTTAAAGCCCCGACTTTGGTCGGGGCTTTTTTATTTCATAATATTCTGAAAAAAATGAAAATTTGAAAATCCGCCATAGATATTTTAACGTATATAAATTAAATCCTTAATTGATAACTTAAAATATCTTAAAATGAAAACAGCTACTAAACTTTTTGCAACGACTTTAACGGCTCTTGCAATTTTAACCACTTCTAATTTAAAAGCGCAAACAATGGGTTCCACCGAGCCAATGACTACCGGAAGCGGAATGGCTTTCAAAATCGGCGTAGGTGTAAATGCTGGATTATTTCCAGATCGTTCGGAAATGGATTATGGTTATGGTGCAGATGTAAAACTTCAGTATGATTTAAGCCCGTATGTAGCTGTTACAGCTTCCGGCGGTTATACCCGTTTAAAATGGAAAGGCAGCCCGCTAAAATTCGAATTTATTCCGGTAATGGGTGGTGTGAGGGTATTCCCAATTGAAAGAATGTATCTGGCTACCGAACTTGGTTCAGGTTTGGCCATAAAAGAGGGTGCCAACATGAACTTTATTTATACCGGTGGTTTAGGTTACGAATGGAAAAACGGTCTTGATCTTGGCGTAAAATATGAGGGGTATGTAAATAACAGCGCTTCCGATCTTTACTTCATGAAAACCGGACAATTTAACCTGAGACTGGCTTATAATTTTAAATTATAATTAGAACATCATTTAATTTTGGAGTCCCGATGAAAATCGGGACTTTTTTATTTATTTACCATTTTAATTGCTATTTTGAGCCGAAAACCAAATACAAATGAAAAGAATATTCGGACTAGTAATACTTACCGCTTTAATGGCCTGTAACCAGACAGACAAAAAATCTGCAAAAACTAAAGATTCAATAAAAACAGATTCGGCATCGGTTAAAAATGAGGTTTCTATAAAAGACAAGCAAAAATCTCAAATCTTTAACCAATATGTAGATTTAAAAAATGCACTCGTAAAATCAGATTCTGCCAGTGCACAAAAATCGGCAGCAACGTTACAAACGAGTTTGGCTGCCTATAAAGGTTGCGAGCCTACTGCAGCTGTTTCAGGGAAAATCGCTGCAAGCAAGAATCTCGCTTCGCAAAGAAAAGAATTCACTGTTTTAAGTGCCGATTTAATCGCCTTGCTTAAAAATGCAGAAATAGAAAAAGGCACGATATATGTTCAACATTGCCCTATGGCGAATAAGGGAGACGGAGGTGATTGGTTATCAACCGAAAAGGAAATTAAAAATCCTTACTATGGTAACGAGATGTTAGAATGTGGTAGAGTTGCCGAAGAGATTAAGGCAAAATAAGGTGCTAAAACGGGTTTAATTAAGCATGATTGTTACGTCATTTTGACTAATTATTCATATTAATTTAACAGATTTGTTATGCATGTATATTAATTTTATATAATTTAGAAAGCTATAAACATAATACAATAATATGTCAGATATTGCAGAGATAAAAGTTGATGGTAAGACAGTAGAATTGCCAGTAATTACAGGAACAGAAGATGAAAAGGCCATTGATATTTCGAAATTAAGAGATCTAACAGGCTTTGTAACTTTAGATACTGGTTTTAAAAATACTGGTTCTACAAAAAGTAAAATCACTTTTTTAGATGGTGAAAAAGGCATTTTAAAATACAGGGGATATTCTATTGAAGAGCTTGCGGCAAAATCGAGTTTTTTAGAGGTTATTTATCTGATTATCTATGGTGATCTTCCTACGCAAACTCAATTAGAAGGACTGCAGGCCGAAATCAGTAAACATACACTCATACATGAGGATATGAAGAAATTTTTTGATGGTTATCCATCAAGATCTCATCCAATGGGTCAGTTAGGCTCCCTGATCTTCTCATTGTCTACATTCTATCCTGAGTGCTTAAAGCCAAATCAAACCGCAGAAGAACAAGATTTAACCATCATCAAACTTTTGGCTAAATTTCCAACCATTGTTTCTTTCGTTTATAAAAAATCATTAGGTCATCCACTGATTTATCCAAAAAATAAATACGATTATGTAACCAATTTTCTTTGGATGACATTTGGACAACGTACCGAAGATTACGACGTAAATCCGATTGTGGTTAATGCCATGAATAAATTGCTTATTTTACATGCAGATCACGAGCAAAACTGTTCAGCATCAACCGTTCGTATTGTAGGTTCTTCTGATTGTAATTTATATGCTTCAATTGCTGCCGGTATTGCGGCACTATGGGGTCCACTGCACGGCGGTGCTAACCAGGCGGTGATCGACATGTTAGAGTTGATTAAAGCTGATGGCGGTGATACAGAGAAATGGATTGCAAAAGCGAAAGATAAAAATGATCCATTCCGCATGATGGGCTTTGGGCACAGGGTTTACAAAAACTTCGATCCAAGAGCTAAAATTATTAAAAAAGCTTGTGATGATATTTTAGAAAACCTGGGCATTGATGATCCGATTTTAGAAATTGCTAAAAAATTAGAAGAAGCGGCTTTAACCGATCAATACTTTATCGACCGTAAGTTATATCCGAATGTAGATTTTTATTCAGGTATTATTTACCGCGCATTAGGCTTCCCATCCGAAATGTTTACTGTTCTATTTGCTTTAGGGCGTTTACCAGGATGGATTGCACAATGGAAAGAAATGCACGAAAACAAAGAACCGATAGGTCGTCCACGTCAGATTTATGTAGGCGAAACTGACAGAGAATTTGTTGAGATTAAAGACAGAAAATAATTCTATAAAACCCATAAAAAAACCACCCGAGTATCTTGGGTGGTTTTTTTATGGGTTCTATCCGTCATCTCGACTGGAGCAAAGCGAAATGGAGAGATTTTTAAAGAACGTTTAAGTGGATAGTTCAAAGATTTCTCCGCTACGGTCGAAATGACGATACAATTTTAGGTAGCTACGTAATAAATCAGGTTAATCATCACTATTTCCGATAGTTTAAAAGCTACTGCATACAGGATCAATATCCAGAATATTTTAAAAATTGTGCTCCACGTTTTGCGTTGATAAAAAATGGTAAGTGCCTTAAACATATACCAGAACAGAAATATGGTAACACCCACCTCAATAATTTTGCTGACAAAAGAATCTTCCCCAAAAACATGTTTCATTACCGGCTGAGTGATAATGGCGACGATAAAATAAACCATCATACCATGGATCGTAAAAATCAGGTGATCCAGATAGTAGATGTGGTTTTTTCTGAAGTTTAGCATAATAAACCAGGCCAGCAATGGCATCAATAAAAAATATTGCTTCGGGCGGTTATGCTCCAGAGTTTCCTGGATGACCTCAGATTTTTCTCCAAGTGTGATTGACCGCTTTTTAATCAGTCTATCGTACCAGCTATCTTGTTTGGAAACAGGCAGCTTTTTCTGTCTCAAAAGATAAGCTGCATAGGTACTATCATTCCTTTCGATGTGAATATCATTATATTCATCGATCATATCAGTTAGAGAATCAGACTTTAGTTTAGCATTTTCTGCATTAAGTCTATTTAATTCTTTCTCCTGATCAGCAAAACCAAGTTTTACAAATTCCTTCTTCCTGATTGCTTCGTTAATCGATCTTGTAGCTTTATTTGCAATTTCTTTAGATATACCTGTAAGCTTTAGTGCTTTATTTACACTATCTGTAACATTTTCATCCTTTTTCTTTTCGATACCAATATGTCCATTATCGGGGTCTTTTTCTACGTGTTTTGGCGAATACACCACCAAAAAATATACTATGGAAACAAAAATGTACATGCTTACCGGATTAATGTACCGGGCTCTTTTACCAGCCAAATAATCGAGCGTTACCTGCCCAGGCTTTGTTAAAAGAGGAGAGAGGGTTTGAAAGAATTTATTGTCGAAGTGAAAGTAATGTGCAATACTGTGGCTGATAAAAGCCCAGAAACTTTCTTTTAATTCTAAATTTGGCTGACCGCAATCACTACAATAATGTTTCTCAACATGAGCGCCACAGTTTAGGCAGTTGTGTTCTTTTCTATACTTACCAGCTGACATTGGAATAAATTGGAATTATAAATGATTAATAGCTTCTACTTCTGCCCGTGTATGTTTATGCTTAAATATGACCACAAAAACGACTGCAATAACAAGTACGTAAATGGTAAAAGTTAACCAGATGTTATGCCAGTCCTTTACATCAAGGGCCCTGCTGAGGTTTCCGTTAGGCAATACATCAATTCCTTTATTTTTAAGAAATTTAAGTAAGTGTACATTGTCTTCCTCACTTTTAACATATTTGGAGAGCGAAGCAATCGTACTGTAATAAGTGGTAAAGAAGCGGCTAATCATCCAACCTGAAACCAAACTGCCAAACACGGCACCAAAGCCATTAGTCATCATCATAAATAAACCCTGTGCAGAAGAACGGATTTTTGGCGCAGTTGATGTTTCAACAAACAGCGATCCTGATATATTAAAGAAATCGAATGCCATTCCGTAAACAATACATGAAGTAATGATCATCCAGAGGTTGGTTGAAGGATCGCCATAGGCGAATAAACCAAAACGTAGTACCCAGGCAAACATCGCAATTGCAATTACCCATTTAATGCCAAATCTTTTCAAAAAGAAAGGAATAGCCAGAATAAAAAGTGTTTCTGATACCTGCGAAATTGATAAAATGATGGTAGAATATTTAATGACAAATGATTCTGCAAAAACGGGGAATAATTTAAATTCATCCAGAAAAACATCACCATAAGCATTTGTAAGTTGCAAAGCAGCTCCTAAAAACATAGAAAAGATGAAAAACAACGCCATTTTGTAATCGGCGAAAAGCTTAAAAGATTCGAGTCCAAGTTTCTGTGCAAATGTTTTTTTATCGCTGATTAAATTTAAAGGCTTACAAGCAGGTAATGTAAAAGCATATATGCCCAATAATAAGGCGCTTATACCTGCAATGTAAAACTGGTTGGCACTGGCCTTATTACCCGTTAAATTGGTAATCCACATGGCAGCAATAAAACCAATGGTACCCCAAACCCTGATGGGCGGAAAATCTTTTATTACATCGAAATTGCCATTTTTTAAGGTGGTGTAACTGATCGAATTGCTCAGGGCTATGGTTGGCATGTAAAAACACATGGCGACCAAGATTACCCAAAAAAAAGTATGCGGATCATTTACCTGTGGCAGGTAAAACATGGTTGCTGCGTAAAGTAGATGCAAGATGGCATAAAGTTTTTCTGCGTTAATCCATTTATCGGCTAAAATACCGGTTATGGTAGGCATAAATAGTGATGCAATGCCCATCGTAGAAAAAATGATTCCAAAATCTGCACCATCCCATTGTTTGGTTCCAAACCAATAATTTGCAATTGTAATTAACCAGGCAGCCCATACAAAGAATTGCATGAAACTCATTATAGTTAAGCGAAACTTAACATTCATAATAATAATTTAGTTTGAATGATTGAAAGTAAAAGCTGAATATAGAACTATTTTAAATGATAATCCAAAATGAACCTAAATTATTTAAAATAATCCGGCTCATTTTAGAATTTAGCTTTTACAGAGGGGATTCGAGAGAAAAAACCTGACAAATTTTGAGCGGATAAACACTTTATATACCACAACACTAAGATGTTCCGCGCTTATTCAACTCATCTCTTAATCTTGCGGCCTTTTCATAGGCTTCTTCGGCAATGGCTTCCTGTAATTTTTGTTGAAGTTCCTCCAATGTTAAATCACCAAAACCCTGTTGCTGGGTTGAGGTAGGCAGGCTATCTGCTTCGGGTTCTTTGGCAATAGAATCCATATTTTCAAGAAAAAGAAAGTCATTACCTTCTATCACGATTCCGGCAGAAGCCAAAATAAATTCGTAGGTATAAATCATGGCATTAAACCGAACGGCCAAAGCAATAGCATCAGATGTTCTGGCATCAACTTCATGTGTATTTTTACCATCACTACAGATTAACTTTGCGTAAAAAACGCCATCAACCAGATTGTATATAATAATTTCCTTAATATCGATATGAAAAGTGTCAGCCATTGATTTGAATAAATCATGTGTTAATGGCCTACTAGGAGTCATTTTCTCAATTTCTATGGCAATGGCCTGCGCTTCAAATGCACCAATAATAATTGGTAAGCGACGGCGTCCATTTACTTCTCCTAAAACAAGGGCATAAGCGCCAGATTGAGTCTGGCTGTAAGATAAACCTACAATATCTAATTTAACTTTTTTCATATTTGTTTTCCAAACCTCGCAGGTCTAATTCGGGTGATAAGTTTTTTTTCGGTCTCATTGAAGGCTATCGCCATTTTAAAACCTGCGAGGTTTAAAGGTTTATTTTATGCTTTATGTGCTTTTAATGCTTCAATTAATTTTGGTACCACTTCAAAAGCATCACCAACAATACCATAATCGGCCACTTTGAAAAAAGGAGCTTCCGGATCTTTGTTGATTACAACAATCACTTTTGATGAGCTAACACCCGCCAAATGCTGGATAGCACCTGAGATACCAATAGCTATATAAAGATTAGGGCTGATAGCAATACCAGTTTGACCAACGTGTTCTGAATGTGGTCTCCAGTCTGCATCCGATACCGGTTTAGAACAAGCTGTAGCTGCTCCCAATAAATTGGCAAGCTCTTCGATCATTCCCCAGTTTTCTGGTCCTTTTAATCCTCTGCCTGCTGATACTACCAGTTCTGCATCCGGTAACGAAACTTTATCAGTAGCCCTTACAATATCTTTAATAACTGTGGCTAAGTCTGATTGTTTAATATCAGCAGCAAAGTTTTCTATAACTGCATCGGTTGCATTTTCTTTAACACCAAATGCATTTGGATTTAATGCAATTACTTTATTAGCCGATGTTAATTCGGTAATGGCGAATGCTTTACCTGAGAAAGCCGTTTTTTTAACCGAAAATTTACCATCAGTACCAGGTAACTCAACTGCACCATCCGCTAATCCCGCTTTAAGTTTTACTGCAATGCGCGGTGCTAAACCTTTACCAGAGAAAGAGTTAGATAAAACAACGATATCAGCACCTTCTTTTTCGGCAGCAGTAGCAATAACACTTGCATAAGCCTGATTTACAAAGGTTTTTAATTGATCGGCAGTTACATTTAATACTTTTGATGCACCATATTTACCTAATTCCTTTAATTCGCTGTCGGCTACATCGCCAATAGAAATTGCTGTTAAATTAGTTGATTGTTGATCGGCAATGGCTTTGGCATAAGATACGGCTTCAAAAACAGATTTCTTAAATTTTCCCTCAGCTTGTTCTACATATACTAATACTGACATATAATTTATTTCCTTAAAAGGATTTTAGTAAAATTTAATTTTTTATTTATTTTAAAAGTCCCCTTCAGGGGATTTAGTGGGTTAGATTACTTTAGCTTCGCTGTGTAACAAGCTGATCAACTGTTCTGTTTGATCGGCAGGAATTAATTTTACCGTTCCACGGGGAGCAGGAGTTTCGTATTTAGTTACTTTACTTACCTCTTCAATAGCAATTGCATCAACAACGGTTAAAGGTTTTGTTCTGGCGCTCATGATACCACGCATATTCGGAATTTTAGGTTCTGCCACACCTTCAGCGCAACTTGCGATAAACTTACCGGAAACGGTTAAAACTTCTTTACCACCTTCAATTTCTCGTTCAATAGTGGCTGTATCTCCTTCGAAAGTTAATTTTTTGATGATGGATACAGATGGAATATCTAAAAATTCGCCAACCATAGCTGCAACCTGATTACCATTGTAATCAATAGATTCGCGACCGGTTAAAATAACATCAAAATCTTTGTCTTTAGCGTATTCTGCAATTTGTTTAGCCACGAAATAAGCATCTCTCGGGGCTGCATTTACCCTAACTGCATCATCGGCTCCAATGGCCAGTGCTTTTCTGATGGTCGGATCGTTAGCTGCTTCGCCAACATTGATCACAGTTACGGTTCCTTTTCCACCTTCGCTTAACTCAATTGCACGTGATAAAGCGATTTCATCATAAGGATTAACAATATATTGCACTCCTGACGTATTGAATTCGGTATTATCATTAGTAAAAGTTATTTTTGTCGTCGTGTCTGGCACGTTACTGATACAAACTAATATTTTCATATGTTAATAGTGGTTTTTATTGCTATGAACGTTCCGGAACTAAAATTGTTTAGCTGCTGATCGGTTCATATATGATATCATTATTATATAAGGTCTTTCTGCAAATTTAATTAAAAAAGCAAGGAAATAAAATGTCATCCACCCGTTTAAGCAAGTTATTAGAATTTTTAGAGAGTGATGCTAACGACCCATTTATACTATATGCCTTAGCCACAGAGTATAACAATCTAAATGATAAGGAAAAAGCTTATTCTTTTTACCTTCAATTAACCGATAAACATCCTGATTATGTAGGAACTTATTACCATTTAGGCAAATTATTGGAAAAAGACGGGGAAAAAGAGAAAGCAATCGAAACCTACGAGAAGGGGATGCAAGTGGCCCGAAATAAAAGAGATATGCATGCCTTTTCAGAATTACAGGGCGCTTATAATACTGCCGCCGGATTAGATTATGAAGATGATTAAGCCATTTATCAGTTGTCAATTTTCAGTTAACAGTTATTAGCTTTGAATTAATGCAAACCAAACCCATCGCTGCCAAAAAGCAGTGGCTGTTTATCCGGAATGTAATTTTTTTTACTTTCACTTCTTTTGGCGGGGCGCAGGCACACCTTGCTTTGTTGCTTAAATATTTTGTTCAGAGCGCCAAATTTATCTCAGAGGAAGAACTTTTAGAGCTGAATGCACTGGCACAGGTTTTACCCGGACCAGCATCGACACAAACCCTTGTTGGGATAGCCTGGAAGGTTGGAAAACTTAAACTGGCAATTATCACTTTCCTGATCTGGATATTGCCTACTGCAACCATAATGACCTTTGCAGCAATTAGTTATGCTTTACTTGATCAAAAACAAAAGTTTAACGATATTTTAGAATATATCCAGCCCATTGCTTTAGGGATTGTAGCTTATGGCGCATGGAAACTAGGCAAAAAGGTTTTATCCTCTCAGGTTTCTATATTCCTGGCCATTGCTTCGGTTATTGTTACATTAGTTTTAAGAAATGCTTATGTATTTCCACTTTCTATATTGATCGGCGGAATGATTTCTTCAGCCATTGAAACGCCGAAGGAAGAAACGGAATTGAGGGTGAAACTTTTTTCGAACATCAACCCTAAAAAAATGATCTACTTTTTAGGTGCTTTGCTGTTATTCGCCTTGGTAGGTGCCATTATCAATAGAACATCGCCCTTTAGTTTACCCATCCGTTTACTCGAAAACTTTTACCGTAACGGAATATTGGTTTTTGGAGGCGGACAGGTGCTTGTGCCTTTAATGTTTACTGAGTTTGTAGAGATGAAACACTATTTGCCTTCATCCGGATTCTTATCGGGTTTTGCATTACAGCAAGCCTTACCTGGTCCAACATTTTCTTTTACCAGTTACTTAGGTGCATTAAGTATGAAGAACTTTGGATACGGATTATGGGGGCAGATTTTAGGCGGATTAATTGGCGTAATCGGCATTAACTTACCAGGACTCATCCTTGTTTTATTTATTGTACCGTTTTGGGACGATCTGAAAAAGATTTCCAGAATCCGTCATAGCCTTTCCGGAATTAATGCCGTTAGCGTTGGATTTATTATTGCGGCTTTTGTGCTACTATTAATACCAATGGGCTTTAACTGGGTGTTTTTAGGGATTATGATCGCTACATTTTTATTGTTAAATTTTACTAAAGTTAGTCCACCTGTTATTGTATTAGCAGGTATATTAATTGGATATTTATTTTAGTAATAACAGATGAAGGTTTTGAATCTTAACTATAATTTGAAAAGCAATTACAGTACTATATAAGTTAATGTAGTCCCGCTATCACTGCTGCTCCGATGAAGAATCGGGAGCATTCGTTTTATCGGGTTTAGATTGATTGGCTTTCTGCTACCAGGCCAGTTTTTTTGTGCCAGTACCCATAGTTTTGCTTTTTATTAAAGTCGAAATACTTTTTTGCTATGACTACGTAGTTTATTGCAGAAAAAAGAACATGAATGACAGGGGAATTTAAATGAATTAATACATTGCGTGGGGTCGTCATTCCCAACTTGATTGGGAATCTTAATGCCATAAGCCTAGAGATTAAGATTCCCGCCTGCGCGGGAATGACGATCAATCTATTGAAGTCTGTCGCCCCAAGAGGAATAATTATCTCACAAAAATCATATCTATGACATGAAGATTTTGGAGCATTTTAGGTCGTGTGGGATTTTCTAAAAAGGTGGATCATCATCATTATAATCATCCATTTTTGAAGGACGGATAATGACATTGCTTTGTTTTTCGAAATCCTGAGATGGATACATTCCAGCAGACGGATCTGCAGCAAATGAATTTGGCGGAGCATTAAAATCATCTTCCAGATCCACGAACTTCACAAATTTACCAACGAATTTAAGCGGTACAATTCCGGTTTCACCGTTACGGTGTTTTGCAATAATCACCTCACCAATACCAGCCTGCGATCTTCCTTGCTCATCCTCGGTAATACCATAATATTCAGGACGATATAAGAACAATACCATATCCGCATCCTGTTCAATTGAACCCGACTCACGTAAATCGGATAACATTGGTCTTTTTCCCTGTAAACCTGGTCTACTCTCTACCGCACGACTTAACTGCGATAGGGCCAGTACCGGAACATCAAGTTCTTTAGCAACTGATTTTAGCGCTCTCGATATACTACCAATTTCCTGCTCACGATTACCACCGCCTTTTCCTTCGCCTTTACCATGCATCAACTGCAAGTAATCGACAATTACCAGTTGGATATCGTATTGTGATTTTAACCTTCGGCATTTTGCCCTGAATTCAAAAATATTTAGTGCAGGTGTATCATCAATTAAGAGGGGAGCTTCGGTTAAGCGGCCAATTTTACTGTGTAACTGCTGCCATTCCCATTCCTGTAAATTTCCTTTTCTGATTTTTTCCTGCTCAATTTCTGCTTCTCCGGAAATTAAACGATTCACCAGCTGAACCGACGACATCTCCAGTGAGAATACTACGGTTGGTTTTGCAAAATCGACGGTGGCGTTCCTCGCACAGGTTAATACAAAGGCCGTTTTTCCCATCGCCGGACGTGCAGCGATAATTACTAAATCTTGCTTTTGCCAGCCACCAGTTATTCTATCTAATCCTGTAAAACCTGTTGGTACACCAGTTAAACCATCTGTTTTGGTACGGAGTTCCTCTAGTGTGGCTAACGATTGTTTGATAATATCGTCCATTTTTTGCGTATCCCTACGCAGGTTATTCTGGGCGATTTCAAAAAGCCCTTTTTCTGCCTGATCTAAGAGATCAAAAATATCAGTGGTATCTTCGTAGGCATTTGTAATAATTTCAGTCGAAATTCTGATCAACTCACGCTGAATGTATTTCTGAGAAATAATACGGGCATGAAACTCAATATTCGCTGCAGAAGCAACGCGATTGGTCAAACTCGTAATGTAATAAGCACCGCCAACTATTTCCAGAGAACCTAAAGTCCTTAGTTCAGCGGTTACTGTTAAAATATCAACTGGTCGCGATTTTTGAAATAAAATATGAATCGCTTCAAAAATTTTCTGATGGGCAATGTTATAGAAAACCTCTGGCTTTAAAACATCAATTACAGCAGAAAGTGCATCTTTTTCGAGCATTAGTGCCCCAAGAACTGCTTCCTCAAGATCTAATGCCTGAGGGGGAATTTTCCCCTGTGAACTTATGGTATTACTTAACCTGCTTTTTCTTGCAGTCATACTGTTCTTTCCGCCTTGTTCATTATCGATACTCATTCCACAAAAGTAATTAAATTTTGATGGGGTTGCTTGAATTAGTTACTAGCTGTTTGTTAACAAATTGAAGCATAATCAGATTAAATTTTATTGCATTTGCGACGCTGTAAAAATTTTTAAACAATTAAATGTTAATAAGGAGTACATTGATTAGGGCTAAAACATTTTATTTGAATACTTTTGCCTAACAATTTCGAAACATGGATAATTTTAGAAGACCGCAACGCGCAAAAGAGAATAACGAGTTTGTATTTGGCATCAGGGCCGTAATAGAAGCCGTTAAAGCAGGAAGAGATATTGAAACCATTTATCAGCAACGCGGTTTGGGCGGGGAACTTTTTCTAGAGTTAAAAGCCCTTCTAAAAGATACCTTAATTCCATTAAACTCGGTTCCGGTGGAGAAGCTGAACCGCATGTCGCAGAAAAACCATCAAGGTGTAATTGCAGTAATTTCTCCAATTACCTATCAAAACATTGAAGACATTGTTCCTGCTGTTTTCGAAAAGGGCGAAGTTCCATTAATTTTGGTTTTAGATAGTGTAACTGATGTCCGCAATATGGGGGCAATAGCGCGTACGGCTGCTTGCGTGGGTGTTCACGCCATAGTTGTTCCATTAAAAAATGCGGCGCAAATTAATGCTGATGCTATTAAAACGTCTGCAGGTGCATTATTTAGCATTCCGATTTGTCGCCATGCCAACCTGCACAAAACCTGCTTGTTTCTGCAAGAAAGTGGCCTGCAGATAGTGGCTTGTACTGAAAAGACCAGTGATTTTATTTATGCACCAGATTATACCATGCCTACTGCCATAGTAATGGGTTCAGAAGATGAAGGAATTTCTAATGATCTGTTAAGGGTAGCCGATCATTTAGCTAAAATACCAATGGCTGGTAAAATCGAATCATTAAATGTTTCGGTAGCTGCCGGAGTAATTTTGTATGAAGCAGTTAGGCAGAGAACGGTTTAATGTTAGATGTAAAAGGTAAGAGGGTTTATGGAATTAATATAGATTAGTGCTTTCCATGGGTGCATCATACTGAGGATTAATTTATTTCATAAAATCAATATAAATGACAGTATAATCGACGCCTAAAAATCCCTCGAGTTACCGTCATTTTGATCGGAGTGCAACGTAGTCGAGAACCACAGAGTACTCAGCGAAGCTAAATCTAACTAAATAGATCTCTCCATTTCGCTGCGCTAAAGTCGAGATGACGACCTTTCTATTGGTGTCCTGTCAATGGTAATTGTTTCAGGATTTTTCTACAATAAGTAGTAAGATGGTAAAATGTAAGACGGATGATGGGCAACTATGCTACATCATCCATTTTACATCTCAACTCATCCATCTTTATATAAACTTGTTTCCAAATCTGGATTTAACCTCCGCTACAAACTCTTTAACTCTTTGCTCCTCATTTCTTGGGCAAATCATGAGCATATTATTGTTTTCAACCACAATGTAATCATGCAGCCCTTGTAAGATAACCAGTTTATCTTTTGGAACATTCACCATGCAATTCGATGAATCGAACATCAATACCTGCTCTGAAGGAATAACGGCGTTACCAACATAATCTTTTTCAGCCATTTCATAAATAGAAGCCCAGGTACCCAGGTCAGACCATCCAAAGTCAGATGGAAGCACATAAACATTCTCTGCCTTTTCCATAATGCCAAAATCGATTGAAATATTGGTGCATTGCAGATAGGCATTATTGATAAACGCCTTTTCTCCTCCATTATTCAATTCAGACTTACCAATATTAAATATTTCGTACATGTCTGGCAGATATTTTTCGAAAGCACTTAAAATCGCTTTAGCCGACCAGATAAAAATCCCGGCATTCCAAAGGAAATCGCCACTTTGCAAAAATGATTTTGCCAATTCCAAATTTGGCTTTTCAGTAAAAGTTTTAACTTTATGCAGATCTGTGTCAGTATTAAGCACATAATCAGTATGCTGGATATAGCCATACCCCGTGTCGGGACGGTTTGGTTTAATACCTAAAGTAATTAAACAGTCATTTTTAGATGCTGCATCTAATGATTGCTCAATAGACTGTATGAAGCCATCAATATCGGCAATGGTATGATCGGAAGGTGCTACCACAATGGTGGCGTTTGGATTTAGCTCCGCAATTTTTAAACTGCCATAAGCAATGCACGGTGCCGTATTTCTCATTAAAGGTTCCGCCAAAATCTGGTTATCCGATAACTGAGGTAATTGTTCTTTAATTAGGTCCGAATATATTTCGTTAGTAACGATAAAAATATTTTCGGGAGGACAGATATTTAAAAATCTTTCGTACGTGCTTTGAATAAGGGTCTTGCCTACGCCGAAAAAATCGATAAATTGTTTTGGATACTCTGTCCTGCTTACTGGCCAAAAGCGACTTCCGACGCCACCGGCCATAATTAATGCATAATAATTTTTATTCATTTTTAATTTTAAAAATTACACAATGCCTTCGTTAAGGAGATCGTGTAAATGGATGATGCCAAAGTAAGTATTTTGTTCAAGAACTAACAATTGTGTTATATTGTTTTGTTTAATAATGTCTAAGGCGTCAACTGCCAAGGCATCAAATTGTATGCTTTTAGGGCTTTTACCCATAATATCTTCGGCCTTTAAACCAGCTATAGAATTATTGTTCTCTAACATTCTTCTGATATCGCCGTCGGTAATTACACCCAATACATGGTTAGCTGAATCAACAACAGCAACAGCACCCAAACGGTTTTTACTAATTTCAATCAATACATCTTTTACAGAGGCAGTGGGGCTTATAGAAGGTTTTTCGTTTGATAAGGCTAAATCCCGTGCTTTTAGGTAAAGTTTTTTACCCAACGATCCGCCCGGATGGTATTTTGCAAAATCCGCTTCGTTAAATTCCCTGCATTCTAACAAACAGATGGCCAAAGCATCGCCCATTGCCAATTGAGCAGTAGTGCTGGTGGTAGGTGCTAAATTGTGTGGACAGGCTTCTTTTTCGAAAGAAGTATTTAAAATCAGATCTGCTTGCTCCGCTAAAAAAGAATTCAACTCACCAACCATCCCGATTAAGAGATTGCCAGCTGTTTTTAACAATGGGGTAAGTACTTTAATTTCCGGCGTATTTCCACTTTTAGAAAGGCAGATGACAATATCATCTATTTGAATCATGCCCAGATCACCATGAATAGCATCTGCAGCATGCATAAAAATAGCAGGTGTACCGGTTGAATTAAAAGTGGCCACCATTTTTTGCGCAATTATTGCACTTTTTCCGATACCCGTAACAATTACCCGTCCTTTACCCTGTAAAATGCTTGATACGGCTTTTTCAAAATCTTTGTTAATATTCTTAGCAACATTTAATATTGCGGCTGCTTCAAGTTCTAAAGTGCTTATAGCTGACTGGATTATTGATTTTTTACTTTTCAAAGAGAAAATAATTGTTTGTTAATACTTGAATTTCTTGTAAAATTATGTTATTTTGGATACAAAAATAGCATCGCATATTTTATTACACAAAATGGACGTGAAAAAGTCGTTATTTGATAACCTACAAAATTTCTTCGGGTTTGATAATTTCAAGGGTGATCAGGAGTCGATCATTACTAATATTTTAGAAGGCAATAATACTTTTGTTATTATGCCTACAGGCGGAGGAAAGTCTATTTGCTATCAGTTACCTGCTTTAATGAGCGAGGGAACAGCAATTGTGATTTCTCCACTAATCGCATTGATGAAAAACCAGGTAGACCAATTAAGGGCATTTGGTGGAAATGACAGTATTGCTCACTTCCTTAATTCATCTTTAAACAAATCTGAAATTACTCAAGTTAAATCTGATCTCTTAAGCGGTCAGACTAAATTATTGTATGTTGCGCCAGAATCTTTGGCGAAGCAGGACAATATTGAATTTTTAAATCTGATTAAAATTTCTTTCGTTGCCGTTGATGAAGCGCATTGTATCTCTGAATGGGGGCACGATTTCAGACCTGAATACCGGAAAATTAAGCAGGTTATTGCAGGACTGGGAAATAATATTCCAATTATTGCATTAACTGCAACTGCTACGCCAAAAGTACAGCAGGATATTATGAAGAACCTCGGGATGACGGAAGCAACATTATTTAAATCGTCATTTAACAGGCCGAACTTATTTTATGAAATCCGTCCAAAAAGAGATATTACCAAAGAGATTATTAAATACATCAAATCTAATCCGGGTAAATCAGGAATTATCTATTGCCTCAGCCGTAAGAAGGTGGAAGAGGTGGCCGAAGCTTTAAACCTCAACGGAATAAGTGCATTGCCTTATCATGCTGGTTTAGATCCAAAAGTAAGGGCAGAAACACAAGATAAATTTTTGATGGAGGATGCTGAGGTGATTGTTGCAACCATTGCCTTTGGTATGGGGATCGATAAACCGGATGTACGCTTTGTAATTCACCACGACGTTCCCAAAAGCATGGAAGGTTATTACCAGGAAACGGGTAGGGCCGGCCGTGATGGTGGTGAAGGTGTATGCATTGCCTTCTACTCTCAAAAAGATGTAGATAAGCTGGCCAAGTTTATGAAAGATAAACCAGTTTCTGAAAGAGAAATTGGTACGCAGATATTAAAGGAAGTGATAGATTATGCTGAATCTGGTGTTTGCCGTCGTAAACAGATTCTTCACTATTTCGGCGAAAACTTTAACGAAACCGGCTGTAACTGCATGTGTGATAATTGCAAAAAGCCTAAAAAACAGTTTGATGCCGAAAGTCAGTTATCTACCGTATTAAAGTTTATTGAGAAATCTGGAGAGAAATTCGACGATGCGCATTTGCTGAATGTTTTCTTAGGCTTAGAAACGGCGCAAACCATTGCGTACGAACATAGCAAGGTTCCTGAATTTGGAATTGGTAAAGAAGAAGGTGAGTTGATGTGGAAATCGATTATCCGCCAGGCTGTTTTAAACAATTATCTTTTTAAGGATATTGATAATTATGGTTTATTGAAATTAACAAAGCAAGGGAGAGATTTTATTGTTAATCCTTATAGCCTTAAATTTATATTGAATGAACCCATAGAGAACGGTGCTGACGATGATGATGATGATGTAAAACAAGGCACAGGTGCATTAGATACTCATCTTTTATCACTGCTTAAAGAATTACGTAAAAAAATTGCAAAACAGAAAAGTGTTCCGCCATTCGTGGTTTTCCAGGATCCATCATTAGAGGAAATGTGTACACACTACCCGATTACGGTGGAAGAACTTCGCCAGATTTCTGGTGTAGGTTCGGGTAAAGCGATGAAATTCGGAACACCTTTTATCGAATTGATTAAAAAATATGTCGAGGATAACGATATCGAACGTCCTATCGATCTGATTATTAAAACTCAGGCCAATAAATCACAAATGAAAGTTTCGATCATACAAAATATCGACAGACAGATCGGTTTGGAAGACATTGCCGATTCGAAAGGCATTACTTACGAAGAAATCCTGAAAGAAGTAGAATCGATTGTAAACTCTGGTACTAAACTTAACCTAAACTATTTCATTGATGAAGTAATTGATGATGATAGACAAGATGAAGTTTTTGATTATTTCAGAGCAGCCGAAAGCGATTCTATAGACGAAGCGCTTAATGAATTGGGCGAAACCGATTATACCCGTGAAGAAATTCAATTGATGCGGATTAAATTCATGTCAGAATTAGGAAATTAAAAATCAGATATGAGATATGAGATCCTGGATTTGAGACAAACTCATATCTCATATCTCCTATCTCATATCTCATATCTCAACTATGCTAGATTATTTAGATAAATTAAAAAATACAGATTCAGGAAATTTCTTTTTAATGGCAGGTCCATGCGCTATTGAAGGCGAGGATATTGCCATGAGGATTGCTGATAAGATTATAACCATTACCGATAAACTACACATTCCATATATATTTAAAGGTTCGTACCGTAAAGCGAATAGAAGCAAAGGGAGTTCTTTTACAGGCATTGGTGATGAAAAAGCTTTACGCATTTTAGAAAGGATCGGTAGAGAATTTGGCGTTCCAACCGTTACTGATATTCACGAAAGTGCGGAGGCTGCTATGGCTGCTGCCTACGTAGATGTGCTGCAGATCCCTGCATTTTTATGCCGGCAAACTGATTTATTAATTGCTGCTGCAGAAACAGGAAAAGTAGTTAATGTTAAAAAAGGGCAATTCCTTTCCGCAGGTTCTATGAAATTTGCTGTAGAGAAAGTAAAAGAAGCCGGAAATAATAAAGTAATCTTAACCGATAGGGGAAATACCTTCGGATATCAGGATCTGATTGTTGATTACCGTGGTTTGCCTGAAATGCAAGGTTTCGGTGTGCCGGTAGTGATGGATTGTACACACTCTTTACAACAACCTAACCAAAGTAGCGGGGTTACCGGCGGTAAACCAGAACTGATTTCAACCATAGCCAAAGCGGCAATTGCAGTTGGCGCAGATGGTTTATTTATCGAAACACATCCTGATCCTGCAAATGCCAAATCTGATGGTGCCAATATGCTTCATTTAGACTTGCTCGAAGAAACCTTATTGAAATTAGTTCGCTTAAGACAAGCTGTTATTTAATGACTAATAAAGAGGTTTTCTTAACTGCAGAATGGCGAAAGTTAGCCCTTGCGCAATATGCTGTAGATCAGTCAATTCTTCAAAAATATCTTCCTCCGCATACCGAATTAGATACGTGGCAAGGGAAGTACTATGTGAGTTTAGTTGGTTTTATGTTTATTAATGTAAAGTTACGAGGCTTTAATATTCCATTCCATACTAATTTTGAGGAGGTTAACCTGCGCTTTTATGTTCGATACAAAGATGATAAAGAATGGAAAAGAGGAGTTGTTTTTGTTAAAGAAATTGTTCCTTTACCCGCAATAACACTTGTTGCTAATACCATTTATAAAGAAAATTATCAGACATTGCCAATGAAACATGTTTGGATAACGCAGGAAAACCAGCTTGAGGTGGAGTATCTTTGGAAAAATAAAACATGGAATAATTTTCAGGTTATTGCTAATGCTCAGGCAGAAGAAATTACACCTGGCAGCAAAGAAGAATTTATCACCGAACATTACTGGGGTTATACAAATATTGGTCACAATAAAACCTCTGAATATGGGGTAGAACATCCGCGCTGGCAAACTTATCCGCTAAAAAGTTATAAAATCAACGTCGATTTTGGAATAAATTATGGTAATGATTTTGCCTTCTTAAATCATGCCCGGCCAGATTCTGTTTTCTTAGCAGAAGGATCAGAAATCAGGGTGCTTAAGGGAAAACAATTTTAGATGAGCTTATCATGATTCGAATCAAATCCGATGATCATGACCGCTCCAGGTTTTAATTGATTTTTTCTCTTAAAACCAAAATGCTTCCCAATATAATTGGGATGCATAAAAAAAGCAACATTATAATAAACAAGTTCGAACAATCCGTGAAGTAATTGGTTTTTATATTTGTTGATGTAGCTCCGGGGTGTAACTTTTCCTTTACTACTAATTTTGAAGGGGTTAGCCTTAGTTTTTTATATTAAATTTAAAGATAGAAATATGCTGGAAGTGTAGTTTTATCAAAGAATTTGACAAAACGACGGTCCCGGGTATACATCTGTATTTAAATATCCAATTATGAAATCTTCCGATCAGAAACCAAACCATGGCGACAGCAGGCGCGATTTCCTCAAAAAAGGCTCCGTAATTACAGCCATTGCATTAACGCCCAGCGTTGCAATAAAAGCAGCTGAAAGTAATACGGATGAACGTTTTGCCGAACTTTTTGAGAAAATCCCCTTAAAGCTTACGGTAAATAATAAAGCTTATCAAACAACGGTAGAGCCCCGGGTAACACTTTTAGATTATCTCCGGGAAGAATTACATTTAACAGGTACCAAAAAAGGTTGTGATCATGGTCAGTGTGGCGCCTGCACTGTTCATGTTGACGGACAAAGAATAAATTCCTGCCTCAGCTTAGCCGTAATGAACGAAGGAAAGAAAATCACCACGATTGAAGGTTTGGCGAATGGTGATACTTTACATCCTATGCAGGCTGCATTCATCAAGCACGATGGATTTCAGTGCGGTTATTGCACGCCCGGTCAGATTATGTCAGCCGTAGCCTGTGTGCGCGAAGGCCATACCAATTCCAGGGCTGAGATAAGCGAATATATGAGTGGTAATATCTGTAGATGTGGCGCTTATCCTAATATAGTTGATGCAATTATTGAAGTGAAGGAAGGAGGCGATACTGTATGATCAACTTTCAATACCTAAGAACAACCACAGCAAAATCAGCAATTGCTTTATTGGTAAAAGATAAAAACGCAAAATTCCTTGCCGGTGGTACAAACTTAATTGATCTGATGAAAAGAGGTGTTACTGCACCTGAAAAGCTTATCGATATCAATCATATTCCGTTAAAACAGATTGAGCAGGTTGGGAATAAAATCCATATTGGTGCCCTGGCTTCCAATTCTGCGGTTGCAGATCACGATCTGATCAAAGAAAAACTACCCTTACTTTCATTGGCCTTAAAGGCAGGAGCATCAGCACAACTGCGAAATGTAGCTACTGTTGGCGGTAACATGATGCAGCGTACGCGTTGTGGATATTTTTATGATATAGAAATGCCATGCAATAAGCGCCAGCCGGGAACAGGATGTGGGGCAATGGATGGTTTTAACCGGATGCATGCTATTTTCGGAACGTCAGAAAAATGTATTGCTGTTCATCCCAGCGATATGTGTATAGCTTTAATCGCCTTAGATGCTGATGTAATAGTGGCCAATGCTAAAGGCGAACGTAGAATACGATTTAAAGATTTTCATCGCTTAGCAGGGGATACCCCACAGTTAGACAATAACTTAAAGACCGATGAAATGATTATTCGTCTAGAAATCCCTTTAAATAATCTGGCTAAAAATTACCATTATCTTAAAGTTAGGGATAGGGCTTCTTATGCTTTTGCACTGGTATCGGTAGCAGCAGCATTTGAAATTAGCAATAATAAAATTACTGATGTTCGATTAGCAATGGGTGGGGTAGCGCATAAACCCTGGCGTTTAACTACATCAGAGATTTTTTTAAAAGGGAAAGAAGCTAGCTTAACCAATTTTGAGCAGGCTGCGCAATTGGCCATGAAGGATGCAAAAAGTTTTGGAGGAAATGATTTCAAACTAAAACTGGCACCCAATACGATTATTGAAGCATTAAACCTTGCAAAATCAAAAGCCTAGTTATGGAAAAGAGCATGTTAAAAGACGATAATGATCGCGTAGATGGATTTTTAAAAGTAACCGGGCAAGCCAAATATTTTGCAGAATATGAATTACCTGGCTTAACTTATGGTGTTTTGGTAACCAGTACCATCACCAAAGGGAAAATTACCTCACTTGATACTAAAACCGCTGAAAAAGCTCCGGGGGTAATTGCTGTAATTTCGCACCTGAATAAGTCATCGGCTGCTGCTTACGAGCAGGAAGGTGGCCCACAGATGAAGATTTTTTACACCGACAAGATTTTTTATAACGGACAGCCAATAGCCATCGTGGTAGCTAATACTTTCGAAAGAGCAACTTATGCTGCCTCATTGGTTAAAGCTACCTACGCTAAAGAGGAATTTAATACCGATTTTGAAAAAGCCCTAAAAGATCCGAAGGCTAAAAAACTTCAGGGACAGGCTGACTATAAACGAGGTGAAGAAAATGCTTACAAAACCGCAGAGGTAAAGCTCGAAGAAAGGTACTTTCTACCGATTGAAACACATAACCCTATGGAATTGCATGGGATTATTGCCGATTGGCGACCAAATAACCAGCTTACTGTTTACGCCAAAACCCAGGGGGTAAAAGCTACGCAGGGCACTATTGCAAATGTTTTTAAGATTCCGATGGAAAATATCCGTGTGAATTCGGAGTTTGTGGGTGGTGGCTTTGGCATGGCCCTGCGCACATGGCCGCTTGAAATTGCAACGGTAATGGCTTCTAAACACATAGGTAAGCCCGTAAAAGTAGTTATTACCAGAATGCAGATGTTTACCATGGTTGGTAACCGACCAGCAGCCATACAAACCATTGGTTTAGGTGCTAATAAAGATGGGAAATTAACAGGCATTACGCATAGGGCATACGGAGAAACCTCCACTTATGAGAACTTTACCGAAGGTGTAGTGAACATGGCAAAATTTATGTACCAATGCGATAACGTAAATACTTCCTATGCCATTGTACCGGTAGATCTGGGTGTACCTATATGGATGCGCGGGCCAGGCGAAGCTACAGGAGCTTTTGCACTCGAAAGTGCAATTGACGAGATGGCATACGCTTTGGATATGGATCCACTGGATTTTAGAATCAAAAATGATCCTGAAACCGATCAGCAGAAAAACAAACCATTTTCTAGCAAGAATATTAAAGAAGCTTATAAAATTGGCGCAGAGAAAATAGGATGGCGCAACCGGAAAAATAAGCCTGGCAGCTTGATTGAAGGACCATGGCAAACAGGTTATGGCGTAAGTGTTGGGGTTTTTAATGCCAATAGGGGTAAAGCCAGTGTTAAGGGTATTTTAAAGGCTGACGGATCGCTGCTTTTGCAAAGTGCAACCAGCGATATTGGCCCGGGAACAGGAACTGGCATGACATTGATCGCCAATAAATTAATGAAGATTCCGGTAAATAAAATTACTTTCGAATTGGGCGATTCGTCATTACCACCAGCACCAAGTCAGGGTGGCTCGGCTACATTATCTACAGTAGGTTCGGCTGTTAATGATGTTTGTGTAGCGCTAAATTCCGCCATTGCAGAACTCGCAGCTAATTCAAATATGGATGCTACATCTAATTTTGTTGATGTTTTGAAAAAGAATAATCTTCCGCAAATAGAAATAACCAAGGAAAGTCAGAGCGGTAAGGAAAAAGATAGTTACTCTATGTATTCGTTCTCTATCCACTTTGTACAAGTAAAGGTAAATAAGTTAACTGGTGTGGTAAAGATGAGTAAAATTGTTTCTGTGGGTGATTCCGGTACCATTGTTAGTCCGAAAACAGCCCGAAGCCAGATGCTGGGCGGTGCAGTTGGTGGAATAGGTATGGCTTTAACAGAAGAATCAATTATCGATCACCGTTATGGAAGATACATTAATAATAACTTTGCAGACTACCACGTTCCGGTGAATGCCGATGTACCAGAGATCGACGTTAATTTCATTAATAAACCTGATCCCTATATTAATCCGATGGGAGCAAAAGGTATGGGCGAAATTGCTTTGATCGGTTTTTCTGCAGCAGTAGCCAATGCCGTTTTTAATGCCACTGGCAAAAGAATCAGGACATTGCCTATTACACCTGATAAAGTATTGGCTTAAAACTTGACTCCTCTAAATACCTTAAACAAAAAATGCGTTCCATTGTAAATTGGAACGCATTTTTTATAAAGATTCTTCGCTTTCGCTCAGAATGACAATCTGAAAAAATTATTTAGCAACTGCTTTACCTGAATAAGTTGCCGCTAATTTTAATGCATTGTAAGTATTTACAATGCCGCCACTGATACAAAGATCAGAAAAAGGGACAGAAACTTTTTCGGCACCTGGCTCTTCGCCTTTGGCATATTCTACGTTGTGATTCACTTTAGTAACCGATTTAACGATAATTTCTTTTACTTGTGCTGCTGTTAGTTTAGGGTAATAAGAACGGATTAATCCGGCTAAACCAGCCACAACAGGAGAGGCCATACTCGTACCGTCTAAGTTTTTGTATTTAGAACCTGGTACGGTAGAGTAAATCTGAACGCCAGGAGCAAAAACATCAACCTGTGTTTTACCAAAGTTAGAGAAACTCGCTTTTAGCGTTTCATCGTCTTTAGGACCTGAAGCACCAACGGTAATCCAGGATGCAATGGTTTTTTCATCTAAATCTTTATGGTTAGGGAAATTATTTTCAACATCGATATTTTTGTTTTCGTTACCTGCAGCCTGAACAATCAGTACATCTTTGGATGCAGCGTATTTCATAGCTTCATTAACAACGGCTTTATCCCAGCTATAAGCCTTACCAAAACTCATGTTAATTACTTTTGCGCCATTATCAACCGCATAACGGATTCCATTTGCCACATCTTTATCCCTTTCATCACCGTTTGGCGTACAACGAACACCCATAATGGCAACATGATCAGCTACACCTGAAATGCCAATTTTGTTGGTTCTATCAGCTGCAATAATACCAGCTACGTGCGTGCCATGCATAGCGTCAGGACCTGCAACATCGTTATTGCCATAAAACCGCTCCTTATTATTGTTAGGATCATCGCCAACAATGGAACGTGGATCATAATCAAGATTTAAGTTGTAATTGGCCTGGCGTGTATAATAATCAAATCCTTCTACAATCTGATCTTCGTAAAAATCTTTAAAACTGCCTTTTTCTAATTGTTGGCTCAATACATTTTGGATCCTGCCTTCAACTTCAGTAGCAGGTTTAAAGTTTTTAAAATCCTCTGCGGTTGGATTTTCTTTACCGATTTTCTTTACTACTGCATCTAAAGCATTTTTAAAACCAGTAATACCTGCCAGATTTGCCTTAGCTTCCGCTAATTGTTTTTCTAAATCGGCTCTTTCTGCTTTAAAAACTTCGAAATCTTTTTTATCTTTTTCTGCTACATTCGCATCTGTGGTATTTGCAAAACGTACCTGGTCGCGACGAACTAAACGGGTTAATTCTAAAGTTTCAAAGTTTACCGATCCTTTGGGGCCACCAATAAAGTTCCAGCCATTAATATCGTCGATATAGCCATTCTTGTCATCATCCTTTCCATTGCCAGCTATCTCTTTGGTATTTACCCACATAATCCTTTTTAAATCCTCGTGTGTAGCTTCTACACCGCCATCATTTACGGCAACTATAACCTTAACAGATTTTTTACCTTTTAAAAGTTCTTTATATGCTTTTTCGGTACTGATTCCGAAAGTACTATCACTTTTAAGATCAAGATTCTGCCAGTTGGCTTTTTGCGCATTGGCCAAAGTTGGTACTGCACTTACGAACGCAATACTTAACAGCGCTCTGAAAATTCTACTCTTATTCATTTATGTATTTTTGTATTAAACGGCGAAAGTTAATTTTAATTTTTTTATTGAAAGAAATTCTATTAAAATTTTAAGATTTTCGCATGTTTTATTGCTGAGTTTTAGATAGCTTTCAATAGAAAAGTCGCCATTCCGACCAGAGCAACGCGGAACGGAGAGATCTTATATTGAAAGAGCTCCCGACTTCGTTGCAATCCGCTCGAAATAACGACTGATCTATATTAAAAAATGTCCTGATCTATTTTAAGCCAGCTGTAATCTTCTTAGCCATCTCGTCATGTGATTCAATTACTTTTAAAGTATTCGCAGCCCATTCTTTGACACTTTGGTCACGGTTTTCAATCCCCTGTTTAAATAATGCTACTGTTTTTTCATGATCGGTAACCATCATATCCATATAATGTTTGTCAAATGCTGTACCGGTCATTTTTTTCATTCCATCCAAATGGATCTGCACATCGGCAGGCAATGCATCAGGAGTAATCACTTTTTTGTTTTCCGCCAAAGCCTTTAATTCTGCATTCGCTTTGGTATGGTCGGCAAGCATTTTAGCTGCGAAATCTTTTACTTCGGTACTTTTAGCATTTTTTGCTGCAATTTTAGCTGCTTCAACTTCCATAATACCGCCTATAGCTGCTTTTCTTAAAAATGTTGCGCCTGCCTCATCAATACCAGATTCGGTACTTTCGGCACCGGTAACATGGTTACCATTTACCATAGTGGTATCGCCGGAAACGCTGTCTTTTGTAGTCGCCGATTTTTTATCAGCAGTTTGACAAGCCTGAAAGGAAAGTGCCAAGGCAAAAGCTGTTGACAATAAAAATATCTTTTTCATGTTTTCTCTATATTTAATAGATTAGAAACAAGAGCACAGGAAAAAGGTTTTTGTTGTTAAGGGTTATTGTGCCAGTCCGTATGGATTTTTAATAACAATAGCCATTAAACGCTCCGGATTTTCAACTGGTTCAAACCCAAATTGCTTATACAATTCATGTGCATCCAAGGTGCCCAGGCGATATGATCGTAAGCCCTGTAAATCGGGATGAAAAATCATAAACGACATCAGTTTTTTCGATAAACCTAAGCCACGGTAGCTTTCTCTAACGTAAACATCACAAAGCCATGCAAATGTGGCTTTATCCGTTACCCAACGTGCAAAACCCACTTGCTCCTGATCTCTATAAATCCCAAAACAAAGCGAATTTTCTATTGAACGTTTTACAGTATCCAGCGGAATGCCTTTTGCCCAATAAGATTCTACACTTAAATAATAATGTATGGCTTCAAGATCTAAAAGCTCCTTTTTATCAGAAAATATAAAATCATTTTCGCTGATTTCCATTTTGATTAATGATTGAATTTTGAATGATTAAATGAGTGAATTCTTTCAAAATCCACTTAAAGAATTAGCTGGTTTTTCCTAAGCCTCTTCCGCAGTTAACCTATTAACCAGTTTAGCTTTCTAATTACGCATATTAATAAACTGTAATGGCTGATCGAAATCTTCATGTCTACAAAGGCTGATCACGGCCTGCAAATCATCAATTTTCTTTGCGGTAACCCGAACCTGATCATCCATAATAGATGGTTGAACTTTTAAGCCGCTGGCTTTGATTTTCGCCACCACTTTTTTTGCTGCTTCTTTATCCAATCCTTCTTTTATGCTGATTTCTTTTCTGATCATGTTGCCGGAAGCCTGTTGCTCGTCGCCAAAGTCTAAACTTTTCGGATCTAAATTCTGCTTCATCATCCGTGAAATAATGGAACCTTCGATCGCTTTCAATCGCATATCATCTTCAGTAACAATGGTTATTACATTTGTTTTTTTATCCAGATCGATCGTGCTTTTCGACCCGTTAAAGTCGAATCGGTTAAGGATTTCTTTTTTAGCATTGTTAATGGCGTTGTCTAATGTCTGCGCATCAACTTTACTTACAATATCAAAAGAAGGCATGGTTTTAGCTTTAAAGTAAAAAAATAAGTAGATTTAATAGAAATTAATCCATCCTCACAAAAAAACGAAAATAATATGAAAACAACTAAGCCGAAGTCTCAAAAAAAGATTACAAAAAAGGAAATTAAAAAACAACTTGAGCAGTCAATCACGGATAAGTTTTTAGAAGTAATTAAAAGTTTAGGTCATGATGTATCGGAAATTAGTACGGAGGTGGGTAAAGCAAGTAAACGGGTGGCTAAAAAATTAACCAGGAAATTTACCATTGTGAAAGCTGATGTGGGACAAAAAATTGATGATTTGTTACATGCATCTAAAGAGAAAGCAAAAGCAGCGAAAAAACCTGTTACCAAAGCGATAAGTAAATCTGAAAAATCTGCTGAAAAAGTAGTTAAAAAAGCTGTTGCTAAGGCAAAACCAGTAGTACAAAGCATTAAAGTTGCAGCAATAGAAACTGAAGAAAAAGCAGAAAAGGTATTGGCAAAGCCATTGGCGACAGCAAAAGAAGCTGTTAACGAAGCCACTAAAGTAACAAAAAAAGCGGCTGGTAAAACATCAGAAACGGTTACTGATGTTGTTAAAAAAACAGTTGCTAAAGATACCCCTGTGGTTAAGAAAGTTGTAAAAACCCCTGCTAAAAAATAAATTTGTTAACGTTAACATGCAAATGAATTAACATCGATTTAACAAATTAATGTGCAGTTTTGAACATCCCTGTTTTGGCAGGGATTTTTTATTTTTTTAAATGAGCAATAAGAAGATTCCATTTTTTAACCGCGAAATCAGTTGGCTTTACTTTAATGAACGTGTACTGCAAGAAGCGGCCGATGAAACAGTTCCGCTGATTGAACGGATTAAATTTCTTTCTATATTTTCTTCTAATTTAGAAGAATTTTATCGCGTTAGGGTGGCCACCATGACGCGGTTAACCAATCTGAACGATAAGGCTAAAGCACTTTTGGGATTTAATCCAAAGAAAATTCTGAATGAGATTAAAAATATCGTTGTAAAACAAGAAAGAAAATTCGACCAGCTTTTTCAGGCTACTTTAATCAACGAACTTGCTCAAAACAGGATTTTTATTTTAAATGATACTCAACTGAATGTAAGTAGGGGAGAATTCGTTAAAAATCATTTCAGGGATAAGATTTTATCTAATCTGGTTCCTATTATGCTGGATATGGATAAACCATTTCCAGAATTGAAAGACCGGTATCTTTACTTTTTTGTTAAACTTTCGAAAAAGGATACAAAAGTTAAAGAGAAATATGCACTTATTGAAATTCCGCCTAATTTACCCCGGTTTTTGGTACTACCGGAAACAAACGACCTAAAGTTTATTATTCTTGCCGAAGATATCATCAGGTATTGTTTAGACGATATATTTTATGTTTTTACTTATGATAATTTAGAGGCTTATTCGATCCAGCTAACACGGGATGCCGAATTGGATATTGATAAAAACATTAATGATAAGTTTATTGATGATTTAAAAAGTAGTTTAGAGAAGCGGAAAAAAGGGAAACCAATGCGCCTGCTTTATGATTCGGCCATGCCCTTAAATATGCTTACGGTATTAGTGAATAAGCTTAAGCTGGAAGCTGAAAGTTTAATTCCGGGTAACCGTTACCATAAGTTTGGCGATTTTATTTCCTTCCCGAATGTGGGTAAAAAGGAATTGGAATATGCACCGAACATACCGCTTAAGGTACACGATTTACACAGAACCCAAAGCATGTTCAATAAAGTTGCACAGCGAGATTATTTGGTGAATTTGCCGTACCAATCGTATGATTACATTATTTTGTTCCTGCGTGAGGCGGCAATTGACCCGAAAGTAACCGAAATACAGATTACCTTATACCGTTTAGCTGAAAACTCGAAAGTAATTAATGCCTTAATTAATGCTGCTAAAAATGGCAAGGCTGTTTCTGTTTTGTTAGAACTTAAGGCCCGCTTTGATGAACAGGCTAATATTTACTGGACAAGCCGTTTAATGGAAGAAGGGGTTAAAGTAAATTACGGTTTAACAGATTACAAAGTACACTCTAAAATCTGTCTGGTTAAACGGATTGAAAAGGATAAGCCAGTTTACTACGCCAATTTAGCAACGGGAAACTTTAATGAGAAAACGGCAGGTTTATACTGCGATCATAGCATTTTCACTGCGAAGAAAGAAATTACCAACGATCTGGTCAAACTTTTTGATGCATTGAGCAAGCGTACCGTAACCAGGGGCTTCAAACACCTTATTGTTTCTCCACTGGAGAGCCGTTCTAAACTGGTTAATTTTATCAACCGCGAAATCAGAAATGCCAAACAGGGTAAACTTGCTTATATCATGTTAAAGGTAAATAGTTTAGCTGATGAAGGCATTATTTCCAAACTTTATGATGCGAGCAATGCCGGGGTTAAAATTCAGCTTATTATACGCGGTATCTGCTGTCTGGTACCAGGCGTAAAGGGCTTTAGTGAAAATATTACTGCGATTAGTATTATCGATAAGTTTTTGGAGCATGCCCGGGTTTATATTTTCGGTAATAATGGTAAAAACGATATGTATTTATCATCTGCAGATTTAATGAGCAGGAATTTCGAGCATCGCGTGGAAGTAGGTTTTCCTGTTCTGGATCATGATGTTAAACAGGAGATCCAGGATATTATTGACCTACAGCTACAAGACAATACCAAATCGAGGCAAATTAATGCCTTAAACAATAACAAATATCACAAAAACAGATTAAGTAAAAAAATAAGGGCACAAGTGGATATTTATAACTATTTAAAAACCAAGCATCAATCATAATGTTAAGATACGCAGCTATAGATATCGGTTCGAACGCCGTGAGGTTACTCATTGCTGATATTAGCAAACAAGACGGAAAATATAAATACAAAAAGAATACCCTTATACGTGTGCCACTCCGGTTGGGCGATGACGCATTCCTGGATCAATATATTTCGGATAAAAAATCTGCAGATCTGGTAAAAACAATGGCTGCTTTTAAAAATCTGATGGATGTTTATCATGTTTCTGAATATTTGGCTTGTGCGACATCTGCCATGCGCGAGGCCAGTAATGGAGAGGATATTGTTAAGCTGATTAAAAAAGAAACAGATGTTACTTTAGAGATTATTGACGGGCAGCGGGAAGCGAATATTATTTATGCCAACCACATAGAAGAGGAATTAGACGAAAATAAAAACTACCTGTATATTGATGTGGGTGGGGGTAGTACCGAGTTATCTGTTTTTGTAAAAGGTACTCCAGAGGCATCAAGATCTTTCAATATTGGCACAATCAGGATGCTGGATAACCAAGACAAGGAAGAAACCTGGGAAGAGATGAAAGATTGGGTAAAAGAGCATACAAAAGAATATAAACATCTAGCTGGTATAGGTACAGGAGGCAATATTAATAAATTGTTCCGCATGTCGGATGAGAAGGAAAATGCGCCTTTATCGTTGCAGAAATTAAATTCCATGTATAATAAACTCACCAGTTACTCACTAAAAGAACGTATCAATACCCTGGGTTTAAATCCTGATCGTGCAGATGTAATTATCCCAGCTTGTGAGATTTATTTAACTTTAATGAAGTGGACGGGCATAAAGCAGATTTATGTTCCTAAAGTGGGCATGGCTGACGGGATTATTAAATTATTGATAGAAGAGAAGCTGGATTAATTTGGTTGTGGTTTGTGGAGACACAAACCACCCTACGGCTGATACAGCAGCGTGCTTTTTCCGCATCTTCTTATGCCTGTAATTATTAAAGCAAAATTTTCTACGAGCTTTAATTTTGGCAACTTATTCCTTTGCAGTCCCAGTTTTTTATTCAAAAATGCATCATTTTGTGAATCCAAAATAGATGCAATCTGACTCTCTAATAGCATATCAATATATCTTTCATTACAAACGAAAGATATTAATTCATTATTAATGAAAGATATTATTCATTATTAATGAAAGATTTTAAATATTGTTGTTTCACGAAATATCCAACCACAAGCTAGCATCATTCCATCGCCATTCTAAGAAACGTTTTCACTTCCTTATTAATATCTTCTTCAAAGAAAATCCTCAAATGGTGGTTAAATTGATTCGTTCCCGGCACCTGTATAATTTTAGTGAAGCAAAGGTTATCCTTATACGATTGATCGAAAGGAATAACCACGTGTACAAAATTTTTACCCAACTGCGTAATGTATGCGAAGGGTGTTTTAGATTCTATGGCAATCATGGATTTTGCAGGCCTGAGACTTATCTCTCCAAATTCGGCCAATTGTTCAATAAAAAAACGGAATAACCCTAAGGTATATTCCGTTTTTCCTTTTAAAAAGTCTGATAAATGTTTTTCTTCAGACAACATCATCTCTTAGTCTTCAAGTAACTTTGTTGCAGCCTCGTCGGTAAACCAGGTTAATTTACCGTCAATCGGATCGATTAACTGAGAAGGGTACAGATCTGTATTTTTTTCTGTATCGCCAATCACATGCTTCAGCGCTTCGGCTTTATTCTCGCCAAATACCAAAAAGGCTACGTTATCTGCTTTATTAATTAACGGCGCAGTAAAGCTAATGCGATACGTATCCAGTTTTTCTACATATACAGCTGCTACGTTTACTTCTTCATCTTTAACCAAAGTAGTATGTGGAAAAATCGAGGCGGTGTGCGCATCATCACCCATACCCAAAAGGATTAAATCGAAAACGATGTCTTCACCATTAAAATGCTTGTCAATTGCTTTTTTATATTCGATAGCTGCCTTTTCTGGAGCCAAAGTAGTATCAACGTAAAAAATATGATCTTCTTTAATACCCAGTGGATCTAAAATGGTTTTCCTGGCCATTAAACCATTATAATTGTCATCATTGGCAGGAACATTACGCTCATCGCCAAAGAAGAAATATACTTTTTCCCAATCAATTCTGTGCTGCCCTTCAGTAGCAAGAAAATGGTAAAGTGCTTTAGGAGAACTACCGCCCGTAAGTACGAAATTGAAACGGTCGTTTTCTTCGATAGACATTTCTGCAATCTTGATTATGTAATCTGCCAGATCCTGGTTTAGTTCTTCTAATGTTTTATATATGAGTAGATTCATTCTGTCAATAATAAAATTCGTCATGCTGAATTTATTTCAGCATCTATCTTGATAAGACCCTGAAATAAATTACCTTCGGTGAGCTCGCTAAAGTTCGGTTCAGGGTGACGAAAGGGTAAAAATTTATTCCTTATTCTTCAGCGGTAAATTGAACCAGTGGAAACCATCTCTCGCAATAAGTGCTTCAGCTTCTTCTGGTCCCCAGCTATCGGCAGGATAGTTAGGGAAATTGATTGATTTTTTGCTTTCCCATGTATTTAAAATTGGCATAACCAATTCCCATGCTGCTTCTACCTGATCGCCACGCATAAACAAGGTTTGATCGCCCATCATGGCATCCAATAATAAGGTTTCGTAAGCTTCTGGTGTATCACCCTCGTAAGTTCCTTTATAATCAAATACCATATCAACAGGGTTTAATACCATGTCTAATCCGGGTCTTTTGGCCTGTACCTGCATGCGGATACTCATTTCTGGCTGTATGCTAATCACCAACCTGTTTTGTTGCCAGTTTTCGGTTACCTCTGATGAGAAAATTTGATGAGGCACATCTCTAAACTGAATGGTAATTAATGATGAAGTTTGGTTCAAGCGCTTTCCTGTTCTTAAATAGAAAGGAATGCCTTGCCATCTCCAGTTATCAATATGAAATTTAACTGCCGCAAAAGTTTCGGTATTTGAGTGGGTATCAACGCCTTTTTCCTGGCGGTATCCCGGAACTTCCTTACCTTCAACCCAGCCTTTGCTGTACTGACCGCGAACGGTGTGAAAACGGATATCTTCTGCAGAAAAAGGACGCATTGCTCTTAAAACCTCAACCTTGCGATTTCTGATTTCATCGGCATCAAAATTAATGGGTGCTTCCATTCCAACCAAACAAAGCAATTGCAAGAGGTGATTCTGGATCATATCTCTCAAAGCACCAGAACCTTCATAATATCCACCACGATCACCCACACCTAACTGTTCGGTTACCGAAATCTGAACGTGATCGATATAAGACCTGTTCCACAACGGCTCGAATAATGCGTTGGCAAACCGGAAAGCCATCATGTTTTGTACGGTTTCTTTACCCAGGTAATGATCAATACGGTAGATCTGCTTTTCGGTAAAAATAGTGCTCAACAATGTGTTAAGCTCTTTTGCCGATTCTAAATCATGGCCAAAAGGTTTTTCGATAACAATACGGCTATTGTCTTCATCTTGCGTAAGTTTATATTTCTGCAGACATTCAGCAATAATCGGGAAGAAATTAGGTGCAACTGCGAGGTAGAAAATTACCTGTGTACCGGCACCAAATTCTTTTTGATATTTTTCTACAGCCGCTTTCAGGTTTTCGAAAGTTTTTGGCTGTGCAAAATCGGTAGGGCAGTAGTGGATCGTATTTCCAAAATCCTCCCATTTATCTTTTTTAACTTTTCCGCTTCGAGAAAACTCGTTCACAGCTTCTTCTAATGCAGTTTTGTAACTATCATCAGTAAATTCTGTCCTTCCGGTACCAATAATAGCAAACTTATCAGGCATGTAACCCTCCATAAATAAATTATATAGGGCAGGTGCTAATTTTCTTTTATTTAAATCACCTGTTCCACCAAATATTACAAAAATGGTTGGGTTTAATGCGGTTTTGGTTTTCATTTTATGTTTTTGTTCGTGAGTCTAATTAGTTTATGATAATTTATTCCAGTCGGCGTGGAAAACACCATCTTTATCAATACGTTCAAAGGTATGTGCGCCAAAGAAATCTCTTTGTGCCTGGATTAAATTTGAAGGCATGCGAGCTGTTGTGATGGTATCGAAGTAGGTTAGGGTAGATGCAAATGCAGGAATACCTAAACCAGAATTAATACATGCACTGATTGTTTTACGTGTTCCCAATAAAGTGCCTTTAATGATGTTCTGGATACCCGCATCACCGAATAGATGTTCAAGAGCATTGTTTTTATCATAAGCCTGATAAATATCTTCTAAAAATTTAGCCCTGATGATACAACCACCACGCCAGATTTTGGCAATTTCCTGTAACTGTAGATCGTATTGATATTCTTTTGATGCCTGAACCAGTAAATGCATCCCTTGTGCATAAGCACTGATCATAGAGAAGTAAAATGCATCTTCCAGTTCTTCAACTGTCGCCTCAATTTTGGTGTCTTTTTTATCAAAAGCTTCTTCTAAAGAAACCCTTAGTTTTTTAAATTTAGATAAATCACGGTTAGAAACAGCTTCGTTAATGGTTGGAATGGGCAATTGAAGTTCCATTGAAACCTCCGATGTCCATTTTCCTGTACCTTTAGAACGGGCTTCGTCTTTAATCTGATCTAAAAGATCATTTTGTGTTTCGGTATCTTTAAACAGGAAGATTTCGGCAGTAATTTCTAATAAGAATGATTGCAGCTTGCCTTCGTTCCATTTTTTGAATACTTTATAAATCTCTTCATTTGAATAACCTAAACCATTTTTAAGGATGCCATATACTTCGGCAATAAGCTCCATAATGGCATATTCTATACCATTGTGTACCATTTTAACAAAGTGGCCGGAAGCACCCGGACCAATGTAGGTTACACAAGGATCAGTCCCAACTTTTGCCGCTACAGCATCAAAAACCTCTTTTACAACATTGTACGCCTGTTTATCACCACCCGGCATCATACTCGGACCAAACCGCGCACCTTCTTCACCACCAGAAATGCCCATTCCGAAGAAATGTAAACCATCTTTTTCTAACTCATCAACACGGCGGTTGGTATCTGTAAAATGTGAATTTCCGCTATCGATGATGATATCACCTTTGCTTAAAAGTGGTTTTAGTTCTGCAATAACGCTATCTACAATTGGTCCGGCTGGTACTAACAAAATTAATGTACGTGGTGTTTGTAAGCTCGAAATAAAGCTTTCAATATCATCAAATCCTTCTAAGTTGTGCGCTTTGCCTTCTTCTTCAAGCTTCGAGATCATCTTTTGGTCTTTATCGTAACCTGTTACAGAGAAACCCTTATCAGCCATGTTTAATAATAAGTTCCGGCCCATAGTGCCTAAACCAATCATTCCCAATTTATATTTTTCAGAATCGTTATTTGCCATTTTTTGTTTTTTAGAATGCACCCAAAATTAGGATTTACAAATTAATATTGCAGCTATTGTTGTTAAAAGATTGTAATAAAAAGATCAATTATTTTTTAGGCTCAACAGTAAAGATATTGTACTTATCGGCCAGTTTCCAAAGCTTTGCACCACCTTTAATCCCGTCTCTGTTGGTTACGATTTTAATATTATCTTCCAACTTAAAATTGATCTGTTTTGAATTTCCGCCACCTATATATAAGGTATCATAATTGAAAACTGTTTTATAAATTTCGATTACCTTTTTTAATCTTTTATTCCACCGTTCGCCCCCGATTTTTTCGAATGCTTTGTTTCCGATATAATCGTCGTAATCTTCCTCTTTATTGATTGGGAAATGCGCCAGTTCCAGGTGAGGAAGCAGTTCTCCATCAAACAATAGCGCTGTTCCGAAGCCCGTACCCACTGTAAAAACAATTTCGAAGCCTTTGCCATCAACAACCCCTAAGCCTTGTTGGTCGGCATCGTTTACCAAACGCACAGGCTTACCAAGCTCGTTGGCCACGCGCTGTGCAAGATCTACATCGGCCCATTTATTTTTAGCCAGGTTGGGAGCAGTTTTTACAATCCCATTTTTAACGTAACCCGGAAATCCGATTGATACACGGTTATAACTATCAGGAAAAGGCTTAATTAGTTCAACAATACCTGTTACGATATCTTTTGGCGTAGCTTCCGGCGGGGTTTTGCTTTTTAAATATTCGGTAATCATATTTCCGCTTTCATCTAAAAGAACGGTTTTTATACTGGTACCGCCAATATCGATAGATAATATATTGTTGTTTTCAGCTTTTTTCTGTGTAGCCATAATTCTGTATTTATAATTCCGAAGTTCTACAAATAAATTAAAACAACAAACATTAAATGAATATGGAAGTAATTTAGGTGTAATAATATATTCTATAAAATCTATGTATTTAATAGAATATATTTAAGTTTGTTCCGTTAAACTTAAAAAAGATATAAATGGTTATGACGGTAAACTACCTTGCATTTGCTATACCAGCATTTTTTATTTTCGTATTTATTGAATTTAAGATCGCCCGGCATCAAAAAAAAGCGAAGATATTCAAATATGAGAGTACGGTTGCAAATTTTAGTGTAGGTATTGCCGAAAGGTTGCTCAATTTATTTATTGCGGCAAGTTTTTACCAGATGTACCATTGGGTATATGCCAACTATGCTATTTTTGATATTTCTACTAAATGGTATGTCTGGATTTTGCTATTGCTAGCTACAGATTTTGTTTGGTACTGGTATCACAGGATGGGACATGAGATTAACTTTTTATGGGCTGCACATATTGTGCATCACCAGAGTGAAGAGTTTAATTTATCTGCAGCAGCGCGGATTACCACCATTCAGGCTATTTTTCGTAATGTTTTCTGGTGTGCCTTACCATTGCTAGGTTTTCATCCCAACATGATTATTACCATTCTTTTGGCTCACGGTGCTTATTCGTTTTTTACGCATACACAATTGATAGGCAAATTGCGCTGGCTCGAAAATATATTGATTACGCCTTCGCTGCATGGGGTTCACCATGCTTCTGATGAAAAATATCTGGATAAAAACTACGGAGATGTTTTTGTTTTCTGGGACAAATTATTCGGCACTTTCCAGGCAGAAGAAGAGACACCTAAATATGGCTTAACACATCCCATTAAAAGTTATAGTTTTTTATGGCAGCATTTTCATTATTATTTAGAAATAGGAGAGGCTTACAGGCGTGCAAATGGATTTAAGGCCAAATGGAATGCTGTTTTCGGGAGTCCTGCATTAATGGATCAAAATATCAGGCCGATTTTAGAAGAACGTTATTATCAAAATAAATTACAACATGAGGCAAAACCTAAACCCAGGTTTAAAATTTATCTGAATATCCAGCTGATCATGGTAGTAGCGATGCTTACAGGTACAACCATGTTTTACGAATCGTTAACTTTAGTACATAAAGTAGCGATATTGATTTTTATCCTGGTTACCCTGATCAATATCGGCGCCCTGTTAGAGCAGCGCAAGTGGATTTATTACCTCGAATGTTTCAGGTTGATATTGGTATTCGGTTATTTCTTCCATAGCTTTAATATCATGGAACTTTTAATATTCCCGGTTGTAGGATTGATCATTCTTGAACGTAATTTTTCATTGAATAGCTTGTATAAAAAACACCTTTTTAACTATCAATCCAACACAATTAATACATAGGTAACTTAAAGGCAAAGTTTGCTTAACATTACCGTAACGTTGCTAAGCTACTTTTGCTGGTGAGATGAAGGATGTATATTTAAGCAAAAGTGATGAGGACTTAATGTCTTTATTGGTAAATCAAGACAGCCTCGCACTGGAAACCCTTTTTAACAGGTATTACCCTGCTTTATGCAAATTTACCTCTATTTACATTAAAGATTACAACAAAGCAGAAGAGCTTATTGCCGATCTTTTTATGAAGCTTTGGGACAAAAGAAACGAGCTTCAGATCAAATCGATCAAAAAATACCTGTTTGCTGCAGCTAAAAATTTAGCCTTTAATGAAATTCAGCGTGTAAAACTCCATATTTTAAGTGTCAATGATCGCGAAGATACACTCGATTACCCGGATAATTATTTAAATCCCCACGAACAGCTTACAAGCAGGGAATCCTATTCTGAAATTATGGATCTCCTAAACCTGTTACCCGACAGGCAGCGGGAAGTACTTTTAATGAGCCGCATCGATATGCTGGAGAAAAACAATATTGCCGATTTATTGGGCATTTCGGTAAGAACGGTAGAAACTTTACTCTACCAGGCCGTGAAAAACTTTAGATCGCTCACAACTGACCGATTGGAGATCTGATTCAATTTCATTCTTTTGCTTGAAAGTATATTTAATTAATTCTCAGTTTCCTTGAGAAGATTATTTATCAAAATATTACTTGCATTAGTTTTTGGAAATGCAGGTTCAGTTTTCCATGGCGGTTTTCAGTCCCGCTTTTGGTACGAGTTCCATGGAAAAATCGGAAGCTCTTCCCGACAATCGGGTTTATTTAACCCAGGTAGCTGCTCGGAAACATAAAGCCATTTTGCACAGAGAAATCAGAATAATTTGATTTTTTAACAGGCTGTTGTACCTAAACCTGACAGAAGCGGATCCCGATTTTTTCAATCGGGATATAGCGGATGGCGGGGCTAAAGAATCTATGAAACACTAACCTTTCATTTCCAAATCAGAATCATTTATCTTTTCCTTGATGAAACAATCCTTCAACATTATTAATCAATTTTGGTCACCCTTTATACTTAACAATTTGTTAACAATAAATTGATGTTTTTGGCTACGTATCGGCATCCATTAATCTGTCTTACATCCAGAACAGCATGACTAAATGGAAGAACGTTACTACAAATTAATAGAAGATTACAGCAAGAAAACCATTGGCAGTGAAGATTTAACTGATTTACTGATTTGGGTTGGAAGCAGCCAGCAGAATCAGCAGATTTTCAGGGAAAGCTTACAGGCCTTTGAGGCAGCAGATTATTCTCTGAAAAAACCTGTTAATCAGCAAAAAAGCTGGTTGGCCATTCAAAAACATATTGAAGATAGTGCTGAGCAATCGCTAATCATAAAAAGAATCAATTATAGAAAGTATTTTGCGATAGCCGCCGCAATCATGGTAATCTGTTTATTACCAGCACTCTATTTTAACAGTTTTCATTCAAAAAAAACCGAAGTTATTGCTTATAACGAAATTTACAATCCGCGTGGACAGAAAAGGCTGATCACCATGCCAGATGGTTCTAACATCTATTTAAACGGCGATAGTAAAATCCGTTACGCACTCAATTTTAATACCAGCAGCAAGCGGATCGTTTATTTAGATGGTGAAGCTTTTTTTGACGTGCAGCACCGCACCAAACAACCCTTTATAGTTCATACCGGAAAAGTGAGCGCTACCGTTCTGGGTACTTCATTTAATATCAATGCTTATCCATCTTTAAAAGATATCACCATCACTGTGCAAACTGGTAAAGTCGGCGTGCTGTTTAAAAATAAGGCCACAACAGCCCCTGTTTATTTCCTCTTGCCGAATGAACAGCTTACCATCAATAAAAATAATGGACAGACAACAAAAAAGCAGGTAAATGCCATTGATTTTGATGGCTGGAGGGAATACAAAATCTTTTTTTATGATAAATCCCTGAGCGAAATTGCAGAGGTAATTGCCCGAGAGTATGATCTTGATATTGAAATTAAAACTGAAGCTTTAAAAGGGGTAAAGCTTACCGCAAAATTTGATAAATGTTCGGTAAAGCAGATTATGGATGTAATTGCTAAACTATCTAACTCAAAATATACAATCTATGAAAACAAAGTAATTATTTATTAACAATAAACTATAAGGATAGATATGATATAAAATTACTATAACGAAAAATGGCTCGAAATGCTGGACACATTTCAAGCCCTGAAAATTGTATACTCATTTGACAAAGTAAAACTTAGTAAAGATATGAAAATTAATACCCGATGGATTAAAAATTTCCATCAGTATCCCTCAAAAGTTATGGTGATTACTACCATAATGATGTTGAATCTGCTCTCGTTCTCATTATATACCTATGCACAAAGCGATAAGAAATTTTTGTTCGAAGCGAATGGCATGACTTTAAAAAAAGCTTTTGAAACTTTAGAAAAGCTAAGTGGCAATCATATTGCCTATAACAACAACCAGTTCGATGACCAGAAAAGGGTTTATGTTTCCAGAGGAATGAGATCAGTAAACGAAGTGCTCGATCTGCTATTAAAAGAAATGCCTTTTACCCATAAAGCAGGCGGTGGTGGCAATATCCTGATTACACCGAAAAATACAAATACCGGTAGGATTAACGGTAGGGTTGTTGACGAGAACAATGAGCCTATTCCAGCTGCCACGATTAAAATTGTAGAGATAAGTAAGGTTACACAAACTGACAATGAAGGAAATTTTACGATTCCTGTATTGCCTGGCACCTACACGGTTGAGGCAAGCTTTATTTCCTATCAAACCGGTAAAGTACAAAATGTAATTGTAGTTAATAATAATTTGACTAAAATCGGTATAATAAAACTTAAATCATCTGATAATTCATTGGATGATGTAGTTGTTACGGCTTTAGGTATCAAGCGTTCGGAAAGGGCATTGGGATATGCCATTACCTCTTTAGATAGTTCTGTATTTACAAATGCAGTAGCTACGAACTGGACAGATGCATTGTCTGGAAAAGTAGCAGGCCTTAACCTGGTCCGCAACAGCGGTCTGGCGGGATCTAACAAAATCATTCTTCGTGGTGAAAATAACTTAACCGGAGATAATGAAGCACTGATTGTAATTGATGGTGTTGTGGCCAGTAGCAGTGCAAAACGTACTGCCGGAACCGGGGGTGGCGTTTATGGAACATCTGGAGACATTTTGCCAACAGATTTTGGAAGTGCACTTAACGATCTGAATTCTGACGATATTGAAAATGTTACGGTATTAAAAGGCCCTGCAGCTTCAGCGCTTTATGGTCAGAGAGGAGCAAATGGGGCCATTGTAATTACGACCAAATCTGCCGGTAGCAGTAAGAAAAAATTTAATATTACTTTCACTTCTAATACTGCCTTCGAGCAAATTAACAGAGGACCAGATATTCAGCAAGAATATGGTGCAGGTGTAGGTGGTGCAAGTTATTACAGTTTTGGAACAAATGCAGATGGTGCAGATACCCATGCAACCAGTTCAACTTACGGGCCAAGGTTTGATGGTACCAGCATGTTTTTTCAATATGATCCAACTACACAAAAAGGAGGAACGACACGTACGCCATGGGTGGCATATCCAAATGCATTAGATGCGTTTTTTAAAACCGGCGTTGAAACCACAAACTCAGTTAGCTTAGATGGAAATGCCGGAAAAGTAGGTTTACGCTTTACCGCAAGCCATGGTAATAACGATTGGATAGTTCCTAATACAAGTTTAGAACGTACCTCTCTTGCCTTTTCAGGAAATAGTAATGTAACCAAAAAGTTAAACATTGTTTTTAAGGCCAGTTATAATAACAGGCATAGTGATAACTTACCTGCAACTGGTTATGGTAATCAGTCGTTAATGTACTGGTTTATGTTTGCCCATCCAAATATGAATTTAGATTGGTTTAAAAATTATTGGGTGGCCGGACAAGAGCAACGGAAATTTATAGACTTAACATCGAGTTTTCCGGAAGGACCTTATGCCATTTCTGAGCAATATTTAAATGGTCAGAGAAGAAACGGTATTCTTGGGAATATTCAGGCTACATATCGGTTTACTAATGATTTAACCTTGTTGGTACGTTCATCTATTGATTATAACCATGATATCCGCGAAACCAAGCGTCCGTGGGATGCTGCAGGCGCAAAATTTGCCCAAGGCTCTTATCGTGTCCAGGATATCAACTCGTATGAAGTGAACGCTGATTTTTTATTAAGATATAATAAAGATTTATCAAGAGATTTAAAACTTTCTGCCTCAGTAGGTGGTAGCCAGTTAAGAAACCGCTACAACAAATCGGAACTTCGCGCTGACGGATTAGTTGTTCCAGGTAATTATAGTTTAGAAAACAATCAAAATCCACTGATTTCGGTGCCGGATACTGCACGATATAACATCAATAGTTTGTATGGTACAATGTCTTTATCACTAAAAAACTATTTGTTTTTAGATTTAACCGGAAGACAGGATTGGAACAGTACTTTGGCATCGCCACTTCGAACAGATAATGTTGGTTTCTTCTATCCATCTGCAAGTTTATCTTTCATTGCGTCAGATTATTGGCAATTGCCTTCGCAAATCAGCTATTTCAAGCTTCGGGGTTCAATTGCCCAAGTGGGTAGTGGTGGAACGACGCCATACCGTACCGCATACAACTATACGCTTGCTGCGAACGGAATTTATCCTGGCGGGGCAATGACAAACCCAAGTATACTTCCAAATAATAACTTAAAGCCACTATCTACTACAACAGTTGAGGTTGGGGCTGAATTAAAATTATTTAAAAGCAGATTAAATTTCGATTTTGCTGCATACACCGGAAGTACAAAAAATCAGATATTAAGCCGTTCGATTGATCGTGCTACAGGATATTCAATCGCTGTATTTAATGCCGGAAGGGTAGATAACAAAGGCTTGGAAATGTCGGTAAATGCAACGCCTTTGCAGAGCAGATCATTTACATGGACGGTTAACGGAACGTTTTCTGCGAACAGAAATACCATTAAAGAATTGGCTGATAGTGCTGTAATATTACGTACAGGTCCAATTGGAGGTACACAAATCATAGCCAATGTTGGTGGAAGCCTCGGAGATATGTATGGTTTCGGATTGAAGCGTTCGCCTGATGGACAGGTAATATTCGATAATACCGGTAAAGCCATTCCAGATCAAACACAGTTAAAATATCTGGGAAATACCATGCCTAAATTTAGATTTAGTTTTGGTACAGGTATAACTTATAAGGGCTTTGCTGCTAACGTTTTATTTGACGCACAATTAGGTGCTGTTGCACACTCGTTAACCTTTGCAAGAATGGCTGGCCTGGGCAAATTAAAGCTGACCTTACCAGGCAGGTACGGCGGTTTAATTGGAGAGGGAGTAATGTTAAATCCTGATGGTGTTACTTATAGCCCCAATACCACAGTTGCAACTGATATTGGTGCATTTTATGAGGCTATGTATGGTTCTACCAATGCAGAAGGAAGTACTTTCAGAACCGATTATCTAAAATTCAGAGAGGCAAATATTAATTATACATTCTCAAAAAGACTGGTTTCAAGTTTGGGCCTGAGTCGGATAACCATAGGCGTGTATGGGCGTAATCTGTATACCTGGTCGCCGTGGCCTGCCTTCGATCCTGAGTTTGGTACATTATCTGGTAGCGATATCGTAACGGGTTTTGAAGTAGGACAACTGCCATCAACCAGAACTTTTGGTGCACGTTTAGTAGTGGGTATAAACTAATAAGAAAATGAAAAAGATTAAATATAGTATAGGTTATGCTTTCTTACTGCTGATGGGGACTTCATTTTTCTCCTGCAAGAAAGATTTCGATAAAATTAATACAGATCCGATTGGTGTACCAGAAGTTACGGCAGATAAATTGCTGGCACCTACTTTAACAAATGTATTGGGTGCAAACTTAATACGTAACCGGTCCATTAACAATGAACTCATGCAGGTTACAGTTTCTACTTTGGATGAGGTGCTGGAGGGTAGAATTTACAGATATGATATCAGAAGGCAACTGTCTGATGCGATGTGGAATTCCTGGTATTCCGAATTGACAAATATAAAGGATATCAATACCATCGCCAGCAAGCCAGGTGCAATTAACACTTCCTATCAGGGAATTTCCAGAATTGCCGAAGCGTGGACAATGCAGCTGCTAACAGATACCTACGGAGATGTGCCTTACACGGAAGCAAATCAAGGCAGGGCTGGTGTATTGGAGCCAGCGTTCGATAAACAAAAAGATATTTACATGTCGTTGCTGAATAAACTGGAAGAAGCCAATACACTTTTAACTGCAGGCCAGAAGATTGAAGCCAGCAGCGACCCGGTTTATAATGGAGATATTAGTAAATGGCGAAGATTTGGAAATTCATTGTATTTAAGGCTATTGCTTCGGATTTCAGGCAAGGCAGAAGCAAGTGCACAGGCCATAGCCAAAATTAAAGAAATCGTTGATACTAATCCAGCCAAATATCCGATCATGACTGATAATACCCATACGGCTAAAATTCTCTGGAATGGTACAAACAGTAGTACTGCTGTATATTCATCGCCATTTATGGTTAATGTTAGACCGGCAGATTTTCGGGGATCTGCCATTGTAGACTTTTTTATCAATAACCTGACTACCTGGGGTGATCCAAGAATAGATCCAACATTAGGTAAGAATGGTGTAAACCGGTGGAGTATAGCCGCTGGGCCTGCGGGCTATGTGGGTATACCAAGTGCTTATCCAATAGGTAGTGGAGCGCCAGCTAAACAAGCTTATTTTTACTCTGATGCACAATCGGGAAATCCGACAAGCTTGCAAACTGATGCTTCAACAGGGGTAATGATGAATGTGGCAGAAGTTGATTTTATTTTGGCTGAAGCTGCTGCAAGAGGCTGGATTAATGGTACGGGCGAAGCTTATTATTATAAAGGAATAGCTGATGGAATTAACTATTGGATGCCAGCTTTATACGTTAACGGTGATGATGCATCTGTAAGAGCTTATGCTTTAAGAGGTGACTTCAATTGGAATAATACATTGCCATTAGACAATAAAACTGTGGGCTCAGATAGCAAGTTGGAACAAATTCACTTACAAAAATATTATGCCTTGTTTTTAGTAGACTTTCAGCAATGGTTCGAGTACAGAAGAGTCGGTCACCCACTGCTTCCAAAAGGATCCAATTTATTAAATGGCGGAAAAATGCCGGTTCGTTTATACTATCCAATACTTGCCCAATCAACCAATCCAACTAATTATAAAAATGTATTAACTGCACAGGGACCTGATGATGTGAATACATTGATGTGGTGGCAAAAACCTTAAATACTATTGATGATGAAAAATAAATTAAAATATTTTCTTTTGCTTGCAGTTGTGATTATTACTTACGCAAGCTGCAAAAAGGAAAACGACTATCGCTATAAATTTTCAGAAAGTGGTTTCATTTCTAACTTTGATTTAAGAAGGTACTATAAAGGATCAGATCTTTCGCTTAATGCTGATGCTATAGGGGGTGCCACAAGTATAAGAGGTGTAGTAGTTTCTGATTTTAGATCCGGCAATTCGGTGGCAGGATTAATTGCATTGCAAAATAGCCGCATTAACGGTACAGCAGATTCGTTAAGGGGAATTTCATTCAATATTGGAGCAGCAGCTTCTAATTATGTTCCAGGAGATTCGTTACACATCAAACTGGATGGGGGGGTATTAAAAAGGATTGATGGGGTTTTACAGATCACTGGGTTAACAAATTCTGCGATAACCAAAGTGGCATCAGGAAGAATCATTAAATTACAGGCGGCAAATACGAGCGCTATTCTAGCTAACCCAGATCGTTATGAAAGTACGTTGGTTGCTATTAACAATGCTGTTTACGACCCGGAGCCAGCGGGTGATGTAATATATTCTGGAGATAAAATACTAAATGATGGTTTTGGTCTTGCAACATTACGTACAAGTGCCAATGCTACTTTTGCAAATACGGCTGTTCAACCTTCAGGTAATTTTACAGGGGTAGTATACGTAACCGGCACGGGAACTTCAAAAAAGATCGAATACCGGATGCGAACTGCAGAAGACTTTTTTTATGTTCCGATGCCTAAGCTTTCTCCTGCAATTATTTCGGGATTTCTTGTAGATCCGAATGGAACGGATGGAAATTATGAATATGTCCAGTTTTTAGCAACGAAAGATATTGATTTTGCAGCCACCCCCTTTTCAGTTTATACCAGTAACAATGCTGGAGCAACTACTTTTCCTACGCTTGGATGGAACACAGGCGCACTTAGAACTTACAAGTTTAATCTTACTTCAGGGACAGTTAAAAAAGGTGAATTTTTCTATGTAGGTGGTGCTGGTCAGCGCATCAATGGGTCTGCTTCAACAGTTATACCAGCTTCAAAATGGATTTCAAGTGTAAATTATACTACAGTACCAGGCGCAAATGGTGTAGGAGATGTAACCGGTAACCTGTTAGCAAATAGTGGAAACGTTGCTGGTATAGCAATATTTGAGGGTATTAATGTTACACCAAATTCTATTCCATTGGATGTAATTTTCTATGGTGGTGCAAACGGTAGTTTTTATACTGCAGGCCCACCTGAGTATGGATTAAGAATTACCATCACAGACAAATTCGCAACCTATGCAGGAAAAGTTCCACAGGAATATTATGGAAAAGGTACAAATGATGTTTCCAAACGTTTCGCAGGTTTTCCAGCAGCTGTAAGTTTTGCCAGGTTAGGAGGCGTTTACAAGGCTACCAAAGGCGGGTGGGAATCAGTCAGAACAATGATAAGTGTTCCCTTAACCAATACCTCGGTACTCAGTGCAATCGAGACAGGTGGCGTCACAAGTTTAATTGACAAGTAAGAAACAAAAAGTCTGTATCATAAATATAGAATTTTCATCCCGAGCCTGTCGAAGGACCTGTTTTAAATGTTTTACAAGGCGTTTCGACAGGCTCAACCTGATAAATTCAATTAAATTACAACCATGATACAGTCTCAATATTATCAAAATTTAAGCCGTATGATTTAATATCATTAAAAATCATGAACAGAAGATCATTTATACAAAAATCAACTTTATTAACTTCAACAGTTTTCATCAGCTTAAAATCTTTTCCATCATCGTTATTCTCGGTTGATGGATTAGTAAGCGGAATGGTAACCAGCAAAGGTAAAGCTGTGGCTGGCGTAGTCATTTCTGATGGTTACAGCGTGATACAAACCAATAAAAGTGGCAACTATGAGATTAAACTTCATGAGCTGGCCCGTTTTGTTTGGATTAGCACACCTTCGGGTTATGAGTTTAAAACCGAAAGCAGTATTGCACGTCATTATTACAAACCAGATACTGCAGGCAAATTAAACTTCGATCTTAAACCATTAAAACAGAACGACAATAAACATAATTTTATCATTTGGGCCGACCCACAGGTGAAGAACAAAAAAGATGTTCAGCAAATGATGGAAACTTCCGTGCCAGATACAAGAGATGTGGTAAAAAGCATGGGAAAAGCACTGGTGCATGGTATCGGTGTAGGCGATCTGGTTTGGGACAACTTCGATCTTTTTCCAGCTTACGATGAAGCCATTGCCCAGATTGGGATTCCGTTTTTCCAGGCCCTGGGGAACCATGATCAGGATTACAGACAGGGTGGTGATGATACTTCCGATCGTACGTTTCAGGCTCATTATGGCCCAACATATTACTCTTTTAACAGGGGTAAAGCGCATTACGTGGTTTTAGATGACGTACGTTATTTAGGAGTAGAAAGAACTTATGATGGTTACATCACCCCAACGCAGTTAGAATGGTTGGCTAAAGATTTGCAGTTTGTGCCTAAAGATGCGTTATTGATCGTTTGCCTCCATATTCCAGTACACAATTCAGTTAAAAATAATGATGATTTTTATGCGGTTTTAAAAGATTTTAAAAACGTGCATATCATGTCGGGCCATACCCATTTTAATAAAAATGTGATCAAAAATGGCATTTACGAACACAATCATGGTACCGTTTGTGGTGGCTGGTGGACAGGCCCGATCTGCGAAGATGGCACGCCTCGGGGCTTCGGCGTTTATGAAGTGGACGGAACCAATTTAAAATGGTACTACAAATCTACCGGAAGAAACCGTAAAGAGCAGCTTGATATTTATGTAGATACCTTAACCAATCAAAAAAGATTAATCGCCAATGTTTGGAATTATGATCCTGAATGGAAAATAGAATATTTTCTGGACGGAAAAGCAATGGGTGTTTTGGCGCAACAGGATGGGTATGATCCTTTAGCTGTTAAATTATACAAAGGCGATAAGCTGCCAAATCCAAGGCCGTTTGTTGAACCTCGCTCAACTGATCACTTGTTCCTGGCACATTTTGAACCATCAGTTAAAAAGGTAAAAGTTGTTGCTACCGATCGCTTCGGGGAAAAATTTGAGGCAGAAATAGAAGCATAACCTTGCTTTAAGATGCAGTGATTAGAAATTTAATATAGATTTAATTAACCGCGTTAGATGTTAACACGTGATACCTCTATCTTGTGGGCTAATTAATAGAGGTTGTATCATAAATATAGATTTGTCATCATGAGTTTGTTGAAGGACTTCTTTATATACTTTTAAAGTGTTTCGACAGGCTCAACATGACATTATCTGGGCTGAAATCGCCTTTATGATACAGCCTCCTTGTAAAACTCCTTTTTTGGATATGAAACTTAAAAAAACAACAATTTTGGTTCTTTTATCCGCCTTTGCGGTAAAATCGAATGCTCAGGAAGTTAAGTTTCCCGCATTTAGCGCAGAGGCGCATCGTGGTGGGAGAGGCCTGATGCCTGAAAACACCATTCAGGCCATGTTAAACGCCATGAAAATAGAAGGAATTACCACTTTGGAAATGGATACCCACATCTCTAAAGACGGTAAAGTAGTGGTAACACACGATGATTACCTGAGTCCGGCTTTTATGCTTACACCTGACGGAAAAGATATTCCGCTAACAGATGCTAAGAAATATCCGATTTTTGGAATGAATTACGCTAAAATTAAACAGTTTGACCTGGGCACTAAATATTACGACCAATTTCCTCAACAGAAGAAGGAGAAAACATATCTTCCGCTACTTGCTGACCTGATTGATGCTGTTCAGTACGATATTAAAACCAATAAACGTAAACAGTTTTTCTACAATATCGAAACTAAATGCAACGAAAGCAGCGATGGGATTACCAACCCTAAACCTGAAGAATTTGTTAAACTTTTAATGAATGTAATTTTAAAGAAAAAGATCGCTGACTTTGTAATAATCCAGTCTTTCGATAAAAGGACTATTCAAATTATACACGAGAAATATCCTGAAATAAAAACTTCTTTTTTGGTTGCCAATAAAAAAACATACGAAGAAAATATTGCCGATTTGGGTTTTAAGCCATTTATTTTAAGTCCGGTTTGGCAAATGGTTAACGAAGAAATGGTTAAAAAAGCACATGCTGATGGTGTAAAAATCATCCCCTGGACAGCCAATACCTTAGCTGATATTCAGAAACTAAAAGCTTTAAATGTAGATGGAATTATTTCTGATTATCCGGATATTTTAGTTCAGGCAAATTAGTATTTTCGACTTTATAAAAACGGGATATGAAAGCACTTTTAATTAAGTTATTAATCACCGCTGTTGTGTTTACCTTCAGTTTCACAGCAGCTTTTGCCCAGGTGGTTAAATGGGACAGTACCTATCGTCCTGGGAAATATATTGAGCAGGTGGCTAAGTTTAAAGCCGATCCAAAATCAAAAAAGGATATTATTTTTTTAGGTAACAGCATTACTGCCGGAACAGATTGGGCTAAACTTTTAGCTCTTCCACAAGCAAAAAACAGAGGGATTTCTGGTGATATTACTTTTGGCGTGTTAGAACGTTTGCAAGATGTAATTGATGGTAAACCAGCCAAAGTGTTTATCCTGATTGGTATAAATGATATTTCCAGGAATATTCCAGATAGTGTGATTTTAAGAAATTATAAAACAATAATTGCCAGAATCAGAAAAGGATCGAAGAAAACAAAAATTTACTTTAACACACTTTTGCCTGTTAATGCAGCTTTCGACAAGTTTAAAAACCATTATGGTAAAGACGAGCATATTCTTTGGCTGAATGATGAAATCAGAAAATTTGAAACTAAAAATGTAAGGGTGGTCGATCTGTATCCAAATTTTACTGATCAGGACAAACATTTAAGGGCAGAGCTTACTAAGGATGGGTTACATCTCATTCCTGCCGGATACCAGGTTTGGGCAGATTTTCTTAAAAAGTCTGGTTACTTAACTGAGAAATAATATGATTTGGAAAGAAGTCAAGCTCTAAAGACTTGACTTATTGGGAGTTAAATAGAAAGGTTTTGGCCAACTGCTTTCACTTTTTCTTTATCAATATTACTAAAGCTGGGTATACTGCCTAGCTTTTTTATTTTGGCATATTGGAGAATGTATCTTTCGGTTTCCGTATTCTCCTCACCATTAAAAATGATGCCTTTAACAGGGATTTTGTATTGTTTAAGCAGATTGACTGATAAAAGTGTGTGGTTAATACTGCCTAAATAATTTTGCGAAACCAATATCACTTCTACTTCCAGTTTTTTGATCAGGTCGACAATCAGCTCATCTTCATTTAAGGGTACCATTAAACCACCAGCGCCTTCAATAATTAAGTTATTATCAGTTAATGGAATATTGATTTTATCCAGATCAATGTCAACGCCATCTAACCTGGCCGATAAATGCGGCGATAGGGGTTGTGTTAATCTGTAGCTTTCCGGATGGATGACGGTTTGTGTGTTACTAATTAAACTATCTATTGTTATACTATCGCTCGTATCTAAATCTCCCGATTGGATCGGTTTCCAATAATCAGCCTTCAGCTTTTCGGTTAAAATAGCGCTTACCAGTGTTTTTCCAATGCCTGTTCCAATGCCTGTGACAAAATATTTATTCATTTAATTTAATTCTTGAAGGTGATTAACCAGTGAAATAATTTCTTCATCGGTATTAAAGGTGTGCAAGCAGATCCTGAGCCTTTCTTTACCTAGCGCTACTGTTGGACTTAATATTGCCCGTACATCAAAACCCTTGCTTTGCAAGTGAGCAGCGGCAAGTTTGGCTGCTTCATTTGATGAAAACAAAATACCCTGAATGGTACTTTCGCTATCAATTGCATTGATGTTCTGTTCTTTTAAGGTATTTCTAAATAGTGCAATTTTTTGGTGAATCAACTGGTGATCAATTTTATTTAAGTATTGGTATGCCGATCTAACTGCAGCAACATTATGGATAGGCGCAGCTGTGGTGTAAATAAACGATCTTGCAAAATTAATGAGGTAATGACGTAAGTTTTTACTTCCCAAAACAATAGCTCCATGTACGCCTAAGGCTTTTCCAAAGGTTATAATGCGTGCAAATACCCTGTCAGTTAGCTTAAGCTGATTGATTAATCCCCGACCGTTCGCGCCAAAAACACCTGTCGCGTGGGCTTCATCTACAATAAGGTTGGCCTGGTAGCGCTCGCAAATATTCGATATCGCTATTAACGGTGCCATATCTCCATCCATAGAATAAACACTTTCTACCACGACAAATATGTTTCCTTTTGATAGTTTTAGTTTGTCTTCGAGATCGTTTATATCGTTATGATGAAATTTAAAACGTGTAGCATGGCTTAATCTACAGCCATCTATAATACTCGCATGAATCAATTCGTCAGTAATAATGGTGTCGCCTCGTTGCGGCACGCTAGATAGTAGCCCAACATTCGCATCATAACCAGAGTTAAAGATTAATCCGCTTTCAGCCAGATGGAAACCGGCTATAAACTGTTCGGTTTCTTCTGTAAATTTGGTATTTCCACTTAACAGTCTCGAACCCCCAGCACCATTCAGATAATCGGGCATTGAAGCCAGGTTAGTGTTGATTAAATGTTTTAATTCACCAGATCTGGCAAAACCTAAATAATCATTAGAACAAAAATCAACAGGAAGAATGTTTGTTGATAGATTCCTGATCGAAAGCTTATCTTTTCGTTCCCGGAGTCTACCACTCATAAACTGATCAATTTTACTCATCGCCCAAAAGTAAAAAAAGCGTCCCGAATTATCGGAACGCTTTCAAAAATATAATTAATTACTGTTTGCACTGTTATCCTTGTGCAGGAGGATTGGAAACTACCGGTGCGCTGTCTTTTTTACCTCTGCCACCCATTCCTTTTCTCATTTTCTCACCTTTTTCTCTGGCTTCAGCACGGAAAGCATCCATTTTAGTTTTCTGATCTGCAGTTAAAACCGCATCAACTTTAGCTTTTTGTTCATCTATTGCAGCTTTGCGTTCTTTCATTTTGCCTTTCATGTCGCTTTTATCTGTTGTTCTCCAGGCTTCCATTTTTTTGGCGTTTTCCAATTCAATGGTGTATATTTTGCTTTTTTGATCAGCGTTTAAGCTAAGCTGTTTCTCCAATCTGGAAGTTATCTTTTCTGCTCTTTGCTCGGCAGTCATCTTAGGCATTGCCCTTCTTGTTCGTTTCGTTGTGTCTTGAGCAAATGCAGCGGTTAAACCCATTACTGCAATTACTATTGTTAAAATTGCCTTTTTCATGTTATGTTTATTTATGTGTTTGTTAAATTAATAGATACATAAAAACACAAACAGTTTAATCGGCAGTTGTTAAAAAATGTTAATTTTTATTTAATTGAGAAATTGATTTCTGCATTTGTGCCATCATCTGTGTCAGCGTTTCCATTGTTGGGTCTGGTGCAGGTTCTGGTAAAGAGGTAGATATATATGCTTTAGCTTTCCATATCTCCAGAATATCATCGGCAGCAATTGTATAAGCGTCGTATACCTTATTATCTGATATCAATTTCAAATCTTTATTCTCTCTGAAACGGTTGCCCGCTCTTTTATATACTACGCCTTCATTTTTACTAATCACAATGTACGTTTCGCCAGTTTTTACTTCATTCCAATTATCAAGATACTCACCGATAATTACACTTCCCGGTTGAACAGGTAACATACTATCGCCCATAATTTCAAAAGCCCTGAAGGTACCTTGTCTTAATGCAGCCAATGGAAGTTGGAATTTAGGCAGGTCGCTAATATATTGAGGGTCTGAAAAACCGTTTAAATAACCAGCACTCGCTTTAACCGGAACCAGTTCGATGTTTTCGCGATCGTTCTGATCGACAGAAATACTAAGTACCCTAAGGTTAGATCCCTGGCTTTTTGGCTTCGGTTTCCAGCTGTCAGATATTTTTTCATTGATGAATTCATCGATGGTAAGATCAAAGTATTCGGCTATTTTTTTTAGCAAATCATATTTCGGTTCCGCCCGGTCTTCCTCGTAAGCGCCGATGAGCGATCTCTTGATTTCCATAATATCAGCGAAATTTTGCTGTGTATGGCCTTTTTTCTTCCTGAGGTACTTTAAATTATTTGAAATATTTGACATAAAAATAAATTTTAAAATAAATTTGGAATTACTAAAATAGTTAGTAATTTTATGCTCATAAAGTTAGTAATATTATTTTGAATTGCAAGAGTGTATACTAAATAGTTTAGTTTTAAGTTTTAAATATAAGATCATGAAAAAGTTTGTTTATATCGTTACCGACAGAAATCGTACAAGTATGCATGTGGGCATGAGCTCTGATTTAATGAAGACACTGGATTTCTACAAACAGATGCCAAACTTGTTTTTTGATAACGGACAGCAATTAACCCGACTCGTTTATTTTGAGGAGTTTAAAACAGAAGCACAGGCTTTGATACGTTTTAAATCTATTAGCCGGTTTACACGCATGCAAAAAGAGCGTTTGGTAAGATCTTGTAATCCAGATTGGATTGACTTAACTATAGGCCTCGATTTCGAAAATATTCTTTTACATCGGAATATCACCAATCAGGTAAAGCTATCTTTCTCGGGTTTATCTTAATTGTTACGTTTATTAAACTATAGGAAATTAAACGATCTTTATAAAAAATGATTATTTATATTTTAATCGTTTTTAAAAATTTAGGAAAAGGCTAATTTTTTATTTTTTCGAGGAAAACGTTTTCCAGATCTTGAAGATTTTTAAAAAACTTACTTTTATCCATAAAAACTTCTGGATTATAAGGATTTCCTGATTTACGTTTATCATGCAGATCAAATTGATTTGCGTGAGAGGCAACCCAAAGATTAAAGTCAAGCTTTTTCATTGCTTTAAAAGTTTCAGTATAATCTTTTTGGATATCTTTATACGATGCAATTTCTGAGAATTTTCTATCCACAATTATGGATGGCATATTGGCAATCAAAATTTTGTAGCTAGAATTTTTATCTTTCGTATCAAATATAAAACTACATGATCCTTTAGTATGTCCGGGATGATGAAGCAGGGTTAAAGTAGTGCTGCCTAATTTAATTTTATCGTTATTCTTCAATAGGAAATCAGGTTTTGCGGGTTTAAAACTTACACCATATTTCCCAAGCTCATAATCTGATTTTCCGCCGGTTTCAAGTGCATCTGCATCTTTCTCATCGACATATAGTTTTGCACCGGTTTCTTTTTTAATCTCAGCCATTGCGCCTAAATGATCAAAATGGGCCTGGGTTAAGAGAAAATTTTGATTGATTTATAATCAAATCCCAAAGCTTTTATATTTTCTTTTATTATGGAAAGCGAATTAGCTAAACCTGTGTTTATTAATATATTTCCCTTTTCTGTTACAATTAAATAGGAAGCTAAATCATAAGTGCCAACATAATACAGATTACCTGCAATTCTAAATGGCTCCGTAGCCTGAGACCATTCTTTTGGATTATTAGCTGGCTCTGTTACTGTTTGGGCAAAACCCAACAGGCTGCAGGAAAATAAAACCATTAAAAATATTTTTTTCATACGCGAATTCGCAATTTATTTCCCTTTTACCATCCTGGCGCAAATGTTAAACCAAATACTCCGGTTTTAACATCCTTTCTTTGAAAAGGAATCGCATAGTAAGGTTCTAAAACAAAATAGCCAAAAATGTTCACCCTTACCGATATACCAACACTCATTGCTGGTACACGTTCTGTTGTAGCCTGATAGGTAACCGGTTTTCCCTTTTCGTCAAAAACGGGTTGTTTATTTGCATCTAAAACAGGTTCAGTAGTATAAGTTGGCTCACTTTTAAATTTTACCTTGGTATCGTTTGTCCATGCTAAACCCGCATCAAAGAATAAATTCAGGTCAGAGAATAAAAACTTAGAAGGTATAGCAGCTAATTTTTTTGGTCCTGTAAATGGCAGGCGAACTTCAAAATTAAATACGGCAATTTTACTTCCTGTTAATTGGTTAATATCAAAAGATTCTGATGATTGTGCGGAAGTACTTTTATAAATTGAGTTTGATTCATAACCTCTAATTAGGTAAGGATAACCAAGATACATTGGATAAAGTCTGTCAGCATCTTTACCAATTCTTAAGGTATTATAGCTTCTTACAGCAAATGTTACTGGCTTAGCCCTCCAATATTTACGGAGATCTGCCGTTACACCTGCAAAACTATAAGTACCCAAATATTTTTCGCCACTTACCCGGTATCTGAAACCATCGAGCGGGCCAGTCAGACCAAAGATTGAGTTATCGCCTACAAAGCCAGCGTTTAATTGATATAGTGTAAAAGAATTAAAAGGAATGCCATAATCCTGAGAAGCAACATCGTTAGAAATCCTGCTTTTGTCTGAACCTATGTAGTTCCCAGCCGAATTGTAATAATTGCTATATCTATCAACCCTGTAACTATAATGCGAAAATGAACCGCCCAACTCAAAACGGTGTATTTTACTAAATGGATAAGCTCCAAAAACCTGAAACTGATCTTCGAAAGTTCTAATAATGTCTGTTCTGTCTGCCAGGGCTTTAATAGTAGTGTTATCGCCTGTAGGAACATCTTCATAGCCGTAAGACCTAAAACCAGATACATACGGAATGTGAGAAACGGCAGCACCCCAATTTATTCTGCTTTTCTGATTAATGTAACCCACTAAGCCACCGGCATCATAAATCTCACCATTTACGGAGATGTTAGCAATAATCTGATTGGTTCCTAATATATCACTAAACATTCCTACTATACCACCAGAAACGCCAGTTCCAAAACGGCTGGTTGAAACACCTACACCACTATTTGCTAAATAATCTAACCTGAATTTTGGTTTGTAAGGAACCGTTTTCATCGAATCGGCCACTATTTTTTCGAAACGGTCAAAATTATTTAAATTAGAATTGATAATATTTACACCAATGTTTTCCATTGGAGGAAGTATAGCGGCATCGAAATTTTCTTCCTGGTTACCAATTCTTTTTGCTTTAAAGCTGCTTAACTTAGCATTATATAAGGTATAACGTTGGTAACGGTAATAGCTATATACAATATCATCTGTTGTTGACACCGAAATGGCCGGCGAAAACTCGGTAATTCCACTAATACCGGTAAAATAATCGGTTAACTGATCAACCGTATTATCAGCGAAATTGTATTTGTATAAATTTCTAAAACCATCTCTGTTAGATAGGAAATAGATGTTCTGACTGTTAGCAGAAAATTGTGCGTTCAGGTTATTCGCTCCCGGAAAAACATTCAAATTACTTACCTTTTTAGCCGCAATATCGTAAACAGCAAGGTTTATAGGCAAAACTGCGTTAATTACATTAGCCTGAATTGCAGCTCTATCTGATGAAAACACCAGTTTTGTACCATCAGGAGAATAACTCGGTGCATAATCAGAATATACATCATCGGTAATCTGCGTAACTGCTTTGGTATCGAGGTTGTAAGAGAAGATGTCACTTTGTCCTTCAACCATTCCTGAAAATGCGATATCTTTTCCATTTGGCGACCAGGTTAAATTACCAAACTGTTGCACCTGCGCCATTGGGGTTTGAGAAACGGTAGTGCCATTGGCAACGTTGATGATCATCATCTGGTTTTTACCCTGACTGAAAATACTGAAGGCAAACTGCTTACTATCCGGCGACCATGCACCTGCTGATTCTATAAAATTGAAATCATCAATGTGGCCATTGGAGATCTGGCTGCTGAGCTTCCTGATAATTCTTCCGGTTTTAGCATCTGCGAGAAATAAATCTATACCAAAAAGGTCTTTTTCAGACATAAAAGCCAAATACTTTCCATCAGGACTAAGGGCAGGGGCGACGTTCATATTGCCTGCGTTTTTATTGTCGATGATTTTTGTACCCGTAATTTTAATCTGCGAACTATCTGCTTTTAACATCGGCTTATAATGGGCATCGATGGAATTTTTCCAAAGACCAGACAATGTTTTATCGTCGTAACCAAATGTATATCTGATGGCATTTTCGTAGCCATATTTTGCGGTATTCTTAAACAAAGGAACAATGGTCGTATCACCATATTGAGAGCCGATATAAGTCCAAAATGCCTGACCATAACGGTAAGGGAAATATTTGTTAGAGTTGGTTAAATCTTTTAACGAAGGAATATCGCGGTTTAACATGGCATCGCGCATCCACATGGAAGTGAAGGCATCTTTTTTTCCAATAGAAAGGTATTCGGCCATCCCTTCAACCATCCAAAGTGGCGTTTGTCCAACATTTTCTAAGCTGATCGAATCTTTTTCTAATAAAAGATGATATTGAAAAGCGTGAACAAGCTCGTGACCTAACACATGTCTCGTTTGACTGTTCAACTCCATAACAGGCATAATTACCCTGTTTTTCAATGCCTCTGTAACCCCGCCGGTCCCAATTCCAATTTCTCCGTTAAGTACTGTAGTTTGCTGAAAATCAGGATGATTATTATACAGAATAATCGGGTTTTTCTTTAAAAAAGTATCTCTGAATACTTCCTGATGCATTTTGTACCAGGTTTCAGCATCTTGCGAAAAACGTTTTAAAAGTTTCTCGTTTTTGATATAATAATAGATCTCAAAATGGGGCGTTTGTAAAACTTTAAAGTCGAGTTTTTTATACCTTACCTTGTTTTGTCCGAAATATTGGGCCTTAGCAGAAAAAGAAAGAATAAGCAGGAGCAATAAAGAAGAATATCGCCTTAGTAAAGTAGAGCCTATTTTCATATAAGTGGTTTTAGTAATGAGTGTTGAAAAATTTACGAAAATGAAATGGTAAAAAATCTGGAAATAAAAGTAACAATTGTTTAAAAGAGTATTAAAAATTTAACACTTTTTAAATTCCACTACCTATTTTACACAGATAGTGAGCTATTTTGATTTATTTCGGTCCAAAAAACTATTGCTGATTGTTATCTTCGTTTTTCTTTCTTTCCTTTTCTTCCTGACGTTGTTTTCTTCTCAGTTCACGTTCTTCTTTTCTGGTTAGCGGAACCGTAGGGGTAACGGGATTTTGAGCAGGCTCTGTCTTCTTTTCTTCTTTTTTAACTTCAGGTTCATTGTTTACCGGTTCAGTAGTAACTGGTACTTCGGTAGGAACAGTAAAATCAGTAGAATCGACCGTTACGCTGTCAGTTGAAGTTGTATCCCTGATAATTCTTGGACTAGGGCAATTGTAAGTGCGGGTAATATCAACTGTTGCTTTAGGGAAGGGTCCGTAAGTATATCCTGATTTCGGATCGAGGTAAACTTTTTCCATAAACTTTGCAAAAATTGGCAGGGCAGTTCTCGATCCTTCACCTTGTTCACCGTTTTTAAAGTGGGCTGTTCTTTCATCACAACCTACCCAAACACCCGTTACCAGATCTTTAGTTAAGCCCATGTACCAGGCATCTACATAATCAGAAGAAGTACCTGTTTTACCACCAATCTGATTATTTTTCTTAAACAGGTTAGGCCATTCCCATAAGGCTTGGGAAGTACCTTCAGGTTCTTCCATACCACCACGGAACATATAGGTCATTAACCAGGCAATTTCTTCAGTTAAAACCCTTTTTGTTTTAGGTTTAAATTCGTCAATTAAATTGTTATCCTGATCGGTAATTTTCTCTACCAATATGGGGTCGGTTTTAATACCCTTATTCATGAAAGTAGCATAAGCTTTTACCATCTCGTAAACGGTAACATCATTTGATCCTAAACTTACGGATGGAACAGATTCTAAATGGCTATCAATACCACATTCGTGTGCATATTTAACCACGTTATCCCAGCCCACCTTTTCAGTTACCTGGGCAGTAATGGTATTTACCGATTTTGCCATGGCCCACCGTAAGCTCATTTCGCGGTAAGAAACACTGTAATCGGCATTTTTAGGCTCCCAGTATTTGGTCTGGCCCTTATCTTGATAAGCAATTTTAACCGGTTTATCAGTAAATTTATCACAAGGGCTCATGCCTTGTTCTAAAGCCGTTAAATAAGCAAATGGTTTAAAAGTAGAACCTGCCTGGCGTTTAGCCTGATTTACGTGATCGTATTTGAAAAACTTATGGTCTATACCGCCAACCCAAACTTTAATTTTACCGCTTGCGGGTTCCATGGTCATCATTCCCGTATTCATGATTTTTCCGTAATAACGGATTGAATCTAAAGTAGAGAATAAAGTATCGCGATCACCTTTATATGTAAAAATCTGCATCCTTTTCTTTTTATTGAAATAGGCTTTAACAGAATCTGGATTATTCGGGAATTTCTTTTGTAAAAGGGCATAGATAGGCAGGTTTTTCATTGCTCTATCCGGATAATCAACTTTTTGCTTTTCAGAATCGTACCAGGGATCTTCGTTACCCCATACACTGTAAAACCTGCGCTGTAAAATCCTCATCTCATCCGCAACCGCTTCTTCGGCATACCCCTGCAATCTTGAATCAATGGTCGTGTAAATTTTCAATCCATCTTCATACAGGTCGTAACCATTATCAGTACACCATTTCTCTAAATATTTTGCCACAGCTGCCCTTAAATAAGAGTCGCCATCGCTGCCATCCTGCATCTTGCCTTCTTTTAATTTGATGGGTTCTTTTGATAATTGCGTTAAACTATCTTTGCTCAGGTATTTGTACTTATTCATCTGCGCGAGTACCACATTTCTTCTTTCCAGTGCCTTTGCAGGATTTTTAGTTGGATTGTATAAGGTTGTGCCCTTTAACATTCCCACAAGCATAGCTGCATCGGTAGTGGATAAATCTTTGGCCTCTTTATCAAAATAAATCCGGCTCGCTGTTTTTATTCCATAAGTATTATTACCAAATGAAACGGTATTAAGGTACATCGTAATGATGTCGTTTTTAGAGTAATTAGATTCTAATTTTACTGCAGTCTGCCATTCTTTTAATTTTACAATCAATGTTCTTATTAATGGGATTTTAATTAATAATCCCTGTGATTTATTGTAACGTGTACGGTAAAGGTTTTTTGCTAATTGCTGGGTAATGGTACTGGCTCCACCATCCTTTCCTAACCCAATAACAGCGCGGCCAACTGCCTGTACATCAATACCCCAATGTTTATAAAAACGCACGTCTTCGGTAGCAACCAGCGCATGCAATACACTAGGTGCAATTTCATTATAATTTACAGGGGTTCTGTTTTCTTTAAAGTACCTGCCAATCAGTTTTCCATCGGCAGTATAAAGTTCAGAACCAACACGCAGGGTAGGTGCTTTAATATCCCGAACACTTGGTGAGTAGCCGAAAAGCCACAAAAAGTTTAATTGAAGCGCAGAAAAGAAAATTATTATAAAAAATAAAACTATTGTAGAATAACGTAAGTACTTGTTTTTTATCTCTTTAAACATATTGGATAAGATGATCTTTAGGTAAAAGCTGTGGCGTTAAATATAAAAAACTCTATATGCAAATTAACGTATTTAATTTACTTATTTTTTAGTTCTATATTTAAATTATCGACGCATTGGTTTATCTAAAATAATACATGATTATGAAAAACGAATTTAAAGGATTAATTGTACAGGGAGATAAGAAATTTTCTTTAAAAAACCATAAAACAGATTTTACCGGGGGGTATAACAAAGAAAAAGCTAAAGATGCATTGGTGAATTCGAAAATAGAGCTAAACCACTTACAGGAGAAATTATATGCATCTGGAAAACATTCGCTTCTGATTATCTTTCAGGCGATGGATGCCGCAGGAAAGGATAGTGCTTTAGAGCACGTAATGAGTGGCTTAAATCCACAGGGATGCCAGGTTTACAGTTTTAAAGTACCTACCTCTAAAGAATATCAGCATGATTTTTTGTGGAGACATTATAAGGCCTTGCCCGAACGTGGACGGATTGGCATCCATAACCGTTCGCATTACGAGAATGTTTTGGTCTGCAAAGTACATCCTGAATATATTTTGAGTGAAAATATTCCGGGTTTTTCAGATGTAAAAAAGGTTAACAAAAATTTTTGGCAGCAACGTTATAAAAGCATTAAAAACTTTGAGGAACATTTAACCGCCAACGGAACAGTGATTCTGAAATTCTTTTTAAATGTAAGTAAAGCTGAACAGAAACAGCGCTTTCTGGATCGGATAGAGGATCCAACAAAAAACTGGAAATTTTCTTCCGGGGATATTAAAGAAAGGGCATTGTGGGATAAATATATGGATGCTTATGAAGATGCGATCAACGCAACAAGTACCGAAGAATTACCTTGGTATATTATACCAGCCGATAAAAAATGGTTTACGCGATTGGCTATTAGTGAGATCATTGTAGATAAGTTAAAAAGTTTAGATCTTGAATTTCCGGTACTGGGAGAGGAAGAAACAGCAAAGCTGAGTGAAACCCAAAGTATTTTGCTAAGTGAGTAAAAAAATGCAGGTCTATAAGCCGGGTTCTGTTTCCTGATTGCTCAGGCTTCTATCATTTATCCACTATAAACGTTGCCGTTTATCTCTAACGACCTACCCACTAACATCGGACGGGCAGCCCTTTATCCCGGCGTAAAGTCGGGATGTTAGCCTATTTGGTCTTTCAACTCCCGGGGTTTACAAACCACTGCAGTCGCCTGCAATGCTCGTGCGCTCTTACCGCACGTTTTCACCCTTACTCCAACATAAGCCAGAGCGGTATATTTTCTGTTGCACTAATCCGTAATTCAGGTTTTCATTCCTGAATCCCTTTCCGTTAGAAAGCGGGATGCCCTGCGTTGCCCGGACTTTCCTCTCTTTCGGTTTTATCCGAAACAGCGATAGAACAACCTGCATTTTGCGCAAAGATGGTTTTTTTTGACCACAAAGACACAAAGAACATAAAGATTTTATATTTATTTACAATTCTGCAATTGTACAGAAACCCTTGAGTAAGGAACAAAACCTTGTTTGTTACCAAATGAATTGGTTACAAAAACCATTACCTGAGCCACATCAATATCTGCCAATTCGGGAAAAGCAGGCATTTTTTCTTTGTATTCTTTACCATGAACGATCAAAGTTTCATTTGCTCCGTTTTTAATGATACAAGCTAAACGATCTTTATTGGCTTTTAAGAAAACTGAATCGGTTAGAGGAGGAGCAAGCTGTCCTAAGCCTTCTCCATTTTCACCATGGCAATTTTGACATTTAGCTTTATAAATATCCTTGCCATTCGACATGTAGTTCTGTAAATCAATGTTTTCCTGGTTTTGACAAGAAATGATTACTGCGATAAAAGAAAACAGAAAGATAGAATTGATGATGTATTTGCGCATGGATGTTTTGTTATTAAAATCGTTTCGAGCGGAATGAAATGGAGCCGAGAAATCTTTTAAATTAGCTTCAAAGATTTCTCTGCTCCGGTCGAAATGACGATAAATTCTATTTATTTTTTATATTCAGCTAGTAAAACCGGAATATCTTTTCTCAATTGTTCTACCTGGTCTTCCTTAGTTCCATCGTAAGCACCGCGAATTCTCCTGTCCTTATCAATCAAAACAAGGTAACCCTGGTGGATGTAACCGTCTTTAGCAGTACTGTCTTCGCCCACTGCCACTAAGTAATTTTTCTCGGCCAAAGTATATACGCTATCTTTAGTACCATAAAGAAACTGCCATTTCGGCCCATCAACGCCTAATTTTTGAGCATACTTTTTCAAAACATGGGGTTTGTCATATTTAAAATCGATCGTGTGTGATACAAACATTACATCAGGATTGGTTTTAAAGTCATTATAAACCGTCATTAAATTACGGTGCATGGTAGGGCAGATGGTGGTGCAGGAAGTAAAAAAGAAATCGGCCACATAAACTTTGCCATCAGTCGCTTTATTTGTTGTGATCACACTATCCTGGTTTAGGAAAGACCAGGCAGGAATGGTTTGGTAAACGGTATCGATTTTTTCTACTCCAGCAGCATCTTTAACGGTTTCGGCATGGCGCTCTCCATAAAAAGGAAGTTTTCTCTCTTGTTTGCACGACGCGAATAATAAACCTGAGCCTATTAGGATTGTGATGTAGCTGATATTTTTCATTGTGTTATAATTCAATAATTGATTAATATGTTCAAATGTACTGTATTTTGTTTTTTACTTTTTTATAAAAATCATTAAGCCGAGCAAGCTAACGGTTAAAATTAACAAGGCCGCTAATAAGATAAAGAAATCACGAAAGTTTTTCCCTGCCCAATCCAGGTAATGGAATTTGTGCAGAAAAGCAAAAGAATACCCTTCGTAACGATCGGCATCTGCAATTTTTGCAGCTAAACGGGATGTTTTGGTGTCGATATATAAGTTAGTGTGATTGGGAGTGTTATACGTTAGTTTTACAACAGGGAGGCGTTTAAAAACAAACCCATATTCTCTATCATCGAATTTATAGAGTACGCTGGTTTTTATTAGTTTCGATTTGCAAATGGCATTTTCAGTAGCGTTTGAACTACAACATTCCATTTCTGGCTCTTCTGTATCTTCTGATTTGTTTTCAAATTTATTCGCTAAAAATTTAGCGTATTCGAGATTACCGTTGTTGAGTTTCGAACTATCTTTTGCATTTATATAAATCGTTTCTTCCGGCAGATCTTCGGTTTTATTGTAGAATACCTGAAAATATACCTGTTTTTTAAACTTTACAAGGGAAATATTGCTCAGCCTGTCCAAATCTAAATTTAAAATGTTATTGGGTATTTTAAGTTCACTAATATTGATGGTTGGCTGGTAAACTACATTTTGAATGGTATTTAATTTAAGCTTATTCATAATATGGTAAGCTCCGCTAAATGCAAAGGTTAATGTTAATAAAGAAATGCAAATCCCAATCTGACGGTGATAAAGCCTTAAAAAACCAATTTTGCTTCCCTTTTTTGGTTTTTTAAATTTTTTCCAGAGCACACCATAAATTAAAATGCCACTTAAAGCAGATAAAGCAATAATGGACAATAAAGCCACCATAATACAAGTTTTAACGATGTTATTACTGATTGCTTCTAAAAATGACCAGCTATGAAAATTATCAAACAGCCATAAAAAGGTTTTTCTTGCATCAGTATTAAACGTAGCCAATTGAGATGAGGCTGTTTCTACATAAACATCCATGGCATCTTTTCGGTTAAAACTTACTTTCCAAACCGGAAGATATCTGTTTACATATTTATATTGCTGACTAAAGTCTGTTTGAACAGTAATTGATTTGATTTTGCTCGTACTATCTGCAATAAAATAACGAGCCAGGTATTCAGCATAAAGTTTGTCTCCATTGCTTAATGCTATTCCGGTTGTGGTATTAAAGTAGTGTAAATCTCCCTTAATACTTTTTAGCTGATAATAGGTTTGCTGATTGAAATTTACTATCCTGAAGTTTTTAAACTCCTGGATATTATTTTTACGCAAAACATCCTGAAATGTGAGTTGAATCTGCCCCTTATCAATGGATTTTGGTACTAAAATCTGATGGGCAATTTGCGGCTTAAACCAGTTGGATAAAAAAGGATGCATCAATCCGGATAATGTCCAAAAAATAACAGGAATAACCGTAATAAGACCAATAGTACGATGCCATTTGTACATATTACGCTTGACAATTTGTTTAAGATTTGATGTTTTATTATTCATCTTTAAAATTTTTATTTTAAATGAAAGAGGTAAAATGAAAACCTGACGCTATCTGATTAAATCTTTTGGTAATTCTATTTTTTTCCTGCAAAGTTATATTGGATTCCGAACACAAATGTTCTTGGTGCCGCAGGAGTAAAGGTGCTAGTATCTGTTGCATTATTTCCTCTGGTAACATTTGTTGCGTAAAGTGTATTTCCTAAATTCATTACATTACTATATACTTCGACAGCTTTAATTTTATATTCAATCCGGTAGTTTAGTAGCGTATAACCATCATATTTAACTGTGTTTATCTGATTTTGGTAGTAAGAAGATAAATATTGCAACTCTACAGACATCCGCAGATTTGGCAATTGTTTTGGATAGTAGTTTAACTCTGTATTGTATACCCAGCGTGGCGCAGATGGCATTTCGTAATTGTTCAGGTTCTGTAAAGCATCTTTAGGATTATCACTTACCTGAAAATTGATGAATTTGTGTATGGCAACTGTGCCGCCAAAACGGAAAGAAAATTGCGGATCGGGATTAGCGGTTATGCCAAATTCAATTCCACGATGCAAAGTTTTTCCTGCCGATTGATAATCGGTTGAATTATCTGGTTGACGGATACTTAGCAACTCATTTTTGCCATCCATTTGGTAAATAGCAATATCAGCATAAACTTTATGGTTAAAGAATGTTGCCCAACCTCCAAGCTCGTAATTCTGGAAAGTTGCAGGCTCCAAATTGTAATAGAACTGGGCAGGACTGGTATTAGGCTTTGCCCTAAAAATTGCAGTTAAAGCGGTTGGCGAAAAACCCTGTGCGTAATTGGCATATAGCCCTTTTTCCTGATCGATCTGATAAGTTACCCCAATTTTAGGCGTTAACTTACTGTATGCTTTTTCACCAGCGCTGTTATCTAAATTATTGATATAAGTAAAGCTCATTCTGTCGTATCGGAGACCTGTAGAAAATCTTATTTTTTTTACCGGTTCGAAATCATATTGCAGATAACTTGCTGCATTGCGGATTTTAGCGTTGTAGTTAGCCAATTGAATATCCGGACGTTCTTCTTTAAGGCTGTATTTTTCAACTGATTTTCCATCAGGACGAACTTGTGCATTTAAATCAGTTTGATACGCCCAATAATCGTTTGGAGAATAATCAAACATGGCTCCGGCAATTAATTTTGAATTTAAGAAATTGAAATGTTGACTGTGCTGCGCAATAACACCATAACTGTTGAAATTGTTAGCATTAATTTGACCAGTTGCAGTAGTTTGGCCTGTTTTCCATCTGATACCATAGGAAGGATTTTGTCCTAATTCATCGTTTCTGTTAAAAATGGTAACAAATGATTTGGCATTTTCATTCCATTCATGTTCAAGGGTTAACCGTGTTCTGTTCGCATCCGATTTGCGGTAAGCGAAATCAGATGTGCTCAGGTAATTTCTGCTATAAAAAGCAATACTATCTACACTACCACTCATTTGAGAGTTGTATTTACCATAAATAAAATTACCAATTAAGCGTGTTTTAGGAGTGAAATTGTATTCTAAACGGGCATTTACTGTTTGTTTATTATAATCAGAAGCGGTCATCCAAGAATTGGTTTGTTTACTGGTTAAACCTCCTACATAGAATCCAAATTTTCCAATTGTGGCACCCGTACCAAACTGAAAGCGCTTATATCCCCAGTTATCAAATTGAAATCCCGCTTTAGCAGTGGGAACTATTGTTGGTCTTTGCATAATAAAATTAACAGCACCACCAATAGCTTCTGGTCCGTACATGGATGAAACCGGACCTTTTACAACTTCGATAGAACTAACCGTATATTGATTAACTTGTAAAAGGGCATTGTGATTAAAAACACCCATCGGACGAATAGGAACACCATCTTCCATATATAGATAATATGGATTGGTTGTAATTGGCTGTCGGATAGACATCATGTGTTGTTCATTGCCTAAATCAACCATTAAAACACCAGGCGTCTTATTTACCACCTCGAATAAAGTGGTGGCTTTCGTTTCGTCGATTAATTTAGCACTTAGTTTAGTTATTGCAATGGGCGTTTCGCTACGTAACGAAGCTTCTCTATTTGCCGTAACCATAACACTCTGCAAAGATCTGGAATCTGGTGTTAATTCTATATTTTGATTATTGTAAGCTTTAATTTCTACATTTTTATAACTGATGCAGCTAATTAAAATATCTGGTGAAAGCTGGCTGCAAGTTAATTCGAAATAACCTTCATTGTTGGTTTTTGTAGCATTAACGCTATTTTTTTCCTTAACCAGCGCAGCAACAACAGGTTCCTTTGTTTGTGTATCGTATATTTTTCCTTTAATCGTTTGGGCGTATGCGGCAATATTAAGGCATAACAAAATGCCTGTTAGTATTTTGAATTTCATTCTTTAAAAATTGGGTGGTAATTAATAGTTTAAAACTAACCTGCGTGATAACATTTGTATTTTATAGATAAACATGGTAGCATTAACGCCTGATTGGCATAAACTGGTGCTTTCTATTTTGTGTTATGAGTGGTTATAATTAAAAATTAACCCAATTTTGGAGGATGGAAAATGGATATGGAAAGATCTTTAACCGGTTTTTCGATGTAAAGATTTTCTGAAGTGATGATAAAATAGGGAATATGATGATTTAATGCAACAGTCTGAAATCTGGGTTCAGCCTCTATAACTCTTTTAAGGTTTTCCTGAACCTGCTTGTTTTTACCATCAAGCTCTTTTAGTTTTTTAGCCAGGAAACACTGTCCGTCGCAATGGAGTTCAGGATGTTCTTTGTTAATACAGAATACACTCGTAATATACTCTTTGTTCATTTTGTAGCCCGAATAAATCGCCAATTGCATGAAACCATTAGAAACTGTACAGGTAATTAAAAGATATATGAGGACTTTTTTGAACATTTTAATTGCGCTGCAAAAGTATTAAAGAATTTGGTTGCAGCAAAGAAAAATAAAAATTGGCTGATTTTAAATTTTAAAGTAGAACTTAAACTCTATAAAGTATAATATCTTCCAAGAATTTAAAGCCTTTAAGATTTAATGTATAAAGTTTTAAATCATGAAATATTGCGGTAGATGCAATTAAAGCATCTTGAAGATTAAGATTGTGTGATGAAGAAAATTGCTCCACTAATTTTACTGCTTGTGTGGATATTGGGGAAGAAATGGCTAGGACCACTAAATTATTGATATCTTTTCTGATTAAAATTAACTCTTTTTTGTTTCTGGCTCCATAAAGTAATTCTGCAAAGGTAACATCTGAAATTGCAACGCTATTTTGACCAATGTTTTTAAAAGTTTCGATGACGGTATCATTTCCTTTATAAATTTTAATAAAGATGTTTGTATTAAACAGAACCATTATCTTTTCCAAGCTTTATCACGAAGTTCTTCCGGGTTAACATCGTAATCACTCCAAATGCCTTAGGATAAAGAAAATTCTACCACTTCAGTTGATTTCTCCGCATTAGTTATTCTTAATTCAGCATCAATATCCCACGATTTCAAAAAGTTCAACAAAGCATCAATCTTGCGCAGCTCTAAATTGTCTTTTAAGATTATCTCCGTCATGATATTATTTTTATTTTGAATATAAGAAATCTTTGTTATCGATATGAATTCCTTAAACGACTGTACGGTTCGTATCTTACAAGTGATTTCAATATATTTTTGAGTTTATGAAGCAGGCTTTACAGGCGTTTTTGGTTAAAATATTTTTTTTCTATCTTGCCATACACAAAAATGAGACCTATGAAATTATTTAAAACTATCGCGTTGATGATGGTATTATCATCATGCGCCAAAAAAGAAGTTCCGGATGTACCTCCAACCTTTAGTGATTTAGATTGGACCAGACTCGAAATTGCTGACGGGAGAGAAGCCCATGCTGTTTATGGGAATATTGATGATACATTAATGGTATCTACCTTAACTGAAATTTATCAAACTACTGATAAGGGCAAGACCTGGAAAAAAACAAAAGTAAATAATCAACCTATTTATGGTTTTCTGTCTGTAAAGGATACCATTTTTGGCTTACAGGCAAACGGTCTGAAAGATAAAGACAATCATAAACTGGCAACTTTTAGCCAGTATTTCAGTTTAGACAAGGGATTTACATGGGATTGGTGCGGTAAATTTGGAGTTTCGGAACAGCGATCTCAGGAATTTGCGAGCGTCTTTGTAAATAACCAGCTTAAAATTAAACTTAAAGAAAATTTAGAAGCTTTTGATGGTGGTCCGGCAAATGGCTCTGGCTATGTTCTGAAAAGTGATATCGAAGTTTTTAAAAACGGAACTTCAAAAATACTTGCAGTTCCATTTAATAATCAGCTTACCAACTTACACCTGGATAAGTCAGGAAGGCTTTATGTTTCTGCAACAAGGAGTATTCATGATAAAAACACAGGTAAATATGTTTCAACCGAAAAGAATCACCCTGCGATTATTTATATTTCTAAGAAAAATGTAAGAGAGTTGATTGACTAATAATCAAAATAAAATAGCGTCGTCTTCTCTATCAGATAGCTATCGATAGAGATGACGACACTAAACAAAAAACCACAGATGAAGATCATTCATCTGTGGTTATAAAATCTATTTATGCTTGCAAATCAGCCATAACCGCTTTAATTTTTTCTCCTAATTCTTCATTCACTTTTTCAAAATTGGCTCTATCGGCCAAAGGCGCATTTACACTACAATAGAATTTAATCTTAGGCTCCGTACCACTCGGACGTGCAGAAACAATACTTCCATCTTCCGTTATAAACTGCAAAACATCAGAAGTTGGATAATCCAGTTTAGTTACCTTTCCTGTTACTAAATCTGTTTCCTGACTTAACTCATAATCTTTCAGAACTGAAACTTTCGAACCGCCCAATGTTGCTGGAGGGTTTTCCCTGAATTTAACCATCATGGCTTTAATTTCTTCAGCACCTGATTTACCTTTTTTAGTCAGCGAAACCAGATCCTCTTTATAAAGTCCATATTCTACATACATATCCAATAAGGCATTGTATAAACTTGCGCCCTTATCTTTATAATAAGCAGTCATTTCAGAGATGAAAGCAGCAGAAACAACCGCATCCTTATCGCGTACCAAATCGCCGATCAAATAGCCGTAGCTCTCTTCTCCGCCGCCGATAAAGTATTTTTTACCCTCTAGCTCCGTCATTAACTGACCAATGTATTTAAACCCGGTTAAGGTATTGTAGTAGGTTACATTTTTCTTTTTGGCAATTTCTTCGATTAGGTTAGAGGTTACAATCGTTTTCACAATAAACTGATTGCCATCTAATTTGCCACTATCTTGCCAGGCTGATAATAGATAGTTAATTAATAGACTGCCCGTTTGGTTACCGTTAAGGAGCACCCACTCGCCATTATTATCTTTTACGGCAATACCTACACGGTCAGCATCAGGATCGGTAGCCAAAACTAAATCCGCATCAATTTCCTTTGCCTTGTTCATTGCCAAGGTTAATGCATCTTTTTCCTCAGGGTTAGGATACACTACCGTTGGGAAATTTCCGTCTGGTGTACTTTGCTCTTCAACTAAAGTTACATTCGTAAAACCAAATTGCGCTAAAGCTTTAGGCACCAATGTAATTCCGGTTCCGTGGATAGGAGAGTATACAATCTTTAAATCGTGCTGTCTTTTAATGGCTTCCGGAGAGATTGAAAGCGCTGTAATGCCATCTAAATAAAGTTTATCTACATCATCACCTATCAATTCAATATTAGCATCTACACGATCAAATTTTACTTCATCAATGCTTTTAATCTTATTTACTTCATCAATTACTAATTTATCATCAGGAGAGGTAAACTGGCCGCCATCAGCACCGTAAGCTTTATAACCATTATATTCTTTAGGGTTATGCGATGCGGTTAACATTACTCCACTTTTACAACCAAAATGGCGCACAGCGAAAGAAAGTTCAGGTGTTGGTCTTAATGCAGAGAAGAAATATACATGTATTCCGTTTGCAGAGAAAACGTCAGCGGTAATTTTAGCGAAATAATCAGAGTTATTTCGGCTATCATGTGCAATGGCCACTTTGATTTTTTCGTTCGGATATTTATTGTTTAGATAATTGGCTAATCCCTGCGTAGCGGTTCCAATGGTGTATTTGTTTATACGGTTGGAACCTGCCCCCATAATACCGCGTAAACCGCCTGTTCCAAACTCTAAACTTCTATAAAATGCATCTGTTAATTCGGTAGTTGCATCTTTTTCTACAAGGGCCTGAATTTCTGCCTTGGTATTTTCATCATAGTTCCCACTTAACCACTGATTAATTGTGGCTTGCGTTGATTGGTCAATTGCCTGCATTGAGCTGTTTTTTTAGTTTAATATGTCATGTTTTAAGGATGATGTTTGGTTAAAACGTACTTATTTCAACTCATCCAAATTTTATTTTGTTGAGGGTGTTGCTTTTAAGCCACTTTTGTTTAATTTCACGCCCCGATACAATAATAAAGAAAATCCAGTATTAATGTGAAGCGATTGTATTTTTTTTAAAAAGTAGCAAAACCAGTAAGGTTACCTTCATTTGATTACGGGTAAAAAACAATTTACAAATAGATGAAACCATCATAATTTTTAAACCACGGCGTGGGATAAAAACCTGATAGCTTTATTACCTTTAAAACAATTGGCAAGTAAATGAAAATATTAAAATTTGGGGGTACCTCTGTAGGTAGTCCTGAGCGCATGACGAAGTTGTTGGATATCATTAATCCAAATGAAGAGCAGATTGTAGTTTTATCAGCTGTGTCTGGTACTACAAATAGTTTAGTAGAAATTGCAACTTATTTTTTAGCTGGAGATAAGAAGAAGGGAAGTGAATGCGTTGAAAATCTATACCAAAAATATAAAACCTTTGTTGTTGAGTTATTACCTTCTTCCGAATTTCAGGAGCAGGGAAATGAAGTAATCGATTATCATTTCGGTTTCTTAGCAGGCTTAGCGAATGATATTTTCACTTCAATTGAAGAGAAAGTGGTGTTGGCACAAGGTGAGCTATTATCAACCACTTTATACCATATTTATTTAAAGTCGATAGGTGTACCATCGGTATTGTTGCCTGCTTTAGATTTCATGAAAACGGATGAAGATAACGAACCTGATATTCCTTTCACCACAAAGCACTTAACACCTTTGTTGGAACAGCATAAAGACAATAAATTATTCATTACACAGGGGTACATTTGTCGCAACAGTTTTGGCGAAGTAGATAATCTACGCCGTGGCGGCAGTGATTATACAGCATCATTGCTGGGTGCTGCAATTCTGGCTGAAGAAGTTCAGATCTGGACAGATATAGATGGAATGCATAATAATGATCCACGTATTGTTAAAGGTACTAAACCAATTGCACAGTTATCATTCGATGAAGCAGCTGAGTTGGCTTATTTTGGAGCGAAGATTTTGCATCCTCAATCGGTTTTCCCTGCACAGAAATATAAAATCCCGGTTCGTTTGTTAAATACGATGGAACCTTCTGCGGCGGGTACTTTAATTACGCATGATAGCGAAAAAGGTAAAATTAAGTCAATAGCCGCTAAAGATGGTATTACCGCAATCCGTATACAATCTAGCCGCATGTTATTGGCTTATGGTTTCTTGCGCCGTGTTTTTGAGGTTTTTGAGCGTTACAAAACACCGATCGATATGATAACGACCTCTGAGGTTGCTGTATCCTTAACTATAGATGAAACCGCCCATTTGCCACAGATTATCGAAGAACTGGAAAGTTTTGGAACCGTTGAGGTAGATACCGATCACAGTATTGTATGTGTAGTTGGGGATTTCGGTTCAGAGAAACATGGTTTCGCCAGCAGGGTTTTGGAAGGTTTAAAACACATTCCAATCCGTATGATTTCTTACGGTGGAAGTAACTATAATGTTTCACTTTTAATCTTAAGCGAGTATAAAACTGAGGCTTTAAGAAGCTTACACAATAGATTATTCGAATAACAGAAAAAAAGCGCCCATAATTACCATTAATCCGATCAGGAAGTGAAAAGCCAGAAAGCTTGATAGTAATAATCCATTTTTGTACTTTTTATAGGAGTTATATAAACCTGCTGAAAGGATAAGAACGATAAATATGGCGGCTGCTAGCTTCATTTTTTGATAAATAAAAGGAACAGTACAATGAAGAGTAACACGATAAAAAATCGAATTTTTCCATTGTATTGTTTCCGGGTAATTCTTCCATGCTTTAAATCCAGGTAATTACCCAAATAAATTAGCCCGAAGAATAAAATTAAAATTATAATAAGGAATTTGAACATGTTCGCCGATAAAGATATATCAAAGTTTAACAATATTGAAACGCCATTTTACTACTATGATACTGATCTGTTGCAAAAAACCTTGCACACTTGTGCAGATGCAGCAGCTCCATATCATTTCCATATCCATTATGCACTAAAAGCAAATTTCAACAGTGTGCTGTTAAATCAGATTAAAGAAATTGGTTTCGGTGCAGATTGTGTGAGTGCCGGCGAGGTAAGAAGAGCAGTTGAGGTGGGCTTCGATCACAAAAAAATTGTATTTGCCGGAGTTGGCAAATCTGATAAAGAAATTAACGAAGCCCTTGATCTTGATATTTTTTGCTTTAATGTAGAATCTATCCAGGAATTAGAAGTGCTAAATAAACTTGCCGGTAAAAAAGATAAAACGGCTCAGGTAGCCATCCGTATCAACCCTAATGTTGATGCCCATACCCACCACAATATTACCACTGGCCTGGATGAAAATAAATTCGGGATAAACTCCTGGGATTTACCAGAGTGCGCCGAAACGTTAAAAGCATCTCCAAACCTGAAGTTTATTGGTATCCACTTTCACATCGGTTCGCAGATTACCAATCTGGACGTATATAAAAACCTTTGCGTGCGTGTAAACGAATTTGCAGCCTGGTTTGAAGATAAAGGATTTAGCCTTAAAGTATTAAATGTTGGTGGCGGCTTAGGGATCGATTATTACAATCCTGATCACCAGATTCCTGACTTTGAATCTTATTTTAAGATTTTTAACGAGTTTTTAACCGTTAAACCTGGTCAGGAAGTACATTTTGAATTGGGAAGGGCATTGGTTGGTCAATCAGCATCATTAATTACGCGGGCGCTATACATTAAAAACGGAAAGAAAAAAAACTTTGTAGTATTAGATGCAGGAATGACCGAATTGATGCGCCCGGCTTTATATCAAGCCTACCATAAAATCGAAAACTTGTCTCAAATCTCAAATCTCAAATCTCAAATTTCAATTAAATACGATATCGTTGGACCGATCTGTGAGAGTACCGATTGTTTTGGTAAAGAAGTAGAGCAACCTGAATCGTTCAGAGGTGATATTTTTGCCATCCGTAGTGCGGGTGCTTATGGTGAAGTAATGGCTTCGAAATATAACTTAAGAGATGCGATAAAACCGGTTTATAGTGATGAGATATAATTGTCACATTGAGCCTGTCGAAATGCTTCAAAGTTCTTCGACAGGCTCAGAATGACAAATCAATTATTTCTTCTTCGACGCGACAAACACAATTACCCCCGCTACCAAAATAATACCACCTGCGTAAGGAGGCCAATTCACAGATTTTTCTTTATCAGCAGATATTTGAATGGGGCCTGCGTCAACAATTTTTTCTTTTTTAGTGTAAGAGAAGCCAGTCCAGATGAGCATAGCAATGCCCACAACGATTAATACAATTCCTAATGTTCTGTTCATAATATTTTATTTCTATCAGAACAGTGATAGCTTCGATAAGTTTTTATCAGAATCTATAACCCAAAGAAATCTTGCTTGCAACATTTATATTTTCGGCTACTTCCAGCGAAAGTGTAATCTTTTTTACATTTAAAAAGTAGTTAAGATTCCATGCTCCGGAGCTTTCGATTATTTTATCAATATCTGCAAGATCGCCATATTTAAAACTGTTAGAGAGTCCGGGGGTTCCACCGATGAAAAGCCTGAAAGCATGTTTAATATCATGATTACGACTCCCTCTAAAGATCACTTCAGTTGATAACCCTGTCGTCCAAAATATTTTCTTATTTGAAACTCCTGCATAATTGTATACTTTACCATTATAAATTTCTTCCCTAAAATCAGCGTACGCCCCACTTTCGGTACTTAAAGAGTTTTCCCAATTGATAAATCTGAAATCTGTATTTCCACTAGCAGATGTACTATGAAAACCTATTGAAGTTCTCAAACCAAAACCATACATGTTTTTTTTAAAGGCAGGAGGATAATCTGCTTTAGTATCTTTAACATTATCTGGATAATTATTTTCTGCGCTCCCAACATAACCAAATACACCATAAGCAATATTGAATCCTTTAAAAGTATGCGCACGATTAACATTCAGCATACCCAATTCAAATGAAATCCTACCATTTCCCGGAGAAGACGCCCCGGCAAAACTTGCTGCTGCATGCGTTAAAGATTTAACACTGTCCGCTTCCATAGGACGAGGCAGATAGCCCATGTTATTTCCAGGCAAAGCAGGAGTAAGGTATGTTCTGCAAGAACTTGATAAAATGATTAAAAGCAGAGAAAAAAAGAGAGTATTAATTTTAGTTTTCATTTTATATCTTTATTTATTCGTCAAAGAAATCAACCAATCCGCCTAAAAAGTATTCCTGGATCCCTTCAGTAAAATCTTTATAATCTTCATCAGGGATATTGGTTTGCTTGAATTCCAGTGAAGTTCCTTTTTTATCTTCATGAAGTTTGATGGTTACAATAGAAGGTTCGTTTTCTTCTCCAAAATACCATTGTTGCACAATCTGCTTCCCATAAACAAATTCGATGTTTTTACCAGTAATATCTCCATCCCAGAAAGAAAATTCCGTTCCGGGTACTTCTTCAAACTCAACTTCAGCACCAGTCCATAATTTTATACTGGTTTCTTTGGTAAGGGCTAAATAAACTTCTTCGGGTGGGGCAGGAATGTAAGTATATTTTTTAAAATCCATAAATATTTTTGATATAAAGCACAAAGTTAAGGATGTAATGTGAAAATAAGATTGAATAAAAGTTAATAAAATTAGGATCAGGATTATTTAAATGCATTTAATCCGGTCACATCCATCCCTGTAATCAGCAAATGTATATCGTGTGTACCCTCGTAGGTTACTACCGATTCCAGGTTCATCATGTGGCGCATAATCGAATATTCACCTGTAATACCCATTCCACCAAGCATCTGACGGGAATTTCGGGCAATATCCAATGCAATTTCTACACTGTTTCTTTTGGCCATTGATATCTGTTCTGCCGAAGCCCTGTTTTCACTTTTCAGTACGCCTAAACGCCAAACCAACAGCTGACCTTTTGTAATTTCGGTCACCATTTCGGCCAGTTTCTTTTGCTGTAACTGGAAACCACCAATAGGTTTTCCAAACTGTACACGTTCTTTCGAATAGCGCAAAGCAGTATCATAACAGTCCATTGCGGCTCCTAAAGCACCCCATGCAATACCATAACGCGCCTGGTTTAAGCAACCCAATGGTCCTTTTAATCCGCTGATTTCAGGAAAAATATTTTCTTTAGGCACTTTTACATTGTCAAAAACAAGCTCACCGGTTGCCGAAGCCCGTAAACTCCATTTATTGTGTGTTTCCGGAGTCGAAAATCCTTCCATTCCACGCTCTATCACCATTCCCCTGATTTTACCAGCTTCATCTTTTGCCCAAACCACAGCAATATCCGCAAAGGGTGCATTACTGATCCACATTTTTGCGCCATTTAAAATATAATGGTTACCTGCATCTTTAATATTGGTGACCATCCCGCCAGGGTTAGAACCATGATCAGGTTCTGTTAATCCAAAGCAGCCCATCATTTCGCCACTGGCTAATTTAGGGAGATATTTTTTACGCTGTTCCTCGGTTCCATAAGCATAAATAGGATACATCACCAACGACCCCTGAACAGAGGCGGTAGAACGGATACCAGAATCACCACGTTCTATTTCCTGCATTAAAATTCCATAAGCCGTATAATCTAAACCTGCTCCACCATACTCAACCGGAATGGTAGGGCCAAAAGCACCAATATCGGCCAGACCTTTTATTAAATGTTTTGGAAATTCTGCTTTTTGTGCGTAATCTTCAATAATCGGGCTCACTTCTTTTTTTACCCAATCTCTGGCCGTAGCACGGATTAATTTGTGCTCATCGGTTAATAATTCATCTAATAAATAATAGTCTGGCGCCTCGTACAGGTCTTTTTTTGCTGATTTGCTCATGTAATTTCGTATTATCTGGTTAAGAAACCGCGTTCATTTCAAAGGTAACAATTTACGGCAAGGGGCATTATATTCATGAATAAAAATTTAATTTTGCAGCTTACAGAATATACATGAGCCATTTCAAACAAACCGTATCTTTAAAAGATGTAAAATGCTTTGCTCTGCATGGTTATTATCCGGAAGAACAACTTATTGGAAATCATTTTGTTGTAGATTTAGAAACAGAATTTACATCACAGGGTTTTGATGATGAACTGGCACAAACGGTTAATTACGAGGACTTGAATCACATCATCCTTGAAGAAATGAAACATACACAAAAGCTTTTGGAAACAGTTTTAAAGAATATTATTTTGAAAGTTATTGAATGGTATCCTTTTATTTATACGGTTAATGTGAGTATAAAAAAACTAAATCCGCCTATGCCTGGTCAAATTGGGCACTCTTTTGTTAAATTATCTTACACTTCAGCCAAATAATGAATTTTACGAAAATTAATCCCGAAATTTTAGCAGAGATTAAAGCTGCAATAGGAGCAGATAAAGTTTTTACTGATGCGGAAAGTTTAGATCATTACAGTCATGATGAAACGGAGGATTTACGCTATCAGCCAGAAATTGTAGTGAAGCCAGGTTCTCCTGAAGAAGTTTCTGCATTACTTAAAATCTGTAACGCACATCATGTTCCGGTAACGCCTCGCGGTGGCGGTACAGGCTTAAGTGGTGCCGCTTTGCCTATTTATGGTGGTGTTTCGCTATCAATGGAAAAATTTAAATCTATTATTGATATTGATACCGAAAACTTACAGGCAACTGTTGAGCCAGGGGTGATTACCGAAGAATTTATTAATGCAGTAGCTGAAAAAGGACTTCTTTATCCGGTTGATCCCAGCAGTAAAGGATCTTGTTTTATTGGTGGTAATGTGGCGCATGGTTCTGGCGGCCCAAGGGTAGTAAAATATGGCACCATACGCGAGTATATCTTAAATCTTGAAGTGGTTTTGCCTGACGGCGATATCATCTGGACAGGCGCAAATACTTTGAAGTACGCATCAGGCTATAATTTAACACAATTAATAATCGGTTCGGAAGGTACTTTGGGGGTGGTCACAAAAATTGTAACCAAGTTATTGCCAAAACCCACCCAGTCTGTTTTAATGATGGGCGCTTTCAGTACCAATGAAGATGCCTGTGCAGCAGTTTCTGCGATTTTTAGAGCTGGAGTTACACCGTCGGCTTTAGAGTTTATGGAAAGGAAAGGAGTGGAGTGGGTAATCAAATTTGATGATATTAAATTCGACTTAAAAGATAATGTTGCGGCATTGTTGATGATAGAATTTGATGGAGATGATTTAGATGATATTTTCAAGAACTGCGAGAAAACCAATGTGGTTTTAGAAGAACACAACTGTACAGAGGTATTATTTGCAGATACTGCAGCTCAAAAGGAAGAATTGTGGCGGATGCGGAGAACCATGGCCGAATCGGTTAAATCTAATTCTGTTTATAAAGAGGAAGATACGGTTGTGCCACGGGCGGCTTTACCTAAACTCGTTAATGGAATAAAAGAAATTGGTACAAAATACGGTTTCGAAAGTGTTTGTTATGGTCATGCTGGTGACGGAAACCTGCATGTAAACATCATTAAAGCAGGCATGAGTGACGAAGACTGGAAAAACAAACTCAAATTCGGCATTGCCGAAATATTTGAATTAACCACGACATTAGGCGGAACTTTATCAGGAGAACACGGAATTGGTTTAGTGCAAAAGGAATTTATGCCGATCAAATATTCCGAAATCCACCTTAATTTAATGCGCGGAATTAAAAATGTTTTCGATCCGAATGGAATATTAAATCCCGGGAAAATTATGCCTGATGTTTCTAGCTCTTAGGAAATACTAAAAAATTATCTTCATTTCGAGCGGAGTGCAACGTAGTCGAGAAATCTGTCTCAGGAGTACATTTAATCTAGATCTCTCCATTTCGCTGCGCTTCAGTCGAGATGACGATCTGCATTTTTCTACAGCTGTTCAAAACCCAACATCTTTTGCTTTTCTTCTTCCGGGATTGCGGTGGGTTTACCTGTCGCATAATCAACCGCAATGCAAACGGTTTTACCTTTACTGCAGATTACCTCTTCAGTCCCTTTTAGTTTCACAATCTGGTAATCCAGGTCAAAACTGGTATTGCCTATCCTGGATGTTTTGACATGAATGGCTATTTTATCATTCATTACAATCGGTAAAATATAATCCAGTTCTGCGTGGGCAATCACAATTCCGGTTTTCTTCCAGTCCCATTTTATAATTTCTTCCCAATATTTGGATCTGGCGATTTCGAGGTAGGTAAAATAGATCGAATTATTTACGTGTCCCATCATATCGAAATCAACAAAGCGCAAATGGATATTGGTTTTATAGTTGAATTTGTCTGAAAAAGCCTTGATATCTGTCAATTTGTCTTTTGATTTAGATTTATTTTGCCAAAATGTCTTAAAAATCATAAATATTTGAATTGGTATATAAGTTGAATAAGGTGAATTATCAATTTAAAAATAAAGAATAAGCGATATGACACTAGTAAATTTTAACAACAGAACGCGTAACACAGCTCCTTACTTTAACAATGTTTTTGATTCATTGTTTAGCGATGCCATCACTAAAAACAAAATCGTTGATAAATCGCCAAATGTAAACATTCATGAAAATGAAACGGCTTACGTAATTGAGTTGGCTGCTCCAGGTTTGAAGAAAGAAGATTTTCAGATCAATTTAAAAAAAGACACGCTTTCTGTTTGGGCAGAAGTTAAAAAAGACGAAACCCAGGTAGCTAAAGATTTTACACGTAAAGAATTTGATTATAGCTCATTTGCAAGATCATTTAATTTACCAGATAGCGCGGATGGTGATCACATTACTGCTGAATATAAAGACGGTATATTATCGATTAACATCAGCAAAAAAGACGATGCTAAATTACAGCACAAAGAAATTGTAGTATCGTAATAAAAATATTCTCGAAAGAGGGTTTTTCATAATAGTTTAAGTTTAGGTTTTATAAGGTTAATGCTGGATGGCATTAACCTTATTTTGCTTCGTTACTTCATCCCGGCTGAAGCGCAGCGGAATGGAGGTATTTACAAATCCTTCTTTTTAGATTTCTCCACTACGGTATAAATGACGTTTCTTTGGGGAGAGTATTTAGATTGATTTTAAGTTACATTCTTAAAATCACGTTAATCTCATTTTTCGTACTTTTGCCGCATGGAGAGAGAAATTCTGGATACAAAGCGTAAAGCACTTAAAATAAATCTTGACCCACGAATTTACGGTACCTTTGCCGAGATAGGCGCGGGACAGGAAGTTTCGAGAAACTTTTTTAATGCTGGTGCAGCATCTGGAACAGTTGCCAAAACGATGTCGGCTTACGACATGACTTTTAGCGACGCCATTTACGGAGCAGAAACCAATGGCCGTTATGTAAGTCAGAACCGCCTTTTGCAGATGCTTGATCATGAATTCGGCTTACTCAATGAGCGTCTATCAGGCGAAAAATACGAAAGCCGTACATTTTTTGCTTTCGCTGATACCGTTACTACCCTGAATTATAAACGTACCAATGAGCCGCATGGCTGGGTTGGTATTCGTTTCCAGAGCGAACCAGGTGGTTTACCAAATGAAATATTTTTTCACGTGCGTTTGTTGGATACCGATGTAAACATGCAACAGCGTGTTTTGGGTATAATTGGAGTAAACCTGCTTTATGCAGCATTTTACCATTATCAGGATCCAAAACTGATGGTAGAATCTTTAGCTGATAATTTAAACATCGGATCAGTAGAAATCGATTTGATTTCGGTTAAAGGTTCGGCTTTTCCAGAGGTGGATAACATCTTGCTTAATCTGTACATGATTATGAAAGATTTTTCTGCAGCAGCCATTTTCGATTCAGATGCACATCCCCGTCAGGCGAAAGATCTTTTGTATAAGAAAGACATTATGATCTTACGTACCAAATACGGTCAGAAATCGTTACCTAACTTTAACTTGTTCAATAAAGCTACAGATCAGTTTAAACGTACCAATAAAGTAGAAGAGGGAAACCTGGCGGTAATGATAGAGGTTTTGTTAACCAACGTTTTAACGGATGGACAAGAAACTCCTGATGACATCGACCTGGAAACTGTGGCTAAAAGAGCACAGGAAATGTGCGATACAGGCAATATTGTGATTGTATCTAACTTTACCCGTCACAACCGTTTGGCGAAATATTTGGCAAGGTGCAAGCCTAAAAGTGTTGGTTTGGCAACAAACATCAATAACTTAAAATTTGTATTCAATTCTAAAAACTTCACCGGAGAAAACTACTCTGGCCAGTTATTGAGTTACGTAAACGATATGTTTAATACTAATGTGCGGTTATTTGCTTACCCTTTCCTGGATAAAAAAACCAATCAGGTAATTACCACAGCCAATATGCCAATAACACCAGAAGCTAAACCCTTGTTCGATTTCCTTTTGATAAATGGCTATATCACTGATATAAAAGATTATAGTGAGGATGAGGTGAAAACGGTGTAGAGCTTAATCTGATAAGCTTCGTCATCTCGACCGAAGTGCAACGTAGTGGAGAGATCTATCAACGCGAATTTTCATCATTGGAAAATTAAAGTCAGCATAATTATTGAAGATTCTTCACTGCATTTAGAATAACAAGGAGTGTTTAGTTTAGTTATCATTGTAATGACCAAGTGCTGAAACTATAGTAACGGTTACGATATCGTCTTCGATTAAACAAACAAGCCTGTCTTTTCTATTAATTTGTCTCTACTAAAATCCAGTTAAATCATATTTTAGTTTTTCTGGATTTCCAATTCCAGTTTCAGGATGTTCATAAAGTTCTAGAATAATTTGGTTCACTTTTTTGATAGAACCTTTATCTCCTGATTTCTCAATGGCAAGTACATTCTTTTGAGCTTTCTCTGATACAATTACTTTAAATTTTCCCATAATGATTTACTAGGGTCTAAAGTGATGTAATTACCATTCTTAATTTCCGCCAAGCTCTTTTTTATTTTCGCCAAATTCTGGATTGTAAGGACTTTCCTCTTCTTTTTGAAAAGAAACATCTAAAGCTTTTAAAACAGCTTCAATTGCAGCTTCCTGTTTTTTATTTTTAGGATGTGCGATTATAGTCATAACCATTGTTGTATAATAAAAAATAAAAAATTATTTAATCAACTGTCAATAATACATTACTATTGAAAGGATAGACTCTAAATATCAGTTCTGTACGAGAATCAAATTTAAGAACTTAAATCCTTACTAATCTGCAATGCTTCCTGAATAATTTCCTTTGGATAATTAGACATTTCTAAAATTTTGATTGCATTTTTAGTTTTAAGCGGACCTTCTTTTAGTTTATGATCAAAAATAAGCTCATTATCAGTTATCGTTTCGGTAAAATGATAAAGTTCATATTCTTCTGCAAGCATATTGGACAATTCGATATCGTGCGTCGCCACAAAAGTGAGGTTTTGCTCACGATTTAAATGCGATAATATGGCCTTTGCTGCTGCAATCCTTTCTATGGTGTTGGTACCTTTAAATACTTCATCCAGAATAAAAAGATTCTGATCAGGATTTTTAACTGCTTCAATCAGTGTCGACATTACATCAACTTCCTCTAAAAAATAGCTTTTACCCTGAAATAAGTTATCGTCGATTCTTATTGAAGTGTGCAATTTAAAAAATGGTGCTTTATATGCTTCAGCAAAACAAACATAAATGGTTTGAGCTAATAATGAATTGATGGCAACAGTACGTAGAAAAGTTGATTTGCCCGACATGTTTGAGCCTGTAATCAACATGCTTTTCTGATCCAGCATTACTTCATTTTCAATACAGTTACCGATCAACGGATGCCTGATACCTTTAATTTCAATTCCTTTATATCGTTCAATAAATTGAGGTTCGCAGATCTGTTCACTTTCTTTTAATGAAGCTACAGCAATTGCCATATCTATCGACCCAACATATTGGTAGAGGTTTAAAATATCATCCTGATTATTTTCGATCAGCTTGATCAACTTAAAAAAAGTAAAGATTTCGATTAAGAAAATTGCTTTAATGATCTCGAACAGGTAAAGTGGTACCTGACTTAAATCGCCTTGACTATTTTGACTGAAATCCTGATAAAGAATACCGATTCTTCGCTGAAATTTCCTGAACATCGGAATGGCGTTTTTTATTTTATCAGCCTCGAATGGTATTTTTTCTTTTACAAGTTTTCTCCAAACGTTAATCAAAATATTAAGCTGCGAGAGTGATTTGGTAAAAATAAGCAGGTGTTTTTTATTCCAATAATTTAAATAAGTGGCATTAAATGTAATCAGCAGCAGTGCAAATATTAAACAGACTGAAACTTTAATGGATAAAATCAATAAGACTGCTAAAATGAGCAGATCTAAAGAAAGCCATTTAAACCAGGATGGTTTTTCAACCAATTTATTATTGAACAATAATACCACAGAATAGCTTTCGTTGCTGTTCAATTTTACAAGTTCTGCGCGAACTCTTTCTCTTATTTCTTGATTTGCGGCAAAGAAATCAGCCTGATTTTTTAGTTTTTTAAGTTCCTCTAAGTTATTAGTTGGGTTTGCAAGTTTATTATAGAGGAATTGTTGCCCGATTTTACTTGTTGTACGATCAATTTTTGCAAATAGCTGATCGAAATCGATATCGGCCATGGTTTGGTGAGAAAGCGTATGAAATACTTTCTCCTTTACATAATTAGCATACCAACTTGCTTTATCGAAATTGATAGGTTCTGTTTTTTCTTTTCCCCAGCTGTCTTCAAGTTCCTTTAAAATCTGCTTTTTCTTTTTTCTCGAATCAAAAAGAGCAAATAACATTAAAAGTATTATGGCTGCAATGCCGAATAAAATATAGCTCATGTAAGATCCTAAACGCACACAATATACAGGATAAATGCTTTTATTTTAATAACTTTTCAATTACCTGTTTATAGCTATCGCTTACCGGCAATTCCTTATCGTCAATAAATAAAGCGTTTTTTCTAATCGATGTTATTTGATTGATATTTACGATAAATGATTTGTGGATTCTTTCGAAATAAGCGGGCAGTTGTTCTTCTATACTTTTCATACTCATACGCACTACCGCGGCTTTTGGACTGGTTGATATATGGATCTGGATATAATCTTTGAGTCCTTCTACGTAGGTAATCTCATTAAAATTGATCTTCATCAAGCTGTAGCCAACGTTTACAAACATATAATCCTGTTTGGGTAGGTTGTTATGTTCTGCTGATTGTTTAAGTTCGTAAAGATCTTTTGCTTTATTACAGGCTTTCATAAAACGATCGAGCGATACCGGTTTCATTAAATAATCCACTACATCGAGTGCAAAACCATCCAGTGCATATTGTTTATAGGCGGTTACTATAATTACCATTGGCTTTTTAATCAAACTTTGTATAAACTGTAAACCCGTAATGCCTGGCATCTGGATGTCGATAAAAATCAGGTCTATCGATTGTTCCTGCATAATTCTATTGGCAGCAAACGCATCATCACAACTGGCTACCAATTCTAAAAAAGGAATACGGCTAATGTTGTCAGCCAGTAATTGCAGGGCTAAAGGCTCATCATCAATGGCTAAACATCTTATCATACTGTTAATTTTAAAGTGAGGTAAACATTAAACCAGCCATCTTTTTTCTCAATTTCCAGCTGATGTTCTTTGCCATAAAGTAAATTTAACCTTCTGCTTACATTTGCAAGGCCAATGCCTGATGCAGCATCTTTTACCTCATTTTCATCTTCACTATATTTATTCCCGACAGTAAACGTCAAAAGTTCATTTTCTGTTTTTAAATCAACAAAGATCTGTGGTTTTTCGATCATCCCAACACCATGTTTAAAAGCATTTTCAATAAACGGGATCAGTAACATAGGTTCAATTTCATCAAACTCGCTTTCAATATTAATGTTCGTTTCTATCGCTACCTTTTTACCGAAACGCTGTTTTTGCAGATCAATATAAGCCTGCAGGTATTCGGTTTCTGTTTTGATGGACACCTTTTCCTCATCGGTTTCATAAAGCATATATTGCATCAAACCGGATAATTTCATCACTGTTGGCTCCAATTCATTGCTTTTTAGTCTTACCAATGCCACAATGTTATTTAAAACATTGAAAATAAAGTGTGGACTGATCTGCGAACGTAAAAATGAAAGTTCGGTTTTCATATTCTCCTGTTCGCGCTGCAAAGCTCTTTTCTCTTCGTTAATCCGGTCAGAAATCATGGTAAAAGCCGTACTGGCCGCAATAGTCAACAAAAATGTTGGTGTATTAAACCAAAGTGTACGGCCGAGGTTGAAATCAAAATCGGGCAGTAAAATCCTGAATAATATAGAGTGAATGGTAATGGCCAAAAGTAAACAGCCAATAAACGATAAACCATACCACAAATATTTCTTTCTATAAAAAAATGATGGAATTAAAACCTTATGATTTAAATAAAATATAGCAATCCAGTAAAAGTAACTGATGAAATTTAAGCGCAGGAACTGGTTTTCTTCGTAACTGCTTAGCGGGTGAGGGGGACGGCTACGGTTAACATTAATTATATAAGGCAAAGTGATCAAAACCACCCATACCAGAATATGGAGGGTAATTTTTATCCACTTTTTGGAGAAATTAATTGTCATTATTTTTTCTTTGGCGCTTTGCATCGCTAAGTTATTATTTATTATGTTTTTACGCTTTTGTCACGCCAATTTATTTCAGGGATCATGTTAAAATGCTTTAAGATCCCTACCTGCGCGGGGATGACGCGAGCGCTTAGCACTAGTGCTGATCGCTATTCGTATCTTAATGCATCAATCGGATCTAAATTAGAGGCTTTTTTAGCTGGATAATAGCCGAAGAAAACACCTGTAATGGCACATACAACAAAGGAAATAATGATTGAAGATTCTGAAATTAAAATTGGCCAGTTCAAAAAATAGGAGATGAGGTATGCTGAACTTACACCCAAAATCACCCCGATAATTCCGCCTGTAATACTGATTAAGATAGCCTCTATTAAAAATTGCATCAAAACATCTTGTCCGCGGGCACCGATAGACATACGTAAACCTATTTCGCGGGTACGTTCAGTAACCGAAACATACATAATATTCATAATCCCAATACCACCGATAAACAGTGAAATACCTGCAATAGCCGTTAAAAGAACGGTTAACATGCTACTGGTAGAACTAATGGTGCTGATTAACTCGGCCTGTGTACGAACCTGAAAATCATCAGTTTCTGACGCAGTTAACCTGTGGCTTTCTCTTATAGCGTCAGATATTTCGGTTGTGGCAGTTGCACTTGAAGCTTCGGTAGTTGCAGAAGCATAAATACTCTGTAGATAATTGGTTGCGGTGATCCTTTTTTGTACGGTAGTGTAGGGAGCTAAGATAATATCGTCCTGATCCTGACCAAAATTACTCTGCCCTTTTGGCTCTAAAATACCGATTACCTGAAAAGGAATATTTTTAAACCTGATGATTTGCCCGATCGGGTTACTTCCGTCAGGAAATAGGTTATCGATTACGGTTTTACCCAACAAACAAACCTTAGCGAAGCTTTTTACATCATTTTCAGAAAAAAGAATACCATCCTGGAGTTTTAACTGACGAATGTTCAAATACTCCGGGCTTACCCCGGTAATGGTTGTTGGCCAGTTATAGCCGCCCTTAATGGCCTGTCCGCTGGTAGAAACCACAGGGGATAAACCATTTATATTTTTAGACTGTAATTTTTGAATCGCTGTAATATCTTCCAGTTTTAGGGTTTGGATGCTGCTTCCCTGTAAACGCACACCACCAGGTTCATTGCTTTGGGGCATTATGGTAATCATGTTCGAACCCATTCCTGATAATGAAGACCTGATACTTTGTTTAGAACCTTCACCAATGGCCATCATGGCAATTACCGCGGCCACACCAATAATGATGCCGAGCATGGTTAAAAAAGCACGTAGCTTATTTCTTTTTAATGCCCTGAAGGCAATCTTTAATAAATTTATAATGCTCATGATCTTCTCAAATTAGTAATCATCCGATTCTGGTAAATTGGCAAGTGCCTCTTTGGCCGAACGTTGATTTTGGTTAATGCTGTCCTTTTGGATTTTTCCGTCGCGAAGCATAATGGTCCTGGTACTAAAAGCAGCGATATCAGGCTCATGTGTTACAAAAACGATGGTTTTTCCTTCTGCATTCAATTCCTGCATCAATGCCATAATTTCATAAGAGGTTCGGGTATCCAGGTTTCCGGTAGCTTCATCAGCCAAGATCATCACCGGATGATTAACCAAAGCCCGGGCAATCGCCACACGCTGTTGTTGCCCCCCGGAAAGCTGACTCGGGGTATGATCAAACCGCTCGGCAAGTTTTACCGATTCGAGCGATTTAATGGCCCTTTCCTTGCGTTCTTGAGCCGTGATGGTTTTGTTGTAGAATAAGGGCAACTCAACATTCTCCAGTGCCGATGTTCTGGGCAAAAGGTTATAAGCCTGGAAAACAAAACCGATTTTGGTATTGCGCAAACCAGCCAATTCGTCACGGTTTAAGCTTTTAACATCAACACCATCAAGCAGATAACTACCTTCAGTAGGTTTATCTAAACAACCCAGGATGTTTAAAAGCGTCGTTTTACCCGAGCCGCTACTGCCCATAATGGTTACAAATTCGCCGGCCTTGATATCAAAAGTGATGCCTTTCAAAGCCCTGACGGTTTGATCTCCCATTACAAACTCACGTTTTAAATCGTGTATATCTAATATCTTCTGTTCCATTATTTCCTTCTGTTACCGCCCGGGCGTTTTGGCATAAAAGGACTGGATTGACCTTGTGCTGCCGCCTGACTTTTACCCATACTTTTTGAACCTGTAATTACTACATCTGCTGCTGCTAATCCTGATAAAACTTCAACATGTGTATTGTCATTTATACCGGTTTTAATTTTCTTCTGCAGCAATTCTTTTGGACTTTTTTGTACCCAAACATAAGCCTCATCTGCTCCGGCAGGTTTCCTGTCTGGGTTAATCCAGGTCATTTGATATTTACCCGCTAAAGTTGAATCCGGAGCAAATTTTATTGCCTTTGTAGGGATAAGCAGTGCATTATTTACCTCTTTAGTGAAGATGGTGATGTTTGCTGTCATACCTGGTTTTAACTTATTCGCATCATTTGAAGTATTGATGATGGTTTTATAGGTAACTACATTTGAGGAAATGGAAGGACTTAACCTGATTTCTTGTATGGTTCCTTTAAAAGTATCGTTTAAAAAAGCATCAACAGTAAACGTCGCTCGTTCTCCTTTTGAGATATCCCCTACATCTGCCTCATCTACAGAAGCTTCTACCTGCATTTTAGTCAGATCTTTCGCAATACTGAAAATGGTTGGTGTGCTAAAGCTGGCCGCTACAGTTGTTCCTTCACTAACACTCCTTGAAAGCACGGTTCCATCAATGGGAGAATAAATGCTCGCCAGCGACAGATTCTTTTCAGCAGAAGCGAGTTGAGCCTTAATGCTATTCGCCGATGCTTTTGAAGCATTATAGGTGTATAGTGCATTATCATAGTCTGCTTTGCTCACCGCACCAACCTTATACAGGTTACTTTGACGGCTGAAATTGCCCTGCTGGTAAACCAATGCACTCTGAGCACTTACCAGGTTGGCCTGATATTGATTTACAGTAGCCTCAAACAGGGTTTTATCCAATTCTGCCAATAACTGTCCTTTTTTTACCTTCGAGTTAAAATCTGCATATAGCGTTTTAATGGTTCCCGAAACCTGGGTACCTACAGCTACCGTATCGACTGGCTGAACCTTTCCTGTGGCCGTAACATTTTCTGAAATATAACCCATTTTAGGTTTTTCGGTTTCGAGAACAACCACCTGTTCTTTTTTGCGCAGCGCGAAGTACCAAACCGCAAACAACGCTACTACGATACCGATGATAATAAATATTGTTTTCTTTTTCATGATTCAAATATTAAGTAGACTAGGCGGTAGCCATCATCATGTATTTTAGTTAGTAATAGGAACTCCCGTATAAAAATTATAGATTTTGGTATAAAGGCTTGCTGTATATTTTGCCTGAACAAAGGCCTGTAATGCCTGTACATATAAATTTTTCTGTTGCAGGTTCTCTACAATATTATTGGTACCTTCTTTTAAAGCTGCGTTCGAAATCCTTAATGCCTCGCTTGTATATTTAAACTGTTCCTGCGCAGCGGCATACTGGCTATTTGCATTTTGTACATTAATGTAAGCACGTTCTACATTTTGAGTCAAAGTTGTTTTAGCATCTAAAAGTGATAAACGGGCCTGCTCGATACCAATATTTGCTTTCGCCACATTTGTTTTGGTCACTTTTCTATCAAAAATCGGGATGGAAAGTGTTAGGCCTAAGTTTTGATAAAAGCTATTATTTAACTGGTATCCATAACCTCCAATATTATTATTGTTATAACCTGCATTTAGCGATCCTCCTAAACTCAGCGTAGGGCGCAAGGTTGATTTTGCTTTGGCAAGTTCGGTAGTTTGAAGCTGGATATTCAATTCTCCGCTTTTAATTTCCGGACGGGTACGCAGGGCTTGATCTTGTGCTGAAGCTAAATTGTCCAATGCCGGGGCAACTGCAACGGTATCGGTTGCACTTACTTCAAAAGGAGTAGCTGTAGGCAATTGCAACAGCTGTTTTAAAGTTAAAATATTTTGCTGTAAAGTATTCTGTGCAGTAACCAAAGTATATTTATCATTGGCGTAAGTGGCCTGCAACTGCAAAAGGTCTTTTTTGGCAATGGTTCCAAATTTAAATTGCTGCTCTGATTGTTTAACCTGAGCTTCGCTGGTAGTTAACAGATCTTTTAAATAGGTGATGTTTTCTCTGGCCAATAAAATATTCAGATAAGCTTGGGTGATGGAAATGGTAATGTCATTTTTAGCCGCTTCTACTGATAGATTTGCCGTTTGCAGACTGAGTTTTTTAGACTTGATGTCGTTTTTTAAATAACTTCCATTGTAAAGCGTCATATCCGAACTTAAGCCAAAACCACTTGTATTTTGCAAACCAGATTTATAATTGGTGATGGCTTGTGAAACATTTCCGGATAAATTTGGGAGTACAGCGGCTTTTGAAGCAATTAAATTTTGCTCAGCCGTTTGAGAACTCAGCTTTAAGGTATTGATGCTGATATTTTTTTCTTTGGCATACTCGATAGCCGTTTTCAGATCCCAAACCTGTGGGATATCCTGAGCTTTGGTTTTGTAGCCCGCACTAAGCAAAATGAGTACGACAATATATTTAATGTATCTGCTCATGGCGAATAAATTTTGTGTCTATAGAACTATTGAACACAAAAATATATCCGGTTAAGACCGCATTTTAAAAATTGAGACCAATGCAGGAAATGCTGCGACGAAAGATTAAAACTTTGAGATTAGTCAGTTTTGAGTTTTAACAGAAAGCGTAGGCTTGTATGTTATTTTGACCATGATAAAGCTCGTCATTTCGAGCGGAGTACTACCTGTACCGATTTTACATCGGTAACGCAGCCGAGAACCACGAAGTGCTCAGCGAAGCTAAATCTATGGAGGTAGATCTCTCCATTCCACTACGTTTCAGTCGAGATGACGAAAATACGAATGGTAAATTAGGTTAAATCGTCCGTAATACCGAACCCGTTTCGTTTACGATCAAAATGTGATTTACACCACATTTTAGGGCGAAATTATTTCGTTGGTGCCCAACAGGGAAATTGAAAGCTACAGGATAATTGTATTCCTTTACTTTTTCTAATACGCTATCATAAATGGTTTTGCCGAATTCTTCGCCAACATCATCAGGTTTGATTTTAAAACCACCAACGATTAATCCCTTTAGGTTTTTCAGTTTGCCGCTGCGTTTTAGGTTCCACAACATCCTGTCAACGCTGTAGAGGTATTCGCCAGTATCTTCGATGAAGAGTATTTTCCCTTTTGTATCCAAATCAGAATCACTTCCTGCCAAAGTTTCGATGATACTCAGGTTTCCGCCCACTAAGATGCCATCAACTTTTCCTTGCCGGTTATTCATGTTAGAAGGAGCAGTATAGCCCATTTGTTCCCCAATCAAAGCATTTTTTATGGATAGAATTGTTTCAATCTGTATAGGTTCGGCTTTACTCCAATCATCAGGAAAACTATTGCACATTTTGGAATGGATAGAGGCAATGCCATAGTTTTTGGCCAAATGGCAATGTAAAACGGTAATATCACTAAAGCCAATAATCCATTTCGGCTTTCTTTTGAACAAAGAGAAATCGAGTTTATCGATTATCCGTATAAAACCATAACCGCCGCGGGCACACATAATGGCTTTAATTGTTGGATCATCAAGCATTTTCTGAAAATCCGCTAACCTTTCATCATCGGTACCGCCATAGGTAAAATCGCGTTTACCAATGGTATCGCCAATTTTTATGGTAAAACCCCAACTTTGCATCTGTAAAACTGAAGGCTGGATCTGCTCCAGGGTAATATATCCCGCCGGACTTGTTATTCCAATGGTATCACCAGGTTTCAAATAAGGAGGGATCTTAAATGATGAACTTTCGTTTTCAACGGTATTTGCGAGTGTTTTAAAAGCAGGAAGTATAGTTGCTGTCGCGATAAAGGAAGAAAGGAAATGTTTTCTGTTCATCTAAAATAGGAATGTAAATGCTAATATAGGATTTAAAATATTCGCATAAAAGAAAAGGGATTTATATCCATAAATCCCTTTTTTAAACCAAACAAATTAATCTGTAAAAGATTAGTATAATGTGAATTATATAGATAACCACGAATGAAATAAAATGTTTTGAGATTTTGAAAAAAATGTTTTGTTGGCCTTAGTGATAATTTATCGTTTAAAAATAAATATGAATGACGGCCATTAATTTACGCATAAATTCTCTCAAGTTATCGTCCTTTCGAGGTGATCAGATACCACTGCTCATTAAAATCTGTCTAGACAGATCTCTCCACTTCGCGTTGCTCTGTTCGAGGTGAGTGAAGCGAAGTATCTATTAATTACTTCACAGTTTTTTGACGCTATTAATGATTTGATAGCTCTTTAAACCGCTGTATGTGCCAAATAGCCCTGATGGAAACGAAAATACTTTTTGGTTCTTTTATATTGTATTTTCGAATTTTCACAAAAAGATTGCAGTGTACAGCAGGACCAAACCTTTACCATAAGCACTGAAACTGCGCTTCTAAATATCCGAAAGGTAGGGGCTTTGGTCGAGATCCTATGCTGTGCTCAAGATGACAGCATTTACGTAAAAAGGTAAAGGCTACCCATCGCGGATAGCCTTTGCTAACAACAAAACAAATATAAGATAACCAAATCTTACCTGATTGAGCAGAATCAGGTAAAGTGCTATGAGATACACTTTGCGGCCTAGTAATGGATTCGAACCATTATAAAAAGTTTATGAAACTCCAACCTTCCCATCGGTCAACTGGCCCATTATTTATAACTGTCTTAATGCTAAATAATCTCTTAATTCTAAAATCTGTTCTTTATTTAAGCTATCTTCCTCTGCCGAATTCTGTGGCTCATCAGTTTCTGTTTTTAACGGATAGGTGAAGACCGGATATTCATCTATAGCAGGATATTGAAAATAAATAGACATGATTTTAGTTTTTAACAGTTCAACATATTTTTCTTATTGATTAATGTTGAGCAAATATATAAATAAGTATATAATATCTATAGATTTAGTAGTTATTATTTTCAATAACACATTAACATATTTATTTTCAGTTAATTATTTTTTAATGTAAGCTGTTTTTAATTTTATAAATAGCTCCAGATGATATAAAACTTGCAAAAATAAACAGATAGTGGTGCTAAAGTAACCAATCGCTGGCGGCATACATTTCGATGCCTTTAAATTCAATTTCAGAAAAGCTAATTATTTTAAGGATATTTGCAGTTCAACATTAAAATAGTAATTGTGTCTTTAGATAAATTAAAACTTAGTAAACCACTTGTTGCCGCCATGACTGATGCGGGATTTTTAACTCCAAAAGAAATCCAGGCCAGAACAATGTCGCGCATTTTAGGTGGACAAGATGTTATAGCGGTGGGACCGGAGGGTTCAGGAAAAACAACAACTTATGTTTTAGCTACTTTAATGAAATTGAAATACGCCTTTGAGGAAGCACCCAGGGCTTTAATTTTAGTGCCAGACGCAGAACATGTAGATCATGTTTTGGAACAATTTAAATTATTAAACCGGAACAGTACATTTAGAATTTTGGGAATTGATAGCCGTGGCGCTGTTGATACCCAAATGAATGAAATCACAGATGGCTGTGATATTATTGTTGCAGTACCAGACCGTGCACGTGCCTTATACCTGAAATTGGCATTAAATACGAACAAAATCCAGTTATTTATAGTTGATAATGCAGAGCTTATTGTTAAAAAAGGCCTGCAATTACCAGTTGTAGAATTAGCTAACAGTGCTTATAAATCTCAGCATGTGGTGTTTACCGAGGTAATGCACGAAAAATTGAACCACATGATTTCGCCTTTTATGAAAGATTCTACTACAACCATCGAGGTTGATGAAATAGGAGAAAAGCAGGCGGAAGTTTATCAGCAAATGCTTTATCTGGTACCGAATTTCAGAACAAAACTAAATCTGTTAATTTTATTACTAGGCGATACGGAAGTTTTTGATAAAGTTGTGGTTTTTGTAAATACACGGTTAACTGCACAAACAGTTTATAAAAACTTTAATCAGCATAAAGAAGGTGAAATTAGCATTTACCGCTCGCTGTTTTTTGATGATAAGGGTTATGATGATATTGATGACTTTAAAGATAACCCAAAGGCAAGAGTTTTAATTGTTGCGAATGAGAATTTAGGCGAACTCAATATTGAAGGAATTCCTTTTATCCTGCACTTTGAATTGCCAGAGCAGAAAGAAACCTTAATTCAGCGCATTGTTAAGCATGGCGATGAAGATGTGGTGGCCATTACTTTTTCTACCGATATTGAATTGATTGAAGTGAAAAAAATTGAACAGGCTATTGGCCAGAAATTAGAGATCATGGAATTGCCTGAAGATTTAAAAGTGGTTGATGCTGCTGATAAACCTAAGAAAAAGAAAGGTGCCGAAGAAGATGGATCTTCAGAGCGGGGTGCTGCATTTCATGAAAAAAAAGCCAGCAACCTTAAAAACTACAATTATAGTGCAGGCACTAAAGCCAAAATGACCTATAAAAATAAAAAGGGATTGTCTTAATAACGGGGTGTCCCCCTGATCCGATAGCTATCGGATTTATTTCAGTGTATATTCCACCAAAAAAGATGTTGAAACGAGTTTATCATGACGATTTCTAATATAAAAAAAAGCTCCTCAGAAATTAATCTGAGGAGCTCTTTCATTAACCGTTATTTACAATTAGTATAAAGTAAATTCTACACGACGGTTTTGTTGACGGCCAGCTGCAGTTTTGTTTGTTGCAATTGGTTGGTCAGGTCCATAACCTGTAGCTTCGATTCTTGATGCATTTGCACCTTGAGATACTAAGTAAGCTTTTACTGATTCTGCTCTGTCTTTAGATAAACGTAAGTTTAACTCTCTACCACCAGTATTATCAGTGTGACCAGCTAATTTTAAGCTGAAGTTTTTCTCTACTAATAAACCAGCAACGCGGTTTAAAGTAGCATAAGATTTAGAACGGATGGTTGATTTACCCAAATCGAATTCTAAGTTAGAAATCGCATCTTTAACCACTTTACGGTCTTCTTCAGTAATTACTCTGGTTTCTTTAATTACTTCGCGTTGAACTTTAATTGGGCAACCAGAACCATCAACAACTGTACCTGAAGCAGTTCCAGGGCATTTGTCAAATTTGTTTGCTACACCGTCATTATCGTCATCACCAAGGTCTTTCGCATATTGCTCTCTATCGCGTTGTGCATTTTGCTCAGCAGTAGATAATGCTCTTCTTAATTCAGCACTTTCTTCAGCACTTTGTTGACGTAAGTTAGCCAATGAACTGTAGTTTTGTAACTGAGGTTTTTCTTTACTGCCTAAAGCAAATTCTAAACCTGCATGTGCATAAGCAAATCTGTCGTTACTACCTGTGTTAACTCCATCAAATTTCGCAGATTTAACAAAATTTACATCGTAACCTAAATCTACATTAATCCCTTTAGCAACACCCAATTTAAAACCGGCACCTACTGGTACAAACCAGCCTTCTCTATAATAACCTGCGTCTTGCGTATTAGCCGGCATAGTAGTAGCGCCAGATGACATGTAACCTGCACCCGCTTTCAAGTAAGGGATAATTACCGCATTTTCATTATTGATGTTAATGTTGGCAACATTCCAAACTGCTGATAAAGCTCCAGACCATTGGATGTTGGTTTTGTAACCTGTGTTTGCTATGAAACCACCTGCACCGTTAGACGCTCTTAATTCTTCAACTTTACCAGCTAAGAAATCTGCTTGGATACCTAATTGAGGCAAAATTTGTTTTTTAATATAACCTCCGTAACCGATATGTTCTACTGGAGTTTCAAATTGGTGGTTAGAGTTACCAAAAATAGTTCTTGGCGTTAGCAAACCTCCGTGTACACCTACCGACCAGGTACGAAATTCTTTAGGAGAGAAACGTCCTGTGGAACTCGTAGTTGTTGGTGTATCCTGGGCAAACAATTGTGATGATAAACCTAATAATGCAACCAACATTGTTGATTTTGTAATTCTCGTATTCATGTTATTATATTTTTAAATATTAGTGTCTTAACAGTTTTTTTATCGTACTGTTTTGCATGGACTAAGAAAAAATCTTGCCAAACACCACGTTTATTACGCAAACAGCATATTATCAGAAGGTTAACAAAATAATTTTATTTCACAAAAAAGTTACGTAATGATAAATACTACCTATTTTTATGTACAGAATACTATACATTAGCGAGGGGCTAGAGAATAAAGTTCCTTTGAATTGTATGCATGTTATTAGAAAACTACGGCAATGGATCCTTCGATTACGCTACAATTGACGTTATTTTACAAATAATTATTAATCAGTATTTTAACTGCTTTCGCATTTCCATCCAGCTAGGCCATAGTACAGCATCTCCGTTCTACTTAAATCCGGCCTAACAAATTTTTCGGGCTACACTGCTTAAGCCAGCCTACTAGCTTCGAAAGAAAAATTTTCAGTCGGTGTTTTTTGTTTCTTTTTGACACCAAAAAGATGGAGCCCTTCGGCGGCGGCGAGCCGAGGCAAGCCCGTGCGTGGTATAAGAGAAGACAATTGTACGTCACTCATATTGATTTTAAACAATTTAATTAACCCTCAGGATTGACAAAACGAAGTTGGTGCCATCTGACAGATGATCAACATTTTGTGTTTGGAATTAATAATTTCGGCGGCGCAACCTGCCAATAGAATCTGTCTTCATCTGTGATAAAAGATCATTTGCTTATATAAACCTTAAATTACTTATATGTTAGAATAAAGTTCCTTTGAATTATATACTTGTTGTTAGAAAACTATGGCAATGGATCTTCGAATACGCTCAGGATGACAAAGTGAAGGAAAGAATTGTTCTAAATATGTTCTGTGTCAATCTGCGTCTCCGTGGCAAATTATTTGCGTTATTAGACATACTCAATGATTAGCGTAATCTTTCTCAGTGGCATCATCAGGCACAACGACAAAATTTTTACAGATATATCTCTATTAAATTTATATATTTCGGGCGAATTAACCGCTAATAAATCGATTAAACCAAATATTACTGTATGAATAAGGAAAAGTTGTTCAATGAAATCAAAGATTTGAGCATCATAAATTCTTTCTCTAAACACGAACAGCTTGTACAGGGAATCATTAATGGCCTTAATCATAAACTGATTGTCAAGGGCGACTTGTTGCCTTCGGTTAACGAAATGATGCGGGAAACTGGTTTTGCTAAAGAAACCATCGGAAAGGCCTATAAAGAGCTGATCAGCAGGGGGATTTTAGAATCAAAAAACAGGATGGGCTATTTTGTAGCTACTGATGATACCGAACAGCACCTGAAAGTTTGTTTGCTGATTTACGCATTCGATACCTTCCAGGAAACATTTTACCAGAACTTTCGCGATCATCTGGGTGGTAACATTCAGGTTGATGTATATTTTCACCACAACAATTTTAGTGTTTTCGAGTCCATCATAAACAGCAACAAAGGCCAGTATGGGCTATATGTAATTGCACCGATAGAAAGTAATGAGGCCAAAGAAGTTTTGGAGCAATTGCCAAAAGAAAAATTATTGATTGTAGATCGCTATGTAAAACTGAAAGGCGATTATTCCTACATTGTTCAGGAGTTTGAAAAGGCTTCTTATAACGCTTTTTTAGAACTGGCACCCAGAATTAAGGAATTTTCGGAATTTGTTTTCTTCTTTAAACCTTCTTCTGCAGAGCCGAACGAAGTATTAATTTCCTTTAAACGTTTTATAAAAGAATTTAACATCAACGGAGTAATCAAAAACAATTACGAGGCAGGTAGTATTGCACCGGATAAGGTTTATTTTACCATACACAACCTCGAGCTTTGGGAAATGCTGAAAGATACCAAGGTTAAAGGCTTAAAAGTGGGTAAAGATCTTGGGATTCTTTCTCATAACGATGATAACGTTAAAGAGATCATATTTGATGGGATTACTACCTTTTCAATCGATTTTGCGCACATGGGCCGCTTAGCTGCCGAGTTTGTGCTGAGCTTAAAGCCCATTAAACAGGTAATGGAAAATAAACTGATCAGAAGAAATTCACTTTAACACCATCGCGTGGGAACAACGGCCATCATCAGTTTTATCCTGTTCACGGTTATGGCCGCGACCATCTCTTATTTCAAAACGAGGAAAACACAAAGATCAACCATTACGGGGTTTTTCTTTGCCAACCGCACCAATGGTTTTATCATTATCGGTGCTTCGCTGTTTTTTAGTAACATCAGCGCCAACCAGTTTATCGGCGAAAACGAATCGGTTTACATCAATAACATGTCAGTTATTGGTTGGGGGATTTCCTCCATTTTTGCTATGATTATCGTTTCTGAGTTTTTTATTCCCATTTATTTTAAAACCGGGATCCGTACCATTCCAGATTTTTTGGAGAAACGTTATGATAAACAGACTAAAACGCTGGTTTCGGTTATTTTTCTGTTTAGTTATATCATTAACCTGCTTCCATCGGTGCTTTATGGCGGTGCCGTTGCTTTTAGTAACCTGATCGATCTTTCTGGTTTTCACCTTTCTTATTGGGAAAGCATCTGGGTTTTTGTATGGATTATGGGCCTGATTGGTTCGATTTATACCATTTTGGGTGGATTTAAGGCCATTACCATTTCTGATACCGTATTGAGTGCCGGTATGCTGATCCTCATTATCGCCCTGCCATATTATGGCTTGCGTTATCTGGGTCAGGGCGATTTTTTCAGCGGACTTTCTACTGTACTGTCTACCAAAAAAGAACACCTCAATTCGATAGGGCGCAGTAATGATGCCGTTCCTTTTTCTACTTTGTTTACCGGTATGCTGATCGTTAACCTTTATTACTGGGGAATGGAACAATACATCATTCAGCAGGTGCTGGCGGCCAAAAGTTTGGAAGAAGGCCAAAAGGGCATTGCATTAACCTGTTTTGCTAAATTACTTTGTCCATTGCTGATCAATATTCCCGGCTTAATCGCAGTGCACCTTTATCCTGTTTTAACCAATACCAACCAGGTATTTCCGCTGCTTATTAAAGATGTACTGCCGCCACTTTTAATGGGTTTATCGGCCTGTGTACTTTTTGGGGCTGCCATCACCACTTTTAACGCCGGACTTAACAGTTCGAGTACCTTATTTCTCTTAAATTTATATAAACCTTTTATGGAGAAAAAAGGAAAAGTATTGTCTGATAAGCGTTTGTTGAGAACAGGACGGCTCTTCCAGATTTCGGTATCGTTGTTTGCTATGGTGTTTGCGCCTTTCATTATATTTTCGAAGCATGGCTTCTACGAATACCTGCAAAAAATCAGTGCCATTTTTAGTCTCCCCATCTTTACCATTATCTTTTTAGGCTTTATCACCAAAAAAATGCCACCCATTGCCGCTAAAATCGGGATGCTTTTCTTTATTTCCTGTTATGTAATGAGTGAGTGGGTATTTTCTATACAACTGCACTACCTGCATACATTAGCCATCATCTTTATCATTACTGTTTTATTGATGTTATCCATTTCGAAGCTTTACCCCAAACAAATTCCCTATACTATGGTGCTGGATAACAAAATTGAAATTATTCCCTGGCAGAATAGACACTATTATCATGTTGTATTGATTTCACTCATGGCACTTGTCTTTTTTATTTTCTCTTCTTATATACTTGCTTAGCCCTGTATTTCAGTTGTTTATATATTTTATTTACCCGCTTGGAATATTAAATATTTTGTTTATCATTGTATCAGAAAATAATAGGATAGAATAGGATAGGATAGTTAAGTTTGTTTACCTGCTTTCAAGCATTTTATTCCCCATAGAGAAGAGGGTAACAAGTAAATAAATGTTAAAATCACTTGTCTGAACTATTGTTTTCATTAACCAAATAATTCCAAATTATGAGAAATTTTACAACTTATTGTGCAGTTATGCAAATCCTACCATCAATTGCTACAGGATGGCCGAAGGATATCCAACATCTGAAAAGGTATTAATTTCTGTCGATCTACATCTATCTACAATTTTTTAATTCATCATTTAAAAGCTTATTAGCAAATGAAGCAATTATTTTTGTTTTGTGGGCACCAACCGGTGTCTGGCAGGCTAAAAAATGCAATGGTATTGACAGGTTCGATGCTTGTATTTTTCCTGATTTTTATGCCTGTAAACAGTTATTCCCAAACAGGGAAGAAAACCATTACGGGTAAGGTTACCGATACGCTAGGGGTAGGGCTGCCCGGCGTAACTGTGGCAGTAGTAAACAAGGTTAACGTAGGAACACAAACCGATAATAACGGGAAATTTGTACTTGATGTTGCGCCCGGCGAAATCCTCCGCTTTTCTTATGTAGGCTACCGCGAACAAAGGGCAACGGTTGGAGCAGGTAATATCATCAACATTAAATTAACCGAAGAAAATATGCTTTCGGAAGAGGTGGTGATTACGGCTTTGGGCCAAAAGCAACGTAAAGAGGCTTTGGTAGGTTCGGTTACCACGGTGAAAGTGGGTAACCTTAAAATTCCTTCCAGTAATTTAACCAATGCACTTTCTGGTCAGATAGCGGGTGTAATCGGTTATCAACGCAGCGGACAGCCCGGGCAGGATAACTCGCAGTTTTTTATCCGCGGGGTAACTACTTTCGGTTACAAGCAGGATCCGTTGATTTTGATCGATAACGTAGAGTTAACGAGTTCGGATCTTGCACGCCTTCAGGTAGATGATATCGAGAGTTTTTCGATACTGAAAGATGCGAGTGCTACGGCATTATATGGTGCCAGGGGCGCAAATGGGGTAATTTTAGTGGCTACCAAATCTGGTAAAGAGGGTAAAGCCAAAATCAGTTTCCGGCTGGAGAACTCTTCTTCACAATCTACCCAAAACTTAGAACTTGCCGATCCGATTACCTATATGAGGCTTTTTAATGAGGCTTCTATTGGTAGGGGAATGGATCCGATGTTTACGCCAAACCAGATCATCAACACGCAGGCAACGGTAAATAAAAGTCCGGGGTATAACGAATATGTTTACCCAGCGGTTGATTGGTTAGGCCTATTGTTTAAAAAGAGAACCAGTACGCAACGAGCCAACATGAGTGTGAGCGGTGGGGGTGGCGTGGCCAGGTATTACATTGCTGGTTCCTATAACCTTGATAATGGCGTACTTAATCAGGATGAAAAAAATAACAACGATAACAACGTAAAATTCCGCAATTACCAGTTGCGCTCTAATATCAATATCGATTTAGGCAAAACTACCGAACTGGTGGTGCGTTTATCGGGTAATTTTAGCGAATATAATGGTCCGTTGGCTACCGACGGTGGTTTTTCTACCGATCTTTATAATATTGCGGTACACACCAGTCCGGTTATTTTTCCGGCTTATTTTCCTGCCGATGCGGCCAATCAAAATGCGCAGCACATTTTGTTTGGGAACACAGGTGGCACTGGGGTAAACAGTATTTTGTATAACAACCCTTATGCGGCATTGCTCCGCGGACATAAAAATTCTACTGAATCGCGTATGTCGGCACAATTAGAGTTGAATCAAAAACTGGATTTTTTTACAGAAGGACTTTCGTTTAAATCGATTTTCAGTACCAACAGGTATTCTTACTTCGATTCGTCAATGGCCTATTCTCCATTTTACTATAACGTAGGCTCTTACGACAAAGCAAGCAATACTTATGTGTTAAACTGGTTAAACTCCGCTACCGGAGATCCATCTCAGGTTCCGAACATTGCACAGGAATATTTAAGTTATTACCCTGGCGATCCGAACATCAGCACCTTTCTTTACGGGCAGGCTTCTGTAAATTACGATCATACTTTTGGTAAGAACCATACCGTAAGTGGTGCATTAATTGGTACCGCTCAGCAAAATCTTTATAACAATGCCAAAGATCCGAAAACCAATACCCGGACTTTACAATATTCGCTCCCTTACCGGAATTTAGGCTTGGCAGGACGGTTAACTTATTCGTACAAAAGCCGTTACTTTTTAGAAACCAACTTTGGTTATAATGGCTCGGAAAGGTTTTCGGAAAACCACCGATTTGGTTTCTTCCCAACCATTGGTGCCGGATGGATTGTTTCTAACGAAGAATTCTGGACAGGTGGAATCGCCAACGTGGTTAACCGTTTAAAGCTGAGGGGAAGTTTTGGTTTAGTGGGTAATGATGCCATCGGATCACAACGCTTTTTCTACCAGTCTGACGTAAACTTAAACGGTGGTGGTAACTATGCCCAGTTTGGTTATAATGGTGGGGTTACACGTCCTGGCGTTTACATCAACAGTTACGAAAATACTGATATTACTTGGGAAACTTCGCGCCAAACCAATCTGGCTTTAGAAGCTACGCTTTTCAAAAACATGAACATTATTGCGGAGGTGTACAATAATGACCGTTACAATATTTACATGATTCGTAAAAACGTACCCAGCACGTTAGGGTTAGAGGCAATTGATCCAAACACCGGTGCACCAGATATTGGTGCGAATATTGGTAAAGCGAGATCAAGAGGTATCGATTTATCACTCGATTATAAGTTTAACGTAAATGCATTTTCTTTTGCGGTTCGTTCTAACTTAACCTTTGCCAAAAATAAATACATCAATTACGAAGAGCCACAATGGGCCGAAGCTTACCGTTATGCCACGGGGCAGCCGATCAGTAGAAACTATGGTTACATTGCTGAACGTTTGTTTGTGGATGATAAAGAGGTACAGAACTCTCCAACACAGATTTTCTCAACAGGTGGTAAACCGCCAAGGGCAGGAGATATTAAATATCGCGATTTAAATAACGATGGTAAAATTGACGATGCCGATAAAGCTTACATTGGTTTTCCTCAGTCGCCAGAAGTGGTATATGGTTTCGGTTTCAGTTCTTCGTACAAAGGTTTTGATCTTTCGGCTTTCTTTACCGGACAGGATAGGATGACTTTCTTTATCGATCCAACCAAGGTGAGTCCTTTTGTACCGAGCAATCAGCAGTATATTTATGGTAATACTCAATTGCTAAAAGATTTTGCCGATAACCACTGGTCGCCGGAAAATCAGAATTTGTATGCGCTATATCCAAGGCTTGCCGTAAATGCTACAGATCTTGAAAACAATGCACAAACCAGTACGTGGTGGATGAGAAACGGCCGTTTATTGAGGCTTAAATCAGTTGAATTTGGCTATACGCTTCCGCAGCGCATTTCGAGTAAAATCAAGCTAAATTCTTGCCGCATTTATTTAAATGGTTTAAACCTGATTACCTGGAGTCCATTTAAAATGTGGGATCCTGAGCAGGGTGGAAACGGTTTTGCCTATCCAATCCAAAAGGTATTCAATGTTGGTCTTAACGTAACCTTATAATGAAAACGATAAAAACATATTTTACATACGGCTGCATCATGGTGGTGTTATGCACTTTTATATCCTGCAAAAAGTACCTTGATATCACACCCGATAATTTGGGCACACTTGATTATGCTTTCAGGAACAGAAATGAAGCCGAAAACTATTTATACTCGTGTTATGCTTATCTGCAGCGCATGAACGATGCGGCTTCGAACCCTGGTTTTACCACTTCATCGGAGCTGATTTATTCGAACACACTTGATAATTACCTGAATTTTAATCGTACAGGTTTCAATCTGTTAAGGGGAACACAAACAGCAGCAAACCCTGGTTTAAATGCGTGGGATGGCAGCGAAGGCAGCTATAGCTTGTGGCGTTCGATCAGGATCTGTAATATCATGCTCGAAAATATTGATAAACCGATTGATTTAGGCGCAACTGAAAAACAGCGCTGGATTGCCGAAACAAAATTTTTAAAAGCTTATTATCACTATGTGCTTTTTAAAATGTACGGACCAATTCCGTTAATTAAAACCAATCTGGCCATTAATAGCAGTACCGATGAAGTGCGTGTAAAGAGGGCACCAGTTGATGAAACGGTTGATTATATTATTTCTCTATTAGACGAAGCCATCCCTAATTTACCTCCTGTAATCAGCAGTCAGGCTACCGAATTAGGCAGGATAACAAGTGTAATTGCCTTATCGGTTAAAGCTGATGTTTTGGCCACATCGGCCAGCCCGCTTTTTAATGGCAATCCTGATTATGTCAGTTTTAAAGATAAAGATGGGATAAGTCTTTTTCCGGCAGCTTTTGACGCACAAAAATGGAAAAAAGCAGCTGATGCAGCAAAAGCCGCCATTACAGCTGCAGAAAGTCAGGGTATAAAATTATACACCTTTAGTGCACCAACAACGGTAGGTAAGCTATCCGATTCGTTAAAAAGAGAATTGGATGTGCAGAATGCAGTAACCGAGAAATGGGAGCTGAATTCGGAGATCATCTGGGCTTCCAATCCGGAGTTTAGTTACCAGGGTTTTGCCACACCAAGGCTTACGCCAAAATCGGCAGTGAACAATTTTTCTAATCCTTCTACTTTTTCTGCACCGATAAGCACACAGGAGCTTTTTTATACCGTAAATGGTGTGCCGATCAGTGAGGATAAAACCTGGGATTATGCAGGCAGGAATGCCATTAAAGTGGGGGATAATGCCAGCCGCTATTATATTCAGCAAGGTTACGAAACCATAAAGGGGCATTTTGCACGCGAAACCCGCTTTTATGCCGATATTGCTTTTGATGGGAGTATCTGGTTCGGGAACGGAAGAAATAACCAGGACGATCCGGCCAATCCATTATACTATGTTTCCGCAAGGGGAACCGGTCTTGCCGCGCCGAGTGATAACATCCGATTGAACATTACAGGTTATTGGCCAAAGAAACTGGTGAGTTATGCTTCTGTTTACGATGATGGTTTTCAGCAATCGGCTTTTCGTTTACCATTGATCAGGCTTGCAGGTTTATACCTATTGTATGCTGAAGCATTAAATGAGGTAAGCGGACCCAGCGCAGAAGTGTTTACTTATATCGATAAAGTTAGGCAAAGGGCGGGTTTACAGGGTGTACAGGTATCATGGACAAACTTTTCAAAAAATCCGAATAAATTTAATTCCAAAGATGGTTTAAGGCAGATCATCCACCAGGAAAGAAGGATCGAACTGTGTTTTGAAGGCCAGAGCGGTTGGGATTTAAGAAGGTGGAAAGAACTTCAGGCGGTTTTAACCGCACCGATACAAGGTTGGAGCATCAATAATGCTGAGGCCATTAATTATTACCGTCCAACTACCCAATTTATCCCGGTTTTTGGTTTAAAAGATTATTTATGGCCAATCAGGAGTTACGATCTGGTGGTAAATCCAAACTTAGTTCAAAACCCTTATTGGTAGTTTTAAATATTAAAGATATGAAACGTATTAAAAATAGTATTTACCTCGCCCTTATCGTTTCCCTTGTAGCCAGTATTGCGGCCTGTAAAAAGATGGAAACTTATAACGATCCTGCTTCTTCAGATATGACCAAGCCTGGGGTGGTTACCAATGTTAAAGTAGATAATTTTAATGGGGGTGCTTATATTACCTATTCTCTGCCAAACTCAAAAAACCTCTTGTATGTATTGGCACAGTATAAAATAAACGGCGTAACCACACGCGAAACTAAATCGAGCTATTATTCGGATTCGATTATGGTGGATGGTTTTGCCAAAAAGCAAGGTTATGATGTTACTTTATATGCCGTAAGCAGGGCAGAGGTTAAGTCTGATCCTGTGGTGGTAAAAGTTAATCCCGATACCCCGCCTTATTTGCTGGCCAAACCGACTATTAATGCTGAAGCTGATTTTGGCGGAATCAAAATTACAGGAACAAACCCTGCTAAAAATAATCTGGGGATTATTCTTCTGGGTTTTAGCAATAATAATGTTTCGGATGTCATCGATCAGCATTATGGTAAAACGGAAATAATCAACTATTCGGTAAGGGGCTATGCGCCGGTAGCAAAGAAAATAGGCTATTATGTAACCGATAATTTTGGAAACATTTCCGATACTACTTATACAACTGTTACGCCTTTCTTTGAAACCTTATTGGATAGAAATAAATTTTTCCAGTACAGGCTTCCTACAGATGGCGTGATTGCGTATGGTTGGGATCTTCCTTATTTATGGGATGGCAAAACAGACGGTAACTCAAACGGATGGCATACGGCCCCGGGCGGTGCAATGCCTGCAATTGCTACATTTGGTTTAGGGGTGAGTGCGAAGTTAAGCCGCTTTATTTTATGGGAAAGACCAGATGGAAGCGACAAGTTTGCCTTTGGACATGGAAACCCGAAAGTATTTTCGGTATGGGGTTCTGATGTGGATGCTCCTCGCGATGCTCAGCTTCCAATCTTGGCACCAGAAGGTACCATTATCGGCGACTGGATCAATATGGGGAACTACAATTACCCAAATCCTCCATCTGGTTTAGCGCCTGTTGCACACACTACTGCTGATAACGATTTTGTAAAGGCAGGGGTAAGTTTCAACTTTCCTTTAACCAACCCGAAAGTACGTTATGTGCGCCTATCAGTAAGCACAACATGGTCTAACGGTACCTTTGCACATGCGATGGAAATGGCCTTTTACGGCGATCCACGGTAGTTAATGATAATATAAAAAGATAAATTTTCAGATATGAAAAGTATATATAAAATTAGCGGTCTGCTGTTATTGCTGGTAACAGTAATTATCAGTTGCACCAAAGATGATCTTGCCTTTAAGGATTATTTAAAAGATGGCGAGATTGTTTATCCGGGCCGTGTAGCTAATATTGTAACCAAACCAGGTAATTTAAGAACTGCACTGTGGTGGAACCCTAGTCCGGATCCGAGTGTGAGTAAATATGTAGTGTACTGGAACAACAGTGCCGATTCGGTGGTGGTTACCTCCACAACCCATAATCCTCTGGATACCATCAAAGTAACCATTCCGAATTTGAAGGAATATACTTATACCTTTACAGTTTATTCTTATGATGCACAGGGGCATAAATCGATTCCGATAGAAGCCAGAAACGTAAGGGTTTTTGGGCCGTTATATCAATCGGGCTTATTAAACAGGCCTTACAACGCCACAAACCCTTATTTGGTGAACAGCAATGGTTCGGTACAATTAAATTTTAAAACACCAGATACCATCAATGTAAATACGGTTGTGAGGTATACCAATACAGCGGGCACAAGTGTAGACAAAATTCTTTTGCCTGCTGATACGGCCATCATACTTCCTGATTATAAAGCCGGAACCAGTATCCTCTATAAATCATCTTATATTCCGGGCAAGGGTTCTTTGGATATATTCACGGTATCTGATTTTTCTACCTTTCCGCAGATTTTTACCTATGTACTTTGCGATAGATCACTTTTTAACGAAGTGCGATTACCAGGCGATGCGCAGACTTACGAATCGGGTACCAGCATCAGTAAATTATGGGATGGAAGCGTTGGTCCGCAGGGCTACCCGAATATTTTTCATAGCGCAGGTAACAGCGGAATGCCACATGTAATTACCTTCGATTTAGGTAAAATATACACCAATTTATCCCGCATCGAAGAAACCGGAAGAGATTGTTGTAATAATCCTGATCGCTTTGAAGTTTGGGGAATAGCCGATCTAAGCAATGCAAACACCAACTTATCGGCTAGCGATAATGGTTGGCCGGCTGAAGCCACCAGCAAAGGGTGGACGCTTTTGAAAGACGTGACCAGAACGGATGATGGCAAAAATGCAATAACGGCTGAACTTGATAACGGAGGTAAACCGATTCGTTATATTCGCATCAGGATCAAACATGTAACTACCGGCGATGGCAATTATAGCAATATGAGCGAAATGAGATTCTGGAATAAGCAGTAAATGTTATTTGATTCGATTAATGTGGTTTGATAAGCCACCGGCGATCGTCATTTCGAGCAGAGTGCAGCGAAGTCGAGAGATCTACCTAGATAGATCTAAATTGACCGGATCCATTCTTTTAACCACAGATGAAAAGGATGCACACAGATATAAAATCCGTGTTTATCTGTGTCCATCTGTGGTTAATGCCTTTTTTAATTATGAGTACAACAACACACAAATGAAAAATGTATAAAAAGCAACTGATCATTATTTTACTCCTCTCGTTTTTTATAGGTGAATATACCTTTGCCCAGCAAAAACCATTGTTGCTCTGGTACGATAAACCTGCCAGAATCTGGGAAGAAACCCTTCCCTTGGGCAATGGTAAACTCGGCATGACACCAGATGGTGGCATTACCAAAGAAAATATTGTGCTGAACGATATTACCTTATGGAGCGGCGGGAAACAGGACGCCAACAATTACGAAGCCTATAAAAGTTTGCCGAAAATCAGGCAACTGATATTGGAAGGTAAAAATGACGAAGCACAGGAACTCGTAAACCGCGATTTTGTTTGCAAAGGGCAGGGATCTGGAGGGGCAACCTGGGGCAAGTACCAAACACTGGGCAATTTGCAACTTGATTATGAGTATCCAGGCGTTAAAGATGTAAAACCAGCGGTTTACAAAAGAACGCTATCGCTGGATAAGGCGGTGGCCACAACCGAATTTACGCTCAGTGGTGTAAAATACAAAAGGGAATATTTCTGCAGTTTTGATGATGACGTAAATATCATCCGAATTACTGCCGATCAGCCTAAAAAACTGAACTGCAACATATCCATCAGCAGGTCAGAAAAAGCAACATTAGCCAGTCAGGGCAATGAACTTTTGATGTTTGGTCAGCTGGATAATGGAACCGATGGAAAGGGCATGAAGTACATAAGCCGCGTAAGTACCAAACTGAAAGATGGTTCGGTTAGGAGCGAAGACAATGTCCTTAAAATAAAAGATGCTACCGAAATTATTATTTATGTAGCCGCAGAAACCGATTTTAAACATGCAGATTTCGAAGCAAGGGTGAAAAATGTGTTGCAGGAAGCAAAAAAGAAAACTTATGCGGCAGAACTGGCTAAACACCGTTTAAACTTTGGCAAATTGTTTAACCGTTTAAAAATTAATTTAGGAGAAGGTGAAGCTGCTAAACAGCCAACCGACGTAAGATTGGATCATTTTTATAAAGATTACAAAAATGATGTCTCACTAAGTGCCCTGTTCTTTCAGTTTGGCCGCTATTTAAGCATCAGTAGTACCAGGGTAGGGCTTTTACCTCCAAATCTTCAGGGTTTATGGGCAAATCAGATCAATACTCCCTGGAACGGCGATTACCATTTGGATGTTAATGTGCAGATGAACCACTTTGCCATAGAGCCTGCCAATTTATCGGAATTAAATCTTCCACTAGCCGAACTGGTGAGGAATTTAACCGAACATGGTGCAAAAACCGCAAAGGCTTATTACAATGCAGATGGCTGGATAGCCCACGTCATTACCAATGTTTGGGGCTTTACCGAACCGGGTGAAAGTGCCTCCTGGGGTGCCTCAAATGCAGGTTCGGGCTGGTTATGCAGCAACCTTTGGGATCATTTCGCTTATAGCCGGGATCTAAAATACCTCAAAAGCATTTATCCCATTTTAAAAGGATCGGCTGCATTTTACCAGAGTGCTTTGATCAAAGATCCAAAAACAGGCTGGTTAGTTACCTCGCCATCCGTATCGCCAGAGAATTCTTTTTACATGCCCAACGGAAAAACCGCAAGCATTTCGATGGGACCAACCATCGATAACCAGATTGTGAGAGAACTTTTTAATAACGTAATTACTGCAGCAAAACTGCTTAAAGTTGATGTCTCGTTTAGTGCTTCGCTACAGGAAAAACTAAAATCGATTCCACCAGTGGGGGTAATCAGCAAAGACGGGCGCATACAGGAGTGGCTGGAAGATTACAAGGAAACTGATCCACAGCACCGCCACATTTCTCATCTATACGGCGTTTATCCTGCTGGTTTAATTACTCCAAATTCAACTCCTGCCTTGGCCGAAGCCGCAAAAAAAACACTCGAAGTGAGGGGAGATGATGGACCAAGTTGGTCGATTGCTTATAAACAGTTATTTTGGGCTAGGTTACAGGATGGGAACCGGGCATTTAAATTGTTCAGGGAGATTTTAAAACCCACATTGCGTACCGATATCAATTATGGAGCAGGTGGTGGTGTTTATCCGAATATGTTATCAGCCGGACCACCGTTCCAGATTGATGGCAACTTTGGTGCTGCTGCGGGCATTGCTGAAATGCTGATTCAGAGCCACGATGGTTTTATCGAACTCTTACCTGCCATTCCAGATGCATGGAAAGCTTTTGGCGAAATACAGGGCTTAAAAGCGAGGGGCAATTTTGCGGTTGATATGAACTGGAAGGATGGTAAAATTACCGCCTACAAAATTGCTTCGGCAATGCCGCAGAAGGTAAAAGTTAAAATAAACGGAAAGGTAAGCACCATAACTTCGGTTAAATTTTAGAACAATACATGATTTTTAAATTTTTATTCAAACACCGGGCACTTTTAATATTAAGTATACTGTTCTTTTCCGGCAGATCTGCTTCTGCAATCATAATCGGTTATGGTAAAACCGGAAAAATAGACTATAATCTTGAAACCGGCACTTTTAATGTGTCGGACGGGCCGAAGCAACTGTTGCTAAATGGTTTCTCACAAGCCGAGTACCAGAAAACATTGTTCAGCTCCAAAGATTATAAAGATATTACCTATAGTAAAAAGGCTATTAAAGATGGTTTTGGCAATGGATTTAAACACATTTTACTGTTAAAACAAGTTGGTTTGCCAACCATGCAACAGGTATTTTATACCTATATCCATAAAGATTATTTTATGATCAGCATTATCCTGAAAGGTGCTAATTTATCCATTAATCATATTGTTCCCATAAACGGAAACCTGATCGATCAACAACCTTCGGATACCCCAACGAGTTTATTTGTACCATTTGATAACGATACTTTCATTTCTTACAATACAGTACCCTTAATAGCTAATGTAAGCAATCCAAGTGCTGAAGTTACCGCTTTATACCATGATCAATCACGAAAAGGTTTTGTAATCGGTTCTATCGACCACACCAACTGGAAAACAGGTGTAATTACTGCAATGAATAGCGATAAAAAGATCAGTATACAGGCCATCTGTGGTTATACCGAAGAAAGTATAACCCGCGATAAAATTATACATGGTTATTTAACCGGCAATTCGGTGAGTTCTGCAAAAGTATTTTTCGGAGCTTTTGATGATTGGCGTTTGGGTATGGAAACTTATGCCAAACTGAACAGGATTTCAGAACCTCCCATGGTTTTTAAATGGAATAATGCCACACCGGTAGGCTGGAACAGCTGGGGTGCCATGCAGGAGAAAATCACACTCGAAAAAGCCAATCAGGTAAGCGATTTTTTTGCTGATAGTTTAAAAAGTTTCCGGAGTGGTGACGTCGCATTTATCGATCTCGATTCGTACTGGGATAACCTTTTAAAAGGAGGCTTAACCGGCGATTACTCCAAACTGAAAGCTTTTGCCGATCACGCCAAATCGAAGGGATTAAAACCGGGCATCTACTGGGCACCTTTTGTTGATTGGGGGTTTGCAGGCGGAGGTAACCGCAAAGCCGAAGGAACAGATTATACATTTGGAGAAATGTGGACAAAAGTTGACTCAGGCTATCATGATATTGATGGTGCAAGGGCACTAGATCCCACACACCCGGGTACGCAACAACGCATTGCAACCGTAATCAATAAGTTTAAAGAGTGTGGATTCGAAATGATTAAAATTGATTTTTTAGGTCATGCGGCGATAGAATCCGATCATTTTTACGATCCCAAAATCACCACGGGAATGCAAGCCTATAAAACCGGAATGGAGTTTCTATTAAAACAACTTGATGGTAAAATGCTGGTTTATGCGGCAATTTCACCAAGTATGGCTTCTGGCCGATATGTGCATGTCCGCCGGATTGCCTGTGATGCCTTTAAATCAATAAAAGATACCGAATATACCTTAAACAGTGTGAGCAACGGCTGGTGGCAAACTTACCTTTACGATTATATCGATGCCGACCATGTGGTATTCTCCGATCAGTCAGACGGAGAAAATAAGGCCAGACTTTTATCAGCCATTGTTACGGGCACCTGCATCACCGGCGATGATTTTTCACGTCAGGGAAAATGGACAGGCACAGCCCGGCATTTATTGAGCAATGCCGAAATCTTAAAGATTTTAGAGGATGGAAAAGCATTTGTTCCGGTAGAAGGAAACAGGGGCAAATCTGCCTCACAACTGTTTGTAAAAGAACTTAATGGAGTGAAATATCTGGCTGTATTTAATTATAGCGATGAAACCAAGGACTTCAATATCGACTTCTCCAGGATCGGTTTAAAATTAGATCAGGTGTATGGCACTGAAAATTTAATTAGTAGAAAAAAAGAAGCCTTAAAAAACAACCAAATCATCAGGCTTGCAGCAAAAGACGCAGCGATCTTTAAAATTACGCTCAAACCATAAATTAATCAAACCGCTATCTATAAAACATTATCAATTACTATTGAAAGTACAATGAACAGATCACATCAAACAACAGGATACTTCAGGCATGGCGCATTGGCAATGGCAATTTCTCTTTTTGCCATGTCGAATAGCAATGCACAAACCATTATACCCATCGAAACTGCACATAATGCACTCGTTTTACAGACCGACTCAAAAAAAGATGTAAACACTATATTTTTTGGAAAAAAACTAGCCGATAAACAGGAATATGCTCAGGTTAATAGTCAGTACAAACAAACAGAAGATTATACCGGTCAATTAAATTCGGCTTATACGCCATCCGGAACGAGAAACCTGGTAGAACCTGCTATTAGTGTTACCCATGCCGATGGTAATAATTCCCTCGATCTGAAATATGTCGATCATACTGTTGCCGCAATCGATGACAATGTAAGTCTGTTAAAGATCAGGCTAAAAGATCCGGTGTACAATTTCGAAGTCACGCTGTTTTATAAATGTTTTTATAAACAGGATGTAATAGAGCAGTGGACGGAAATTAAACACAGCGAAAAAAGTAATGTGGTATTGCATAAATATGCTTCGGCCAACCTGCATTTAAAATCGCCACATTTTTGGCTGAACCAGTACCATGGCGATTGGGCAAAGGAAATGCAGCCCGAGCAAAGTGAAATTACCCACGGCATTAAAACTTTGGATAGCAAATTAGGTACCAGGGCCAACCTTTTTCAACCATCTGTTTTTATGATCTCAATGGATAAACCTGCAGAAGAGAACGAGGGCAATGTTTTATATGGTGCTTTGGAGTGGAGCGGTAATTTCAAGGTCGATCTGGAGCTTGATTATCAGGACAACCTGCGCATCATTGCCGGCATGAATAATTATGCTTCGCCTTACAGCTTAAAACCGGGAGAAGTTTTTGCCACTCCTGCATTTTTATATACTTTTTCTGATCAGGGAAAGGGCGATGCCAGCAGAAAATTACAGAATTGGGCACGTAATTATAAAATATTAGATGGTAAGGGCAGTAGACTGACCCTTTTGAACAATTGGGAGGCTACTTATTTCGACTTTAATGAACAGAAACTGGCAGAATTATTAAAAGATACCAAGAAACTAGGCGTCGATTTCTTTTTGTTGGATGACGGCTGGTTCGGGAATAAATACCCACGTAACGACGACCATGCGGCTTTGGGGGACTGGCAGGAAAACAAAAAGAAATTGCCAAATGGCATTGCTTCGCTGGTAAAAGAAGCCGATAATGTTGGAACCAGGTTCGGGATATGGATCGAACCAGAAATGGTGAGTCCGAAGAGCGAATTATACGAAAAACATCCCGATTGGGTGGTTAAACAGCCAAACCGTCCGGAATATTATTTCAGGAACCAGCTGGAACTTGATCTTTCGAACCCAAAAGTGCAGGATTTTGTTTTCGGAGTGGTTGACGATCTGTTTACCAAAAATCCGAAACTGGCCTATATTAAATGGGATTGTAATGCGGTAATTTATAATGCTTATTCGGCACACCAGAAAAATCAGTCGCACTTTTATATTGATTATGTAAAGGGCTTGTACAGCGTGCTGCAGCGCATCCGTGCTAAATATCCAACTGTACCGATGATGTTATGCTCGGGCGGAGGTGGCAGGGTAGATTATGCTGCATTACAGTATTTTACGGAGTTTTGGCCAAGCGATAATACCGACCCATTGGAAAGGATTTTTATGCAATGGGAATACTCTTATTTTTATCCGGCCATCAGCAGTTCTAATCATGTTACCGACTGGGGCAAACAATCCATAAAGTTCCGTACCGATGTAGCCATGATGGGTAAACTGGGTTTCGATATTGTGGTAAGCAAACTGCCTGAAAAGGAACTTCAGTTCTGTCAGGATGCAATCAAGAATTATAATGATGTGAAAGGCATTATCTGGCAAGGTGAACAATATCGTTTGGCCGACCCACGTGCAGGCAGCGTTGCCTCCATATTGTATGTAAATGAGCAGAAAACCGAAGGTGTGATCTTTAACTATCTGGTCAATTACCGTTATGGCCAAGGCAGTAAATATCCGGTAAAACTGAATGGATTGGATGCAGCTAAGAAATATCAGATTAAAGAAATTAATTTATTTCCCGGGACTAAATCACCAATTGATGGCAGCAAAATTTATACAGGCGATTTTTTAATGAAGGTTGGTTTTAATCCTAATTTAAACACCGATAGGACGAGTGTGGTGTTGAAATTTGAGGAGGTGAAATAAATTAACCCGACTCGTCATCTTGACTGTAGCGCAACGAAATGGAGAGATCTAATAATGGTTTCTCCATTTTTTTTAACCCCAAAATTCGCAGAGATGGAACGCAAAGGGAGCAAAGTTGAGTGGTGAATAAATGCGATCGTCAATCTCGCGCAGGCGGTAATATTAAAGCAACCTGCAAGTCTTACTTAAGCATTACGATTATTATTCATGAGTTTCCTTTTTTCAGAGGCATTCATGAGCACTTCGTGGTTCCCAATCAAGTTGGGTTTGACGAAACGCGTAGGATACTCCGTGTTTACCGTGCATTCTTGGCTTCTTTTTAACCACAGAGTATTCCGCTACGCTACAGCTCAGCATGACGATCGCGTGAGGTAAAGCCGTCATTGAATTAGTTCATTATCTGCTGTAGGAATAATTTGCTTCTTTAAGTCGGTCTACACTTAATATTGAATTAAAACTGCACTCTAACTTTAACAATTTCATAATGCTAGCTAATTATCTTAATAATAACATCCGTTCATATTTGTTTAAAAAAGCGAACCAAATAATAAGAAGATTTAAGCATAAATAATATGAGACTGATTTCTTGCGTGGCGCTATTAATGGTTATTCCAGCAATTGGACTTCTAACCAAAGCGAATAAATTTACAGACAAAAAAATGCCTGACATACCAGTACATGAGCAGGTTGTAAATGATTCAGCTTCATTTAGTTTATTTAATCAGGTTGGAACAAGTGCTAAGTTTAGTGGTGCCCCCGTTGTATTTGCAACCGATTATCGCTTAAGTTTTTTTAAGCCAGTATATCTCCACTCAACCCAATTATTTACAATTAGCAAAATAAAGTAATTCAGTTGCTCTAAGAGAATAAATAGAAAGTGGTTCCTGAAAGTCCTTTCGTTCACGAATAATTAGTTAAATTTTTCACTGGTTACTGGTACCGGTCAGCCATCCCTTTTAGAGGAGCTAGTATTTTAATGGCGATTTCACCTTCGATGTTGTCCTGTTGAGCTTATCGAAATACCTTAAAGAGTGTCTAAACAGTCCTTTACCCCAATACAAGTCCCCCAGGATGACATATCTATTTATAATACAAGCTCTTCGTTGAATTTATATATATTATAATTCCATTTTGATTCTTATTTAAGTTTCTAAAACGTTACAGATTAAGCACTACGAACTCACAACTACTTGCTATCCCACCATGTCAATGGAAACTTTATCTCATCAACAGAACTTGCAATCATATCTGGTTTAAAAGCATAATGTCCTAAGGTATCCTTACTTGATATGCCCGAAAGCACCAAAATGGTTTTATAACCCATCTGTACACCACCCTGTATATCAGTTTCCATGGTATCGCCAATAACAGTGGTTTCACTGGTTTCCAATCCCAGGAATTTACGTGCCGAACGCATCATCACCGGACTTGGTTTACCTGTAACAAAGGCTTTTCTACCGGTTGCTTCTTCAATCATGGCAGTAGTTGCAGCTATACCTAAATTATTCCATCCTGGTTTTTTGGGTGATGGATCTCTATTGGTTGTGATAAATTTAGCTCCCGCAAGAATCATATCAACAGCACGCTGAACCATTTCGAGCGTGAAATTCCTGCCTTCTCCCAATACCACAAATTCCGGATCGGTATTTACTAAAGTAATGCCATGATCGTGTAAACTGCTTAATAAACCACCTTCGCCCAATACATAAGCGGTACCATTCGGACTTTGATCAGACAGAAATTTTCCGGTAGCCATAGCGCTGGTATACACATGGCTTTCTTCTACCTTTATACCAAGTCCTTTTAGTTTTCGCACCACCTCTAAAGCAGTTCGTTGACTATTGTTGGTCATAAATGCGAAAGGAATATCCTCATCAATTAAATTTTTAATGAATTTATCAGCGCCAAATATCAATTCTTCCCCGCTATAAATCACCCCATCCATATCTATTAATAATCCTTGTTTCATATATTTTGTAGATTTAATCTGTTTATGTGCAAACTTAATATTTTCCTGTTCAACCAATGTTAAAATAAAGTCTTTTGAAAAGTAGTTTTTTGCCAAATTAATCCCTTTGTGCAATGTTATTAATTTAAGGATAAATCTCAAGAAGTCTTCGACTATGCTCAGACTGACGACAGCGATAATTAACTTAAGCCATTGCACATTATGTTTAAATGGTGTTTTTTCCGGTTCATTTATTTGATAAAAAATAATGCCTGAGCTGTAACATATCCTCGATTTGTGCCGTTTTCATCGAAAATCAAATCATGAAAAATGCCTTTAAAGTAACTTTCGCCTTTTTAATTGCATTAAGCATCTTGAATGCTTGTAAAAAGAAAACAGGTAACCCAATGGATTTTACCATTGACGCGCAAAATCTAACTCCCTGTACTGAAGGAAACTGCCTGTTTGAATATGTTAATTATGCAGCAACGACCGATCAGCAGATGGCACTTACAATTGGCCAACAGCGGATTTTTCTGACTACGAAGAGTAATAACTTCAGCACCACGAGGGTATCTATTCAGGCACCTATGCAGGGTGATAAATTTTTATTAACGGATGATGATATTCTCGCCGGAAAGGTAAAATATCTGTTTTCTTGCGCTTCATGTGATTATTTCAACTTAATTCCAATTGCAGGTAAGGTTAAAGGAATTAAAGTAACGAGCATTAATAGTTCAGCAGAAAAATGGCTGTTGGATGCTCATATTGTTCTAGCTGCCGAAAAATCTAAAAAACCTGTAGATACCATTCACATTAAACAATATTTTAATTTAGCTGTGAAATAAGATGAGGCGCTTGTGTAATGTGATAATTAAATGTACATAGGCGCCATTTTTCGCCAATAGTGGGGGCGGTGTGCGTTACTTTCCCAGGTATGAAACTGATTGGGTACACCTTTTTTCCATAATAAGTTACTTAAATGCTGGTTTCCACTTAAAAATGGATCTGTTTCACCTACGGCCAGAATAATTTCCATATTTCTTACTTCCGAAAGTAATTTATCATCATGAAGGTTGGCGAGGTATTGCGCCGGCATGTTAAAATATACTTTTTCATTATGGAATCCGTTCAGCAGGTCCCTGAAATCGCCTATATTATCCGTAAGATCATATCTTCCGCTAATGCCTACAGCCTTTTTAAATAACCAGGGATATTTCATGGCGAGGTTGATGGCATGGTAAGCACCCATGCTACAGCCAGCAGTTTCTACATAATTAGCATTATTCTTCTGGTAAATAAGCGGCATTACTTCTTCCAAAAGGTATTTTTCGTACTGCAAATGGCGCTCGATCCTAACGGAAGGAAATACATCATCGTTATAAAAACTTTCGCCATCAATACTATCCACACAGTAAAGCTGGAGTTCGCCATTTTCGATCTGGTGGCAAAGAGACGCGATGATTCCCCAGTTTTCATAATCGTAAAATCTCGCCATACGGGTGGGGAAAAAGATAACAGCTCTTCCGCTATGCCCGAAAATCAGCAACTCCATATCCCGTTGCAAATTATGACTAAACCACCTGTGGTATTCCCTGTTCATTTGTTTAAAAACTTTATGGAAAAATAGGGCTCCGATGTTACCAGGATATTAATTAACAGTAATGATTAGCCTAATTTTTCCTTAACCGATTCTGTCCACAGACGGTAGCCTTCTTCGCTTAAATGTAAACCATCGTAATCGTAAAGTGAAGGATTTGGATGCCCCGATTTATCTAGCATTTTCTTAAATACATCAATAAATTTCCAGTTACCATGCAGTTTAATAATTTCGCTCTCGATAAGGTTATTGGTGTACCTAAACTGATCGGCAATATGCCAGCGATGGATACTTGGTTTTAATGAAATAAAATAGCAGGGCAGGTTTCCAAACCTTATGTTAACTTTTACCATCAGTTGCTGGAAAAATATAAAGATTTCTTCAGGATTTCTACCATCACCCAAATCATTATCGCCAGCATAAACCACCAATGCTTTTGGCTTGTAATCTATCATAATCCTTTCAAAAAACCATACACAGGCTGCTAAGGTAGATCCTCCAAAACCCAAATTGGTTACTCTGGTGAAATCGAAATCATCATCGAGGCTGTTCCATAAACGTATAGATGAACTTCCATAGAAAATAATCCCAGGATGTTCACGGTCTAAGCGATGCTTTCTTTCTAATTGCTTAACCTCTTCTTCGTACCAATACATATTGCTAAAGATAAAAAGATCTGACTTTTAAAGGAATGGGGGATGTGTTAAGTTTGTGTAAAGAGGGTAGATTGGTTAATCGGCTAACTGGCTCCAAGCACCGAATGACAAACGCTCAACTAAATACACTTCTCAATCGCCATAGACATAATACATTAGTCTGATCATCCTCGACCGGAGCAACTCGAAGTGGAGAGATCTATCTAGACAGATTTTGCTTCGCAGAGCCTTCGGGTTCTCGGCCGCGTTGCACTTCGCTAGAAATGACGGTAACTTGAAAGAATTTTTACGCGTTAATTAATTGCTAGCATTTATATTAACCTTTCTACATTCATTACAGCTCAGAATGACCCTTTATTCAATAATTAACAAATACTGATCATGTAATCGACTTCGGACTAAAAACTCCAGACTAGTCAATCAACTTACTGATCGAAACCAAATGGGAAAACAATACAATAGGTACAATAAGGCCAGGAAGCAAAGTAAATGGAAAGTATAATAATGCAATATTCGGCTGTGAAAAAGCTATTTGTTGTGTCGGAAATGGTGCAGATAATAAGGCTGTGCTCACGATGTTTACTAATAATAACAGGCAAATGATGTTCCATGCTAATAATACCTTTTTATTAAACACATTTTTAACATAACCAAAATAATAAACTAAGGGGGCGGTAATACCACATAAAATATCAAAATTTCTGCCTTCAAAAGTCATTACCTCTGGCACTGCTTTATGAAGGAATAACCAGTAAAGTGTCAATTCAACAGGTATTCTGATAATATGCAATGTCGTTAGTTTTCCAATATCAAGTCTCGCAATAAAGTTCTTTCCATTTTTGGTTAGAAAAGTAATAACAATAAGTATGATAGGGGGTAAAATAAGTAGTATAAATCGGGGAGGCATTAGATTTGTTACCTGATAAAAACCTGAAATGCTCAATATCGATTGAATAATCAACCATAAAGAGAATATGCTGATTAAGCCCTTTGAAAAACCAGCAGCCCTAAAAAATAATATTAAAGTAAGTAGGGCTGTTAATACGAATAAAAGGTAAAGTGATAGAGGTAAATGTTCCATGAGTGAATTGTTTACACAAAAGAACTGCTTTTAACTCGCGTAACTCTTAGCATTTGGCAAGAAATACCCATTAACGCCTTTTGGCAAAGTCTTTTCTGATCCTGCTTAGTGAAGTATCTGTTATACCCAAAAAAGAAGCAATGTTTTTTAAAGGCGCATGCTGAAAAATAACAGGATTTGATTTTAGCAATTCAATGTAGCGCTGTTCAGCCGTTTCGGTAATCATCGATAGCATTCTGCTTTTAAGTTCAGAAAAGCCTTGCACAAGTATCGATCTTCCGAAATCCCTAAACTCAGGTATATTATGGAAAAGTTCGTTCAGTTGACTAAAAGTAATAAACCAGCCTTCACATTCGCTTAATGCATGGATATTTTCTTTTGATTTGCCTCGTTTAAAAAAGGAAGAAACCTCGAAAACCATTTGTCCAGGTGTGTAAAAATTTGTGGTTACTTCATTACCCGCTGTATCATGTACAAATGCCCGCATATAACCTTTTTCAAGAAAAAAATACTCGTTGCATACTTTTTCTGCCAATAGTTGAAATTCACCTTTAGCTAATTTTTTATAAGTGAAGTGTTCAGCAATTTGCTGGTAGATAACTGGCGAAACGCTATAGCCCTGATTAAAAAAATCGATTAGTCTTCCTTTTGTCATTCCCGATTGCATTTAAGCGAATATAAAAATAATTAAGGTGATTGGTCATTGGTTGATCAAGGCGTCATCTAGACTGGAACGTATTGGAATGGAGAGGTCTATCTTGATAGATTTCTCGACTTCGTTGCACTTCGCTCGAAATGAAGTATTGTGGGGACCGCCACTTTCTTACTTAACAGATTTTTGACCTCGGATTAAACTCTAAATTAAACCGCCCGTCCCATCTTCTTCAATATCCGATAGTGCGAACGTAGTGCCGATAAGAAAGTCGTATTCTCATGATAGGGTAGCCCGAATTCAAGCGCCGTTTGTTTTACAATGCCAGATATTCTTCCATAATGTACATGGCATATTTTAGGAAAAAGGTGGTGTTCTATCTGTCGGTTTAATCCACCGAGAAAAAATGCTGAAATTGGCGATTGAGTTGCAAAATTAGCTGTAGTACGCATCTGGTGTTCGGCCCAGGCTTCTTCCATATTGCCTTCTGCATTGGTTGTTGGAAAAGTTGTTCCTTCTACTACATGAGCCAGTTGGAAAACCAACCCCATGGTTAAACCCTGAGCGACATGTAACACCACAAAGCCGATGGCAACCTGCCACCAGGCAAGCGGCATAATCAGTATCGGCAGACCAATAAAAATGAAGTAATAGAGAAATTTATAGAAAAACAGATTAAAGTATTCGATCTTGGGATGCTTGTTCTGGCAGGCACCCACACTCTTTTGAAAAAACTTTTTATAATCTTTACGAAACACCCAGGAAAGGGAAGCCAGACTGTATAAAGGAAAAGCATACCACTGCTGAAAACGCTGGTGTGGTTTTAATTCATCTTCATTACATATACGGATCAGCCCCGGTGCTACTTCAATATCTTCATCATGACCAGGTATATTGGTATAAGTATGGTGAACCACATTGTGGGTAATGTTCCACACATAAGGATTTGCACCTACCATATTAAACAGAAAACTGAAAAACAAATTGGTGCGTTTAGAACTCGAAAAAGAACCGTGAATGGCATCATGACAAATATTGAAACCAATAAAAGCACAGGTGGCACCGAGTAAAATGGTTAAACTGAAAAGGATTAAGCTATGGACAGGCAAAAGCAATATCGTAAAGTAAAGTGCCAAAAATATGGTAAGGAAAAGACAGGCTTTAAACCACATCAGCTTATTGCCATTTGTGCTTCTGTTGTTTTCTCTAAAGTCGTTGTTTACCCTGCGGCGCACCTCAGTGTAAAAGGAGTTTCCCGATAAAGATGGGAATTTTGCTTTTGATTTCATGATCTTGTGCTCTTATCTACCCCATGTACGAGGTCGATGCTCCAAGTTCATTAAGTTTTTTTTGTTTCCCGGAACAATTTTGTCCCGCTTCTAATACTAACGTAAATCCGCCTGTTTAGTTTTCGACGAAGGTAATAACTTTAGTTATTGATTTACCTACATAAAACGTTAAATAAAAGCCCTGTTTTGTTAAAATAGTTCATGCGCAGCGATAAAGCACTAATTTATGCCTATAGCGGAAGGTGACGGAGGGTTATGAGATTAAAATATAAGACAATATACTTTTAGCCCGCACAATTTTTGCAGGATATATAATTTAATAAAGACACAAGCTACTCGCTGTAATTCCTCTTATCAGCAGCATAAATATGGTACCAGATGTACAGAATCCATATTAACACCACTGTGCTGTAAACCAGTTCGGGATCAAATGAATCCTTTGTAAGTATCAACGCAATGGAGGAGATCAGGGCAGTCAGGAAGAAATAAAAAATATTTTTCATAACGTACTGATTTAATGAATGTTGTATTTAGTAAAAATAATAAAATATCTGTTGTTTACCAAATAGAAATAGCGATAATTTACTTATTTCTGAAAATTGATTGCTTTTAATCCTTTTTAGTTATTAATTTATTGGGATTATTACTGTATGACCTGTTTATTTTGCATCCAGACTGCTTTTATAGGCAATGCTTGCTGATTCTTAAAATCTTCTAAAGAGTTCCGTCCAATTAACACAAAATTGTGGCAATTAGGAATTTATATTTTTTGTAAGTTTACCCCACACAAACTAACCAGGAACAATAACACACAAATGATTAAATTTTCTTTAAGCTTAATTTCTTTTACGCTAGTTTTTTTTGGATTAAAAAACTTTTTTAGTGAACCAGAGATACAACGTGTATCACCCCCCGAGCTAACAATCACCAATTTTGCCGGACCCGATGTTACTCCTAGCCCAGCCTGTTTAGCAGTAGCACCTACCGGAGAAGTATATGTTGGTGTTGATATGATGGGCTCTTTAGGTAAAGATCCTGGTAAAGGACATATCCTTAAATTGATAGATAAGGATAATGATGGTAAAATGGACGAACATATCGATTTTGCCGAAGTGGACAATCCACGAGGCATTATTGTTCAAGGCAGCCAGGTTTATGTATTGCATACTACTTTTTCGAAAGAAACAAAACAAGCTACAGGCATGAATTTAGTTGTTTTTGAAGATAAAGACGGTGATGGAAAAGCCGATGGACCAGAAAAACCGCTTATTGAGCACATCAGTAATGCCAAATATATTCGCGAGCGCGGTACCGATCATGCCACCAATGGTATAAGAATGGGGATTGATGGATGGATTTACATCTCTGTAGGCGATTTTGGTTTTCACGATGCGGTAGACCGCTCGGGTAAAAAACTGACCATGTTAGGTGGTGGTATTTTACGTGTACGCCCGGATGGGACCGAAATGGAAATTTATACCCACGGTACGCGTAATGTTTATGATATAGCTATTGATCCTTACATGAACGTTTTCACCAGAGAAAATACTAATGATGGTGGAGGATGGAACGTTCGCTTCTCGCACCATATACAATCTGGAGAATATGGTTACCCGGTTTTATTTCAGAATTTTACCGACGAAATTATTCCTGCATTAGCCGATTTGGGTGGAGGATCGGGTACCGGAGCATTGTTTATGGATGAACCTAGCTGGCCAGAGCAATATAATCATGTTCCGATGATGGCAGATTGGGGCAGAAGCATGCTTTATATCCACAGGGTTACAACTGACGGGCCAACTTTCACCCAAAAGGATGAAGAATTTATCAAACTGGCGCAGATTACCGATCTTGATGTAGATGGCTCAGGAAGACTTTACCTGTCGGCATGGGATGGGGCAGGGTATTCTGGCAGTCCGAATAAAGGCTACATTATTCGCGCAGTGCCCAACAATTGGACATACAAAGCTTTTCCTGATGCTAAAAAACTTTCCATTAAAAAATTAACTGAGTTACTTAAATCGAATAGTGCAGTAGGCCGTTTAACTGCTTCGCAGGAATTGGTTTCACGTAACAATAAACAGGCAATTGAAACGGCATTAAAAACTGCTTCCGATCAAAGTTTAGCGCTTGATGTTCGTATCGCTGGCCTATATACTTATGCTCAGCTGACCAAAGAAAACGGTATTGAAACTTTAATCGGATTTACCAAAGATAACGCCTTAAAAGAGTTTGCCTTAAAAGCACTTGCCGATCGTAAAACCTACGTGAGCAAAGTGCCTGTTGAACCATTTCTAGAAGGATTAAAAGATGCTTCACCGCGTGTTCAGGCCGCTTCGATTATTGGTTTAAACCGTTTAGGCAGACCAGAAGTTGCCAATGTGCTTTTACAAACCAAGGTGCCCGCTTCATTTACAGCGCCTGCAAAAGGTACTGAAGGTCCGCATGCTACGCCAAATGCAGCCATTATATTGCCACACCTTGCAGTACGTGCTTTAGTTGAGCTCAATGCAGTTGATGCCCTGCTCGCTGCGGTTAAAACAGAAAACTCAACGCTTGCACTTTGGGCATTGCGTTACATGCATGATGTAAAAGTGGTTAATGGCTTAATTGCTAACTACAAACAATCAACAGATGAGAAATTGAAACAGCAGATCCTGGTTACGTTAGGTCGTTTGTATAAAAAAGAAATTGCTTACGACGCGACCTGGTGGTGGGGCACAAGGCCTGATTCGCACGGTCCTTATTTTAAGGCGGTAAGTTGGGAAGGTTCACCTGCGATTGAGAAATTTTTAAAGGAAGAAGCGGCAAAAGCCGGTGCTAATGGCAAACAATTTTATGTTGATTTAAATTCGCGCCAGAGAATGGATATCGCAGAATTTGCCGAAGAAGAAAAAGTAGCTGCCACTGAAGAACCAAAAATTGATCTCGAAAAAATCAAAAATAAAAAAGGTCAGGTTGGTAAATCATCCATTGAAGACGTATTGTTGGCCATCAATAAATTGCAGGGAGATCCTTTAAAAGGAAGAAATATTTTCAACAATCAGGGTTGTATCGCCTGTCATAGTTTAAGCAAAACGGAAAAAATGAAAGGTCCGTTTATGGGGCAAATCGGCTCGATCATGAACCGCGAACAGATTGCAGAATCGATTTTAAAACCTAGCGCTTCTATATCGCAGGGTTTTGCCACTGTAATGATTACTGCCAAGGGGGACCGTACTTATATGGGATTTATTACCGAAGAAACGGCTGCTAAAGTAGTAATGCGTAATATTGCAGGTGAGGTATTTACCATCAAAGCAGGTGATATTTTATCACGTAAAGAAATGGAAAACTCAATGATGCCAGAAGGTTTGGCCAACTCTTTGTCTTACGAAGAACTTGCCTCTTTGGTTACCTTTTTATCAGAACAGAAAAAATAATAAGTGTTTGCATTTCCGGTCGTAAAACAGATCGGAAATGCTTTTTTATACAATGGAGGTCCTAAACTTGGTTCCTGCGAATAATAACAATTTCCCCGTTAACCAACTGGAAGATATAACTGGAAATACTTACCGACTTAAAAATCGCAATACGGTATACCAGGCCAGACTTTTTATCAAAAGTGATTTCCTCTCCGATATAAATCTTATCTAATTCTTTTATAGTCGTTTCCCCAGTAATCACCATATATTGGTAACATTGCCATTTTGGTCTTGTTTTGAGAAATTAGGTTATTCTTATTCCCTGAAGGAGTAGTCGTTGGTTCATTGGCGATTTGTTCACTAGTCATTAGTTCATTGGTCCGCTGTAGAGGGGGGCCTCATCTCGACCGGAGCAATGCGAAGTGGAGAGATCTATCCAGACACATTTAGCTTCGCAGAGCCTTCTGGGTATCGACTGTGTTACCGATGTAAAATCGGTACAGGTAGCAATTCTTCTCGAAATAACGGTAACCCGAGGAGATTTTCACGCGTAAATTAATCGCTGTCACTCACATTTATTGTTCAAATCAATCTACTCCAAACGATCTACCAGCCCTTCGACTCCGCTCAGGGTGACAAACCGAACAAATAGTTAATTATGCAAATCGCTCTACACCAAACTCCCAACGCTAAACTTCAGGCTAATCAACTTCAGACTCCGGACTACCGACTCCGGACTTTTTTGTTATTTCCTGGCAATTTTTATAATAAAACTCAACGAGTTGTTTTGGTTTAAAAAAACAAAACCTACATTAGCGATTAAATCTATATATCTAGTCGATGAGCAGATCGGCCAGGCTTGACCACCAGTTATGGATAACCATTTTTTTGAACAAATATTTAAAAACCCACTTGAGCAGCACAATATACCGCCGAATGAAATAATATCGCAATGGGCAGAGAAACTGATCCAGGTACTTTTTCCTGAAAATGCTGCTAAGGCCTTTTCAACGGTTGAGGAAGTTAAAGAGCAGGTATCGGCTTTAGAACTCGAACTTTATGATATTATTTCGGCAAGTTGTAAATTAAGGAACAGCGAGTGTAAAAATGCAGCAGGTCAGTTTTTTTCAGAGCTGCCATCGCTTTACCGCGTATTGAATACCGATATTCTGGCTATTTATGAAGGTGATCCGGCGGCGCAGAGCAGGTTCGAAGTCATCAGGACTTATCCCGGTTTTTACGCCATCTGTTTCTACAGAATTGCCCACATGCTTTATAATTTCGGTATACCTCTTGTTCCACGAATACTGACCGAATACGCTCATTCTAAAACAGGTATTGATATCCATCCGGCAGCCAGTATTGGCGAATACTTTCATATTGATCACGGAACTGGCATTGTTATCGGAGAAACCAGTACAATAGGCCGTTATGTGAAACTTTATCAAGGGGTAACACTGGGTGCTTTGAGTGTTAAAAAAACATTGGCGGGCAGCAAACGCCATCCAACGGTAGAAGATAGGGTAGTTATCTATTCAGGTGCGACCATACTGGGCGGCGAAACCGTCATCGGGCATGATAGTATCATCGGGGGGAACGTATGGCTTACCGAAAGTATCCCTGCTTTTTCTACTGCTTATCATTCGCCGATAGTTACCATTAGAAACCATAAAGAAACCAATTAATATATTAAAATATGGCAGGAATAATCGATCTGATTGGAAATACACCAATGGCCGAACTTCAAAAGCTGAATATTAACCCGGCTGTAAGGGTATTTGCCAAATTAGAAGGAAATAATCCGGGCGGTAGTGTTAAAGACAGGGCGTCGCTCAACATGATCAGAAGTGCAATAGAACGCGGTGATGTAGCCCCCGGAACTAAACTGGTGGAGGCCACAAGTGGTAATACCGGAATTGCATTGGCCATGATTGCAAGTTTGTATAATTTAGAAATTGAATTGGTGATGCCGGCAAATTCTACCCGCGAGCGTAAGGTAACCATGGAAGCCTTTGGCGCAAAGGTAACTTTATTGGAAAGTATTGAAGATTGCCGCGATTATGCAGAAGAAAAAGGTTTTTCAAAAGGGTATTTTTTATTAAATCAATTTGCAAATCCAGATAATTATCTGGCTCATTATAAAACAACCGGACCAGAAATATGGAGAGATACCGAAGGGCAGATCACACATTTTGTAAGTTCTATGGGAACAACAGGCACCATTATGGGATGCTCGAGGTTTTTTAAAGAAAAAAATAAGGATATCCGGATCGTAGGCTGTCAACCTACTGAAGGGGCTTCCATTCCAGGGATCAGAAGATGGCCAACAGAATATCTTCCAAAAATATTCGAACCGGAGCGGGTTGACCGTGTGATGGACATTGCGCAGGAAGAAGCCACAATGATGTCGAGGAGATTGGCTAAAGAAGAAGGTTTATTTGCGGGAATGAGCTCAGGAGGTGCCTGTGCCGCTGCCTTGAAGCTTGCCGGTGAATTAGATCAGGGAACCATCGTTTTTATCGCATGCGACCGGGGAGATCGCTACCTGAGCAGCGATCTTTTTGGTTAAGCATAAATCATTAATGTTGCCGGGCTTTCTTTAATAAAAGTATATAACCCTTTGAGTAATGGCTTCCGTCTCAAAGGGTTTTTCTATTTAATCTTAATGGTTTGGCATTCACTTCAAATTTGTATTTTAGACCAAGCCCAAAATTTATGCATCAACTCATTATACAATACGCTTTTTTACTTGCAATAATTCTTTTTGTGGTAATGCTGGCGCAAAAAATCCGCATCGCTTATCCCATTTTATTGGTCATCGCAGGTTTAGCTCTTAGTTTTTTGCCGATCCTTCAAGATATTGAAATAGAACCAGAACTCATTTTTGTAATCTTTTTACCTCCTTTATTGTACGAAGCGGCCTGGAATACCTCATGGAAAGATTTTTGGAAGTGGCGCAGGGTAATCAGTAGTTTTGCTTTTCCCATTGTTATTTTTACTTCAACAGTTGTTGCCTTAATTTCCCATAGTTTAATTCCGGGCTTTACCCTGGCCCTGGGCTTTTTGTTAGGTGGGATCATTTCTCCGCCGGATGCGGTATCTGCATCGGCCATACTCAAAAATGTTAAGGTACCTAAGAGGCTCACTACTATTTTGGAGGGCGAAAGTTTATTGAATGATGCATCCAGTTTGGTTGTATTCAGGTTTGCATTGGCTGCAGTAATGACTGGAAGTTTTGTCTTTAGCAAAGCTGCCGGCAATTTTGTAGTGGTGATTGTCATGGGGATTTTGGTTGGGATCGCAGTAGCACTTGTTTTTTACGCTTTACACCGATGGTTACCCACTACTACCAATGTAGATATTATCCTTACTTTTTTAACGCCTTACGTGATGTATATGACTGCAGAGGAATTTCATTTTTCCGGCGTATTGGCTGTGGTGAGTGGAGGTTTATTTCTTTCAGCCCGTCGGGATCAAATCCTGACCCATCGAAGCCGGTTGCAAAGCATTAATGTTTGGGAAGCCGTAGCTTTTGTACTGAATGGTTTTGTTTTCTTACTCATCGGTTTAGAATTTCCCGTTATTATCAACGGTTTAGGGAAAAGCGGTCTTTTGCCTGCTATCCGTTATAGTGCCATTATTTGTTTGGTACTAATTCTGGTGCGATTGGCCAGCACCTACGGCGCTTTGTATTTTACACGTTTCATTAGCCGGTATATTACAACGGCCGATCCGAATCCAAGCTGGAAAGCACCCTTACTTTTTGGCTGGGCAGGTATGCGCGGTGTAGTATCTCTGGCTGCAGCACTTTCTATCCCTGTAGCCTTGAAATCTGGCGAAGCTTTCCCTCAGCGCAACCTGATTTTGTTCATTACCTTTAGTGTAATATTGGTAACCTTGGTGTTACAGGGTTTAACATTGCCTGCACTAATTAAATGGGTAGATATGCCAGATCCCGATTATACCGTTTCTTTTGAACAGCAAAAACAGATGGTAAGAAAGAAATTGTCCATGTTATCACTTAAAATTCTTGACGAAAAATACCATGATGCGTTAGAACATAACGATATGATCAGGTCGATCAAAATCCGTATCGAAGCCGAGATGGAATTATTGAGAGATTGGGAAAAAGAAGAGAACATTTCAAGATCTGAGGACTTTTACCACGACTACCGTATCGCATTGGAAGATATTATGTCTGAACAGCGTATTTTGTTAAAAGGGCTAAATAAAAAAGAGCAGATTAATGATGAGTTGATTAGAGAACAATTAGAACTGCTCGATCTGGAAGAAGAAAAACTTCGAAGGCATTTTAGTCAGCGGGATATATAATCAGACTTATTTTATTTCCAAAAATTGGCCATTTAATGCGATGTAGATAATTCGTTATAGCTAACATCCAAAATGATTAAAATATAATGATATATTTGCTAATTAATTTAGTAAACATGTCGGTAAAGGTTAATATCACTTCAAAAGGAATACAAAAGGTACTTAAAAACTACAATGAAAGGCAGGCCATTGCTGAGTACATCTGGAATGGTTTCGATGCTAATGCGGATACTATTCGCATAGATTATGCAGCCAATTCGCTTGGTCTTTTAGAGCAGTTAACTATTGCCGATAATGGTTATGGAATTAATTTCGACCGCTTACAACAAAAGTTCGATCCGTTTTTCGAATCTGAAAAATCTATTCAGATTATAGCGCCAAAGCATACCTCCAAAATGCATGGTCGTAATGGCGTAGGTCGGCTTACCTTTTTTACCTTTGCGCATGATGCCCTTTGGAAAACCACTTACCAATCAGAACAAGGGTTTTGTTATGGAGAAATACACATTAATACAGGTGGTTTAAACAGTTATAGCCACGATTTTTCCACCGTTCCGGGCAATACCGGCGAGACTGGAACAACTGTTTCTTTTACTAATCTGAGGATCAGTCAACAAGATATAGAAACAACAGTACTTCCTTTTTTGATAAACGAATTCTGTTGGTTTATAGAGTTGAATAAGCATAAAAATTATTCAATTATTGTAAATGGCGCAGCATTGGATTTTAGCAGCAATATTAAAAGCATAGAAGAGTTTAATCTTTTTTATCCCGATACCGCTGTTACTTTTAAGATTAAGTATGTTCATTGGAAAGAAAACCTGCACAAAGAACTCTCTAAGTACTATTTTTTGGCCGGTGGAGAAGAAATTTATAAAGATTACACTACTTTAAATAAAAAAAGCGACGATTATTTTCATAGTGTTTATATCGACAGTGATTTTTTTCGTGATTTCGATTTTAAGAGTTTCGAAAATGAAGGGCAGGTGGCCATATTTGGTGCAGCTAAATCTTCACCTGAATATAGATTTTTGATTAAATCATTAACCGAATATCTTAAAAGTAAACGTAAACCATTTTTAAAAGAATATGCCAACAGCCTGGTTGAAAGTTACGAACAAGATGAGATATTTCCGGTTTATGCCAGTGAGATAGAAAAAAAGTCAAGAAAACCCGCATTGGTTAATTTAATTAAGGCATTATATGAAATAGAGCCTAAACTGTTTAGTAGCTTAAATACCGACCAGAAGAAAACCATTGTACGCCTGATCGATCTTTTAATGCGTTCTAACCTCCGTGATGAAATTTTTGAAATGTTCAATGGCATGATCGAATTAGAAACCGAAGAGCAGGATGAGTTATTACAATTGATTAAAGGCCTTGAACTAACGGAAAAATTATCAATGATTTAGTAATTTGATGCTGATAAATTCAGCTTTAGGTATCCTATTATTAAAATCTTTGCTATTTTGATAATATATTTTCATTTTTATAGCGGCAGTTTAGTTGTCAGGCCCGTATGATGAAGAATATTTATTAATAAATCTTACTGTTTTTGTATGAATGAGCAGTTAGGATATTTTGGGACAAAAATCCCCTTAAAAATTTATGGGTTGAGCGAAAAATCGGTTACAATAACATTCGGAACAGCAATTGATAACGATCTATTGAGCCTGATTAACGATTTTAATCAATTGCTTTTGCAAAATCCCTTTTCTGGTTTAATTACCACAGTTCCTGCCTATACTACCTTAACTGTTTTTTTTGATCCCCTATGTGTAATGCTGTCAGATCTTCCTGGAGAGGTTTGTTTCGAAAAGGTATCAGCACATTTAAATAAAATTGCACAAATAGAAAGAGAAAAATCGAATGCAATAGCTAGTCAACTGGTTATTCCGGTGTGTTATGGAGGCGATTTTGGCCCGGATCTTTTAACAGTGACCCGTGCCAGCAACCTTACCAAGACTGAGGTAATCGATATCCATACCGCAGGGCAATATACTATCTTTATGATCGGCTTTGTGCCAGGGTTTGCTTATATGGGCGGAATGGATACCAGATTATCAACTCCTAGAAAAGAGGTTCCTAATGCTAAAATTCCCGCCGGATCTGTAGGTATTGCAGGCAACCAAACCGGTGTTTATCCTATGGAAACACCAGGTGGATGGCAGATTATTGGAAGAACGCCATTAAAGATGTTTGATGTAAACCGGTCACAGCCATCACTTTTAAAAGGAGGTGATCGCATTACTTTTAAAGCTATTAACAGGAGTGAGTTTAATGCCTATGTTGAATATAAGTATGAAAATCAGCATCATTAAGCCGGGTTTATTAAGTACCATACAAGATATGGGACGATATCGGTATCTTTCGCAAGCTGTACCTGTTTCGGGTGCAATGGATGAATTGGCTCACCGTTTAGCCAATAAAGCTGTTGGCAATGATGATAATGATGCGACCATTGAATTTACCTATGCTGATGCTTCATTTAAAGCTGAAACACCAATTCTAATTTCATATTCCGGCGATGGCGCATTTTTAGTTTACAATAATGAGTTAATGCCTGCAGAAAAGCCGCTGTTTTTCTCAAAAGGTTCCGTTATAAAGTTGATGAATAACTCCATTGGGGTGCGTACTTATTTAGCTGTTGCCGGTGGATGGGATGTACCTGATGTAATGGAAAGCAAAAGCACTTACCTTACCGCTGCTTTTGGAGGCTTTAAAGGGAGGGCATTGCAAAAAGCAGATGTTTTAGTTAGTGGTCCCGTACTTAGCGAAATATCAAATAGAATATTGAGTCAATTGATCAAACGATCGTCAACCTATCCAAATTGGCGCATTTCGCGTGAAAGTTTACTGCCGGAGAAGAGGCAAAAGATTAGGGTTATTCTTGCTAATGAGATCAGTTGGTTCGACGCAACATCCATTATTTCGTTTTTAACCAATACCTATACTATTGATTTAAGGAGTAACCGTATGGGCTATCATTTATCTGGAAAGCCTTTGGTAAAGAAGGTTAAAAAAGAATTGCTCAGCACAGCAGTAACTCCGGGGATTATCCAGGTAACGGGGAGTGGCCATTTGGTTATACTCCTGGCCGACTGTCAAACAACAGGTGGTTATCCACGCATTGCCCATGTTGCAGCGGTCGATTTGCCTTTATGTGCCCAGCTAAAACCTGGCGATGAAATTCAGTTTTCTGAAATTTCGAGAGATGAGGCAGAAGGACTTTACCTTGAACGTGAACGTGATTTATCATTGATTACCATGGCGATAAGCCTTAAATATACTAAATATGAAGATGATCGATCTTAATTGTGATATGGGAGAAGCTTATGGAAGTTACCCCATGCCCAATGATGAAAAACTGATGGATTATATTTCATCAGCAAATATTGCCTGCGGTTTCCATGCAGGCGATCCTGCTGTAATGCAGAAAACCGTTGCTTTAGCTATCAAAAAAGGGGTGGCTATTGGAGCACATCCCGGCTTGCCCGATCTACAAGGGTTTGGGCGTAGGGAAATGAAGATTACCGCAAATGAAGCCTATCAGCTCACCTTATATCAAATTGGCGCTTTAAATGCTTTTGTAAACGCCGCTGGTGGTAAATTACATCATGTTAAACCCCATGGTGCATTGTATAACATGGCTGCAAAAGATCCAGTTTTAGCGAAAGCGATTGTTCAGGCTGTTTACGATTTTGATCCGAATTTAATCTTATATGCCCTAGCAGGAAGCAAGATGATAGTTGAAGCTGAAAAAAACGGACTTGCAACTGCATCAGAAGTTTTTGCCGACCGCAGTTATCAGGATGATGGCTTGCTTACCCCGCGCTCAGCAGATAATGCTATAGTTGCCAATAAAGAAGATGCTGTAAATCAGGTTTTGGGATTTTCTTTAAAGCAGGAAGTAAAAAGTGTAAATGGAAATCGTATTGCAGTGAGGGCGGAAACGGTTTGTTTGCATGGCGATGGCGTACAAGCTGTTGCTTTTGCTAAGCTAATAGCTGAGCGATTAAAAAATGAAGGTATAGTAATTAAAGCCCCGGCAATATGAAGTCAAAACAAAACTGGAGTGTACTTTTAGGTGCAGCTTTTTTAATGGCCTCCTCGGCAATCGGACCGGGATTTTTAACACAAACAGCCGTTTTTACCCAGCAGTTGGGTGCAAGTTTTGCATTTGTAATATTGCTATCGATCATATTAGATGCCATTGCACAGCTGAATATCTGGCGGATTATTGCCGTTGCCGATAAACCCGCTCAGGATATTGCCAACAAGGTATTCCCGGGTTTAGGTTATTTCATTTCCTTCCTGGTTTTTCTGGGTGGCCTGGCTTTTAATATTGGCAATATTGCAGGTGCAGGTTTAGGTTTAAATGTGCTTTTTGGCATAAGTGTAGGGCAGGGAGCGGTAATCAGCGCCATTATGGCTATTGGGATTTTTATCTATAAAGAAGCAGGTAAGGCCATGGATGTTTTTGCCAAAACCATGGGGTTGATTAAAATTGTACTCGCTTTAATTATAGCTTACACCAGCGCTCCGCCATTGGCAGAAGCAGCATTAAGGGCTGTGAATCCTACACAGTTTAGTTTTACCGCCGTATTAACCATAGTTGGTGGAACTGTTGGTGGTTATATTACTTTTTCCGGCGCCCATCGGTTATTGGATGCCAGAGAAACAGGAATACAGAATTTGAGCGCTGTAAATAAAGGTGCACTAAGTGCCATCGGAATCGCATCGGTGATGCGTTTATTGTTGTTTATTGCTGCTTTGGGGGTAGTAAGTAAAGGTTTTACTTTAGATCCTTCCAACCCGGCAGCATCAGTATTTAAACTGGCCAGTGGAGAAATCGGTTATAAGATTTTTGGTGTAGTGATCTGGGCGGCAGGAATATCTTCGGTAGTAGGTTCGGCTTATACTTCTATCTCGTTTATCAAAAGTTTCCATCCAATCATTTTAAAATTCAACCGGGAAATCATTATTGCCTTTATATCCATTTCCTGCATTATTTTTATCCTGATAGGTAAGCCCGTTAAAATATTACTTGCCGTTGGTGCAATCAACGGTTTTATTTTACCAATTGCCTTGGGGATAATGCTTATTGCAGCATACAGAACAAAAATAATTGCGAATTACAGGCAGCCTATCTGGTTAACGCTAACTGGCCTGGCTGTGGTAATTACCATGGTTTGGATGAGTTACGGAACCATTTTACAAATGATTAACGGAGAATAAACATTATACAATGAACAGCATCACAAAATATTTTAGCCTTTTCTTTCTTTTAAGCTCTACCTGTTATGCGCAGCAGGCAGGGCAAAAAATAGCAGTTGAGCCAGGGGTTTCTATTGCACTGGCAAATGCCCGAAGTAGCAGCATCGGCAACATTCAGTATCAGCTTCACTTTATCATTCCTGCTGAACAAACAGCTCCAATTTATTCAACAGAAAGTATTGATTTTAAGTTGACTAAATCAAATCATTTACAAATTGACTTTAAGCAAAATGCTGATCATTTGAAATCGATTACTGTTAATGGGAAAGCCATAACCATCGATTTTAAAAACGAGCATATCCTCGTAGATCAAAAGTATTTAAAACCTGGTAACAATCGTATCGAAATTGGTTTTATCGCTGGCAATGAGTCGTTGAACAGGAATAAGGATTTCTTGTATGCACTTTTTGTGCCCGATCATGCAAGAACGGTATTTCCTTGCTTTGATCAACCAGATTTAAAGGCTAATTTTTTACTTTCGTTAACCGTTCCAACTAACTGGAAAGTAATGGCTAATGCAATTCAGAAAGATTCGATTGTGCAGGATAAAGCGATAACTTATCATTTTAAAAATTCGGATAAATTACCAACTTACTTATTTTCCTTTACGGCTGGAAAATATACTTACCTGAATAAGAAAATGAAAGACCGTGAAATGGAATTTCTTCACCGCGAAACCGATTCTGCCAAAATCAAACTTAGTGTCGATTCTATTTTCATAGCCCACCGCGAGGCCATCGATTTTCTGGAAGACTGGACCGCAATCAAATATCCCTTTCAGAAAATAGGCTTTGTCAGCATTCCTGATTTTCAGTTTGGCGGTATGGAGCACCCTGGTGAAGTGCAATATAAAGCATCATCATTGTTTTTAGATCAGGGTGCAACTAAAGATCAATTCATTTCGCGTTCCAATCTGATTTCTCATGAAACAGCACATATATGGTTTGGCGATCTGGTTACCATGAAATGGTTTAATGATGTTTGGATGAAAGAGGTATTTGCCAATTTTATGGCCGATAAAGTAACCGAAAAGCTGATGGGCAAAAGCACTTTCGACCTTAAGTTTTTACAAGATCACTATCCGGCAGCCTATGGAGTGGATAGAACATTGGGTGCTAATCCCATCCGCCAGCAATTGGATAACTTACAGGAAGCCGGATCGATGTATGGAAATATCATCTACCATAAAGCACCTATCATGATGCGTCAGTTGGAATTGTTAATGGGCAAAGTGAACTTTCAAAAAGGGATCAGAGCATACCTGAAAAAATATGCCTATAGTAATGCTACATGGAATGATCTGATTGCCATTTTAAGTAAATATACTAAAAGTGATTTGTACAGTTGGAATAAAGTTTGGGTAAATGAGCCTGGCAGACCGGTATTTACTTCCGAAATTAAATACGAAGGAGATAAAATTAGCGATTTAAGCCTAAACCAAACCAGTGAATTGGGTGGGCAAAGGGTATGGCCGCAATCTTTTTCGGTGAAGCTGGTTTATCCTGCTTATAGTAAGGTTTTGACCGTTAATGCGATGGAAGCAAAAACGATTGTTGCGGAGGCAAAAGGCCTCCCAAAACCTCAATACATCTTATTTAATGCCAATGGAGCGGGTTATGGTCTCTTTCCCGTCGATAAAAGGATGATGGCTGATGTTTATAATATTGCCGACCCTTTGGAACGGGCATCTGCTTATATCAATACTTATGAAAATATGCTTTCGGGCAAAGGTTTTAAGCCTTATGAACTCCTGGTGATATTGCTTAAAGGAATTACGGTGGAGAAAAACGAAATGAATCTGCGTTTACTTACAGGTTATATGACCAATATTTACTGGACATTCCTGAAGGCAGATAAGCGGGAATTAATTAATGTTTTGATGGAGAAAACCATTTGGAATGCCTTAACAGAAGAGCCTCTTGCAAATAATAAGAAAATACTCTTCAATGCTTACCAGAACATTTACCAAAGCCCTGAAGCAGGAAAACGTTTATATGATATCTGGCTGAAACAATCAGCGCCGGCGGGCGTGAAACTTCAGGAAGATGATTACAGTTCGCTGGCTTTAACTTTAGTGCTTAAAACCGATACGGTTAATACCATCCTGAAAGAACAGTTATCGCGGACAAAAAATGAAGACCGTAAAAACCGGTTAATTTATTTAATGCCTGCATTATCTTTAGATGTTAAGGAAAGGGATCTTTTTTTTAATGGTTTAAAAGACCGGAAAAACAGACAAAAAGAAGCATGGGTAACTACGGCTTTGGCTTATCTGCATCATCCCGTCAGGCAAAAAACCTCAATTCATTACCTGAAAGAGAGCTTAGATTTATTAGTAGAAATACAGAAAACAGGAGATATATTTTTTCCGCAGTCGTGGTTAGCCGCTACCTTCTCTGGTTATAACAGCAAAGAAGCAAATGCAGTTGTTATGGACTTCTTAAAATCACATCCTGCTTACAACCCCAAATTAAAGGATAAAATTTTGCAGACCACCGATAACCTTCGACGGGCACAGAACATCATGCATTAACACCTAATTAAATAAGTTTGTTACATATAGGTTTAAGAAGAATTTATACTTTTGTCGCGAGAGCGTTAATTTAGATTGAAAGGGGTAAACATGAATTTGTTTGCCCTTTTTTTTTGAGGAATTAGAATTGCTTGCCATACATTAATCTTCTTTTCTAATATTACGAATCTTTTTTAGATTGGATTTTTCTATTGAATTCTCTTTCCCTTATAATTCCTCTAAAATTACTTTATCAATCAATACTTTTTAAAGCAATTTAATACTTATTTCATTAATACTGAAATAAATTTAGATATTTCAGTATATTTGATATAGTATTTATATAAAAATAATATGAAAGACTATTTTATATTAATGGCAGATATAGTCGATAGCAGAAGAAGCGATCAGAATAAGCTAATGAGTAACTTTAAAAAAGTAATAAGCGAGACTAATCACGAAAATGAAAAGCTAATGCTATCTCCATTGACAATCACTTTGGGAGACGAATTTCAAGGTATAGTTAATAATGCTAAGGCAGCTGTGAAATTGATGTTTTTTATTGAGGAAAAAATTATTCGTCTTAATGCTGGATTTAAATTAAGATTTGTATTGGTTGAAGGAGTAATTGATACACCAATTAATAAAAAAATTGCTTATGAAATGCTCGGTGATGGATTAACTCAAGCCCGTGAAGCATTGACAACACACAAAAACTCTAACGTTAGGTATTGTTTTAATCTTAAAAATGAACCTAAAAGTGAAGCATTAGTAAATAGTATGTTTTTATATCAAAGTATTGTTGATGATTGGAAAGTCAGTAAGGATTATGATCTGATTACCAAATTTATTAAATTAAGGGATTATAAGCTTGTTGCGGAAGAATTGGGAAAAACGCGTTCTCAGATATGGAAAAGAGAAAAAAGTCTTAAAATAGAGGAGTACTTTTCAATTAAATCCGTAATAAATTACATATCAGAATTACCATGATCTTAATTTTAACTATAGCCATACTTATAATAGTATGCGAGCTCATTCTTGCTTTTTTGTTTTCGCTAATTGCCCAGCAGTATTATAAAAAGTCAGAAATAGATATGAAATCCATTAGTAAAGGATCCATTGAACGTCTCTTTCTGACAATTTTTATGTTTAATGGTATTCCTCATGCATTAACTTTTTTTAGCGCATTGAAGCTGGCAACGAGGTTAAAACATGATGATAAAACAGGGGAGACAGAAAAGTTTAATAGTTATTATTTAATTGGTAATATGGTTTCTGTAACAGTTTCTCTATTTTACGTCTATATCTGGAATCATGCAGCAGATATTGAAAATGGGTTAGATCATTTCTTAAATAAATAAGTAATTGGAAAAATTAAATTAATTTGTTTTTACTAATTCAATTAACTAAAGTGGTCATTTTTCTTATCTAAACTATTCAAATTTTCATTTGATATTATCCAAAATATTGGTACGCTTTTAAGGATCCTAATTGCTTATAAAAGATTGCCTAAAGGCTGTTAAAACCCTTTAGTAAACCAACTAAAATCTTTTTCAAAGGAAAGACACAAACATTAATTTGTCTGCTCTTCTCTTTTTTAATCTCATTTGGATGCTTTTTACACGATCGAATTGGAAGTTACCGTCATCTCGACGGAAACGCAGTGGAATGGAGAGATCTATCTAGACAGATTTCGCGACTGCGTTGCACTCCGCTCAAAATGACGACACGTGGGAGGTAATTGAGGAACGGTACTAATTAAAAGACTCAGTTTGGTTATTCAAATCATCCAATAAACTGGTTAAAACCATTTCTCTCTTATCTTCAATAGAAGTATCATCCTGAATAAAAACGGTAAGGTTTGTATTTTCTGTTGTTTGAGTTTGCATGAATTAGGGATTTATGTTTGTCAATTTAATATCTACAATTATTCAACGTAGATTTTTGAATATAGTTTGTAACTTTTTTATTTAAAATTTAATAATATTCCAGTTAAAGAATAAATTATTCCTGGTCAAACATTGATCTGCTTATTCAGGTTATTATTACAACAAAACAAATCCTATCCATGAAACATTACGACGCGATAATTATCGGAGCGGGGCAGGCGGGCACACCATTAGCCAAAAAAATTGCCGAAGCGGGCAAAAAGACAGCTATTATCGAAAAAAGATTGGTTGGCGGCACCTGTATAAACGATGGCTGTACCCCAACAAAAGCCATGGTTGCTTCTGCCAGGGCCATCTATCAGGCTAAAAAGGCATCAGCATTAGGTGTTGAGATTGGATCGGTCAAAATTGATTTCAAGAAAATAAAACAGCGTAAAGATGATATTGTAGAACAGTTTAGAGCATCATCAGAAAAGGGAATAAATCATACCAAAGGACTCCGGCTCATTTTCGGATCGGCAAAATTCAGCGCTGAAAAAGAATTAACCATTACCCTTAACGATGGTGGTGAAGAAAAAGTAACTGCTGATTTGATTTTTATCAATACCGGAGCAAAAACTGCCATACCAGATATAGAAGGAATGGATCAGATTGATTATCTTACATCGACAACAATTTTAGATATAGAAACGGTTCCAGAGCATTTGGTGGTTATTGGTGGCAATTATATTGGGCTGGAGTTTGGGCAAATGTTTAACCGTTTTGGTAGTAACATAACCATTTTGGAAAAATCATCAGCCATATTAGCTAAAGAAGACCAGGATATTTCGTCGGCCCTTAAGGAAATCTTAACCGATGAAAAGATCGAAATTATTACGGATGTGAAGATTGATAAAATCAGTCAGGATAAAAAACAACTTCATCTTTCAATCCAATCAGGTAAGACAAAGAAGAAAATTACGGCAAGTCATGTATTAATCGCAGCCGGACGCATACCACAAACCGCTGATTTAGGCCTCGAAAATTGTGGAGTAAAACTCGATGACAAAGGCTATGTGCTTGTAAATGAAAAGCTGGAAACCAATATCAAAGGAATTTATGCATTGGGTGATGTAAAAGGTGGTCCTGCCTTTACCCATATTGCCTATAATGACTATACCATTGTTTACCGTAACCTGATTGAAGGGACAAAATATTCCATTCAGGACCGCCCCATGCCATATTGCATGTTTACCGACCCTCAACTGGGACGGATAGGTATTTCAGAAAAAGAGGCAAAAGAGAAGAAATTGAATTATAAAGTTGCCGTTCTGCCAATGTCGAATGTTGCGCGCGGTATCGAAACAAACGAAACATTGGGGCTTATGAAAGCAATTGTAGATGCCGACAGCAAAAAGATACTAGGTGCTGCTATCCTGGCTTCAGAAGGCGGAGAAATTATGTCTGTTCTGCAAATGGCAATGGAGGGTGGTATTACTTACGACAGGATCAGGTATTGTGTTTTTGCGCACCCTACCTATACCGAATCGCTGAATAACTTATTTATGAAACTCGAGAAATAATATGATCGAATTAAAAGGGATAAGCAAGAAATTTGGAGATATTGACGCTGTAAAGCAAGTCTCTTTTAGTGTGGCCGAAAAGGAAACGTTGGTATTGTTGGGTACCAGTGGCTGCGGTAAGACCACTACTTTAAAAATGATCAACCGCTTAATTGAGCCCGATGGAGGCCAGATTTTTATTAATGATAAAAATATCACCGATCAGGATCCTGATGTATTGCGCAAGGGGATAGGTTATGTGATGCAGAATATTGGTCTTTTTCCGCATTATACCATTGCGGAGAACATTGCGCTTGTACCTAAACTTTTGAAATGGGACAAGGAAAAAATTAAAAGCCGTATTCGGGAGCTGATTCAAAAACTTCATCTGCCGGAAAATACCCTGGTAATGTATCCGCATGAGTTAAGTGGCGGACAGCAGCAGCGTGTAGGACTGGCCCGTGCGTTGGTTACCGATCCATCAGTATTGTTAATGGATGAGCCCTTTGGAGCATTAGATAACGTTACCCGCACCAGTATCCAAAAAGAATTTAAAGCACTTGAAGAGTTGAAAAGAAAAACCATTGTGATGGTAACACACGATGTTCAGGAAGCTTTTGAACTGGCAGACAGGATTTGCTTAATGGATAAGGGAGAGGTAGTTCAGATCGGAACACCCAAAGAATTATTATATCGGCCAATAAACGATTTCGCACAGAACTTCCTCGCTGGGCAAAGGCTGGCATTAGAGTTTAAAATAATTAATATTCAGGATATTTGGCCTTATTTACCTAACGAAACCATTCATGAAGAGGAAAGTAAATCTGCTGATTTAAGTATATGGGAAGCCATGGAATTATTAAGGAATAACGACCGGTCTGAGCTTTTCGTTTCGGGCGCTGATCGAGCAATCAAATCGATCAATTTCGAGCAGTTAACCAAAGGATTTAACCAATACCAAAACGCACAGCTGCATGAATGAGCAACAGCAAACCCTATGGCAATTTATGTCAGGGCAGTCTGATAAACTGCTCAGTCAAACTTTACAGCATGTAGGTTTAACCTTTATTTCTTTAATCCTGGCTATTGCCATCGGTTTACCCTTAGGTATATTAATTGCCAGAAAGCGAAAACTTTCGGGAACGGTTTTGGGCATTGCAGGTGTGTTGCAAACCATACCAAGTATCGCTTTATTGGGTTTTATGATCCCGGTTTTAGGGATCGGTGCCAAACCGGCTATTGTTGCACTGCTTATTTATGCCTTGTTACCGATTATCCGAAATACTTATACCGGTATTATTGGTATCGATCATCATGTTAAAGAAGCTGCCAGAGCCATGGGGATGAGTAAAGGCCAGATTTTATTAAAAGTAGAATTGCCGCTTGCTATGCCTGTTATTTTAGCTGGTATCCGTACCGCAACAGTAATTAATGTAGGTGTGGCCACTTTAGCCTCATTTATTGCAGCAGGCGGCCTGGGTGAGTTTATTTTTGGCGGTATATCGCTCAATAATACCAATATGATTTTGGCTGGAGCTATTCCTGCTGCGTTATTGGCCATTATACTAGATGCTTTACTTTCCTTGATCCAAAAAATGGATTTTAAAAAGTTAAGGAAAGCATTGTACGTTTTCCCTGTTGTGATTTTGATTTTGGGCGGTTTTTATGCGTTACCAACCGCTTATGGCGCTACATTAACAGCCGGATTTACTCCCGAATTTATGGGCAGGCAGGATGGCGATCTTGGATTAAAATCAACTTATGGTTTAAAAATCCATACCATCGTGATCAGCGATGCGGTGATGTACAAAGCCGCTTTTTCAAAGGAACTGGACGTAATCAGCGGCTATTCTACTGATGGCCGTTTAAAAGCTTTTGACCTGAAAATCTTAAAAGACGATAAGAATATTTTTCCGCCCTATTATGCTGCACCAATTGTTCGTGATGAAGCTTTAAAACAATTCCCCGAATTGGAAGAAGCCCTGAATTTACTCTCCGGGAAAATTACAGATTCGATTATGACCGATCTGAATTATAGAACAGATCACCTTCATCAGCAGCCGGAGCGGGTGGCGAAGGATTTCCTGATCAGCAATGGCTTGTACAAAGCGCCTAAAAATGGCCATAACGGTACCGTGCGTATAGGTTCGAAGATTTTTGGCGAACAATATATTCTTGCCGAAATGTACAGCATGCTGATTAAAGGAAATACAGATTACGATGTAGCGACTAAAACCGGATTGGGCGGAACGAAAATCTGTTTTGATGCACTCATGAACGACCAGATCGACTTTTACCCCGAGTATACAGGAACAGGTCTTCTCGTTTTGTTGCAGCCAAATCCAAAAATTGCAAAGGAAATGGCGCACGATAAAGAGAAAACGTACAACTATGTAAGTGCTGAATTTGAGAAAAAGTTTAAAATCAAATGGCTCAAACCAATCGGTTTTAACAATTCTTATGCTTTAATGATGCGGCAAAAACAATCAAAAGAACTACATGTTAATAGCATCACAGACCTCAAAAATTATTTAGATAAAAATTAATGACACTGCTAGAAGAATACTTACAGATTCGGAAATATTCCGAGCAGATTTGTGAACCTTTACAAACTGAAGATTATGTGGTGCAGCCTGTTGTAGATGTAAGTCCACCTAAATGGCATTTGGGACATACCACCTGGTTCTTCGAAACCTTTATATTGAAGCCGTTTTCGGGTAACTATCAGACATATAACGATGATTATAATTTCGTGTTTAATAGTTATTATGAAACCGTTGGCAATCGGGTAATCCGTACCGACCGGGGCAATTTAAGCCGCCCAAGCGTAAATGAAATTTACCAATACCGGGCTTATGTGGATGAAGCCATGACAATTTTTTTAACAGCACCCTTAAAAGATGAAGTTAAGGAATTGTTGGTTTTAGGCTTTAACCACGAGCAGCAGCATCAGGAATTGTTATTAACCGATATTAAATATATCCTGGGCAATAATCCATTATTTCCTGTTTACACTAAAGACAAAAAAGAAGTACTAGCAGGTGAAAATGAATCTGGTTTGATCGATATCTCAGCCGGAATTTACGAAATCGGTTATGAAGGAAAGGGTTTTAGCTTTGACAATGAACTGAACAGACATCAAGTTTACCTGCATGATTTTGCCATCAGTAAAACATTAGTCAGCAATGCCGGATTTTTAGAATTTATCAAAGCAGGCGGATATGAAAATTTTAATTATTGGCATGCAGAAGGCTGGGATTGGGTAAAAACCAACCACATCACATCACCCACGTACTGGCACTTAATTGATGAAGAATGGTTTAATTACACTCTGGGCGGACTTTTACCAATCGATCCTGAAGCGCCGGTAAGTCATATCAGTTATTACGAAGCTTATGCCTATGCCAGCTGGCGAGGCATGCGTTTGCCTACCGAATTTGAATGGGAAGTGGCGGCAAAAAGCTTTAATTGGGGCGAAAGGTGGGAGTGGACTGAAAGTGCTTACCTCCCTTATCCTGGTTTTAGTAAAGCACCAGGGGCCATTGGTGAATATAACGGCAAATTTATGGTCAATCAAAAAGTACTTCGCGGGGCATCCATAGCTACTCCGCAAAATCATTCACGCATTACTTATCGAAATTTCTTTCATCCGCAATTAAGATGGCAATATACGGGCATACGCCTGGCAAAATAAAATCAACATGAACACCACTACTATTGAAATAACAACCGACAACAAAACGCAATTTCTTCAGGAAACCTTAACAGGACTAAAATCTGAGCCAAAATTTATGCTTTCCAAGTATTTTTATGATGCTATCGGAGACCGCATATTTCAGCAGATTATGGAAATGGAAGAATATTATCTAACCAATGCAGAAATGGAAATTCTCCAGTATCAGTCTGCGCAACTTTCGCAGGCCATATCTGCAGATGGTACTGCCTTCGATCTGATCGAATTGGGTGCCGGTGATGCTACCAAGTCCATTCATCTGTTAAAATCACTGCTGGACGATCAGATGGAATTTAGTTATTTTCCTATTGATATTTCAGCGCATGTAATTTCGGATCTGGAAGAAAATCTGCCTAAAAAACTTCCTTCTTTAGATGTTAAAGGACTCAATGGCGATTATTTTGACATGCTGAAAAAGGCGACTGAACTGTCTGACCGTAGAAAAGTAGTATTGTTTATGGGTGCAAATATTGGTAACATGACAATTGCTGATGCTGAAAGTTTCTGTTTGTCATTAAAGCAATTACTTGCTCCAAATGACCTGTTAATTATCGGTTTCGATCTCAAAAAAAATCCACAACAAATTCTTGCTGCGTACAATGATAAAGAAGGAATTACCAGATCTTTCAACCTCAATCTGCTACAACGCATCAATAAAGAACTCGATGGTGATTTTAAAATTGATCAATTTGAACATTACGCGAGTTACGATCCGGCATCAGGTGCCTGTAAAAGTTACCTCATCAGTTTAAAAAACCAGATTGTAAATATTGGTGAACATGCCATTCATTTCGTCGAAAATGAACATATTTTTATGGAAATCTCACAAAAATATTCCTTAGGCGATATTGATCAATTGGCAGCGAAAACAGGCTTTAAACCGCTTCAACGTTTTTTTGATCATAATCAATATTTTGTAGATGCCATTTGGAGGGTAGATTAGTTTTTGCCATCCAAAACTTGTAATAAGTGGTTTAAATCTTCTTTCGTATTATAAAAATGAAAGGAAATCCTTGTGCCTGATCCTCTTGGTGAGCAGAGTATTTTGGCAGTAACAAGTCTATCTACTGTTTTTTGATCCAGCGGCATACTCATAATTGTCGATTGATACTTTCTTTCGAGCATCCAGTCCGGCACTAATCCTCTTGAATTTAATTCTAATCTTGCCTGATTACTGAGCATTTGCGTGTTTTTTTCAATCCAATCGAAACCAAATGAACCAAGATAATTTAAACTCTCGTTTAACGTGCCGAAGTTTAAGGTATCCAGATGCCCGGGTTCGAAAGACATGGATAAATGATCTTTGCCTTTTAAAAATGGCGCAGTAGGCAGGTTGGCTAATTTATTTTTTGCGTATATCGCATCTTTCATCTGATCGGAAAGAAAGGCATATCCGTTTCCATATCCAGCTAAAAGCCACTTGTAGCCACTACCAATTAATGCATCTAAGCCCGATTTTTCAAAATTAAAGACAGTAGTCCCTAAGAACTGAGTTCCATCTCCAACTAATAACAGATCAGGGTAGCTTGTTTTTAATTTCCGGATAAAATCCTCATCCATTCTGAGGCCACTAATGTATTGTACCATACTAAAAGCCAGTATGGTAGGTCTAAATTTTTCGATGGCATTGATGATGTTTTCTTCTAGTTTTTCGTCGATTGGTATACTATGATAATCAAAACCCATGCTCATTACTGGGTAACTTACCGATGGGTATTCTTCTTCTAAAAGCAAAAAACGATGACTTTTATCCATTCCGCTCAATAAAATATTGAAGCCCACCGAAAAATTCTGAACGAAATAGGTTTTCTCTGATTTTGAATTGAAAAGTTTAGCAATGTTATTTCTGAGGTCAGTAATAATGGGCAGATTCTCCATCCTGAAAATGCTCCCACCTGCCATAAATTCCAGGTCATGTTTAGTTCTCCATTCAGCCAAATTAGTCGATAAAATGCCCGAATTGGCAGTATTGAGGTAAGTGTATTCTTTGAGGATCGGAAAAGATAGGTTCATAATCAAAATTAAAAGAATTATGCATTAAAAAATAAATGCTGCCCCCAAAATTGATTTTTATACAAACCTATGAGAATCATGTTTGTTAGGTTAATACAATCTGCTCATATTATTATGGAAAATCAAACATCAATATTGGTTACAGAACTTAAAAAATTATTAAATGGGGGTGGAGCACATGTGGGATTTGAAGATGCTGTAGCTAATCTACCTTTTAATCTTTTGGGCGAAAGGCCTTATAACTTACCTTATAGTATATGGCAATTGGCCGAACATATTAAAATCGCTCAATGGGATATGCTCCAATTTAGCAAAGATGGATCACATCAATCGCCGAAATGGCCAGATGAATATTGGCCTGAAGAAGTGGCACCTAAAGATGAAAATGCCTGGAACAATACACTAAAACAGATTGATGCTGATTTGAAAGAATTTAATGCTTTGTTAGATTGTTCGGATTTATATGTGCCGATTCCGCATGGCGATGGACAAAATATATTACGCGAAGCCCTGCAAATTGCCGATCATAATGCCTACCATATTGCTGAAATTGTTGTCATCAGACGTTTATTGGATGACTGGAAAAGCTAAATGAAATTGTCTTGTTTGGACCTGCACTTTGGCGCTTATACAGCCCGTTACTATGGTTTTAATCCGCTAAATTTAACTGTCCGTTCTCATGAAAATTGATTAAAAAAAAAAGATTTATGTTACAAAACTCAAAAGCATTCAGCTCATTTTCTGTAGACGATATACAGCAAGCGAAAGATTTTTATCAGGGAGTATTGGGTATCGAGGTTAAAGATAATCCAATGGGCGTAATTGAATTGGTTATTTCCGGATCGGCAGATGTATTACTTTATCCAAAACCAAATCATGTTCCGGCAACTTTTACGGTACTTAATTTTCCGGTTGAAAATATAGATCAGGCTGCCGACGAACTTATTGCCAGGGGAGTAAAGTTCGAGATTTACAATGAGGAGCATCTTAAAACGGACAGCAAAGGTATCTCACGGGGAAACGGTGGCCCAAACATTGCCTGGTTTAGAGATCCTGCCGGCAATATTTTGTCTATTTTGGAGACTAACTAAGTTTAGCCAGACTTTCGAAGTTTGCAAAGCGAAAAAGCCATAGCACAAACTTCGAAAGTCTTTTCTCAGTCTTTGGTTGGTAGCTCACCAACCATGATTTAATTCAGGCCTAAGCTTAGATAGACTTCTGAAGTTGGCAAAACGCAAAGGCCATAGCGCAAACTTCGGAAGCTTTGCAACTAGCCTGTAAGCCCAAAACATTGGTGGGCAATTTCGTATTCTTCATTAGTTGGAATAACCAATATCTTAACCTTTGAATCGGATGTGTTAATCTCTTTTAGTTTACCATCATAGGCTGTATTTTGAGACGGATCTAATTCAATACCAAGATAATTCAGCTTTGAGCATACTGCCTCACGCATGTTGCTATCGTTTTCACCAACACCTGCGGTGAATATAATGGCATCTATGCCGTTTAGTATCGCTGCATAAGCGCCAATAAACTTCTTAATGCGGTAAGCATATAACTCAAGAGCTAAAATCGCTGCAGCATTTCCCTCGTTTACCAGTTTTCTGATGTCGCGCATATCACTTGAGCTACCTACTCCCAATAATCCTGACTGTTTGTTAAGCAAAGTACTCAATTGGTCCAGAGTATATCCAGAATGTTCCATTAAATGAAAAATAACCGATGGATCGATATCTCCGGAACGTGTACCCATCATTAACCCACTTAAAGGACCAAACCCCATACTGGTATCTATTGATTTGCCATCTTTAATAGCCGTTATACTGCAGCCGTTACCTAAGTGGATGCTGATTATTTTACTGGCTTTTTTGTCTAACCAATTAATCGCCTGCTCACTTACATATTTATGGCTGGTACCATGAAATCCATATACCCTGATGCCATATTCTTTATAATACGATTCTGGAATGGCATAACGGTAAGCCTGTTCTGGTATAGTTTGATGAAAAGCAGTATCGAATACTGCGATTTGTTTCGCATTTACAAAGGTCTGTTCGGCCACTTCAATGCATTTATAATTAACCGGATTATGTAAAGGAGCAAGCGAGAAAAGTTTTTTGATCTGATGTTTTACCTCGTCAGTAATAATGGTCGGGCCTGAAAAATGTTCACCGCCATGTACTACACGGTGGCCAACAGCTGCAATATCATCCGGGCTGGCTATTACCGCATATTCTCCCTCTGTTAGTATTGCTAAAACCTGTTTTAATGCTTCACCATGGCTGGCTATAAAGCCTGACTCTTCAATACTATATTTTTCACCATCGCTATAAACCGTATGTTTTATAAAAGAGCCTTCAATGCCAATCCGCTCTACCAACCCACTGCAAACAGGCGCTTTTTCCGGCATTTTAAAAAGTTGGTATTTTAAGGAACTACTTCCCGAATTAATTACTAAAATGTTCATATTAAATATCCTGGCATTGAATTGCTGTAATTACAACGGTGTTAAAAATATCATCTACCGTACAGCCACGGCTTAAATCGTTTATTGGTTTGTTTAGTCCCTGCAACATCGGACCAATTGCTAATGCACCTGTTTCGCGTTGTACCGCCTTATATGTATTGTTGCCTGTATTTAAATCGGGGAAAATCAGTACACTTGCTCTACCCGCTACTTCAGATCCAGGGAGTTTTTGTTTGCCCACAAGTGGATCTACAGCAGCATCATATTGTATGGGTCCTTCAATTTTTAATTCCGGATGCCGCGCTTTAACTATGGCAGTGGCTTCTCTTACCCGTTCTACATCTTCACCTTCGCCTGATGTGCCGGAAGAATAAGACAGCATGGCAATACGTGGTTCAATGCCAAATTTGGCACTGCTTTCTGCCGAAGAAATTGCGATCTCAGCTAATTGCTGCGCTGTAGGATTGGGATTAACCGCACAATCGCCAAATATGGCCACCCGTTCTGGCAGGCACATAAAGAAAATGGATGAAACCACCGATACACCGGGCTTTGTTTTAACAAATTGTAAAGCAGGCCTGATGGTATGCTGTGTGGTATGTACAGCACCCGAAACCATTCCATCGGCATCACCTTTGTAAACCATCATGGTTCCGAAGTAAGATACATCGGTCATCATATCTCTGGCCATTTCGAGGTTTACATTTTTGGTTTTGCGTAATTCATGTAAGGTATTTACGTAATCATTGTAATGCGACGAATGTCCTGGGTTGTGGATTTTTAAGGCATTGGTATCTAAATTTAATCCAAGTCTCTTAATGCTATTGGTAATTTCAACCGGATCGCCCAAGAGTGTAATGTCTACAATATCCTGTGTAATGAGTTTTTCTACTGCCTTTAAAATACGCTCATCATTACCTTCTGGTAAAACGATGTGTTTTTTATCGCGTTTGGCCCATTTAACCAATTGATACTGGAACATGTGAGGAGTAATACCCTGATAACTAAAAGTGATGATTTTATCATCCAGTGCTTTTATATCCACATATTTTTCGAAAAGCTCTATTGCCAATGCAATTTTTTTCTTGTTTTCGATTGTGATCTTTGAGTGAATACTGCCAATAGTTGTTGTAGTTTCAAAAGTTCCCTTCTTTACCGCTATAATTGGGATAATGGTCTGTAAACCTTCAATTAATTTGATAATCGGCTCATCAGGTAAACTCCCGGCAGTTAAAACAATACCTGCAATTTTAGGATAATTGGCTGATAAATTGGCCTGAAGTGCACCAATAATAATATCGCCGCGGTCGCCTGGAGTAACAATAAGCAGGTTATCTTTAATATGCCTTAAAAAATTAGGCAACATCATGGCGCCTGTTACGAAATTATCAACCTGATTGTCCATCAGTTCAGTACCGAAAAGGATTTCGCCACCTAACGCCAATGTGATTTCTTGCATGGTTGGACTTTGCAGACCTGTCTCGGTAGGAATAACAGCGATAAGTAATTCGGCAGGCAATTGATTGCTTAAAGCTTGTTTAATACGGTCTGCTTCTTCCGGATTCACCATATTGGCCACCACACCTAATACCTGTACATCGCGCAACAGAAAGTTACGGTAAATATTGATGGCCGATTTAAAAAGCTGACTTGCCGTTTTGTTCTTTCCCGATACCACTATTAAAACCGGCGCCCCTAAGTTTTTGGCCATTAAGGCATTCGATTCGAATTCAAATGCCATGCCTTCGCCTAAAAAATCGCTTCCTTCAATTACGGTGAAATCGTAGTTATCTTCTAGTTTTTTATATTTACTGATAATGGTATTGATAATTGCGCCACTATCTTCTGCCTGGTGCAGCATTTCTTGCCTGGTAAAAGCAAAAGCATCCTCATAGTTAACAGGAAGCGAAAAATAGTTTAACATCGCTTCTACATGTTCATCCTTTTTATTCGGATCGTCTTGCGCAATAATTGGTTTAAAATAGCCTACTTTTTGGGTTTTTGCCAGTAACATATTGATCATCCCGAAAGCAATTACTGATTTTCCGGTATAAGGTTCGGCCGAAGCAATGAATATATTTTTAGTCATAATAATGAGCAATTTTATTGGAATAACCAATTAAGCCCAATATAGTTGGAAATATTTATTTTAAAAACTAAAGTAGGTTAAGTTTTAAAAGGTTACACAAAGCCGTTATTAAATGGGTTTCAGAAGGATGTTTAAGGACCAGATAAAAAACCGGATTAATATGGCTTTACCGGTGGATTAAACCATTCTTAAGCTGTTCTTTACGCATTTGACTCAATTAATAACTTTAACATTTTTAGCCTGTGTATGAGTGGCAGGTTCACTTTTGCATCAGGATTAAGCTTTAAAGGCATAAAATGGCTTTCCAGGAAATGGGCATAATCGGTGATTACGGTAGCCTGATTCAGATAAATTGGAACCTCTTGCTTACCGGCTTGGGTAAAAAAATCTTCCAGCTGTTGTATTTCTTGGATAGTCATGCTACAAAGTTATCATTATGTAATGAGTCGGGATAAACAAAATGAAGCATTGATAAGTATCTCTCTCATGTTCAATCTAAATAAATTTTTAGCTGCTGTTGTAAATATCCGAAATCTAATTTTAGCACTAAAAATTTTAGTTTAAATTTGTGCTTCCCTAATGAATGTTTTTATGGTGTGGACAGAGAATGGATAATAGTGAAATGAAAAAAGATATCCTTCATTCTGATATAATTCAGGATGTTTCATTAATTAAAAAAGAATATTACCGAAAAGAAACCGTGTGGCACCGGGACTGGAAGCTGGCTTTTCCATTGTCGTTTAGAGAGGTTGCCTTTTATGATGCTGCCAATTCCGATATTCACCGGGCCGATATATTTACGCCGTCAGGTTATACCATCGAGTTTCAAAATTCGCCAATAACACTTGCCGAACTTAATAGCAGGGAGGCTTTTTACCCAAATTTGATATGGGTATTAAATGGTAAAAAATTTAAGGGCTTTAAAATATTGAAACATTTGCCTGATGTAGATGATCCGAAACTAAAGGATTATGAGTTCTGTCATTCCGATCATCTTTCGATGATTAGGAAAGCTGAGGTAATACAAGGAATAACCAATCCAAAAATACTTAATTTTTACCATCCTGAACTACAGGGGATTAAATTCACCTCCAACTTATATTCTTTTTGCTGGAAACAACCGCATAGTGTATGGTATTCAGCTACCGCTAAAATTATTGTTGATTTAGGGGGACATTTTTTGTATGAGCTAAAACAGCGTAAGCAATTAAATGGAAATTATCCATACTTAAAAATGTTGAAGAGAAAAACATTTATCGATTGGCATACCCCTCCAGAAGTTTAAAACAAAATATAAGCTAAAAATGCATCTGAGATTTCGATACAGATAGGGGAAAGGAATAAAAGGAGGCTGTATCAAAGTAAATCTAGCAGTTAAGGCCATAATTTTATTTCGTTTCTCGTCATTCTCGCGCAGGCGGGAACCACGCAGTGCTCAGCGAAGCTAATCATAAAGCGTGCTTCAATAGCAATAGGATCCCCAATCAAATTGGAATGACGAAGTATCAAAATATAATTTGCTTAGTGAGCCAGCGTAAATCCTTTTGATACAGCCTCTCAGCAATGTTACTTCATGCTGTCGTTTATTTTATTGATCATCACTAAATGGCTTTGAACAATTGGTGCAGTTTTAGTTGCAAAAGATTTAAGATCTGCATCTTTTCCATCTTTTGATTCATCTTCCATTAATTTTAAGGTAGATTTATGTCCGTCAACCATGGCGCTAACATAAGCCTTATCAAAATCTACACCTGTTTTTTTGCTCAGGTCATCCATTTTTTTCTTGTGCTCATCATCTACTGTACTTGGAAGCGTAATGTTTTTTTGTTTTGCTATCGCCATTAATTCGGTATTTGCCATACCATGGTCTTTAACCATCATGGTTGCAAATTCTTTAACCTGCGGATTACTGCTTTTTTCGAGTGCCATTTTTCCCAATTCTACTTCGGCCATACCGCCTACAGCGGCCTGTGTAGTAAATTTGGCATCAGCTTCTTCAACTGCAATTCCGCCCGTGGCTGCAACGTTAGAGGTGGTGTCTTTTGCACTGTTTAAACTATCGGCACTTTCTTTGGCATCTTTATTTCCTCCATTACAAGCCTGAAAGGCTAGGGCAGAAATGGCCATTACATAAATTAACTTTTTCATATACATTGTTTTTGTTGTATATGGATAACATGTTTTGACGCAAAAGGGTTTTAAGCTTTTTGAATAGTTGTAAAATCAGATAACAATCAGTTTAGTCAGAATACTAAATAAGTTAACAGGGATAGGTTGATATTCTGCTAAAAGCCCCTGACATGAATTATCCCCTTCGAACCCGGTTGACTTCTTAGCATTCAGCTTCATTAAATGTGGGGGCAATGATAAAAGAAAGAACCTGTATCATAACTATAGAATCATCCTGAACTCATTAATAACCTTTCTTAAATGTCTTAAAAAGCGTTTCGATACTTCGTCAAGCTCAGTACAGGTTAGGCTCAACGTGACAAATTCGATTGAATACAATTTATGATACAGCTCTCTTTTGTTTAAATTTTTACAATTTTACCCTTTTAGCTTTTGGTTCTGGTTTTTCAGGTAATTGTATCGATAAAATCAAATCAATGCTTTCCGAATTGGTTTCATAATCGGCTGCAATTTTTTCCCATCTTTTTAATTCTGCCTGTAAGGTTTCAATTTCCTTACCTAAGGATTCGATCTTATTCTGGATTGATTTTCTAACGTTAGTATTTGCCATAACACAAAATTATGATTTGATGGCATATCTTCGAACTTCTTTTTGCCAGTTGTGCTAATAAAAATTGCTAAGTGTTCTATTTCAATGGGTTTTATTCTTATAAAATTTTCAACAATGGTTAAGAACAGTAGAATTTGCGACCGTAATATAAAATTGTATAATCATTTGCTATTTTTACCCAACATCCCTAAAGAATATGAAGAAAAATAGTAGCTGCGATCTTAATACGTGTTTTATGTGCCAATTCACATTAAAAGAGTGGCATCCTGCTATTGAGAGCCATAAACGAAATTTGGTTGTCAAAAAAGGGGAGGTGATTATCAACGAAGGAGATCCTGTTAGTGGTGTATATTTTGTAACTTCTGGCAATGTGAAAGTGCATAAACAATGGGGCGATAAGGAACTAATTTTACGCTTTGCAAATGATGGTGCCATAATCGGACATCGGGGAATTAGCAGCACCATTTCTACTTACCCGATTTCTGCAACTGCATTAGAAACCACTAAACTTTGTTTTGTTGATATCGAATTTTTTAAATCAACGATAAAAGTAAACCAGGAATTTGCCTATGGTTTATTGATGTTTTATGCCGATGAACTGCATGCTTCAGAAAAGAAAATGCGTAATTTGGCTTTAATGTCGGTAAAAGGAAGACTTGCAGTAGCCATTTTAGGATTGAGAGATCAATTTGGCTTAAATGAAGAAGGTTTTCTAAATCTGGCATTGAGCCGTCAGGATCTGGCTGCATTTACCGGTGCAACTTATGAAACCGTTTTTAGAACAATGAATGAGCTGCTCGCTGAAAAATTAATTATAGTTGATGGAAAAAACATCGGTATTTTAAATGAACCCGGATTAATTGATTTGGGTAATAAGTAATTACAATTTAAGCTTTTTATTTTTACCCCGCTATTGTCATACTGAGCGTATTTGAAGAGTCTTTTCAAATATTCATTTGCACAGTTTCACTGTAAGTTTTTTTGCATTAAATCTTATATATGTTGGGAATCGTTTTATGTGGTGGACAAAGTTTGCGCATGGGCACTGATAAAGGTTTGCTTAGCCATCAGGATAAACTCTGGGCGAAGGTGGCAGCTGATAAACTGATATCGCTAAACCTCCCCGTAAAATTTTCGGTCAATCCACTGCAGCAACCAACTTATGCGCATTATTTCGACGATCAGCAGCTGATCTCAGATAATCCTTCTCTTGATGTGAGAGGACCATTGCTGGGGATGCTTTCCGCACATTTATCGGATACTGAAGAAGATTTGTTTTTATTGGCTTGCGATATCTTGTTGATGGAATCCAGGTTGCTGAAAAAACTTATCCATTCAGCCAAAGCTGATGATTCTTTCGATGCCTACATCTTTACCAAGGACGGGCAACAAGAGCCCTTATGTGGAATTTATAAATCGGAAGGGTTAAAAAAAATCATCTTTATGCTTCAAAATAATGCGCTGGTTAAACATAGTATGATATATATATTGGGCAATTTACGGGTCAGCGAAATCGCTGTTAAGGAACATGATTATCGTTATTTTCTTAACTTTAACTCCCATGCTGAAATAAACGGTTTATAACCGGAGCTCAACAGGTGAGTTGTAAAGGTTGAATATCTTAGGTTTATTCTTAAATCTCATCGTCATGCTGAACTTTTTTTCGGCACCTTTTTTCGGCAGGAAAGACCCTGACCACGGAGTAGCTATTAGGCCTTTAATAATATAAATACTGCTAATAAAATAAATTCAGGGGTGTTAAAATATGTCATTAAATTCAGCTTTACAAAAGCTGTAATACTGATTGATCAATTTTAGTAAAATTATCTTTCTCCCCATCGCATAGGGTACAGCAATAATCATCTGGTAAATCTTTAAATGCCGTGCCCGGAGTAATGTTATTTTCAATTTCCCCGATCTGCTCGTTGTATACAGTTAAACAATTATTACATTGGTATAAAAATATGCCATCTTTTATTGCAGCTTCTTCTATTTGGAAGTTTTGTTTTTGCTTACCTGTTTTAATCGAGTCTAAACGGTATTTGTAAAACTTAAATACAGCGCGTCTCAGTTGTTCTGGTAACAAAAAACGAGGATTGCTTCGGCTAAAAATTTCGCCGGTTCTCTCATTGGGGTTAAAATCTTTCGCACACAAAATATCATAAACAGGGAATAGTTTTATACCCAGAAAATTAATAACATGACGTTTTTGGATCAGGATACTACTAAAAACCTCACTTTTTTTACGGGTTTTAATGCCAAAGCATATCCCAAATGTCCGGGTATCATCAATGCTTAAATGTTTAACCAGAAAGCTTTTTAAGGCTAAACCTTCGTTACAGTTATCCTCTACCTGAAAATTTAGCTCATTAGCCGCATGTCGCATATTAATTTCAAATTCTTCCAGTAGAGCATTCCAACGATTTTTATCTTTTTCATCAATCCCTTTTATAATGATGCTTTTCCAGGAAGTACAGCACAATTGACCGAGTTTGGTATCTAAACAGAGCTGGCAGATTTTTTTTAAAAATGCAATGTTGAATAGCTCATCTCGCCTGTAAATACCCAGCCAATATTTATTATTATAGCGGTTTAAACCTTCATAGTACGGCAGGTTAAATGAAGATAGCGATACTGTATTTTCTGCTGGTTTAAGAATGAAGCTTTCCGTATCTAATCGTGCAAAAAGATCTTCGCCATTAGCTAAAACATTATCAACAAAACATGTTGCATTATTTGTAATAATAGTTTCTAATACTTTGGTTACCTGTGCGATATGGTTAGTATAACATAGCTGATTCCACTCGTAGGTTACATTAGTTTTAGGAAAGCGAATGATCAAATGCCAATAGTGTTCTGATTGTGAAGAGGCAATCCAGTTAATATTTCCCGTTAGCATGGGTGTGAAACTCTGGTCGCTGTCGCAGATATTTACTTTTATGCAAGGTTTAAAATCAATATCATCCAAAATATCTTTATATACACCTTCGGTAAGCCAGGTTTTGCGGATGAAAATTTCTTCAGCCGGGTATGAACTGATGATGTTTGGGAAATTATTGCTGTCTACTTCATAGTCAATCCCAAGTTTATCCATTTCACCCGTAAAGATGTCAATATTGTAGCTCGTCGTATCAAGCAACAACTGTTGGCGAAGACCGAAACGAACATACTGAATCCTTGCCTTGGTTGCCGCAACCAGAATGTTGTACAAATTGCCCGGTGATATGATTCCTCCCGGAAAATTAATGATAATGGTTTGATACATAACTTAACTGTTTAGAAGACCAAATTCAGCTATTGCTTTTGGGAAATTCTTGTTTTCGTGACCTGGCCGGCATAATTTTAAAAGTGCAAATCTTTGTATGTTAGTAAGTTTTCGCCATTGACTTATGGAAAACAGTAACTGTAATCCGGCCGACTTTTCTTTAAGCATTGCCGGGATCTGATGTAAATTTGCCCAATCGGGCAAGGGATCGATAGCCAGTGTAGTGGCCTGGTTACCGGTATATTTAGTAATGAGGCCAATAAGGAACTGATGGTATTTATCTGTTTGTTCCTGGGTTGAAACCGGAAGTAGTGCCAGTTGAATTCTTTCGGATGGATGAAATTTACTCCATTCTGCCAATTTTAACTTTATTCCTGCTGCATCCATTTTAAAACGCACGACCATAGGGATGCAACGCACATTTTCTTCAATAAAATCTTCTTCGAACTTAAAATATTCAATCGCTTTTAGATTTTTAAATTCTGAAGGACCTGGTTTTACTTTCATCATTTTGTTAAATTTTAAATATTCTTCAGCAATCTATCATCATTCCCGCGCACTCGGGAATCGTAATGCGACCTACGAAACCTACCGAAGCATTACGATTCCAAATCAAGTTGGGAATGACGATATGTCGCACCCTATCACCTCAACTTCCATGTTTTTTCAAAATTAATTTCTCAGGATGACGGACTGCCAAAACTTATAATCTATCTGCTAAAACCGGCTTAGACTCTGTTTTTAAAACATTTACAAACGAATCCAAAATCGCCTTTACCTCGGGCCTGCAACTCCCGCAGCCCATTCCGGCGCCTGTTAATTGGCAGAGCTGCAAATGATCTTTACAGCCATCTTTTATTTTATTGACTAGGTTGCCCTCGCCAACATTATTGCAACTGCATACAGTTTTACCGATCATAGGTTCGCTTGTTTTACCACTCCTTAATAGTTGAAGCCGTTTTTCGCTTAACTCCATTTTATTTTCGATCAGGTTCCGGAACTCCAAAAACTCACTTTTATCACCAATTAGTATCGCTCCAACCAGTTTATCATTGTGTACTATGCATTTTTTGTAATAACGTTTTGCTTTATCAATGAAAACAATTTCTTCGTAGGTGGGGTCGTTGTTTGGTATCTCTGACAGGCCTAAAGAGCAGAGTTCTAAACTGTGCATTTTAAGGATATTCATGAGCAGACTACCCTGATAGAATTTGGCTATATCACCACAGAGAAAGCGGGCTACTATTTCTGCCTGTTGTTCTGCAGCTGCAGTGATGCCGTACATCTGACCATTAAATTCTGCAATTTCGCCAATGGCATAAATGTCTTTTTCGTTGGTTCTCAGGTATTCATCAACCACAACGCCTCTTTTGCATTCAATTCCTGCTTCTTTAATCAGTTCTGTGTTTGGTACGGTACCTATGGCAATTACTAACGATTCACAATCGAGCAATAAACCGCTTTTTAAACGCAGACCCGAAATGCTTTTTTCGCCGATAATCCGGTCTACTTCATCATTATAGAAAAACTCGATGCCTTTGCTGATCAGTTCTTCATGCAATAACTGACTGCCTAATGCATCTAACTGTCGCCCCATTAATCTAGATATTCTTTGGATAATCGTCACTTTTGATCCTGTTTCAACCAATGATGTAGCCAGTTCGATTCCCAATAAACCACCACCTACAATCACTACTTTTCCATTGGTGGTATCAATGTGTTTTTTAAAACTGTCGGCATCGTTCCTGCTGCGCATGGTAAATATGCCGTTTAGTTTTGGGAGATCTTTAAGCACAAAAGCCCTGCTTCCGGTGGCCAGAAGCAGAACGTCGTAATAATGAATTTCTCCGTTGCTATCGGTAACGGTTTTATTTTCTTTGTTGATTTTTTCGATACCTAAACCCCGGTGCAGTTTAATTCTATAGTCGGTTTCCTCACTGTCGCTCATTTTAATGAGGTTATGCCAGGGTAAACTGCCAATAATATAATCGGGGAGAAGTACCCTGTTGTAAAAAGGGAAATTCTCTTTGCTGAAGATTTCGATATCATCTTCGTTATTTAAAGCTCTGTAACTTTTAACAAAACCACAGGCACCGGCACCGGCACCAATAACGATGATCTTTTGCCGGGCTTTTTGATACGATTTTACTTCAACCGCACTAAACTTGAAATCAGGTTCTTTACTTTGTGGATCTACCAGGTTATTGGTGAGATTATTCACCCTGTTTAGATCACTCTTTAAAATTTTACCCCAGTGCATGGGCATAAAAACCACTCCGGGCTTAATATCTTCCGAAAATCTAGCTTTTACACGGACATTTCCACGTAAACTGGAAATTTCGATGATATCATTGTCTTTAATGTTTCGAACTTCTGCATCAATGGGATTAATTTCTAAAAAAGATTCGCTAATGTGCTGGTTTAGTTTATTTACTTTACCTGTTTTGCTCCGGGTATGCCATTGATCCCTGATTCTTCCTGTGGTTAAAATCAATGGATGTTCTGGTGTTAAAGCTTCCGATTGGTTCTGATCATTAAATGATAGAATATTGGCTTTTTTATCTGGGGTGTAAAATTGATGATCGGTAAATAGTCGCGCTGTTCCAAGCGCTTTTTCCTCTTTTGGATACGGCCATTGAACGGCTCTTTTTTCTTTTAAAACCTCATAATTAAGGCCGCTGATATCGATGTTGGTTCCTTCAGTAAGGGCTGCATGCTCGTCGTAAATTTCGGAGGCATTTTTAAAGTCGAAACCATGATAGCCCATTTTTTTTGCAAACCGGCAAATAATTTCCGAATCTGGTAAGGCTTCTCCAGGCGCTTCAGTTACTTTACTGAGGTAAGAAATATAGCGACCTGCATTAGTCATGGTACCTTCTTTTTCTACCCAGGCTGCTGCAGGCAATACCACATCAGCATATTTTAAGGTTTCTACTTTGTTGCTAATGTCTTGAACAACTACAAATTTTGCTTTTTTTAAACCTTCTTCGGCTAATCGTACATCGGGCAGGCTGATCAGTGGGTTGGTACATAGAATCCATATTGCTTTGAGCTTTCCGGTATTCAGCTCATCGAACATTTCGGTTGCGGTTAAACCCGGTTTGGATTGAATGGTTCCCAATGGGATCTGCCAAAATTTTTCAACCTCATTCCGGTGACTTTCGTTAGCTATAACACGGTGTGCCGGTAATAAATTACTTAAACCGCCAACTTCCCGTCCACCCATGGCATTGGGCTGTCCGGTGAGGGAGAAAGGACCGCTACCTGGTTTGCCAATGTGTCCTGTAATCAGGTTCAGGTTAATTAATGAAAGGTTCTTGTTAGTGCCCACCACACTTTGGTTAAGCCCCATCGTCCACATGCTGATAAAACCTTTTGCATTGCCGATATAAGATGCAGCCAAACGGATATCACTTTCATCTATACCACAAATTTCTGCCGCTTCTTCCAATGAGGTTGCGAAAACAGTAGCACGGTATTTTTCGTAACCATTAGTACTATTAATGATAAAGTCGAGGTTAACTTTTCCATCTTCAATCAAACATCTGCCAATAGCGTGGTGCAGGGTAATATCGGTACCTGGATTAAGCTGCAGATGAACATCTGCTAATGAACAGGTTTGTGTTTTGCGGGGGTCGCTTACAATAATTTTTAGATCGGGGTTTTTCTGCTTTGCGGCTTCAACACGGCGCCATAGGATAGGATGGCACCATGCTGGATTTGCGCCTGCAACAAAAATACAATCGGCAATTTCAATATCATCATAACTAATGGGTACGGTATCTTCACCTAAGCTCATTTTATAACCAACAACCGCACTGCTCATACATAAGCGGCTGTTGGTATCGATGTTATTACTCCCGATAAATCCTTTAATTAATTTATTTACGACATAATATTCTTCTGTTAAACATTGTCCGCTGGCATAAAAAGCAACGCTGTCTGGACCGTGTTTTTTAATCAATGCTTTAAAAACAGCTGCTGTTCTTTCTAGTGCGGTATCCCAGCTTACCCTTTGGAGAGGCATGTTTTTATTATAACGCATTTCAGGGTAAAGCAGCCTGTCGCTTTTGTCATTTGCTGTATAATGAAGATTCATACCTTTACTGCACAACATGCCTTTATTAACAGGGTGGTTTTTGTCTCCTTCAACAGTTATCCGCTCATGGATATCTTTATTTACCACGATACCACAGCCCACTCCGCAATAACAGCAGGTGGTTGTTTTAGGCGATATGTTTTTTTCTTCTTTCAATGATCGGCTCCTATAGTATATTTTGTTAGCGTTCTTTATTTGCCAGAGGTAAGCACGAGGTCTTCTATTTGTGACGTTTTTTGTGCCATGACGGTTCTGAAGATGAATACTGCCACGCCAATTCCGAGGATAATAAAGCCAAGTAAGGTAAACGCGCTGGTATAATCGATCAGGTCTTTTTGAACGTTAAGGCCATTTTCGATTACATTTTTAGAAGCGTGACTGGCTTTGGCTTTAAACATAAAGGCAATAAGCATCGCTCCGATATTTCCGCCAGCGCCTACAATACCCGCCACACTACCAACTGCAACTGGATTAATGAAAGGAACAAGGCTGTAAGTTGCCCCGTTAGCCATTTTTAAACTCAGACCAAAAACGAACATCATAAAAATAGCCATTCCAATATTGCCCGATTTTGCAAACCAGATCAGACCGATTCCTTCTATTAAAAGTAATAGCGCAAGTAAAAGTGTTTTACCATCAAATCCCCATGTTTTACCAATTTTATCAGCAACAATTCCACCCAATGGCCTGGCAAAAATATTAATCCAGCCAAAAATACCTGCAACCATTCCGGCCACAGCTATGGTTGCGCCAAATGAATCTGTAAAAAAGATCGGAGCAAAATTGTCTACCGTAATTTCTACACCAAAACAGGCTGCATAAGCAATGGTTAAAATCCAGGTACGGTAATCTTTTGCAGCTAGTAAGAAGGTATTTTTGTTGCTTTTTAAGTTTTCATCTTTCAGGTTTTTAAAATCTCCCTGGGGGCTATCCAATGTGTAACGATGATATAAAAAAGAACAGATTAAAAGCATTACACCAGGAAAAATCATGGCATAACGCCAGCTGTCTTCAGTACTGCAGAAACCAAGAGCCGTAAAACCGGATGCAATTAAAGGCATAAATAAATTGGCTGCACCGCCGCCAGCGTTTCCAAAACCTCCTGCAGTTGCATTGGCTGTCCCTTTAATATTGGGCGCAAACATAATCGAAGTATGAAATTGGGTAATGACGAACGATGCACCAATTACGCCAATGGCCAGGCGGAAAAGCAAAAAGGAAGTGTAAGAGTGGCTGGTTCCAATTAATAGTACTGGAATGGCGCAAAGAACCAGAAGCCAGGTGTAGATCAGTTTTGGACCAAATTTATCAATTAATCGTCCAATTAATAAACGGGCAATGATGGTGGCTGATACTGACGCAATCTGAATGTTACCTACCTGATCTTTTGTAAGATGTAACTGTTCTCTTGCTATCTTCATCAAAGGTGCCATCCCGAACCACGCAAAGAAACAAAAGAAGAAAGTTAACCAGGTAATATGAAAGGTCTTCATCTGAACACCTTTGAGCGAAAATATATTTAATTTATCCAGCGGTTTAGTAATGGTGTTTAGTGTCATAACGGTCAGTTTAGGTGTAAATAAATAGGTTCCTTTAAAATTTATATCCCAAACCTACACCAACGTTCCATTTGCCATTTTTGACTGCAGTTTTAGGGTTATAATATAATGGTACTTGTAAAGCGATATGGCGAAATGCTGTTGTTAGTCCAAAGCCAAGATTAGGAGTAAGGGCCGCGTTTTTTGGTGCTCCAGCAGCAACTTTATCTTCTTTGATTCGCAAGCTTGGGAGTAGTCCTAATAAAACAGTATAAGGTTTTTTGCTGAATTTAATGCTGGGACCGGTACAGTTTATAAAAGCACCATGATCAACATATCCGGCAACAATAGTCCCATCGAATAAAACGGCTTTAGTTTGCGATTTAGCAGAAAAAAAGAACAAGGTAAGTGCAAGGCAGCCTGTTATGGCTACAGAATTAGAAATTTTCATGTCGGTTTGGTTTGGGTTAAATTTTTATCCGGATAAAGTTTAAATCTTAGTGGGTCAGGTTAAGATTTTGGTGTTGTACCAATATAAACAGTTCCGTTTTCTATCTTTACAGGATAGGTTTTTAAGGCGCATTCATCACCGCTTAAACATTCGCCGGTACTCAACGAGAATGTTTTTTTATGGAAAGGGCAGGCTACCTTAGGTTCATCAGTAGTAGAGCCAATCATTCCACGGCTTAATGCCATTTGTTTTTTATGCGGGCATTCATTTTGTGTGGCGTACCACTCATTTCTTCTGGTGAAATAGAAAAGTGCAATCTGATCTTCACCATGTTTTACACAAACGCCACCGTTCTCAATGGCATCCTCGACTCGGCAGGCTGCAAGCCAATTTGATTGTTCATTCATCATTTAGGGGTTTATTAGGTTTGTAAAGTTTCTTGATTAAGCTGTTTTCCATTCGGCTGTTCTTTTTTGTCCGCGCATTTCAACAAATTCTATAGTTGGGTCTTTATCTTCCGGTGCATTTACAAAATGAGAGAAACGCTTTCTGATCGCTGGGTTTTCTACGGCTTCTTTCCATTCGCATTTGTAAGAAGCGATTAAGTTTTCAATTTCATTTTCCCACTGAGCGGCCATTCCTAAACTATCGTTGATGATTACGTTACGCAGGTAATCTATCCCGCCTTCCATTTTGTTCAGCCAGGTTGCGGTCCGGGTAAGAGGATCAGCAGTGCGGATATAAAACATTAAAAATCTATCGATGTATTTAATGCAGGTTTCGCTGTCGAGATCTGTTGCCAGTAAAAGAGCATGTTGAGGCTTGCTTCCACCGTTTCCGCATACATATAAATTCCAGCCTCTTTCGGTGGCAATAATCCCAAAATCTTTACTTTGGGCTTCTGCGCATTCTCTGATACAGCCACTTACCGCCGATTTGAATTTATGCGGCGCACGTATGCCCCTGTATCTTTCTTCAATTCTGATGGCAAAACTTACGCTATCGTGCAAACCAAATCTGCACCAGGTACTTCCAACACAGCTTTTAACGGTTCTTAAGCCTTTTCCATAAGCATGTCCGCTTTCAAAACCTGCAGCAATTAATTCCTCCCAGATAATAGGAAGATCGTTAAGGTGTGCACCGAACATATCAATACGCTGACCTCCGGTAATTTTGGTGTAGAGGTTATATTTTTTAGCTACTTCGCCAATTACTATCAATTTATCGGGTGTAATTTCTCCGCCCGGAACCCTTGGTACTACTGAGTATGAGCCACCTTTTTGTATGTTGGCCAGAAAACGGTCGTTACTATCCTGTGCCACATCATTGCCCTTTTTAAGGATCATTTCGTTCCAAATACTGGCAAGGAGCGATGATACCAATGGTTTACATACTTCGCAACCATCATTTTTGCCCAATGCGTCCAGTACTTCATCATAACTTTTTAATTCGTGGATATGGATAAGATCGAAAAGTTCTTGCCTACTGTAGTTGAAGTGTTCGCAGATAACATTTTTGATGTATTTACCCTGCGATTTCAAAGTATAGGTCATTAAATCTTTAACCATCGGCAAACAGCCTCCACAACCTGTACCTGCTTTGGTGCATTTCTTCAGGTCATCGATGTTTTCGCAAGATCCATCAGCAACTGCCGAGCAGATGTCGCCTTTGCTAACACCTTCACAACTACAGATTAATGCACTGTCTGGTAAAGCTGTAATTCCGGCACCTCCTGCAGGTTCACTGCCTCCACGTGTACCCAATATCAGTTCTTCAGGATTCTCTGGTAGCACGATCCGGTTATTAGAGGTTTGCAACAGCAAGTTATACGCTGTTGCATCTCCAATTAATATACCTCCTAAAAGGTATTGCCCGTCATTACTAACATTTATTCTTTTATAAACGCCTTTATGTTTGTTTTCGAAGATGATGGTACGGCAATCCGGCTCGGTGATAAAATTATCGCCAAAACTGGCCACATCAATGCCGATTAGTTTGAGTTTGGTGCTCATATCAAATCCGGTAAATGTTTTATTTCCTTCGCAAAGATTTGCGGCCAATACCTCGGCCATTTCGTAGCCCGGCGCAATCAAACCATAAATCATTCCATCATATAAAGCGCATTCACCAATGGCAAATACCGCCGGATCGCTGGTCTGCATTTTTTCGTCAACTACAATTCCGCCTCTTGGACCAACCTCAATGCCGCAGGCCTTGGCCAGTTCATCGCGTGGTTTTATGCCGGCAGAGATTACCAGCATGTCGACATCCAATATCGTATCGTCGCTAAATTTTAAAGCCGTAATACTGCCATCGCCTTCAATACTTGTGGTGTTTTTATTTAAGTGGATCTGTAAACCAAGATCTGCGAGTTTAGATTTAAGCATATCGCTACCTGCAGCATCAATTTGCCTGGGCATTAAGCGCGGTGCAAATTCAATAATACTGGTTTTTTCAATCCCCAGATCAATCAATGCTTTAGCGGCTTCTAGTCCTAATAAACCGCCTCCTATAACTGAAGCTGTTTTGGCCTTTTTTGCATAACTACTTATGAGGTCAAGATCTTCTATAGTACGGTAAACAAAAACACCTTCTTTTTCAATGCCGGGGATATTTGGCACAAAAGCGCCGGAACCGGTAGCAAAAACAAGAACATCGTAGTTATAATCCACACCATTGGCAGTATAAACTTTTTGAAGGTCGCGATCTATTTTAGTAACAGGGTTATTGAGAAATAAGGTAATACTTTGCTCTTGGTACCAGTTTTCTGTAGAAAGGGAGAGGTCATCGGCGGTTTTGCCATTAAAATATTCACTTAAATGAACACGATCATAAGCCCTGCGGGGTTCCTCTCCAAAAATGATAAGATTAAAAGAAGAAGTTTTTGATCTAAGCTTTTCGCAGAATTTATATCCCACCATTCCATTTCCTATTACGATTATTTGTGGTTCTTTCATAAATCTTAAAGGTGTTTAGTGTTTTTTGGTTTCTGTATGTTGTTTTTTTAGATTATTTATTCTGATGTATGTTTTTTTTTCGCTAAACAATCCATTTAAAAATACATAATTCAACATTTATATGATTTTTGATATTCAAATATAGAATATTACTGAACTAAAACTCATATAAAAATGATTTTTATCATAAAAAAATTAAACTTTTTAATATTTTTTCATCACTTTTATACTTAAATAGCTAAATCATTAAAATTATGAATCAAAAAACTAACGATTTTGGACTTTTTATAATGGGCGGAGGTCCTGGCGACCCTGAATTAATTACAATAAAGGCGTTTAATGTATTAAAAAGAGCCGAAGTTATTCTTTATGACAACTTGAGTAATGAAAAATTGCTGGAAATTGCTCCGAAAAGCTGTAAAATGATCTATGTTGGTAAGCAACCTTATGGAAAATACACACCACAAGAGAAAATAAATGAATTAATTGTCGAGAATGCCCAAAATTACCAGGTAGTAGTGCGTTTAAAGGGCGGAGATCCCTTTATTTTTGGTCGCGGCTTCGAAGAATTGATTTACGCAGAGGCCAGAGGCATTAAATGCCATTATATTCCGGGTATAAGTAGTATGCAAGGCGCAGGTTTTATCGATGTGCCTTTAACACACCGTGGAATCAGTGAAAGTGTTTGGATACTTACCGGAACTAAAAAGGATGGAAGTTTAAACAACGATTTAAAATGTGCCATGAAAAGTTCGGCTACCGTAGTGATATATATGGGGATGAAAAAGGTTGGCGAAATTTCTAAAGCCTATTGTGATGCAGGTTTGGGTGATATGCCTGCCGCAATTATTCAGCATGCTACCTTACCCAATCAAAAGCAAGTAGTATGTTCGGTACAGCGTTTACAGGAATCTGCAGAACAGGCGGGCTTAACTTATCCGGCTATTATTATTATAGGTAATGTGGTGCAAGCTAAAGCCTATGCGAATCTCAATCAGGCAGAATTGTTGTCGGCGTAGATAGGTTCATTAGTTCAATGATCATTGGTTCATTAGTCATTGGTTTAACCTGTTAATTGATACAACTTAACTCTCTTAACGTCTTAATGGTCAGCTAATGGGATAAGTGTTTAAATCGGTTTATTGACTCCCAGCTCCAAACTAAACAGCCCTTCGACTCCGCTCAGGGTGACTAATCTAGATAACCTACTCAAGACTTTGGACTACAGACTGAGGACTTCGGACTGAATGCTAATCTAAAAATACTTATCAAGCGTTAAGCCATACGTAAGGTTAAGGTTTTCGCTACGCGTAATGTTCAATTTATTATAATTCAATGCCACGGTAAGGCTTATCCATTTGCGGAGTTTTAACCCAAGGGTAGTGGTAGAGCGGATGATATGATCGCCTTTTCTATCGAACGAATTTTGTAAAAAATGATTCCCATCAAGCGTAATCAACTCTTTTATGGCGAAATGATATTGTAATCTTAGTGAATTCCGGTATGTATGGTAACTATCACCTGCAATTAAGCTACTTTGATCAAATAATATCCCATCACTTAGGTTAATATAGGCATTAGGTTTATCCAATACACTATAGGCGATGCCTCCGCCCGCAAGCAATTGGTTTTTTAATTTTAACGAATAACTGGTATTGTAATTGACCAAACCCCAATAATAAAAATGCGGGAAGGTTTTATACAGGTTAAAGTTTAAGGTGGTAGAAAAATCGTTGTTGGTTAAATTACTGTTCTGCTTGCCATAAAGCCATGCGGTAGTTGAATTTAGAACAAAACTTTTCTTTTTCATGCCGAAATTAAGCGCATTGTTTAATAAATAGGCACGATCGTCATTTGTGCGGTTAATCGATCCGGTTGAAGTAAGCAGTACATGGTAATTGGTACTATCGGTATATTGAGCGTTTGATTTAAAATAGCTTATGAAAAAGAAAAAAGGCAATACAATAAACTTCATAAGCTACTTAACATTTATCGCTATCAATGTGTTTAATTAGAATTTAATTCTGGTCGTACCATTTTGGTACTGGTATATATTCCCGGTTCCAGGTTATTTCATTATTTTCATTTTTATAACCGGCTGATATTAATACGATACGTGGCTCTTCTGCTACAATTTCTTTTTTAAACTGGTAAGCATCAACGGCTAAGTGCTGATAAAGCTTATCTTGTTCTATTTTATTATCTGCTAATAGAATCAAAGCACTTTCGCCTGTTTTAAGGGTATGGATAAACGCGCCTTTTACTTTCATGATAGCTTTTAATGTAAGACAATTAAAACCATGATATGTTTTGTTCAATTCTAGTTAGAAAATATAAAACCCGACCAACAATAAAGCCTGCAAGATGTAACTCGCAGGCTCCTGATGACTAATGCAGGTTGATTAGTTTAGTGTTAATTCAATTACAGGGATTTCAAAATCAGGCTTTTTCTTGGGTAGTTTTAATAACAGCGTATTAGCATTTGATTTTTCATTGTCGATCTGTACTTCCGAATTATCATGTAAAAACTGTGCATATTTCGTTTTGTCTTTATAACCTTCTAAGGTAATGGAACCAGTATTAGGATATTCGAACAAGTGCACATATAATTTTTTGGTGTCTTTGTTATAGGTAAGTTTTACACCTTCAGGTGCTTTAAATTCGGCTGGGGCAAAAGTACAGTGGTAAATTGATTTCGAGTTGGCATGCATCCATAGGCTTAGACTATCTAAAGCAATGTTTGCTCTGTTATCAAATTCGCCGCGGGCAGTAGGACCAACATTTAACAATAAGTTGCCGCCATTGGCTACCGAAGTAATTAATAAATCCAATAATTTCCTGTTGCTTTTCCAGGTATTTTCATCGCGATGATATCCCCATGAGCCTGAAAAGGTTTGACAGGTTTCCCAAACTTTTCCATGGTATTTTTCTAATTCTTTCGGACTAACCTGTTCAGGTGTTTCGAAATCTGTACCATCTTCATAATCATTGAGATCTAAACGGTTATCTACAATAATTTGTGGCTGCAGTTTTCTAATTTGCTTAAGTAGTGCAACCGAACCCCAATCATCATGGCCTTTACCATATTTGCCGGGATAAGAAAAGTCGGCCCATAGAATATCGATTTTTCCATACCGGGTTAACAGTTCAGTTACCTGATCGAATAAATATTTACGATATTTAGCCATATCCCTGTTTTTGTTTAATGCTGCATATTCAGCTTCGTTATCATTATTTGGTTTTAAGGGATGATACCTATCAACTGTAAAATCAGGATGGTGCCAGTCAATAAGCGAATAATAAAAACCTACTTTGATGCCTTCTGCGCGGAAAGCTTCCACAAATTCTTTTACCAGGTCTCTTTTTGCCTGTGTATTGGTGGCTTTATAATCGGTGTATTTGCTATCAAACAAGGTAAAGCCTTCGTGGTGTTTGGTAGTGAGCACGGCATATTTCATTCCCGCCGCTTTAGCTTCCTTTGCCCACTGTTTGGGGTTATATAAATCGGGATTAAACTGATCGAAATATTTCTGGTAGTTTTCGTTGGTGATGTGTTCATTGCTCTTAACCCATTCGTGGCGCGCTGGCATTGCATATAAACCCCAGTGGATGAACATGCCGAAACGGGCATCTGTCCACCATTCCATTCTTTTGGTTTTTTCAGCAGCGGTTTCATTGCTCAGCCGATTTTGGGTAAAACCAGAAAAAGTTAGGCTGAACATCAGCAAAGCTGATAAAATTAGTTTTCTCATTTGTGGTTATTTTGGTTAGGATGAAAAGCTAATTTACTATGCTATGAGCTTCTAAAATGTTGGGATATGAGCAAAATATTAAGTTAAATTGGTTTAAATGCTAACGGCTAAGGCTGAAGTTCTTAAAACTTTGAAGAAGATATTCTTGTTTAATTAGCAGTATTGAAACTTAATTAGACAAGAAGCAATGAAAACACAAAAAACACCTGCCAAACAAAACAAACAACCGGGGATAGAAGCGAAGATGGATCCAAAACCTGAAGTAATTAAAGCAACCTATAAGGGAGCGGGTAAACTGAATGATAAGGTCGCATTAATTACCGGTGGAGATAGTGGAATTGGCCGTTCGGTAGCTGTCCATTTTGCACGAGAAGGTGCTGATGTGGCCATTGTTTATCTGGATGAAGATATTGATGCAAAAGAAACCCAAAAAATGGTTGAAGCTGAAGGTAAAAGTTGCTTATTGATTAAAGGAGATGTAAAAAAGCCTCCGTTCTGTAAAAAGGCCGTAGAAACAACGGTTAAAAAGTTTGGAAAGATCAATATTTTGGTCAATAATGCCGGGATGCAGGTTCCGCAGAAAGATCCAAAAAATATTGACAGTAAGCAATTGGAGGATACCTTCCGTACAAATATATTCGGCTATTTTTACTTTGCACATGAGGTGTTACCCTATCTCCAGGCGGGCGATGCCATTATCAATACTACCTCAGTAACAGCTTACCGTTCTTCGCCTAATCTGATCGATTACTCTTCAACAAAAGGCGCAATAACTTCATTTACCCGTTCGCTCGCTACAAATTTAGCCAAAACAGGTGTCCGGGTAAATGCCGTTGCGCCAGGCCCGGTATGGACACCACTCATTGTATCTACCTTTGATGAAGAAAAGATTAAGTCATTTGGATCAGAAACGGCAATGGAAAGGGCAGGGCAACCTTCAGAACTTGGCCCATCTTATGTATTCCTTGCTTCAGACGATGCCTCGTTTATTACCGGACAGGTAATACATGTTAACGGTGGGGAAGTTGTAAATGGGTAATTTCTGTTACCTTTAAAACTACTTGAAAAACTATGTCATCAGATTCATCTAAAAATTGGCGTTTTAAGCTTCACGAAATTATTTACGAATCGAACACACCGGCTGGTAAAGCTTTTGATGTGGGGCTGTTAATTGCCATTTTTTCCAGCATTATTGTGGTGATGCTCGATAGTGTGGTCAGTATCCATCAGCAATATGGCAAGTTGTTTAACATTACAGAATGGATTTTTGCCGCGCTTTTCACCATCGAATATATTTTAAGGCTGGTCAGTATTAGAAAACCGATCCGGTACGTAATCAGTCCTTTAGGAATTATTGATCTGATCGCCTTACTACCATCTTATTTAAGTATATTTCTTATTGGTGCACAATCTTTGCTGGTTTTTAGAGCGTTAAGGCTGCTTCGTGTTTTCAGGATATTCAAACTCGGACATTTTTTAACGGAGATTAATTTCTTAACCCATGCATTAAAAAACAGTGTCCGCAAGATTAGCATATTTCTGCTTACCGTTTTAACCATTACCGTAATTCTGGGCTCTATTATGTATTTGGTAGAAAAACGGGAAAATGGGTTCTCAAATATCCCAGAAAGCATTTATTGGGCTATTGTAACCATCACTACAGTAGGTTATGGTGATATTTCGCCCATTACACCGCTTGGAAAATTTGTGGCTTCTGTAGTGATGCTCATCGGTTATGCCATCATAGCAGTACCTACCGGAATTATTACCCACGACATTGCAGTTGCTGCTCGACAGAAAAAAGAAATGCCCGAATCTTGCCCTAGCTGTAGCAGGGAAGGACATGATAGCGATGCCTTGTTTTGTAAATACTGCGGATCGTCATTGTTTAAATAAAAATGCCAGACAATTTTTGCCTGGCATCCGGTATTCTTGCTATAAAACTACTTTATAACATTTCGTCATCTTCCTTTTCGTAGGCGTTTGGATCTTTATCCAACTCTTCTATATCCGATTCGTTGTAATCTTCCGATTCACTTTCCAAACTTGCATCATCTTCTAACACTTCATCATCTTCTTCAGGGTTTTCAATCTCTTCGTTAAGCTGTGTGCCTTCACCATCAGCAAAGGGAATCTCATCCTCCGTATACTCATCATCTTCAGTTGGTTCTGGAGTAGCATGACCTTCAGATGCATTTCCTTCCGATCGGTTGATCTGGAACTGTTCAATGTTTTGAATTTCTTCTTCCGGTTGGTTGTTTTCTTGATTTTCCATAGTATATGTTTTTATAATAGAACAGGATAAAATTGGATTAAGTTTAGTGAAAATTTAAAATCTTAATCCCCTGGTGTTGTATCGTTTTAAATAATGAGGTTATTATTCAAACTTTTTTAATGTTAACCGGGTTCTATTAGTGCATTTTTACCTTAATTACTTAATCATGAAAAACCGCTTCAATACCAGGGAAATAGCAGTAGTGGGAATGATAATTTCAGCTACTTCATTTAATGCGATTGCAAAAGCTGATTGGCATTATTCTATGTTAACTGATTATACCCATCAGCAAGACTCATTAACAACTGCGCAATTTTTGCAACAAGCGGCAATTGCAGGAATGAAAGAGGTTTTAACAGGAAAGCTTGCTGACAATAAAGCTGCTGATAAAAAAGTCAAAGCCTTTGGCCAGATGATGGTTGATGATCATACTAAGACCAATGAAGAATTAAGGACATTGGCAAAACTTAAAAAGATAGAGCTGCCCATGAGTACCCCGGAGGGTGGGCAACGGCCGGACGGAAGGATTGATTCTGCTCCTGAAAACATGAAAGATACCTCCCGTACCAAGAATGCCGGAGGAGAAGCCGGTAATACTGGTTTGGCAAAAAAAGCGGCTAACGGAACAACAGAAACTGAAGTAACCCAATCGATTGACCGGCTCAATAATTTAAGCGGAAGCTCCTTTGATAAGGCTTATATAGAAATGATGGTTTCAGATCATCAAAAAGCTGTTGCCTTGTTTGAAAAAGCATCTCAATCTTCCGATGTTGACGTTAAAACGTATGCACGGAAATATTTACCCATATTAAAAAAGCATTTAAAGAAGGTGAATGCTTTAGCCGGAAAATAGTTTTCAATAATATTTCAGGGAAATAGAAGGGCTGGTTTAATTTATTAAGCCGGCCCTTAGCATATATGGTGTTTTTTTTCTTTTCCTTATAATATCACAAAGAAATCTCTTACGAAATCAAAAACTTGTTTAACTTTATTAAAATAAAACGATTTATTAAGCTTTTTGATGTAAAAAACTAATCAACTATGAAAAAACACTTATCGCTATCTATTTTATTGCTGTGTTTTACAATGAAATTATTTAGCGCACCTATTGAACTGTTATCGCCCGATAAACGCATTAAAATATCGGTAAATATTAAAGATAGGATCGGTTATGCGGTTACTTTTAATGGCGATTCTTTTTTAACCGATTCATATCTTCAGTTAAATCTGGATCAGGCTAAACTGGGTGCTAATACCAAACTGATCAAAAAAACACTTTCTATAGTCAATACTACTTCTAACCCGGTAATTCCACTTAAAAATAGCACGGTGGTAAACCACTATAGCTTGTTAAAACTCGATTTTAAAGGCGATTTCAGTATCGAATTCAGAGCTTATAACGATGGGATTGCTTATCGCTTCATTACCAATAAAAAAGATTCGATCAGGATAAACAGTGAAGATGTGCATCTCAATTTTAATGATAAGGTAAAAGCAGCATACCTGGAAACGGGTAGTTTTAAAACCGCTTACGAAATTCTGTACCGTCAGGATGAACTTGGAAAGGTAAATAAGGATAATATGAGTGTGCTGCCAATTTTATTCAATACCGGTAAGTATAAAGCACTATTTTCAGAAGCTGATCTCTACGATTATCCATGTTTGTTCGTAAAAGCAGTAAATGATAGAAGTATTGATGCTGTTTTTCCGAAAGTGCCTTTGGCTTTTGGTGAAGATGGAGACAGAAGCAAAAAAATATTAAAAGAGGCTGATTATATTGCTAAAACAACTGGTAAAAGATCCTTTCCCTGGCGATTTTTGGTCATAACCGATAAAGACACCCAACTGGCGGCTAATCAAATGGTGTATAAATTGAGTACGCCCAACCAGTTGGAGGATACCAAATGGATTAAACCTGGTCAGGTAACCTGGGAGTGGTGGCACAATGCTTATGTTTATGGAGTAGATTTTAAATCGGGTTATAATCAGGACACCTATAAATATTACATCGATTTTGCTTCAAAATTTGGCATTCCTTACATTATTATGGATGAAGGATGGGCAAAAACCACTTTAAATCCTTTCGAACCAAATCCAACTATCAACCTGCAGGAACTAATTGCTTATGGCAAACAAAAAAATGTAAAAATTGTACTTTGGTTTACCTGGCTGGCGGTAGAAAATCACTTCAATATTTTCGAAACACTTGAAAAGTGGGGCATTGCCGGAGTAAAAATTGATTTCATGGATAGGAGCGACCAGTGGATGGTGAATTATTATACCCGCGTAGCGAAAGAAGCGGCCAAACACCACATTTTAGTCGATTTCCATGGAGCATTTAAACCCGCAGGTTTAGAGGTGGCCTATCCAAATGTGCTTTCTTATGAAGGCGTTATCGGAATGGAGCAAAACATTGGAGGCGGTCTGGCTACACCAAACAACAATTTGTTTCTTCCATTTTTGCGTAATGCAGTGGGGCCTATGGATTACACTCCGGGAGCCATGCGTTCGGCACATAAGCAAGATTATAAACCCAGCTGGGTAAATACCATGAGCATAGGTACCAGAGCGCATCAACTGGCTATGTATATTGTTTTTGAAAGTGGTTTTCAAATGTTGGCCGATAATCCTTTTAACTATTTAAGAGAGCCTGAAACCACTTCGTTTATTACCGGCGTTCCAGTAACCTGGGATGAAACCAGAATTCTGAATGCCAGCGTTGGAGAATATATCGTTACCGCAAAACGTAAAGGCGAAAGATGGTTTATCGGTGCTATGGGCAACGATCAAAAACACGACCTGAAAATGGAGACCGTTTTTTTGAAACCTAATATTAATTACCAGATTACCCTGATCAAAGACGGCATCAACGCCGATTTTCAGGCAATGGATTTTAAACGCATCGTAAAACCAATTAAAGCAGGAGAAACGATCGATATCAAGATGGTTAAAGACGGTGGTTTTGTTGCTGTGATAGAATCTGTTAAATAATGAAAATTAAGTATAATTATCTTTGTGTTGTCGTTATTCTCGCGTATGCAGGAATCTTAAAGCATACAAATAACTTTATAATGCATTAAGGTTCCCAATCAGATTGGGAATGACGGCTTCTCGATATATTATTCTTGCCACTTTTTTATTGGGATGAACTTGCTACTATACCAAAGGATAGCGCTATCCTTTGGTATAGTAATAGCTTTTTGATACTTCGTATCTGTAATTTTGCCAGACATAAAAAGGCAAAAAAAATGAAAATATTACATCTTATATCAAGCCCAAGAGGCGAAGCATCTTTCAGTATTAAATTGGGAAATGCCATCGTAGAAAAATTACAGGCTGCAAATCCAGGTAGCACTTTAACAACTCACGACCTTACCAATACCCCTTTTCCGCATTTGGAGGAAGTACATATCAATTCTTTCTTTACACCGCAGGAAAATCACACCGCAGAATTTACGGAAGCAATAAAACATTCAAATGAGGCCATTGCCGAACTTAAAGATGCCGATGTGATTGTAATCGGTGCGCCATTGTATAATTTCGGTATCCCTTCTACTTTAAAAGCATGGATCGATCATATTGCAAGGGCAGGGCAAACATTCCGTTACTCAGAAAAAGGTCCTGAAGGTTTGGTGAAAAATAAAAAAGTATATCTGGCGATCTCCTCCGGTGGGGTATATTCAGAAGGACCAATGAAACCTTATGATTTTACCGAATCTTATCTAAGATCGGTTCTTGGTTTTATGGGTATGACCGATATCACCGCATATCGCGCAGAAGGCGTAAGCATTCCAGATTTAAAAGATGTGGCTTTATATAAAGCAATTGAAAGTATATCACTTTAGATAGTTAATTAATCATTAGTTCACTGGTCATTAGTAAAATTAAATAATCGACTAAAGACTGTGGACTAGTGACTTTTGACTAAAAATTATGCTGCTAAATATTTCTCAACCCTGCTGGCAAAATCATTCAGATCAAAAGGTTTATTGATAAAATCTTCTGCATCACACTTTGCTTTAACTGTATTTAAATGGTTATTGGCCGACATCATCATTACCGGAATATTGTATGTTTTAATATTTCGTTTTAGCGCATTGCAGATATCCAGTCCGTTTCCATCAGGTAACATAATGTCAAGAATTACCATATCTGGCAGATGCTTGCTCATCTGGAGCCAGAAATCGTTGATGTTTGGACTGGCCTTTACCTCGTAAAGCTCTTCAATTAATAGAAATTCGATGATTTCTCTGATATTCGGATTGTCTTCCACTACATAGATGCACTTTTTCATAAGCTCAACTTTTGTTACATGGATAACTAGTCTAGTTATCAGATGTTTAAGATAGTTATACACAATTTCTGAGTTATTAACCTTATTAGTAGCTCTTGTCATCAGTTTCTATAATTTTTACGCTAACTAAAAAAAATATAAAAATAAATTTTGATACTAATTTTTTTAGTATAGATTTGCTTTTGGAGACAAGATACAGGAGCTATCATCAAGATAATTCGATGTATTTAATTGATGATTTTAAACAAAAAGCTTCTAGCTTGGTTTGTTTGCTGATATATTTATTTTTCTATGACCGTTACCGTTTTAGCCATATTCGAAACAGATTTCAGACCAGATCTTTCATTAGGTAAAATCATGAATGAAAGACTGAGGATTGCTGCCGCAGATTTGCAGGATATCCATTTGCAGCATTTACATGCCATTGGGCAACGTAGTGATGATTTGGTGGTTTATATCAGTTATAACCCAAAATATAAAATCAGATGGCGTGTAGTTAACGATGTGCCGGAGGATGTAGAAAACTTTGTAGCTCAAACCTGCGGTAATTTAGGTTACATTCATTGGAAAACCGCATCGATTAATGTTTTTAAGGGAAGTGAATAATAAAGAAATGCGTTTTAAATAATATTTTTTATAGCGATCTTCATTCTCGCGTATGCGGGAATCTTAATTGATAAATTTACTATTATGATTAATAGAATTATAGAAGTTAAAAACAAGTAGGTAGCATGAAAGATGCTGAACTAAATTCAGCATGACGATTTCTCCACTATATCGTAATAAAACTCAAATAAAAAAACGGGTTACCAAATGGTAACTCGTTTTTTTATAACATAGTAGAGGAAGTATTAAACTAAAAATCCTCCGCCTAATAAATCATTTCCTTCGTAAAATACAGCCGATTGACCAGGAGCAATTGCTGAAACATTATGATCGAACACTACACGCATTTTATCCTTTTCCTGGACGATTGTACTTAACATACCCGCGTCCTTGTAACGGATTTTGGTAATCACATCATTCATTGGCTCCTCAATGCTTGCATATTTTATCAGGTTAATGTTACGAACCATAGCTTCGCGACGTTCAAGTTCCTCAGCTTTACCTAAAACTACGGTATTACTTTCTGGCAGGATTTGCGTTACAAACATGGGCTCACCAAAGGCAACGCCTAAACCTTTACGTTGACCAATGGTATAAAAAGGATAACCCTTGTGTTGCCCAACGATCATTCCATTACTTAAAATAAAATTTCCACCGGCTACTCTGTCTTCTAAATCCTCTACTTTATGTTTTAAGAAAGCCCTGTAATCGTTATCCGGAACAAAACATATTTCATAACTCTCCGATTTTTTAGCCAGTTCCTCTTGCCCCATATCTAAAGCCATCTGTCTGATTTCAGATTTGGCAAAACTACCCAACGGGAATTTAGTGCGTGAAAGGTTTTCCTGTGAAACACCCCATAACACATAAGATTGATCTTTATTTTCGTCTTTTCCCTTCGAAATTACATAACGGCCACTGTCTTGCTGACGGATATTGGCATAATGCCCGGTTGCAATAAATTCGCAATCCAGTTTATTGGCACGTTTTAAAAGCGCTTCCCATTTAATGTGTGTATTGCATAATACACACGGGTTTGGCGTTCTTCCGGCAAGGTATTCATCAACAAAATTGTCGATTACGTAATCGCCGAATTCATCCCTGATATCGAGGATATAATGTGGAAAACCATAATTTACGGCAAGAGTGCGGGCATCGTTAATGCTGTCTAATGAGCAACATCCAGTTTCCTTGCTACTACCGCCAGAAGTGGCATAATCCCAAGTCTTCATAGTTAAGCCAATAACCTCATAACCCTGCTCATGCAGCATTACAGCCGCTACCGAACTATCAACCCCGCCACTCATGGCAACCAGAATTCTACCGTGTTTACTCATCTTAAAAATATAGGATGCAAAAATAAGGTTTATTTAGCTGAAATTATTTAAAGGAAGTCAGTTACTTGTAAAAAGCGGTTACTTAGATGTGCTAAGGTGGCTTAGGTGGTCAATATTTTTTGAAAAGGAGTGATTCAGTGTTAATCACTGCCGGTAGCCCCGCTATCGCTGCAAGTCCTCTCCCGATGAAAAATCGGGATGTGGGCTTTACGCTTATATCAGGTTTATTTAACAGAGCCTGTAGTCTAAGCAACATAAACCTCGCGGGTTTTAAAAACCTGCGAGGTTTGAAAATGCAATAAATCGTATCTTCAACAATCTAAAATGTATTTTTTGTTTTACTTAAACGTTTTAGTATTGTGTTTTATGCATATTTGAAGATAAATTTATACCTTAGAATTTTCAACAAAAAACAAGCTAATTTTAAAAGATATGATTAAAAAAGTTATCCTGCCTTGCCTTTTGCTTTCAGCCATGATAGCATCGGCACAGCAGAATCTGGTACAGTATGTGAAGCCTATTATAGGCACCTCAAAAATGGGGCATACCTATCCTGGTGCAACCGTTCCCTTTGGCGCAGTACAGTTAAGTCCAGAAACCGATACTTTATCTTATGAAGTAAACGGAAAATACAATGGTGATGTATATAAATACTGTGCGGGTTACAAATACGAAGATAAAACCATTACCGGCTTTAGCCATACCCATTTCAGTGGTACAGGCCACTCTGATCTGGGCGATTTCCTGATCATGCCTACACAAGGAAAACTGCAGTTAAACCCTGGCACGGCATCAAATCCTGAAGGAGGTTACCGTTCGGCGTTTTCTCATGCCAATGAAGTGGCAGAAGCGGGTTATTATAAGGTAAAACTGGATGACGATAACATTACTGCAGAACTCACCTCAACTACAAGGGTAGGCATGCACCAATATACTTTCCCTAAATCGGATCAATCGCATATTATCCTCGATTTAATGGCCGGTATTTACAATTACGAAGAAAAAACCGTTTGGACTTACGTTCGTGTAGTTAATGATACTTTGGTTACCGGTTACCGCCAGACGAATGGATGGGCGAGGACCAGGACCGTTTATTTTGCGATGAGTTTTTCTAAACCTTTTAAAAGCTACGGACGTAAAAGCTACGACGCCAAACAAGCTTACAGAGGTTTCTGGGGTAAATTCAACCAGGAACAAAACTTCCCTGAAATTGCAGGCAAAAAGTTAAAAATGTTCTTCGATTTTGATACCCGGGAAGGGGAGAAGATCAAAATTAAATTTGCTTTATCGCCAGTTAGTCAGGAAAATGCTTTGCAGAATATGCGTGCAGAAATTTCGGGCTGGGATTTCGAAAAAGTAAAAGAACAGGCACAGGCTACCTGGAACAAAGAGTTGAATAAAATCCAGGTAAAAACCTCAAACGATAATAAAATAAACTTTTATACCGCTTTATACCATGCCTACATCAATCCAACTACTTACACCGATGTTAACGGTGAGTATAAAGGTTTAGATCAGGGTATACATAAGGCTGACGGTTTTACCAATTATACCACATTCTCACTATGGGATACTTACCGTGCTTTACATCCATTCTTCAACATTACCCAGCCGGGCCGTAGTAACGACATGGTGAAATCGATGCTGGCGCATTACGATCAGAGCAGTTTGCACATGCTACCGATTTGGTCGCACTATGCCAACGATAACTGGTGTATGAGTGGTTACCATAGTGTTTCAGTAATTTCTGATGCGATTATAAAAGGTACTTACACGGGCGATCCTAATAAAGCATTGGATGCCTGTATTGCAACAGCTAAACACCGCGATTATGAAGGCATTGGCTATTATATGGATAAAGGTTATATCCCGGCAGAAAAATCGGGCATTTCGGTTTCTAATAATTTAGAGTATTCTTACGATGATTGGTCGATTGCACAACTGGCCAGGAAATTAAACCGGATGGATGTTTACGATGAGTTTATCAAACGTGCTAACAACTGGAAAAACAACTATGACAGTGCATCTGGTTTTATGCGTCCGAAATTGGCAGATGGAACATTTAAAAAACAATTTGATCCAAAAGATACCGAAGGACAGGGTTTTATTGAAGGCAACAGCTGGAATTACAGTTTCTTTGTTCCACAGGATCCTGCTTCACTAATCGAAATGATGGGCGGTAAAAAGAAATTCGCCACCCGTTTAGATACTTTGTTTACCATGCATTTACCAGATGAGTTTTTCGCACATACTGAAGACATTACCCGCGAAGGTATTATTGGCGGTTATGTTCATGGAAACGAACCGGCACACCACATTGTATATTTTTACAACTGGGCCGATCAGCCATGGAAAACACAGGCACAAGTTCGTCACATTTTAAACATGCAATATAAACCTACAGCCGATGGTTTGGGCGGAAACGATGATTGCGGACAAATGAGCGCCTGGTACATGTTTTCCTCTTTAGGATTTTATCCTGTAGCACCAGGTTCTGATGTATATTCGTTAGGAAGTCCTTTAGTTAACAATGCGGTAATCAACTTAGAGAATGGTAAAACTTTCACGGTTGAAGCCATTAAACAAAGCAATAAAAATGTATATGTAGAAAAAGTTTTATTGAATGGCAAAGAAATTACCGATCATAAAATCAAACACGCTGATATCACCAACGGTGGAAAGCTTACTTTTTACATGAGCGCAAAACCGAAGAAATAGCGATACATCCATTTAGCATTTAACCGTTGACCAATTTTTTGGTCAGCGGTTTTTTTATTTACCCTTCAAATGTCGTTCGAGCGTAGTGCAACGCAGTCGAGAACCCGAAGGCTCTGCGAAGCAAAATCTATCTCGAGATAGATCTCTCCATTCCACTGCATTCCAGTCGAGATGACGATACTTTTTATTAAATTCTCTGCATTTATAACCAGGGTGAAGGCAAGAGCCATTATCGACCAAATTTCCGTGTTTTTCCTTACCTCTGTGGCAGAAAAATATCAACTCTTTCTCTAGATAATCTGTTTTTGATGAAAACCTATAATTAAAACTAAATTTTGATATCTAAATTATCTATCGTAATATTGCGATATAAATTATGGGACTTACCAAAACAGAAATATTCACCGAAGAGCAAAATCAAATGGCAACTTTATTAAAAGCGATGGCCCATCCTGCGCGGATTGCGATTCTTCAGCGTATCCTGAAATCAGATACCTGTATTTGTGGTGATCTGGTTGAAGAACTTGGCTTAGCTCAGGCGACCATTTCTCAGCATTTAAAAGAACTTAAAAATGCCGGTATTATTCAGGGGACTATTGAAGGGGTGAGTATCTGTTATTGTATCGAACCTAAAACCTGGAAGTTATTACATACACAACTGGCCGATTTCTTTGCCTCGTATAAAGGCAAGCAAAATTGCTGTTAAAATTTTTTACATAAATCAATCGTTAAATTGCAATATTATGATTAATACATTATCAACAGAATGGAGCAGCTTCAAAGCTGAACTTCTACAATATCCTGAATTGCTGTTGCAGTTTCAATATGCTACTGATAAGTGGGTAAATGCCAGTTACCACATCACTGAAATTAAACAAGCGCCGATTACCTCAGTGGATTGCGGAGGCGTAATGAATGCCTGGACTGAAATTATTGTGCAGTTGTGGGAGCCTGCTGAGAAGGAAGAGGGCAGGGCCATGCAGGTTAAAAAGGCATTATCCATTATCAACCTGGTAGAAAGTAAACTGGCTTTAAATCCCAAAGGTATTGTGAAAATTGAATTCGGTAATTCAGAATTTGATACCAGGCAGATGTATCCTGGTGAATTTAAAATTGACGGCGACAATCTGATTATCAACCTAACACCCGATGCTACACAATGTAAGGCGATAAGTCGCGGTGGAAGTTGTGGTACAACCGCAACGGGTGAAGAATGCTGTGCACCTGCTGAGCCTGTAAAAAGAAAAATAGGGTTAGTTAACCTTACTGCTGATCAAAATAGTTGTACACCGGGTAGTGGTTGTTGCTAAGAATTTTAAATTTTAAAATAATGAAAAATGTATTGGTGCTCTGCACCGGAAACAGTTGCCGTAGTCAACTTGCAGAAGGATATTTGAAAACCTTTGCTCAAAGCAAAGCTAAAATCTATAGCGCGGGTATCGAAGTTCATGGTGTCAATCCAAGGGCGATAAAGGTAATGGCCGAAGATGGAATCGATATTTCTGGTCAAACCTCTAACAATATCGAGGACTATTTTGATGTTTCTTTTGATTATGTGATTACCGTATGTGATCATGCGAAAGAAAGTTGTCCATATTTTCCAACGCAGGCCATAAAACTGCACCATAACTTTCCCGATCCTGCAAAAGCGGCAGGTAGTGATGAGGAAATTATGGTCGAATTTAGAAACACGAGAGATCTGGTAAAGGCTTATATGGAAGATTTTGTAGACAAAAACTTAAAAGGCTAATATGTCAGCAAATGTTTGTGCACCGTCAATTCAAAGAAAACAACTAAGCTTTTTAGATCGGTATTTAACTCTGGTTTTTTTTAGCCATGTTATCGGGAATACAAAGATCTATCCAGACAGATGTAGCTTCTTTGAGCACTCCATGGTTCTCGGTTTTGTTGAACTCCGCTCGAAATGAATGACTGATTTTTACAACCTTTCATGTTATAATTCATTCCATGATTTGTTGGCTCACCCAGCCAATCTTTTACAGCCAGGATTTATTCGGCAAATGTATTTCTGCCAGCATACATCTTGCGCTTCCACCACCATTTTTTTCAATGGTGTAAAGTGGTGCATAAATGATTCTGCTGTATTGTTCAAGCGCAGCAATCTGCTCAGCAGTTAAGGATAGATAAGCCTGTTCCGACATCACCAGTAAACTTTCGTTAACTGCATTGCTCAGCTGTAACATGTTGCCTGCAAATTTGTTCATCTGTTCCAGGCTGATTTCGATGATTTCTTTTCCGGCGCCTTTTAAACTGATGGTTACATTCAGTTTTTCTTCAGGATCTTTAATCGAATCCAGACAAATTACCGCAAAACGGTCGCCGATGCACATCATGACATTGGTATGGTAAATCGGGAAATTTGATTCATCAACTGCCTGGAATGCCACCGGTTCATATCCGGTCAGCATGCAAAAATTGTTTAACACTTCTTCATCAGTACGCACACTTAAGCAGGCATAAGCAATTTTGTTAGTACGATCTAATACCATGCTTCCTGTTCCCTCTAAAAATGCATGTTGATGTTCGTAAAAGCTTAAATCGCTGATGTGATTAACTTCAAAGTTTTCTTTTAAACCATCCAATATCTCTTTTCTGCGCTCCAATCTTCGGTTTTCAGAAAACATCGGATAAAGATATACTGAGCCATCCTCATGAAAGGAAACCCAATTGTTGGGAAAAATAGAATCAGGTGTTTCAGGTTGTAAGGTATCATCAACCACCGTCACATCAACATTATTTTTCCGCAGTAAATCAACAAAGGCATCAAACTCTTTTAAGGCCTCTGTTTGTACATTGGTTTCACTAGAAGCAACTTGAAACTTGTTATTTCCAGCCGTTTGCTCGTTGAATTTAAAATCAATAGGGCGGATCATTAAAATGTGATTGGTCGTCTGCATATTGGTAAAAGGTAAAAGGCGTAAGGTTTAAGGTTGCATACTGCCCCAAAAAGTTTTCAATAAATATCAGGCACTTATACTATAGGCAAATTTAACCTTAAACCCTATACCTTACGCCTTAAGCCTCAAATATTGTCTCTAAATATCGGCAAACTCATACAATGGAAACCGCCACGTGCCCGCGATAATTCTGCTGAAGGCATTAAAATCAACGTATCGGTTATGGTTTCGGCATTTACTTTGCCGCTTTCTAAATCCTGGATCAAATCTTTTACATCCACTACATCAAAGCCAGCAGTTTTAAAGGCTTCAACGGTTTTATCGTTTCTGTCGTAACCTAAAACCACACCTTCTTTAATGGCTAAAAGGTTACAAGAATCTGTCCATTGTTCTCTCGAATCGTAAGGAAACAGGTTATTTCCGCTATAAATAATCTTAGTTGGTTCGGTGCTTTTTAAATCGTTCCGGCTAATGTCATTTAATAAAGCTTCTACATGTTCGAAATGTTTAGGCTCTTGTGGATTAGCTTTTGTAAACTGAATAGCAGTAGTAGCCTCCAATTTTTCAGGTTCTTTTAAAAAGTTGATTGGCTCGTAAGGATTAAATTTCGGAGAATGAGCAATTGAGTTCAAAATTACCCATGTATTGCGTTTAACCTGCGTAAAAACTGTGTCCAGGTGCATGTAATCACGTTTGCTTGGTATTTTTACCACCGTAACTTTTTCTACTACATCCTGGTCGAACAACAATTTAATAGCCTCATTGGCGCCATGTTCTGATGTTCTTTCACTACAGCCGATCAATACATGGTTTGGACTTACCATCATCACATCGCCGCCTTCTAAAGTAGTACTGAAAGCTGGTTCATCACCTGGTCTTAAAAAATGCATGGTCACATCCGGAATTTCGAGGATATTATTGCGGTAGTGCTCAAACAATGGATGGTTGAAGAAAATGTAACGCATTAAAAGTGTTTCGCGCACACGGGCTTTTTTTGCCGGTTTGTTTAATAAAATGTGGTTATTAATCGTTGTACCCAAATCCCTGGTAAAAATTAAATTCGGGATCGGCGCAAAAATCATGGTATCGTTAGCCAATGTTCCGGAGATAAAAATCTCTGCCAATTGTTTCGGATCGGTATTGGTTAATTCCAATTGAACCTTATAAGTACAGCCTTCAATCGCACAAACGGCGGCAACCAGTTTTTTGCGAATGGATTCGTTCTCCAGCATTTCGCTTAACAGGTTCTGAATCTCGATTACAGATTTAGAATTGTGGAAATCGGGGTGGTTGGGTTTGTAAAAATTACGGTCTGATGCTTCTGAATCTATTTCGGCCAGTTTTCCTTTGATCTTTTCAGGATCAAGAAAATACATCAGCAGTTTAATATAATAATCATATTCATCTTTTCGGATGGTATCTAAATGTACAATATCTTCGAAAAGCCAATCTTGTGCCTTAGAGGGTACTACTTTGCCTAATCCACTATCAGGACTATGTATTAATAATTTACGCAATCTGCCGATTTCGGTGTTTACGCTCACTTTAAAATTGGGGTTCTGCTCGCTCATAAATAAGTTAGTTGTTACAAATCTATTAGAAAAATTTAGATATGAGAATTGAGAGGTGAGATTTAAGGTAGACTGATACTTAGAAGGGTTTATTTATTGCACAGAGCCGGGATCCCTAACTATTGGAATTTTTGCGCTTCGGAAAGTCCGATGTCAGAAAGTCGGAAGATATAGTTTGAAAGTGCATGGCCTGAAATTTTGAAGACTAATAAGTTTTATATGATCGGCATCCTGTCTTCCGACCTCGGACCTCCGACTCCGGAATTTTTAATGCACAGCACCGACGTCCCTAAACCTTATTGAAGCGGCAGCTCCCAATTTCTTCAATCGGGACTACAGCGGAAAGAAGGACTAGCGGCACCGATAAGCACTACAGCACCTTTCCAAACCTTTTAAAAATTATGAAAATTAAAGTCTTAAGTGAAATATTAGAATTTTAGAGCGTCCGAAAGTCCGAAGATATAGTTTGAAATTGCATGGTCTGAAATTTTGAAGACTAATAAGTTTTATATGGTCGGCATCCTGTCTTCCGACCTCGGACCTCCGACTTCGGACTTTTTTAATGCACAGCACCGTCATCCCTAAACCTTATTGAAGCGGCAGCTCCCGATTTCTTCAATCGGGACTATAGCGGAAAGAAGGACTATCGAAAACGACTGGCACTACAGTAGCTTTCCAAAGCCCTTATAGTGATGAAAATTGAAATTTAGGCTAAAAAAATCTTCGGACTTCGGTCTCCCGACTTCGGACTTTTTTCTCTATTTTTGGCGCATGAATTTTATTATTGCCGAAACACAGAAAGCCATTTTTGAACTTTATAAGGAAGAAGTAGCCGAAAGTGTGATCAACATACAAGAAACCCGCAAAGAATTTGAAGGACAGGCAACCATTGTTGTTTTTCCAATCACCAAAATTTCAAAGAAATCGCCGGAACAAACAGCCACAGAAATTGGCGAATATTTAGTCGCTAACGTAGCTGATATTACCAAATTTAACGTAGTTAAGGGCTTTTTAAACTTAAGCATTGCCGAAAGTTATTTCTTAAAACAGTTTAACGAAGAAATTTTATCGCCTGATTTTGGTGTGTATGCAGCGAATGGTAAAAAGGTAATGGTTGAATATTCGTCGCCGAATACCAATAAACCACTTCACCTGGGGCATGTTCGTAATAATTTGCTGGGTTATTCGGTTTCTGAGCTGCTTAAAGCTTACGGTTATGATGTGGTGAAGGTAAACCTGGTTAACGACCGTGGGATCCACATCTGTAAATCAATGCTGGCCTGGCAAAAGTGGGGTAATGGCGAAACACCTGAAAGTACAGGCTTAAAGGGCGATCACCTGGTTGGAAAATACTATGTAGTTTTTGATAAGGAGTATAAAAAAGAGATTGATGCTTTAAAAGCGGAAGGACAAACAGAAGACGAAGCGAAGAAAAATGCCCCATTAATTAAGGAAGCACAACAAATGCTGTTAAAATGGGAGCAAGGAGATGAGGAAGTGGTTTTGCTTTGGAAAACCATGAACGAATGGGTTTACGCTGGTTTTAACGTGACTTACAAAAACCTTGGGGTTGATTTTGATAAATTCTACTACGAAAGTAATACTTACCTGCTAGGAAAAGGTACGGTTGATGAAGGTTTGGCTAAAGGTGTTTTCTTTAAAAAGGACGATGGTTCGGTATGGATTGATTTAACTGCCGATGGTTTAGACCAGAAACTGGTTTTGCGTGCTGATGGAACTTCGGTTTACATTACTCAGGATTTAGGTACTGCCGAAATGAAACACGATGATTTCAATATGGATGAGTCTATTTATGTGGTCGGCAATGAGCAGGATTACCATTTCAAAGTGTTGTTCCTGATTTTAGAAAAACTGGGCAAAAGCTGGGCAAAAGGTTTATACCATTTATCGTACGGGATGGTCGATTTGCCAAACGGAAAAATGAAAAGTCGAGAGGGAACAGTTGTAGATGCCGACGAATTAATTGAAAGCATGGTAAGCACTGCCCGCGAAAAAACAGAAGAATTGGGTAAAACCAATGATTTTAGCGAAGCAGACAAAGAAGAACTGTATAAAAATATAGGTTTAGGTGCCTTGAAATATTTCCTTTTAAAGGTTGAACCGAAAAAACGTTTATTGTTTAATCCGGCTGAGAGTATCGATTTTCAGGGGAATACCGGGCCGTTTATTCAGTATACACATGCGCGGATTAAATCATTGCTGAGCAAGTCGGATTATCAATTTGCAGTTGGCAGTGAGCAGTTTTCAGGAATATCAGGTGTAGAACTAGAAATGATTTTGCAGTTGGCTAAATATCCTGAAGAGATTGCCATTGCGGCAAAAGCTTACAGTCCGGCGAGTTTGGCCAACTATTTATATGAACTGGCTAAATTGTTTAACAAATTTTACCATGAGGTACCGCCGATTGTAAAAACGGAAGAAGGTGAACTGAAACAGTTCCGTTTAAACCTGAGCAAAAAAACTGCTGATATCATTCATGCAGGAATGTTGATTTTGGGGATTACTTCGCCGGAAAGAATGTAAGATGGATGATGTGAGATGGAAACATATACTGCGTTCCTTAATTATTACACAAAATAGGGGAGTCGTGATATCATTTAATTATATAAATAATCTGAATTAGTAAAAACTAACCAATTGTCAGATTAAGCAGTGGCTATTACAAATAATCACCCCTGCCCTTTTGTTCTGTCTTTACAGATGAAAGGGCAGGAGTGATTTAATTATTTTGCTTTAGCCGATTCTGGCAGCAGTATTAACCTGATATAATTCTTACCGGTCAGGTATTTATCTGCAATATCTTTTACCTCTTTTGCAGTCATTCCTTTGATGATCTGGTTATAGTTACTGATCTGGTCCAGCGGCTCTCCATTGCTAAGTTGTCCAGTCAGATAATCCAGCCAGAAATTATTTGTTTTCATCGTGGTTTGCATCGTATGTAGGTCTTCCGCCTTAAACTTTTCAATGTTTTCCGGTGCCGGGCCAACTTTCTTTAACTTTTCAACTTCATCCACCGCAGAGGCAATCATCCTTTCTACATTTGCTGGTGAACAGCCGAAATAGATAGATATACCATATCTGCCATCAGGCAATTTACGGGTACTTACTTCCGCAGCCGGAGAGTAAACCCCACTTTCTTCCTCACGCAGTCTTTCCAGTAAACGGATTTCCAAAGCTTCTTTTAGCGCCTGCATCTTCAGGGTACTCGCGTAATCATAATCAAACTTTCCAGAAAAAACCAGGTAAACCACGGCCTTATCCTCCTTACCAGCGTACACTGTTTTGGATATCAAGCCTTCAGGGAGGTGGATGTCCAGATTTTTTGCTGTCTCTATGGTTCCGTTTGCAGGAAGGGAAGCGATGTATTTTTCCAGGTAAGGCTTCAGTTTTGCCTCGTCTATATTTCCTACAAGAACAAATTTCATTCCCGTTACATTGGCGAATCTCTCCTTATATATCGAATATGCGCGATCAAGGTTGATCTGTGCAATTTTCTCCAGGTTAGCAGGCGTACGGCGGACATTGTAGTTCCCCAAAACTGTAGTCATTGTATCACTGAAAACCGATTCAGGATCATCGTCCTTGTTCACCAGGGCTGCTTTTGCATTCGAGATAATCCCTTTGAAAATCTGCTCATCTTTACGCGGTTCTGTAGCGTAGGCATACAGCAAACTAAAGGCACTGTCCATATCTTTGGCATTTGTACTCCCAATAAAGCCTTGTGTACGCTCATCTATAAAAGGAAAAACCGAGACCTGTTTACCTGAGAGGTATTTTTCCAGCTGACTGGCATTGTAATTTCCTACACCTGCTGAAGAGATAATATTTGAGGCATTAGCTGCACTTTCATAATCCGCATCACTGTATAAGGATGTTCCCCCATTGGTAAAAGCCTGGAAAACAATCTCGTCATTTTTGAAGTTCGTTTTCTTCAGTATCACATTTACACCATTGCTGAGGGTAAGGTAAGTAAGTCCGGTTTTGGCATCTTTTTCCTCTTTCACAATTTTTCCGGCTACCGGTACATGAGCCTGTAACGGCAACTTACTTACATCGTCTTTAAAAGCATCCATCTTTTCGGCATTGACTTGCTTTATCCAGGCTAAAACAGCTGACTCGGCCGGTAAAGTTGCCTTATCCTTTTCGGGTGCGGTTACAATGATATCCCTGTCGGTTTCCCTGATGTATTCTTTGGCTAGCGCATTTACCTCCGCAAGCGTAATTGTAGGAATAAACAGGTTTACCATTTCATTTTGTTTGCTTAATCCAGGAGCGGCCCCGCCATAAAGGAAATGGTTCAGATAAGCATTTACATAGGTATCGGAAGTCATTTTATCCTTTTCCTGCATCATCGCTTCCATGTCATTCAGATACTCTCTTTTGGAACGCTCCAGCTCTGTTTTAGAAAAGCCCAGCCGTTGCAGTCTGGCCGTTTCCCTCCACACTGCTTTAAATCCACTCTCCACTTCTCCTGGCCTGCAGCTAACATAAAGTTTAAATGCTTCCAGTCCTGGCATAAATTCACGAATTGCGGCACCACCTTGTAAAAACGGAGGATTGGCCTGCCGGGATAACTCTGTGTAACGCCTGCTCAGCATTCCGTTGAACAGATTTCTCAGCAGTGAGGCACGGTAATCAGTCTCTGTATAAATTTTCTGCTCTTTATGCTTGGCATTAACTTCTATAACCGTATTGGTCAATTCTTTATCCGTTACCGCAAGAAACTGGTTTTTCCCTGTTAAGGAAGAACTATATTTTACCCTTGGTTTTTCATTTGGCGGGTTTTTCAGGTCAGCAAATTTTTGCCTGACCAGTTGTTCCATTTTTGCCACGTCGATATCACCTACAATAATAAGAGCCTGCAGGTTCGGACGGTACCAGTTATGGTAATAATTGCGGATCACTTCTGGTTTGAAATGAAGGATTACATCAGCCTTACCAATAGGCAAACGGGAGGCATAACGCGAGTTATTTACCATCAACGGAAGGGTTTGTCTTAGTATGCGATCTTCAGCGCCTCTACCCAACCTTTCTTCTTCCATAATCACACCGCGCTCCTTTTCAATCTCGGCCGTCTCAAGTGTCAATCCTTGTGCCCAATCGCGCATAATCTGCAGCCCGTTTTTCATCACCTCAGGATCATCTGTGGGCAGCGGTAACTGATAAACTGTTTCATCAAAACTGGTGTAAGCATTTAAATCGGCACCAAACCTTACACCAGCTTTCTGGAGATAATTGATCAGCTCACTTTTAGGGAAGTGCTCCGTTCCATTGAAACTCATGTGCTCCAGAAAGTGTGAAAGTCCCTGCTCTTCATCCGTCTCCAGGATAGATCCTACCTTATTGGCAAGATACATCACCACCCGGTGCTCAGGCTCATTGTTATGGCGGATATAATAGGTAAAACCATTCGCCAGCTTTCCGGTACGCACCGAGGGATCCAGCGGAATCAATTTTGTAACCGGCTGAACAGTATGGTGAACGGCAACAGTAGATTTAGCAGGCTTATGTTGTGCTCCTGCAAGCAAAGGCAGGCAATTGCCTGCAATAAACAGGGCTATAATAATTTTGTAGATTTTCATATTAGGTAATAAAATTTATAATGCTGGTTGGTCATCAGCTATACCGCGCTGTGCCATGGGCTAGGATCTACCCGATTAGTGGGGCAGCACTTCTGCCAGTTTACGTTCCAGTGCTGCTCCCCGTAGGTTTTTCGCAATAATTTTACCATCCGGGTCAATCAGGAAATTAGAAGGAATCGCCGAAACATCAAACAGTTTACCGACTTTGGAGCCAACATCCTGTAGATTTGGCCAGGATAATTTATCCTCACGCAAGGCGGTCATCCAGGAGCCTTTATCAAAGTCTGAAGAGATGCCCAGTACATTAAAATTGTGTGCAGCAAATTTTTGATAGGCCGCAACTACATTAGGATTTTCCTGCCTGCAAGGTACGCACCAGCTGGCCCAGAAATCAACAAGCACATATTTTCCCTTGTAGAAAGATAAGCTAACTAACTTTCCGGTAGAATCAGGCAGAGAAAATTCGGGTGCCACCATCCCGACACTTACTTTCTGCGCACGTTTAAGGTCTGCAGTCAGTTTCTTCCCAAGTAAAGTCAGTTTCAAAGGGGCTTTAATTTGTTTAAACAAGCCCATGGTTTTTTCAAAAGGCATACCGTGCCTGAAAGACTCTGATAAAAGATAAAGACTAAAATAATTGGCGGGATGACGGGCTATATATGAACTGTCTGTTGTGATTTTTATCTGATCCAGCGAATCTGATGCCTTTTCTATTGCCTTCATCTGCTGCTTAAGCTTGGCCCTATCTTGCGTACTGTCGCCCATTAGATCCTCAATGCTGAAATAAGCAGACCTTACATCGTTTAAAGCCACTGTAAGCTTCGTTGTTTTACTTTCATAAGCTACCTTTTCTGCATTCAAAGGAGAGCCTGAAAATACGGCTTGTGAAATGTTTCCCAAGGGAAAAGAGACGTTAAAAACCCCTTTCTCAATAAACAATTCATAAGAAGGGCGTACAGTTTCCTGTTTCTTTCCTTTAGTAGCCTGGGAATAAGAAAGGACTGCCCATACCGGATCCTTTACGTTCCCGCGGAAACTGAAGGTTCTGTTTTTCACCAGGGCAGAATCCTGTTGCATATCATCGTCTATATAACGTTCAAGATAAACAGTCACTTTATCAGCGGGTTTCATGCCGGTTATTTTTCCCTTTAATGTATAATTCGGAGTTTTCTTCTGCGCAAAAGACACAGCGCTGCCTGTGATAAGCAACAGGAAAAGTATAAATTGAATTGATCTGTGATAATATGTGTTCATTCTTATAGATTTAGTTGTAACCTGGGTTTTGTGTCAATTTTGGATTATTTTGTATTTCTACTCTTGGTACAGGATATAGTGCAGCGGTAGACTTCCAGTAGGTGGGTTTATTTTCTGACATCACCTGATCAAGGTGGCCCAGTCTGCGGAGATTAAACCAGCGATCACTCCATTCAAAACACAACTCCACTCTTCTTTCCTGTTCTACAGCATCAAGAATCGAACTTTCGGTTTGTCCATCATCCAGATTTTCAAGCCCCGCACGATTACGGATGGTATTCACATCCTGAACCGCAGCATCAGGTTGTCCAAGTTTAGCTAAGGCTTCTGCACGAATCAGGTACTGCTCCGCAAGTCTGAAAACTACCGTATATTCCTTATATGCTGAATTTTCAACATCTAATCTATATTTGTAGATCCGGTAACCGCCGGTTTCCTCATTGATATAATTCCACCTGCGTTTATCGCCGTCTTCAAAAGCATCGATAAGACTATTGCTACCTTCATCCGCAACGGCAACATAAGCACCATCACCCAGGGTTTGCCCCCCTATACCATACCCGATTTCATTCCACATTTGAAAGATAGATTCTTTATTATCGCTGTGAAAAATATCCATTTCCGCATCATCTGCACTGGTTCCTTCCATCACACCAAGGCTATACTGATTGCGATTTTCGATAATTTCGGAAGCTTTAAGACTGGCATTCTTCCAGTCACCGGTATATAAATATACTCTGGACAGCAATGCTTTAACCACCCATTTATTTGCCCTTACACGGCCAGCGGTAGGATATTGATCACCAAGATAACGCTCGGCTTTTAGCAGGTCTTCCAGTATTTGTGCGTATACTTTAGCGACTGGTGTCCGGGGAAAATTCTTAGTTTCTTTATAAGCTGTGCTGGTTACCAATGGCACATCGCCAAAAAAATTGACGAGATAGAAATAACAAAAAGCACGCATAAATAATGCCTCACCAATAGCTTTTTGTTTCCCTGAAGTAGTCATGCCATTCGAAGTTGCGACACCTTCTATGATCGAATTTGCGGTATAGATTACACTGTAATAATCTGACCAATAGATTTTGGTAGAAGAGTTGACAGGGTCTAAGCGGTTATTGTACCTATTCAGGAAGTCATCGTCTAATGATGCTCCCGGCTTCAATTCATCAGAAGAAAGCCCTCCGGCCACAGGGATATCAAATAAATTACTGTTACTTGCCCATTGAGCATACATACCAACCACTACACTGTCTGCAGATTTATCATTGGCATATACTTGTTCGGTAGTTCTGATGAACTCAGGCTTTACTTCTAATATTTTTTTACACGATGTGCTAACCACAGTCAGCATCAGCAGGAAAGCTATGCGGTATATCAAATTTTTCATTGTATAATTTTAAAATGTTGTTTTCAGACCAAAAGTAAACGACCGGAGGGTAGGCATACTTACACCTGTTTCCGGATCAAAGCCAGGATAGTTGGTCAGGGTAAACAGATTATTTCCCATCGCGTATACACGCAAATTTTTCATCCCCAATTTCCCGGCTTGTTTTTCTGAGAAGTTATATCCCAGGGAAATATTTGAAAGCCTGATGTAAGAATTATTAAAGGCAGTAGCCAAACTTGAATTATAAGTATATATCAGGGCACCATCTGTAGTATAAGCGATGCGGCTACCCGGATTTTGCGGACTTTGCCATCTGTCGAGTACTTCTACGGGCTGGTTATCCAAAGTAGCACCAGGGCTCAAATTCAGGATGCTATTTCGGCCGCTCTTTTTAAAACTTAGGAAAATATCCAGATCAAATCGCTTATAAGAGAAATTATTAGTAAAACCTCCGTAAAATGTTGGCAAAAGATTACTTAAGGGAACAAAATCATTTGGATATTCTATAGTGCCATTTCCATCCACATCCCTGTATACAGGTTTACCGGTTTGAGGATCTATTTTCTGAAAGTCGAATCCCCAGAACAGTGATAAGGATTTGCCGATGGCATATAGATCCTTATATGAGGAATTTTCCAGGTCAGGGAACGATAGCAATTTATTTCTTCCAACGCTTAAATTAAAGCTTGAGGTCCAGCTAAAATCTTTGTGTTTAATCTGTGAAGTGTTCAATATAAATTCCCATCCGCTATTCTGGATTTTTGCATCCATATTCTGATTTACATTGCCCACTCCAACTTGTGAAGCCAAAGGATACGCTACCAGCTGGTTACCAGAACGGTTCCGGTAATAGTTTACGGTAAGCATCACCGCATCGTTCAGGAAACCAAGCTCTATTGCAGCTTCGAATTTTTTATTTTCTTCCCATTGATAATCACTGTTGAAAAGGTTTTTAGGAAAAAGTCCGGTCCCCTGATATTTGTTGAAGGTTTTTTCGTAGTTCACGAAATAACTGTAATCACCTATATTGTCATTACCGCTCAATCCGTAACTTGCCCTCAGTTTACCCATGCTTAAGAAGGGCATTGCCGATTTCATCCATTGGCGTTCTGTAAAAATCCAGGCTGCACCGAGCGACCAGAAATCACCAAACTGTTTACCGGGTGCGAAACGGGAGGAACCATCACGTCTTAATGTTGCATTCACGAACAATTCATTCTGGTATTCATACCCTATACGGGTAAAAGCAGAGAGAAAACGATACTGGCTTGCCAGTTGTGTGGTGTCAGATCTTTGGGCGGCTGAGACATTGCCCAACAGCACGTCATCCGTATAGCCATAGGCATTTAAGGCATAATTTGAAGATTTGTTATCAATATAGGTACCACCAAGTAAGGCGCGGAAAGTGCTGTTTCCACGGTGAAGGACATAATCTGCCTGGGGCTCAAAGGTGAATGAGTTATTTTTGTTATTTGCATAATAGGTATAGCCTTGAGGATTAGATGATTTAGGATCTTGTGCAGCGATAGGTGTCAACATCATTTGCCTGATCCGCAAATCAGTATAACCAACACTGGCTTTCAGCGTTAGGTCAGGCAATACTTTGTAACTGCCCACAAAATTGGTGATGGCACTTTTAGATTTGCTTTCCATCTTGCTTAAAGAAGAGGCAATCGGATTGGGCACTGCCCAGTTTAAAGAGCCATCTTCATTATACAAGGAGTAATTTGGTGGCAGAGCATAAAAAGAAACAGGATCCAGGGCAATAGCGGTATTCTTATCACCCGAATAACTGAGGGTCAAAGCAAGATTCAATTTATTATCCTTTGAATTGTGATCTGCATTGAATCTGATATTCCCACTTTTTAGCCCGTCCATAGTATTGTACACGGTTTTCTCATTTCTATATCCTCCTCCCAGCAAAAAACGGGTCTGATTACTTCCACCAGTAATATTCAGCTCTGCATTTTGCGTTAACGCCGTTTTATCAAAAAACTCCTTTTGCCAATTGGTATATTTCGTCTGACTCCATTTGGTTAAATCAGGGAATGCATCTTCGGTGATTTCTATCCCATCATTGATTGCAGCCTGTCTGCGCATGTCAAGATATTGTTCCGTATTCAGCATATCGATGTAATGTGGAATTTTAGCAATTGAAGCGTAAACGTCGGCCCCGATTTGTATCTGGCCCGCTTTACCTCTTTTTGTCGTAATCAGGATTACTCCATTAGCTCCTCTCGCGCCATAGATCGCCGTCGCATCCGCATCTTTAAGGACCTCGATATTGGCAATTGAATTGGGATCTATACTTTTAAATGGACTTTCACTTGATCCATTAGTCAATATGCCAAGATTGGTTAAACCAGCAATAGAACTGGAAGTAAAAGGCACCCCATCTACAATATACAGCGGCATTCTGGCTTTTCCATCAAGATTCAATGTATTTATCCCCCTTATTTGTACACTAACTTGTGCACCAGGTAACCCACTGTTATTGGTAATCAACAAGCCTGCCGCCCTGCCCTGTAAGGCAGCGATAGGGTCTGAAGTGGGTGTTTTCTCCAATACAGCTGCATCTATAGAAACTGTAGAGCCGGTATTTGTCCTTTGTGAGGTCTTTTGTCCGTAAGCCAGCACCCGAACTTCATCCAGGACATTGGTACTAAGCTTCAGTTCAATGTTGATTACCCCATCAACATCTCCCACACGTATTTTCTGCTGCTGATAGCCAATATAACTTACTACCAGTACATCTTCTTTTTCAAGCCCCTCAATGAAAAAACTGCCATCCTCCTTTGTCCGGCTAATCTGGCGTGTGCGTTCCACCAGGATGGATACACCACCAAGTGTTTTTTGTTGCACTTTCACCACTCCCTTCACTGTTATTTTAGGGATGAATAAGCTGATTATTTTTTCAGCTACAGACTTTTCTTTCCTCCTGATAATCACCGAATGTTCCTCTATCGCATAACTGAAAGGAAGATTTTCCAGGCATTTATCCAGTACTTTTTCGAGCGGAGCGTTCCTGAAGCCTGCATCTATTCTTACCGTTTGAAAAAGCTGATCTGAAGAGGCGACAACATCGTAACCTGTCTGCTTTCTGATCTCTCCGAAAATTTCTTTGAGCGTAGTGTTTTTCTGTACAAAAGTAACCTTTTGGGCGAATCCGGTGGCGCTCACCTGAAGCAACGTTGTTAAGAGTATAATAGTTGTTAACTTCATGATAAACAATATTTTATAAAAGCAGCACAAAGGCTTGCATAAAATCTTATTATAATTTTTATACATTTGATATCTGTTAAAATTGAATTGATTCATTACCTGATAAGATTAGGTTTTAGCAAACACAGCCAGGGATGTTCCACCATCCTTGGCTATTTTGTTTTGAAAGATCAATATGCTAAAAACCCTTTTCGTCGGTTCCTTCCTAAGGATCGTGATGGTGGTTCTTCATGTTGGTTGGTTTGTTTAAGTAATTAGTTGATTAGTGATATTGCAGGCCTTTTAATGATCAACGAAAACCTTATTTCCGGTAATTTCAAATGATACGTCTTTGGTCTTGGCCAAAAGGTTTAAGGTTTTAGAGAGCTGGTCATACTTGGTTATAGTACCCAGGAATTTCTTCTTCTTGATCTCCTGGTTTTTGTAAATGATCTCCACATTGTACCATCGGGCAATTCTTGACAGGATATTTTCAAGAGGTTCATCATTGAACATAAAGTAGCCCTGCGTCCAGGCAACAGCTTCATCAGTGTTCACCACTACGATCTGTTCTGCTGTGGCCGAACGTATAAACTGCTGACTGGGCTTTAGTAACTGGTTATTGATTTTTACGCTTCCTTCCAGAAGTGTAGTTTTGGAAAGATTATCATCAGGATAGGCCGAAATATTAAAGTGGGTACCCAATACTTCTACCGTTTGTCCTTTACTGTACACAAGAAACGGATGTACTTTATCCTTTGCTACTTCAAAATATGCTTCACCTGTTAGTTCTACTTTACGGTTGAGGGCCCCGAGGAAAGATGAAGGATATTTGATAGAAGAAGCCGCGTTTAACATCACTTTGGTTCCATCCGGCAAACGCACTTCATAATTTTGTCCGCGTGAAGTAGACAGGGTATTGATCTGATTGTTACCAGCTGTACCCCGGTCAACTACTTCGTACACAATTTGCCCATCGCTGGTCTTGCGGATAACTACACCCTGCTCTTTTGCCACCTCACCTTTATGGGCATCAGATAGTATGATGATTTTTCCGTCAGGAAGTGTAAGTGTGGCGTTGTTTTTTCCGGGGCCAATATCTTTTGTGTAAACTACCTGTTCCTGCTTCTGTTGCGTTTTTACTACATAAAAAAGTGCAGCGCCAAAGGCAATACATAATGCTGCTGCAATGGATATCCTTTTCCACAGCGCAGGCCTCTGTATTTGCGGAGATGATATAGTATTTTGTTTCTCAAAATCTTTTATGCCATTAACAAACAGCACTCTTCTCCAGATCTCATCGCGGAGCGGGCCATCCTCAATAACTTTTCTGTCTTTTTTTTCAGAATTGGCCGAAAAAATATATAAATATTCAACAATTTCCTTCTCTTCTGGCGTACAAATCCCTAACTGGTACTTTTTAAGTAAATTATTATGCTCATTCTGATGATTTTCCATCATTTAGTTGCGCTTACTGTTGCTAATTACTGTGATAACAACTAAAAGCGGGGCTGGTAGTAGACGGAATTAAAAAAAAGTTAAGAAAATATTAAATGAATCACCCATTTTACTTTTGAGGATCCGCAAAGCATTATTTATTTGCTTTTTTACGGTTTTATCAGAGATATTCAGTTGTTCAGCAATTTCTTTATGTGTTTTATGCTGTTTTCTACTCAGTTCAAACACTTCGCGCATTTTTGGTGGCAAGCTGTTTAATCCCTCTTCAATCACTCGTTTCAGGTCCTGTTCCCGCACTCTGCTATCCGGCATTTGCGAAGGATGCTGAATGATATGCTCCACCTGTGCTAAATATTTAGCTTCTATCTTAAAATGTTTCAGGCGGTTTAAAATCCTGTTACGCGTAACTGCATAGAGAAAAGCTGCTAAATTAGGATAAATGTGATGGCTGTCAGATCTGGACCAAAGGGCGGTGAAAACCTCCTGAACCACATCTTTTGCTTCTTCCTCATCATTCAGCATTTGGTTGGCATGGCGAATAAGCAGCAACCAGTAGCGGTCATAGATGATTTCAAACGCCTCTTTATTTCCAGAATTGAAAGCATTTAGAAGATCTTCATCACTTTTAGGAATAAATGCTGCCATATTCAAAAGTAACAATAAATACCATTTCAAGCAATAATTCCATTATTCACAGGAAGATTCAAAAATCAACTCTTTTTTAAACTCTTCATTTCCGGTGCCCCCGGGAACAAACGCCTTGTTGTACTGATCCATACGCAGGCCGCATCATCTCTCATTAAGAAGCAAGCAGCCGTAATAAAGCCATCGCTGCAACAGCATTTATTTTAATTTGCTTTGTCATTTGATAAAAATACTTAAGGTTAAATATCCATAAGAAATACAATAGGTTAAAGAAATGATTTTTAGTGGAGGAAATGAAAATCTAAACCCTTATCTGTTACTTTTGTATATTCGAAACCTTTAAAATCACGATAATGATATTAACGGAAGAGGGCTTTAACATTATTTGTAGAATCTTAATCAGTTTTCCAACTATATAAATGAGCGAATTATCGGCAAGTGAAAAGCGCTTTAGGGCATTAGTGACCGCCACCTCTGATGTGGTATACAGGCTCAGCCCGGACTGGGAGATCATGTATGAACTGGATGGACGGGGATTTTTGAGTAGTACCAGTGCTCCGATAACGGGGTGGAGGGAAAGAAATGTGCATCCCTATGATATGGAAATGGTGAATGCCGCAATTTCGCAGGCCATTGAGCGCAAAGGGATTTTTGAATTGGAACACAGGGTTGTCCGCGCTGATGGGAGCTTGGGATGGACCGTGTCCAGGGCCGTTCCCATTCTGGGGGATGATGGGGAAATAGAGGAATGGTTTGGTGCGGCTAGTGATATTACCATAAAGAAAAATATAGAGGAGGAGAAATCCAGGTTAAGCCTCGATCTCGCCGCTTTAAATGAAGAAGCCGCTGCAACCAATGAGGAACTGCATGCAGCCAACGATGAACTTATGTTATCGCAGGATAAGCTCGGAGAGGTAAATAGCAGGCTTGAACAGATACTCAACATGCTCCCTGCTTCCGTTGTAGTAATCAGGGGCAATGAGCTCCTGGTGGAGATGATCAATGATAGTAACCTCCTTTATTGGAACAAAACACGTAAGGAAGTTATTGGCAGGCCTTTTCTTGAAATTTTGCCCGATCTGGCTGATCAGCCTTTCGCAGGTCAACTCCGAAAGGTAATGGAAACAGGACAAATTATCGATGTTAAAGAAAGCCCGGTAATTTTCACATCCGCTGACGGAAGCCTCAGAGAAACCTACGTTGATTATACCTATCAACCGCTACGTGATACTGATGGAAATATTTCAGGGGTACTTGTAATGTCGTTTGAAATCACAGACAGGGTGATTTCCAGAAAGCTCCTGGAAGGGTATACTGCTCAACTTTCTAATACAAATGATCAGTTATCAATATCCAATAACAAACTCTATAAAAGTGAGCAGCGTTTCAAATTCCTTATTGAAGAGGCACCTGTTGCCATCGGCGTACTTCATGGAAGAGAACTGACCGTTGAGACGGCCAATGCAAAATTGCTTGAGGTTTGGGGGAAAAACAATGCTATCGTAGGGTTTCCACTAAAGGATGCGCTCCCGGAGATTAATGACCAGCCTTTTCAAAAGATACTTGAAAAAGTATTCGATACAGGTGAGGCCTTTTATGCCAATGAAATCAGGGCGATGCTGCAACATGGGCAGGCCCTAAAAGAATATTTTTTCAACCTGGTGTACCAGCCCGTGATGGATTATACTGGAAAAACCGCTGATATCCTTGTGGTGGCCATTGATGTGACCCTTCAGGTAAACGCCCGCAAAGCGGTTGAAAGGAGTGAGGAACATTTCCGGAGACTTGCCGACCTGGTACCTGCCAAAATATCAAATGCACTTCCCAATGGTGAAGTCACTTTTTTTAACAGGCAGTGGCTGGATTTTGCGGGAATGGGTTTTGAAGATCTGCGGGACTTTGGATACCTGGAGATGTTGCACCCAGATGAGATCCCTGTCTTTCAGCAAGGGCTGGCTGCTGCAGCGAAAAGCGGAGTGCCGTATATTTCAGAAATGCGTTTTAAAAACACAGAAGGAAGTTATGTCTGGCACTTAAACGTGGCTTCCCCGGTAATGAATGAGGCTGGTGAGGTGATTATGTGGGTGGGCTCCACAACGAATATCCAGTCAATCAAGGAAGAAGAACAACGGAAAAACGACTTTATCGGAATGGTGAGCCATGAACTCAAAACGCCACTCACTTCACTCAACGGATATCTACAGTTTATGCAACGAAAGGCGCAGAAATCCGGTGATGATGCACTTTATCAGGGCTTTAAACAACCGTTAAAACAGGTTTCCATTATGACTGCCATGATTAATGGCTTCCTAAATGTGGCAAGGCTTGATGCAGGCAAGATTCCCATTGAAAAATCAGCGTTCAATATGGCAGAACTGATCCAATCTGCCCAGGATGAATTCAGGGCACTGTACAGTTCGCATATTATTATCTGTCCGCATCTGGATGAGGTAGCAGTCCTTGCCGATCGTGATAAAATTTTACAGGTATTGAACAACCTGGTAAGCAATGCAGCAAAATATTCTGCGGCTTCTACCACTATCGAAATTTCCTGCCAGCGCGTAGCGCATTGGGTAAGGGTTAGCGTACTGGACCAGGGTATCGGAGTAAGTAAAGAAGAACTGGGAAAACTCTTTGAACGTTATTACAGGGTGGAAAAGAATAACAATATTGCCGGATTCGGGATCGGTCTATACCTGTGCGCCGAGATCATAAAAATACATAATGGTAAAATCTGGGGAGAAAGTGAAGCAGGGCAGGGTTCAGTCTTCCATTTCGAACTTCCATTAAGTGGTTTTCTATAGACTCATTTAAAATCTTAAATATTAAAAAGGAAAATTTTTCCAGTAAACAAACAAATTGGTTCAAGCAGTAGAATAATAAATTCGAACCAATGTTTGATATAGGACTGGGTACATTATTTTTCTTATTTTAGCTGGATCAGAATACTGAAAATTATTTTCTATATGACTAAACAACTCTTATTTAGTTTGGTGTTAAGCTTAGTGTTTAGTTTGAAATCTAAAGCACAGGACAAATCAATAGTTCCTTCGGATGTAATTCCGTTTCAGGTAACTGTCGAAGAATCTGTCTATAAAGGTAAAAATGCCTTAGCCCTTGAAATAAAAGGCCAAGCTAATGGAGACAATACGCTTGCTATTCTGAAGGATATTGAATTTCATAACGGCGTAATTGAAGCCACAATTAGTGGGCAAGCACTTGCAAACGCAGGGGAAACAGCCCGTGGGTTTGTGGGTATTGCGTTCAGGGCGGCATTAGACGCTTCTAAAATGGAGGTTTTTTATTTACGTCCCACCAATGGTCGGGCAGATGACCAATTACGCAGAAACCATTCCAGCCAGTATATTTCTATTCCTGGATATCCCTGGGAAAAATTAAGAAAGAAAACACCGGGGAAGTATGAAGCGTATGTAGATATATTACCTGCGGAATGGATCAAAATAAAAATTGTAGTAAAGGATGAAACTGCCAGCTGTATGTTAACAGTGCTACTGAGGCTACTTTAATTGTAAATGACTTAAAGCAAGGTAAAAATATTCGGGGAAGCATTGGGTTATGGGTAGGCCCCGGTACACTAGGCCACTTTACTGATGTTAAAGTAACTAAAGAAGATTGATCAATATTATATAAATTCCAGCATCTCACCTGCAATTATTTTTGAAATAAATCTATAGCTCTATAAACTGCATTTTTTCAAAACAATAGAAAGAAATAGAATTACGTGGTGCAATACCATTCGCGGATTTTCTCTTTCCATGTCATATCCACGCTCGAAATATTCCTGAATACGGTTCATTTTTTTTTGCGGAGATATCGCTGTTAATATACTTATCCGTGGTTAAATTATTTTCACCTGAGCCAATGGCTTAACTTAATGACATTGGGGTAATGCCAGGCGAAAAAACTAATGTCCGTCTAGTACATTCGCAATATTACCATGATCAATAGAAACGTTCTAAATCGAACGCTATGTTTCAATATCGAACATTTTTCAAAATCTAAATAAATGTAATGCACATAAAATCAGTTACTTGTGCTTGGCATAGCTGTTGTAAACCATACGATACAGCGGGTTATGCTGGAAACCAACACTTAATAATATTACTTTATGCGATCAATGTTACGTATTTTATCATTACTCTTATGCTTAAGCCTTTTTGCCCTGGAAGGCTTCACGCAAACATCTTCCGCCAGGCCAACCTTCCAGGATTGCCGGCAAGTCTTAAATGGCGTCAATTTTAGTGTCGATCCGAGGATTGAACTTTTTCATACCATGGAAGTGCTCAGTGGTATTCCACTGGTTAATTTTATCGAAACGGATTACAAGCAGAAGATTTTAGCCAATTTTGCCGCCCATAAAAATCATCCTCTTTTTGACTATCTGAAACGAAATGATCTTTACGGAAAAATTTTCAATTCCATTGATGCGCCGATTTGGGCAATGCTCCACATGACTGATAATTTAGAATGGCGTAAAGATATTCCTGTTCCCGAAGCTGAAAATCCGATGCAGGATTCTCTGAGGATACTGATGAAGGATTTTGCGAAAAAATCGAATTATGTGCTGTTCTTTAATAGTAATACAGATTTTTACCGGATTTCTTTGGCAACCTTAACCTACAATCTGCCAAATTTTAATGAAAAAGAACGCCTGCTGAACTATTGCGGAGACGGTAACGGAAAAAATATTCAGTTCAATGTGATCCTGAATTTTCTGGGCTGGGGGAATTTTGGACCCCGTATTTTTAAAAAAGGCGGAGCAGAATTGTACGCGGTGATTGCACCGGAAAAATCCGCTATCAGGGTGCCCACTTTTGATGTTTCAGCTTTGTACCGATTGTTATGGCATGAATTCGCGCACTCCTTTGCAAATCCGGCAGTTGAAAAATACGAAGCGCAGTTCGATCAGTTTGAATGGATGTGGACACCCATAAAAGAATCTATGAAAAGACAGGGCTACGGTTCCTGGCGATCGGTGGTTAAGGAGCATCTGACTGAAGCAATTGCCTGCCGTATGGCAGCATCGAAACTCGGTGAAAATGCTGCAGATCTGAACTTTGTACGGCGACAATATGGTATGCGCTGGATATATCTTCATCCCTTACTGGATGCGCTTAAACACTACGAGAAAAACCGCCGGCAATTTCCTACACTGGAAAGTTTCATTCCGGAAATTATAAAATCTTTTAAGCGGGTGAGCCCAGGTGATATTGACCGGTGGATGGCTGTAACCGATGCGATCAGAAAACCTGATGTTAACAATATGCCGGCAATCGATGCTATCTATGGTCAGAAGAACATTTTGTTTATTGTTTCTACTGGCGAATCGGATCAGGTAGCAGATAAAAAATTAAAAGATTTTATGAATAACTTTAAGAACCGGATGGCTGATTTAAAAGACGCAAGGGTGGTGGCTGATACGATAGCACTAAAAATGGATCTGTCTGTTTACCACCTTTCCGTTTGGGGAACACCGAAGGGCAACAAATTCCTGCAGAAATATTTTGATCAAATTCCACTGCTGATCGAGGATAAGCGGTTGATTGGTGAGAATATATATGAGGGTACAGGTTATGGCATATTGATCGGTTGGGTTAACCCATTTAATAAGGAAAAAGTAATGGCTATTTATACAGGGCAAAGTCCTGCAGATGTTGTGGATTTTAACAACATTCCAAATGGCTCAGGAAATTACCATATTTTCAATAACAAGATTACGATAAAGCAAAGCACTTTCAGTCGTCAGGGCGAGATTTGGTTCGCAAAATAGTAAACTGGAGAATTGCCTGGAATTGGCCACTTTCTTGCTGCCCTAAAGATGAATGAACTTGTTTTAAAGTTTGTGTTGACAAATTTTTAGCTTTTTATTGGCCAGATAAAACAGTAATTGTGGTAACAGGCCTTTTAGCATCGGAAATTTCGGCCAGCACTGTGGATAATTCCAAATAAAACATAAAAAATTTTGATATTGTTGTCGTATATATTATATTTGCGACAACAATTAAATTTATTTATATGAGATTATTAACATTTGCATCACTACAGGTGAAAAATCTGGAGGCATCAAAAGACTTTTATGAAAAAAAATTAGGATTTGAAATTGGAGACACTAATCCGCAAGCCTGTGTTTTCAAATACAACCGGGGAGAGGCAAGTTTTGCTATTCGCACCCCGCTTGAATCACTTGAAGGAAAAGAGTTGGGTACCGGTGTGGCACTGTGGTTTGCCGTTGATAAAAATGTAGACGAACTGAAAGAAGAATTTACTATCAATGGAATTACAACAGCCGGACCGATTATAGATACGCCTTTTGGAAAAGCTTTTCATCTTAAGGACCCTGACGGCTATAAACTTACTTTTTTAAATGCAAAATAAGAATAGATTTTGGTTACTGTTTAAGGAGTAAGACAAACTCGCTAACTGAATTTTAAAGCAAAATTATCGGGATTTTAGCATCTATAAATCACATAATGAGTGAAAAAGACCCAAAGTATTGGATAATCGTAGCATCCAAAGATCACGTAAAATCAGCAGTTGAACTGGGAATTGTACAGGCTTGTCATGGAAAATCTTCACCATTAAAAAGAATGGGAAAAAGTGATTTTGTTGTATTTTACTCTGGAAAGCAGACGATGGACAAACCGGACAAATGTCAGGAGTTTACTGCTTTGGGAAGGGTAGTAGACGGCGAGATTTACCAGTTAAAAGTCCCGGAAAACTTTTCTCCTTCAAGACGGAAGGTAGAATTCTTTAACTGTAAAGCCATTTCTATTTTAACCTTAATTGATGATTTGTCTTTCATTCAGAATAAAAAACGCTGAGGCTATCCGTTTCGTTTTGGGTTCTTCGAGATCAAACGGAATGATTTTGAACTGATTTCTTCACAGATGCAACAAACAAAAGATGAGCAAAAAAAATGAATTTCATTTTAAAAAACCTGAAGACAGTCCGGGTTACCTTCTTGGCCAGCTAACCATGCTGTGGCAAAGGAAATTAAAGCGCGTCCTTGATCCTTTAGATTTAACGCATACACAGTTCGCATTACTATGTGCACTAGCATGGCTCTCCAGGGACAGTGATGTGGTAACACAAGTGGATATAGCCAATCAAAGTAATGCAGACCGCATGATGGTATCTAAAGTGCTGAGAACACTGGAAGATAAAACGTTTATTACCCGTTTCGAACATCCTACAGATACAAGGGCTAAAACAATAAGATTTACAGCTACCGGGGAGATAATCCTGCAAAAAGCGATTATCAGCGTAGAGGCTGCAGATCTGGACTTTTTTTGCGGCTTAGGAATAAACCTAAAAACTTTTAACTCAGATATGGCATCCCTTATTAAGCAAAATAATAAAGAGATATCAAATATTCCCTAATTCTCGTGACTTAACCCAATCCGAATATTTTTATAATTTGTACATATGGTGCGCAGAAAGAAATCCATTGCATTTAAAAAAGGTGGGTATCCTTCAGCCTGTAAAAGATCCCAGTTGCCGCACATATAAGATGCCGCAAAAGGATCTCCTTGTTTATCGTCCGCCAAAAAAATCAGACATAGTTGACAGGGCATTGGCGTGATGCATCCTTTCCCCGTTTTCCAATGACTCCCCTGCAATTCCGGAGGCTCTTTTTCGCATCGCTGTTTCATACGATACAATGGCCTCGTATATCGAAACATAATGGCTGCCTGTCAGGCTTTCACTCAATTCCAGGGCATCAAGCATCGCCATATTAACCCCTTCTCCTGCAAACGGTGGCATTACATGGGCAGCATCACCGATGATGGTAACATCTGAAAGAGTACCCCAGGTCTGGTCCAAAGGCATGCAGTTGATTGGTCTCGGAATAAAAGGAACCGAAGTATTTTCAAATAGCGGGTACCAGAGGTCACTCCATCCCATATATTCTTTCTTAAACCATTCCAATACCTGCCACCGGTCGGAAAAATCTAAACCGCTTTTTTCCGCCCAATTTTCTTCGGCTTTAAAACTTGCATAGAATCCGATTACACCGTTTGCTTTCTGTCCCATAAGAATATCCTTTTCATTTCCGAAAGCCATTAATTTACCGCCACGAAGAAGCCTGGTAACTTCGGGTACCCGTTTTTCGGCATCATATATATTTCCCTCAAGCATCGTAATACCTGAATAAAACGCATTAATGCCAGTAATGTAGGGCCTGATTTTTGAGTTGGCACCGTCTGCTCCAATAACCAGATCAGCATACGCTTCCAATCCGTTTTTAAAATGTAACAGCCAGCCGTCTTTTTGTTTTTCCATAGACAGGAATTGGCTGTTCCAAATTATATTCTCAGGCTCTAACGAGTCCAGTAATAGCTTACGTAAAGCACCCCGGTCTATTTCAGGCCGGAAATGTTGATCCCCGAAATCTTCTTCTCTCATGCGTTCGAGGTCATGGTCGCTAAAAACTATTTCACCTTTTTCATTGGTAATCGTTGTTTTGTCGGCTCCAGGCATATAATTGTTTTTAAATGCATCCAGCAATCCTGCCTTCCGTATCGCGGCCAGCCCAGAATCTTCGTGCAGATCAAGCGGCGAACCCTGTACCCTTGCACTTCGGTCAAAATCCCTTTCATATACTTTAACATCAACGCCTTTCAGTTGTAAAAGCCTTGCTAATGTCAGTCCGCCGGGGCCGCCGCCTATAATCGCTACCTGCTTATTTTGTAATAACATATCTTTAAATTAGACTACAAAATTACTTTTGACCGTAGACTAAAAATTGTAAAAAACGGTAGTTTTTATTTTTATACAACTCTTTGGGTGAAACCCCCGAAAGTCGTTTAACCTCTTTAATAAAATGAGACTGATCGGTAAAATTGCGCTGGGGATACAGCGTTCCATCCCTGATGTGTGAAAGCGAAGCCTGAAAACGAAGTATTTTACAATAAGCTTTCAACGGAAGCCCGAACTGCTGATTAAAATACCGGTTAATCTGGCGCGGGCTCCACGAAATCTTTTCAGAGAGTTCAGCAACGGAAATCTCGCCGTACGAAGCAAAAACCAGTTCAAACAATCTGCGTTTGCGCACATCCACATCTTCAGGTAAAAGCGCAATGATTTTACTTGTCATCGTATCACAAAAGGCTTCAAAATGATCCAGGTCTTCTATTCTTAAACCCCAAAAATCATCTGGCAGCAGCTTTCCGCTATTGATGATATCAGCCACCGGAAAGCCGAAAATATATTCTATCGCCAGCGGATTAAAACTGACCGAACAAAAATCCGATACTTCATGATCAGGATATTTAGGTTGGGTTTCCAGTCCCAGCAAGGCAACCTGTATTCGGTTATCTTTAGTCTTTGAATAAATCAGGTCAATTCTTCCATTCGGAATAACCACAGCCTGATGATGATTGGAAAAGTTCTGTAGTGAGGAAAAACAATAGACAAAATCTTTTATCGATTCCTCAGGTTGAACGAGTTTAAAATCCAATGTGTCTCCCATGGTTAAAAATATTTCCGGTAAAACTAATGTCTTTGCTCTTTTTTAAAAAGGTAATGCAGGTTAAAAACAAGAACTGATAGGAAAATGATACTGTATGCTGCCATTTGTAATGAACTAATGGGTTCATGGAATACCAAAGCTGCTATAACAAATCCAATAATTGGATTAATATTAAGCAACATCCCCACTGTTGACGAGTTTAATCCCTTAAGGGCATATAAATTCAAAAACAATGGAATTACTGTAAAACCAACTGCTATAACTTCTATTAGTAACCAAAATAACGCCTCGGTAGGCAAAGGTCCGCTGTAAGCAGGATAAAAGGGCATCAATATCAGCGCGGAAAGCGAAATATGAAAGGTGAGCAGGATGAACTTATCAAACCCAACATTTTTACGTTGGCTTACCAGGTAAGCGGCATAAGTAAACCCAATAACAATACCGTAAACCATGTCCATAATATTCGCATACGATAGTATCAGGCAGCCCATTATACTTAACCCAACAGCCGTCCATTGTACTTTGCTGAGCTTTTCGTGCAAAAGCCAGTAAGCAAGCAATGTGGTCATAATAGGGCAAACCAGATAGGCAAGCGAAGTAGCCTTGATGCTTACATGATTAAGCACGTAAATAAACGAGAACCAGTTGATATTTAAGAAAACACTTCCGCTTACATTCAGCAAAAGCATGTTTCGTCTTTGCTTCGAAGGTAAGGCCTTCATATCAGAAAAGGTTTTAACCAATTCACCGCGTTTAAATAAAGCGGTAGCTAACAGCATCAATATCGCGCAGCTAAAAATGCGGTAAAATAAAATATCTACCGAAGAATATCCGCTTAAAGGTTTCAAAACTAAACTAAAAAAGCCCCAGGTCGCATAAGCGAATATAGCGGCCAGGTAATATTTTGCGATTTTCAAAAGACAGTTGCTATAATTTTACTTCTGTTGGCAATGTAGATATTACTCATGAAGATAATACCTGTTGTTTTATTGAAAAGTATGTTTGCGCTTGCACCTGGGTCATCTCCATCATGCTCAATATATCCATTATTGTAAATATTCCAGAAAACTCCCTTATTTCGTGTTTGCAAACTCATACTCTCGGGTACGTTTTTTTTTGGGGCGGGGGGTAAACACTGGGCCAAACATTTCAATAGCCGACGCGCTTTTAATCAGACCATCTTAATATCTGTATCCAGATCAAAATAACCAAGCTCCATAGCTTTCATGAGCGATACAGCAATAAATGTTTTACTAACCGACCATATTTTGAATTGTTTGTGGCGTATATGCCTTTCTTTTTGCAATATCAGCATAGCCAAAACCACTTTCAAAAACGACTTTGTCTTTATTTAAAATAGCTACAGAAAAGCCAGGTGTATTATCTTCTTTAAGCTTTAGTCTCAAAGAATCCTAATAATTTTGTGACTTAACTGTTAAAGTACAGCAAACAATAATAAAAAAGAATATTGATTTTAGATACGTCATTTTAATTCTTTTTGTGCTGTTTGCTACCTCACCGCTGTAAAATACTCTTCCCTTTCTGTAGTATGCGACTTAATTACATTGGTTAAAATTAGATTGACCAATACTTTTTGGGCTTTCCGGTACGAACTGCGTAATAGTTTGCTAAACTCTTTCAGGGTAATCTTTTCATTCTGTTCCAGGTATTCGAGCAGTTTTTTCTCGTTCTCAGAGTAAGAGATTAACACGCCATCATTTTTATATTCCTGTTTAAGTACTTCAAGAATAATCCGACTGGCTAAAACGCTTTTATCATCAATGCGGATATAAGCCCACCATTTTTTTTGATCATCAAGTGCATAATGCGGCTTGGTATCACTTTCAGGAATATTAACTACCAGCACTAATTTATCATCAACATAAATTTCCTCAAAGTAAGGTTCAATCGCAGGCTTACAAAACTGATGTGCAGAAGTTAAGATCATATACTTTTCTTCTTCCTCTGATTTTACACCTTTAATCGAGCCATCATCAGCTACACCAATTAATAATTTACCACCTTTGTTATTGGCAAAAGCAACCAGACTCTTGGCAATTTTCTCAGTATTGGTAATGGTTTTCTTAAAATCGAGCATAACGCCCTCACCCTGCAAAATTAAATTCTTAATACTCGGCATAATCTAAAAATTAGTAAGCAACTCTGGGCGTTTCACCCTGATGCAGATTTCGGATATATACTTCATTCATTACGGTGGCACATACTTCACCCTTCTTATTGGTTATTTCCATAGGGTAGGCTTTTACAAACTTTCCAATGGTTTTTAAGGCATGCTCAGCTTCATTAAGCATTTCATCAGTTACTGTTATGGTAAAATATAATGTAGAACGACCAGGTTTTAAATATTGTATAGAGGCACTCTTTAACCACACACGTACTTTAAATCCCCGGCGTTGCATCAACTGATCAAATAACAAAGCATAAAATGGGTCTGTAGCTGCATAAATAGTCCCTCCAAAAATAGAGCCGTTATAATTTTTATTCAGAAAACTCTTGCTAAGCTTAACTGTACAGCTTCTAAATTCATTTTCAAATCTCTGAACCCAAATGCGTTGAAAAAATAGGGGAGGATAAAAACGCATTACCCATTTAAGGGTATTTTGAGAAATAATCATACTTACTAATATCAGAAAGTTTTATCACCTTTTAAAGTTTTGTAAATATTGTTTAAGTAATATTTTATTTAATCGTAAAATATGCATATTAATAATATTTCACCTGCAGCTCCATAATTACCTAATAATCAGTATTCTTTTGCGAAAAATATTCTTTTCAAGAAAAAAAATAAAACCAAATTATTATAAGGTTGTTAGGATGATAGATAACATTAAAAACTATGAAAAAAATAATCTTAAGTCTTGCTTTTGCGGGTTCTCTTATGATAGCCACATCAGCATGCAATTCGTCAAAAAATATGGCTGGTTCTTCAGACAGTACTAAAACGGATTCGACAACTACGGCACCAATGGATACAACATCTAAAAAAATGCCAGACACGACCACAAAAATGCCACCTGACACTACAAAAAAGAACCCTACTATGTAGGATCTTAAAAGCCACTCTAACGCAGAGTGGCTTTTATTTTTAAAAATCTATTTTAATTATTTGTGTTATTGCGTACTTTCAGCATTTAAACCAAATAATTAAATGGATCATCAAGCAAAAACCAACAGCCGTAATGTAATTTTCTTAGTTATTGTAGCCGCGCTGGGCTATTTTGTTGACATTTACGATCTTGTTCTATTTTCTGTTGTACGCCTCAAAAGCTTTACTGATATAGGTGTTTCTGCCGAGCACATGCGTACTGAAGGGGAGTATGTGATTAATATGCAGATGTTCGGTTTGTTGCTTGGCGGCTTGCTTTGGGGCATCATCGGCGATAAATTTGGCCGTATCAAAGTGTTGTTTGGTTCTATCTTAATGTATTCGTTAGCCAATATAGCCAACGGTTTTGCGACTGATGTGCATACTTATGCCATTATCAGGTTTATAGCAGGGATTGGCCTGGCAGGAGAACTTGGAGCCGGAATTACTTTGGTTACTGAAACCATGGATAAAGAAAAACGGGGATATGGAACCATGGTTGTGGCCGGTATCGGATTATTGGGCGCAGCAGCAGCAGCTACAATCGGAAAACATTTTACGTGGCAAACTTCTTATTTTGTAGGTGGCGGAATGGGGTTGTTGCTGTTACTTTTACGTGTGGGTACTTTCGAATCGGGAATGTTCAAACATGCTGAACAAAGTTCAGAGGTCTCAAAAGGGAATTTCTTTATGCTGTTTTCTAACCGGAAGCGGTTTTTAAAATACCTGGCCTGCATCTGTTTAGGACTTCCGCTTTGGTTTATTGTCGGGATTCTGGTTACCCAATCGCCAGAAATCGGAAAAGCACTTGGCGCTAAAGAACTGCTTAACGCCGGTACAGGTATTATGTACACTTACTTCGGTATCGCCATCGGCGACGTAGTATGCGGTTTTTTAGCACAGGTATTAAAGTCCCGCAGGAAAACGGTACTTATTTTTCAAAGTCTGTCGGTAATTACGGTAATTGTTTATTTAACCAGTACAGGCTTAACCGAAAGCAGTTTTATTCTGATCTGTTTATTTATGGGCTTTGCGGTTGGCTATTGGGCCACATTTGTAACCATCGCCGCCGAGCAGTTCGGTACAAATATCAGGTCGACTGTAACTACAACTGCGCCGAACTTTGTGCGTGGCGCTTTAATTCCTATAACTTTAGTTTTCGAATTTTTTGTTCACCGCTACAACATCGTGTCGGCTGGATTTATAGTTATGGGGATTGTAACCGTGATCGCTATGATTTCGGTAGTTTATTTAAAAGAAAGTTTTAACAAAGAGCTTAATTACTTAGAAAATTAGCTTTAAGACTAGGGACTAAGTAACAATGTCAATAAAATGTACTATCTAAACATAAATCAATATAGCTGCTTTAATAGGCTTAAATTTGTATAGAAATAGAAAGAGCCGTCATGTTTAAAGAAGAAGTAGCAGTGCGATATAAGCAAATTCAGGATGAAATTTGCCATGGATTGGAAATTGCCGATGGCAAAGGAAAATTTGAAGAGGAACTGTGGGAGAGAAGCGGCGGGGGAGGCGGACGTACCCGGATTATGCAAAATGGTGCTATTATCGAAAAGGGTGGTGTAAATTTCTCTGCTGTACATGGAAAGCTTCCGGAAGCGGTAAAAAAAGCCTTTAATGTGACAGAAGATGATTTTTTTGCCACTGGCGTTTCAATTGTGATTCACCCGAATCATCCTTTGGTGCCAATCATCCACATGAATATCCGCTATTTTGAACTCAATGAAGAAACGCGTTGGTTTGGTGGCGGCATCGATTTAACGCCGCATTATGTGTTCGAAAACGATGCACGTTTCTTTCACCATAAACTAAAACAGGCTTGTGACGATTTTGGTGCTGAGTTTTATCCAAAATTCAAAATACACGCTGATGATTATTTTTTTATTAAACACCGTGAAGAAACGCGTGGTATTGGCGGTATTTTTTACGATCGCTTAAAACCTGAGAACACCAATTTATCATGGGAGCAGATTTTAGATTTCTCTATTAATATTGGCGAAACATTTTTGCCGATTTATACCGAATTAATAGACCGTAACCGGGATAAAGAATTTACGGAGACACATAAAGAATGGCAATACCAACGCCGTAGCCGTTATGTAGAATTTAATTTAGTTTACGATTCGGGGACCAAATTTGGCTTAGAAACCAACGGACGGATTGAGTCTATTTTAATGAGTTTACCACCGCAGGCTAACTGGGGTTATAATGTTCAGCCCGAAATTAATTCTGAAGAATACAAAACGATACAGCTGCTTAAAAAAGGAATTAACTGGGTCTAAAATTGTATAGAACCGTCGTCATCTCGATCCGAGGACTTATAAGTTTTTTAAAACAAAGTTAGCGGTGCTGATACCTCGTGAAAACCAGCTTTTAATTTGCCGGTTCTAAAATCATTTACAACATTGTGGGCCATACGGGTTGGTTCAGGAATACGGTAATTTCCGATACAATTTTTTATGATCGTTAAGCTTTGATCAGCTGTAATTAAATGCCCGGCAGATACGTAAACAGGTGCACAATTGAGCTTAGTGCGTAAGGCAAAACCCAGGGTTTCACCATGACTGTTGATTTCTGTACTGCTTAATTTTTTGGTTTCCGGAACATGGTTTTCGCCATATAAAAGGCTTTTGGCACAGCCAATTGTACTTTGATTGGCCAAAATTCCAAAATGCGAAGCAACACCCATACGGCGCGGATGCAAAATCCCATTGCCATCGAGTACCACAACATCTGGTTTATTTGAAATTAACTCCCACACTTTTAATAACGCAGGCACTTCCTTGAAACCCAAAAATCCGGGCTTGTATGGAAAATTGGTTTCGTAGGTTTCCAGTGCATAGGATTCCAATATCATACCGGGATAACTTAATATCACAATTCCTGCATACATCGTAGAACTATTTTTATTGAAAGAAATATCGGCGCCTGCGATGGTTTGAATTCTCTGAAGTGATTGAAACTTTAATTTTTTGGAGAGTTCAATCTGGTAAGCAGCGGCATCTTCGAAGCTATAGTGGTCGTACATTCTTATTAGGACAAATTGACTGGTATATTTGTTTATATCTATGTCTTGTGTTAAATAGCATTAGTGATACATTTGAGTAACCATTTTCCATTAACATTATGATTGCTTTACCATCGTTTTATATACTCACCAGTAATGGAGCATCCGTCCTTCCGGATGCAATCCAGCGAGAAAGAGCTATAAATCAAAACCGACCAATCCTCTTTTACTTGGACGCCAATCTTTGTTTGGATGTAATTAATTATTTTGAGAACAAGCAAGCACATCCACAATCAAAAACAAATATAGAAATACTCATACTATTTTGCCAGCGATATAATATCGAAGTAGTACCCAAGTTTGGATCAATGGAGCTATGTAGAGAACATTTTAACAATCTAAATATAACCAAGTATAAGGATTTTGTAAATAAAATTACTTATGCTTTCGATACTCCACTTGATGAAAATGTTAAATTAAATGACCGCATTTTTAATTATGATGTGGAAGTAAATGACACAGACAGTATAGCCTTTAAAGGATTGTTCCCCTTATTGCTTATAAGCTATATTTCACTATTGAAAATTTATTTCCTATGTAAAAAGAACAAACCTAATAAAGGGAGTGTACTCAAAAATCTGAAGTTATTCTTTCATTGGTGCAATAAACATATCAACACATCAATGGCCTCAGAGATCCAGTTGGCAATTAAAATATTTGGCGGAGATTCTGGAATTGGAAAAATGATCTGCATAGATAAAAAGGGAGGTCATCAAGATGTTTTTAGAACAATTTGGGGTACTGCGTGGGACTTGTTTCATATACGTATGGTGCATTTTAATGCGATTAATACAGGTATAGATCAGGGTGTATATTTTATTACGCGTGATGAAAATTTATATACATTATTTAAAACCTGTCAGATCAAGGGCGCGTTATCTTTTTCAGGTCAGCCAATAGTCTCTTTTGTAAATTATGATATTGATATTCAATATAAAGATAAGTCCATTAAAGAAAGTATAGAAGATGCGTTAGAAATTTTCACATTTGAAAGAAGCATTCTTAATTCCACTGAGCCATTAGATATTAAGCTATTGGAAGAATTAAGAACAAAACTTGAATATGATATATGTAGTGTACGAAACGAATTATGACAACTGTCTAAAACAAAATGTGACGCCCAAAAAGTCCTTAAGACACTAATTCCTAAGGAAATAATACAAGTCAAAATGAAAAATGTGCTGCACAGTATATGCCTGTCTAAAGCAATATAAATGTCTTATAATTAATATTATGTTAAGTTGTATTTTCGAACACTATCTTATCCTTATCAGATTCTCAATAAAATTACAGTTCCTGAAGTTTGCGGTTAAGTTCCTGTACCTTGTTTGTTGCACCTTTTTTGCTATAGATATCAATCAGCAACTGTACAGTTTTTTTATCGTTTGGATTAATTTCGTTGGCACGTTGTAAAGCAAATTGTGCGCGATTAATTAAACCTTTATATTTTTCGGTTTTGTCCGCATCGCTTGTGTGCAAAGTTTCGTTTGCGGTATTGATATAAGCTAAACTCAATTGATACAAGGCATCGAAATAATTCTGATCCGTGGTTAAAGCTTTATCGTAAGCTAAAATTGCTGTAGCATTATTTCCGCCAACTTGTTGCAGGTAACCATATAGAAAATAAAGCAGTTTATTTCCTTTTTCTACTTTTAAATTATTTTCGATCAATCCTTGTGCTTTACTGTAATTTTCTGTGTCTAGCAAAAGATTAATATAATCATTCGTTAAAAAACGGTTGAATGGATTTAGCAGCAACCCTTCTTCCAGGGTTTTAATGGCAGTTTCGTTTTCTGATTTCACTACGTACATCTGGGCCATTTTCTGAAAAACAGATGGATTTTTAATGCCATTTTCTTTTGCGCGTTTAAAATAAGCTAAAGATTCATCGTAAGATTGAATGTTTAACGCACAGATCGCGGTATTTAATGCCAAAGTAGTATCTGCAGGAAAATTATCTGATACTTCTTTCAGGTCAGCAAATGCTTCTTTAAATTCATTGTTAAAATAAGCTTCATTGCCTTTATCCTGCTTTTTGATCAGGATGTTGTGGTCAGACGCCTTAATAAGTCCGCCATTGTCGTTGTAGCGGTCTAATGATTTTGCTTTGGCAACTGCCTCTACTGCACTATCATAAAATTTATTCGCATTGTTCGGGTCGGTATCAATCAGCGATGCAAATGACGTGAGGTAAGATTTTATAGACCAGGTTTCCGTCCAATTTTTGGTTTTAATATCTTTTTCGGCAGATTCAATAGATTTTAAGCCCTCTGTAATAATGCTCAACTGCTTTTTCTCATCTTCTTTGTTGGCTATAGCAGCCTGAAGTTTGCCAACTGAATTTCTGGCAATCAGGATCTGACTTTTTTGGGCTACAGCATTAAAAGAGACGAAAATTAGCGCGGTTAAAGATATTCTAAGGCAATTCTGCATAATGTATTGATGTAATAAAACCGTAATAAACCATAAAAATAAACATAAAAAAAAGAGCCCCGAAATTTCAGGACTCTTTTTTTAAATCGGTACCAGAATTATTGTTTAGGTAATGCGTCTAAACGTTTTTTGATATCTTCATAATTTTTGGTGTCATTTCTAAAAGCATAGATCGTTTTCAATGTTTCTAATGCACCCTGGTTTTTGGCATCAATTTCTAAAGCTTTTTTGTAAAAAGGAAGCGATTTATCTAATAAAGCATTCATTTTACCCGTTACTTCGTTAAATTCTTTTACTTTTTTAGGATCGATTTTATTTCTGTCGGCCTGTAATTTTAAAGCCTGACTGAAATAGATGTTGCCTAATAAAACCTGATAACTTGGGTTATTTGGCTCTTTTGTAGCTAAAGCAACCAACATTTGCTCAGATTTTGCTGCATCACCCCTATCAATATAGATCTGTGTTTCAGTTTTAATCCAGTCGGTATTTTCAGGGAATTTAGCAGAAGCTTCTTTAATAACGGCCAAAGCAGCTGTAGTATCTTTCTGTTTGCTTAAAACAGCATTGATAATTTCAGAATATAAATCTTTGGATTGTGGTGAGTTTAAAGAGATTACTTTTTTAAACTGGGTAATCATACCTGGATAATCTTCAATATTTCTTGCTGCAATACCAGCATTTAAATACATCGCAGTATCTTGTGGGTTAATTACCGTTGCAGCAACAAATTTTTCGTAAGCCGTTTTGTAATCTTTTTTGTTGTAAGCAATTACGCCCGCATTTCTAACCGCATTGCTTACATTCGTTTCAGCTGAACTGATGTTGTCTTTTTCAGCACCTTTAGTATCCAGTTTTTTTGCTTCAGCAATAGCTTCTTGTGCAATTTTCAAATTTGCATCAGCGTTTGCAGTACTGGTTGAATCTAAAATAGCTGCAGAAGAAGCAAATAGCGCACGGTAAGACCATGCTTCAGGCATTACTTTAGATTTTTCATCAGCAATGGCTTTATCAGTATGGGCCAAGCCTTTAGCTAACGCTTCAAGCTTTTTTGCCAATGGCGTTGTGGCGCTTGAAGAGGTTAGCTGGAATAAACCCCAGTCGTTTTTTGCCGCGGTTACTTCACTTTTCTGAGCAAAAGCAGCGCTTACCGCACCTGCTAGAAATATACTTAGAAATACTCTTTTCATAATTTTTAATCTAATCTTAATTTAGTTAATTTTCTTCTTCGGTTTCGTTATCTGATTCTCCTTCTTCTTCAGTATCATCAGCTTCAGGAGTAGTATCGGCTTCTATTTCTTCACCGTCTGTAACTACAACATCTGTTAAATCTACTGTTTCTTCTTCATCTTCTTCGTGGTCAATTTTGGTAACCGATGCAATTTCGTCATCACCTTTTAACGATATTAAACGAACCCCTTGTGTGGCACGCCCCATTACCCTTAATGCTGATACCGGAATTCTGATTACAATGCCTGAACGGTTAATAATCATCAAATCTTCGCTATCAGTAACGTCTTTTATAGAAACTAATTGCCCAGTTTTTTCAGTAACGTTAATTGTTTTTACCCCTTTACCACCACGGTTAGTTACACGATAGTCTTCAATATCGGTACGTTTTCCGTAACCTTTTTCTGATACTACTAACACCGTAACTTCAGGATTGTTTACAGCAATCATGCCAACAACTTCATCCTGATCGTGTGCAAGCCTTACACCACGAACACCGGTAGCTGTTCTACCCATCGGACGAACAGTTTTCTCATTGAAACGGATGGCTCTTCCTGAACGTAAAGCCATTACAATTTCGCTTTCGCCGTTGGTTAAACAAGCTTCTAATAAGATATCGCCTTCGTTAATGTTAATGGCGTTGATACCATTTACACGTGGACGTGAATATGCTTCGAGAGATGTTTTCTTAATGGTACCTTTTTTAGTACACATAATGATGAAATTGTTCTCTAAGTATTCCTGGTCTTTAAGGTTTTTAACCTTGATATAAGCTTTGATTTTTTCTTCTTTCGGAATATTGATGATGTTCTGGATCGCTCTTCCTTTACTGGTTCTCGAACCTTCCGGAATTTCGTATACCCTCAGCCAGAAACACCTTCCGGCTTCAGTAAAGAACAACATGTAATTGTGGTTGGTGGCTACCAGCATGTGCTCAATAAAATCTTCATTTCTTGAGGTACTGCCTTTAGAACCTTTACCACCCCTGCCCTGTGCTTTAAATTCGCTTGCCGGAGTACGCTTTACGTAACCTTCGTGAGAAATGGTGATCACAACTTCTTCATCGTCGATGAAATCTTCCATACTCATATCTTCTGCCGAGTGAACGATTGTAGTTCTGCGTTCATCACCAAATTTCTGCTTCACCTCTTCCAGTTCATCCTTGATAATCTGCATCCGCAAACCTTCATCTGCTAAAATAGATTTCAAGTATTCGATGGTTTTCATTAATTCAGCATATTCTTCTTTAATCTTATCGCGCTCTAGTCCTGTTAAACGACGCAATGTCATATCCAGGATCGCACGTGCCTGAAGGTCGCTCAGCCCGAATTTCTCCATTAAGCCTAAACGGGCTTCTTCTGGCGTTTCGGATGCACGGATCAATTTAATAACTTCATCTAAATGGTCTAAAGCAATTAAATAACCTTCTAAAATGTGTGCACGTTTTTCAGCCTCAGCTAGTTCGTATTTGGTACGGCGAACAATTACGTCATGACGGTGATCCACAAAGTGTACAATCAAATCTTTAAGATTCAACATCTGTGGACGGCCTTTCACCAATGCAATGTTATTTACACTGAAAGAGGTTTGTAGCGCTGTATATTTATATAGGTTGTTTAAAACGATAGAGGCATTTGCATCACGTTTGATTTCGTACACAATACGGATACCATCTTTGTTGGATTCGTCTTTGATGTTTGAAATGCCTTCCAGTTTTTTCTCGCCCACCAATTCAGCAGTACGTTCAATCATCTGGGCTTTGTTTACCTGGTACGGAATTTCAGTAACAATAATCACTTCACGGTCTTTAATGCTTTCGATCTCTGCTTTTGCACGCATTACAATACGTCCGCGGCCAGTTTCGAAGGCTTCTTTTACACCGGTATAACCATAAATAATACCACCTGTAGGGAAATCCGGAGCTTTTACAAACTTCATTAATTCCTCAATTGTGATATCTCTATTGTCGATATAGTTGACCACACCATCAATTACTTCGGTTAAATTGTGTGGTGCCATATTGGTGGCCATACCTACCGCAATTCCGGAAGAACCGTTAACTAAAAGGTTAGGTATTTTTGCAGGTAAAACCGTAGGTTCCTGCTCTGTATCATCAAAGTTTAATTGAAAATCAACCGTATCTTTATTGATATCTGCAACCATTTCTTCAGCAAGTTTGCTAAAACGTGCCTCGGTATAACGCATTGCAGCCGGCGAATCGCCATCAATGTGACCAAAATTTCCCTGTCCATCTACCATTGGGTAACGCAAACTCCAATCCTGAGCCATACGAACCATAGTAAAATATACGGATGCATCGCCGTGTGGGTGATACTTACCTAAAACCTCACCCACGATACGGGCTGATTTTTTATAAGGTTTTCCGCTGGTTACACCTAACCCCAACATGCCGTAGAGCACACGGCGGTGTACTGGTTTCAATCCATCGCGTACATCAGGCAAAGCCCTTGATACGATTACCGACATTGAATAATCAATGTAGGCCGATTTCATCTGCTCTTCTATGTTAATTTGAATGATTTTGTCGTTCTGCTGATTTTCTAAATCTTCTGCCATAAATTATTATTCTCGTTACTTAAAACGATATTAAAAAAGGGTATTACTATAACCTTGCGAATTTAACAAAATTATGCCGGATTAAGGCATTGTGGAAAATTTTTGACCTTTGTTATAGGTTTTTTACTCCCGATGTAATTTTAAGTCATTGAAGGCCAGTTTAAGAGTTTTTGATCTAAACCCGATCATGTTTTTTAAACCCGATAGGTTTGCCGGATTGGATTGATGATTTTCTTGGAAATGTAGGGTTCGGTGTTAATGGCGGGCGACACTCCTGCTACCGCTGCAAGTCCTCCCCGATAAAATCTGTGAAACAAGCAAGCACTCAATAAAAGACAACATAGACGGTGCTAAAATCGGGTTGCGGCTTTCCGCTTTATCAGGTTTATGAACAGGGGTTCTGTATTTATATGGTGATTTAAAAACAATAGGTTTGTAGAACTAAAATTTACATTTTTAAGTAATTCTGATACTTTTGTTTTTCAACCTTTTATAAGATGGCAAACGAGAAAAAATCTGCAATGAGTTTTATTATGGTCACCCTCCTGATCGATTTTACAGGTTTTGGGATCATTATTCCGGTTTTACCTAAACTTATACAGGATTTTACAGGCGGTGGTTTTGGGTTGGCAGCTGAATATGGGGGCTGGCTTACTTTGGCTTATGCATCCGTTCAATTCATTTTTTCGCCGATTATTGGAGCATTAAGCGATCGTTACGGCCGGCGGCCGGTATTACTGAGTTCGTTATTTGGGTTGGGTATCGATTATATATTTCTGGCTTTCGCCCCCTCAATTGTTTGGTTGTTTGTAGGAAGGATTATCGCCGGGATTACCGGAGCGAGTTTTACCACTGCTCAGGCCTATATCGCCGATGTTTCGCCTCCTGAAAAAAGAGCGCAGAATTTCGGTCTGGTTGGTGCTGCTTTTGGTGTAGGTTTTATTTTAGGCCCGGTTTTAGGTGGTGCATTTAGTCATTTTGGTACCCGGGTTCCTTTTATGATTGCTGCAGGCTTATCTTTGATCAACTGGCTTTATGGTTATTTTATATTACCTGAATCATTACCGGTTGAAAAACGCAGGGCTTTTGAATGGAAAAGGGCAAACCCAATCGGCTCACTGGTTAGTATCGGTAAATACCCCGCCTTACTGGGTTTAATGATTACTTTATTCTTATTGTATTTCGCAAGCCACTCGGTTCAATCAAACTGGACATTTTATACTATGGAAAAATTCGACTGGGATACCTCCTGGGTGGGCTATTCGCTGGGCTTTGTAGGTTTGGTGATCGGTATTGTGCAGGGCGGATTAATCAGGGTGATTCTCCCGAAAATTGGAGAAAAGAAAGCGGTTTATTTTGGCCTGATTTTATACGTAATTGGCTTTACAGCCTTTGCTTTTGCGTCAAAAGGCTGGATGATGTTCGCTTTTATGGTGCCTTATGGTTTGGCAGGAATCGGCGGACCAGCAATGCAGGGGTTGATTTCTAACCAGATACCATCTAATGCACAAGGTGAAATGCAGGGTGTTTTAACAGGTTTACAGAGTTTGGCGGCCATATTTGCACCATGGGTAATGACACATATTTTCGCGTATTTTATAGAGGGTGAAGCACCTGTTTATTTTCCGGGGGCACCGTTTATATTAAGTGCAGTGTTAACGTTGATTGGGTTGTTTATTTGTTTGAGAAGTTTGAAGAAGTATCATTAGTTACAAATGTGGCTGTATCTCTAATAAGAAAAATCGTCATCTCGACTGAAGCGCAGCGGAATGGAGAGATCTATCCTCGAGATAGATTTCTCAACTTCGTTGCACTCCGCTCGAAATCACGATCACTTGGTTGGGAGTAGAAATCTTACAACAGTTCATTCGCTAAATTAGCCAATTCACTCCTTTCGCCTTTTTGCAAAGTAATATGGGCATACAGGGGATGATTTTTCGCGTTTTCAATTAAATAAGACAAGCCATTACTTTCTGAATCGAGGTATGGCGTATCAATCTGGTAAATATCGCCCGTAAAAACAATTTTAGTATGCTCACCTGCCCTCGAAATGATTGTTTTAACCTCGTGGGGAGTTAAATTTTGGGCCTCATCAATAATAAAGAATATCTTGGTTAAAGTTCTGCCTCTGATAAAGGCCAAAGGTGCAATGGCTATTTTCTCAGTAGTAATCAGTTCATCAATTTTTTCTGACATTTTATCATCACCAATAAACTGTTCTTTAATAAAACGCAGGTTATCCCAGATCGGCGCCATAAAAGGATCAGTTTTCGATTTTGCATCGCCTGGAAGGAAGCCAATATCTTTATTGCTCAAAGAAACTATCGGTCGGGTAACATAGATCTGTCTGAAATTTTTACGCTGTTCTAAAGCGCTGGCCAGCGCCAGTAAAGTTTTTCCGGTTCCGGCATTGCCCTGTATACTGACTAACTTGATTTCGGGATCTAAAAGGGCATGAATGGCAAATGCCTGCTCAATATTTTTGGGTTTGATCTTAAAAATGGCATCTGTAGAAACGGTCGAGATAGTTTTTAAGCTATTATTGTAAAATACGTTGGCGGTTTTCCTTTTATTTTTAAGGATATAAAAGTGGTTGGCATTTTTAGGCGGTAATCCCAGTTCAGCTGCATCAACAAAAGCATGTTTTTTTACCGCTTCAATCACTTCGATCGGAAAATCAACCAGCTCTGTTTTACCCGCATAAAGCTCGTCTACATTTTTGATTTTACCCGTTTCGTAATCTTCGGCATTTAAATCCAAGGCTTTTGCTTTTAACCTCAGGCAAATGTCTTTTGATACCAGGATTACTTTTTTATCAGGATGTTCCTCTTTTAAGCTTAAGGCAGCATTTAAAATTTTATGGTCTGTTTTGCCTTTTCCATAAATGTTCTCTGCATCTACAATTAAAGGTTTCTCGTTCAGCACTACCCTAAATTTACCAGAATCCGGACTTTTTAACGAAATCCAGTCGCTGATCAGTTTTTGTTTTGAAGTTTCATCTATCAGACGGATAAAACTTCGGGCTTCAAAGTTCCTGGTATCATTACCACTTTTGAAATTATCAAGCTCTTCTAAAACCTGAATGGGAATGGCCACATCATGCTCATGGAAGTTATTTATCGCATCATGATCGTATAAAATAACCGAGGTATCTAAAACGAATATTTTTTTTGACGGATTGGAGATTAATTTACCTTTTTTGGCCATTTGGTAAATTTAATATTTTAGGAATTATTAGCAGAAAAATCTGTTATTCTTTTTTTTTGCCACGATCCAAAATCCTGGGCAAATAAAAACGGGGAATTCTTCTTTCGATTCATTTCCCCGTTTTAACTTTAAAAACAGCCATAGCTGTATTTTAAAGCATCTAATTCTTGTTACTTTGATTTTTCCGTTTTCGTTAGGTTTTGCAACTTTTGCGATCCGTGAAAATTTATTTCCAACTCTTCCGTCCGTAAACTTCTTAGTTTTCCATAAGCTCTGTTTGGGCCTGTTCGATTTTCTCATTCTCCAACCTTGCGGTGGTCGTGTATATTCTTACTCAGTTTAACCCTTTCTGAAATTAATCGTTTTCCCTGTAAACTATCCGAAACAATTTCCCTTTCGGTTCTTTATCTCTTTTGGATTGTTTTGTCAGAATTCAAAGTACTTCGTATTTGATATGATCTAATTTAGTAGGAAAACAGCCATTTTGCAAGAGAAAAATAAAGGTTTTTATAAACAAAGTTATCAACTTAAATATACTGGTTATCAACAGCTTAATTCTTATAAATGGGCGTTTCCAGTGTTGATTTATGCTTTTATTGACCTTATTAACAATCCGGGGGTATACACTTATAAACATTCGCTATTATTTTGTTAGTCAGTTATTTAAGTTTTTTCAGCTTAAAAGTTAAAAAAAAGCAAAAAACTTAATTTTAATCACAACAAAAAACTTCGCTATTATGTTATTTTTGTAACATGCAGATCAGGCAACCCATTAGAAATATACAAGACTTTTTACTGAGTACGTATTTTGCCGACGGTCTCCGTATTACTATTGGTGTGCTGCTCCCCTCTTTAATTCTGGCCCAGTTTGGTATGTTAAAGTACGGGATGACCTTGTCGCTTGGCGCATTGTGTGTAAGCGTAGTAGATAGTCCGGGGCCAATGGTACACCGGAGAAATGCGATGCTGGTTACTACAGCTTTAATTTTTACATTCTCCATTCTAACAGGTTTAACCAATAGAAGCCATTATTTTATCGGCTTCCTTTTGGCCGTATCAAGCTTTGTATTTTCGATGTTTTACATTTACGGCATCAGGGCAGCATCAGTAGGTACTGCAGTTTTGCTGATTATGGTGCTGAGCATTGATGATATCAGGCCTTGGCAGGATGTTTTGTTGCATGGGTTAATGGTACTTGCGGGCAGTCTTTGGTATACCGGATTGAGTTATTTTGTATACCGGCTCCGGCCCTTCCGTTTGGTACAGCAATCATTAAGCGATTCTATTTTAGAGGTAGCAGAATTTTTAAGGGAGAAGGCCAAATTTTATCATCAGAACAATAATTACGATAAAACCTATTCTGATTTATTACAACTCCAGGTTTCAGTTCATGAGAAACAGGATGCCGTAAGGGAATTGCTTTTCAGAACACGCGAAATTGTAAGGGATTCTACTCCTGAAGGAAGATTTTTGTTATTGGTATTTGTAGATATGGTCGATCTGTTTGAGCAGGTAATGTCTACTTACTATAATTACCAGCAGTTGCATGATCAGTTTGATAAAGCAGGCATATTATCAGATTATGAAATGGCCATTAAGCGGATTTCGTATGCGCTTGATGATATTTCATTTGCACTGAAAAGTGGCGGAACACCTGTTGTCTCCAAACGTTTGTTAATTGAGATTGAAAGGTTAAAGATCAAAATTAATGATCTGGAAAAGAATAATCAGAATCAGGAGTACAATACCTTAGGTATTATTGCCTTAAAAAATATTGAGGTGAACATTGAGAATATCCTGTCAAGGGTTAAAACTATCTTCAGCTATTTTAAAATCCGAAACAGTAAAGATATCAGACAGGCCGAGGTTGATACAGAGAAATTTATCACCAGACAGAAATTCGACTTTAAACTATTTTCAGAGAATTTAACTTATACTTCCTCCACTTTCAGGCATTCGCTGCGGGTTACCGTGGTGATGCTTCTGGGTTTTATAGTTGCTCAGATACTCAATTTCTCGCATAGCTACTGGATTCTCCTCACCATCCTGGTTATTTCGAAACCGGGCTTTAGTTTAACAAAAGAACGTAATTATCAGCGTTTAATCGGTACCACAGTTGGAGCGTTTATTGGTATGGGGGTAATTACTTACATCCACGATCGAAACACTTTATTCGTGATCCTGTTAATCTGCATGATTGGCTGTTATAGTTTCCAAAGGAAAAATTATGTAGTGAGTGTTCTCTTTATGACACCCTATATCTTAATCCTCTTTGATTTTCTGGGTATGGGATCTATAGCGCTGGCGCGTGAAAGGATTTATGATACTTTTATAGGCTCTGGTATTGCGTTATTGGCCAGTTATTCTTTATTCCCCACCTGGGAGTATGAAAAGCTCAAAGAGGCTATGATCGATATCTTAAAAGCAAATAAGGGTTATTATGAACAGGTGATTAAGTTGTATTTTGAGAAAAATTATAACAGAACGGAATATAAACTGGCAAGGAAAGAAGTGTATGTAAGTACCGCAAATTTGGCTTCGCTTTTTCAAAGAATGTTTTCTGAACCAAAAAGCAAACAGTTGTTTATTAAAGAGGTGCATCAGTTTACAGCGCTGAATCATTTGTTATCCTCTTATGTGGCCACACTTTCCTTATACAATAAGGAGCATCAATTTATCTTCGAAAGTTTCGATACCCTAAAACCGATTGCCAATAATACCAATTATTTATTGGATACATCAATTGATAATTTGGAGCTGGGGACCAGTACAATTGATAATGTACCATTAATCAGGTTAAATGATAATGGTTTGGGAATAAAAAAAGGTGAAGATTTAATTCCGGAGCAATTTGATCTGATTCAGAAGGTTGCTTACGATATCTATAAACTATCGGTGAAAATAAAGCTTTAGTTAGAAGAACATCTCGCTAGCGACCACCTAACCACTTGCTGAATTGAAAAACTGCGAAACAATTTCAGATCTTACTGATAGCTACACCGGCAACCAGCTTACATTAATTTTTAATATATCCTTAGCAGTACAATTATACAGTCTTTATGGCTGCTAAAAACAAAGGCAGGTATAATTTGTTAAACTTAATCTAATTAAGAAATTATTATGGAAAAGCTATATACAGCTGAAGTTACAGCTACTGGAGGAAGAGACGGACACATTAAATCAAGTGATGGAATTTTAGATTTAGAGTTGAGAAAACCCAAAGAATTGGGTGGCCAGGGTGGAGCAACAAATCCTGAAGAATTATTTGCAGCAGCATGGGGACCTTGTTATTTAGGTGCTTTAGGCTCTATAGCCGAACGCGAAGGTGTTGATGTTAGCGAAGCTAATGTGAAGGTATTGGTTTCTTTTAATAAGGATGGGAATTCATTTGCACTTTCAGCCGATTTGGATGTGCATATTCCTGGAATCTCTCATGAAGAAGCACAATCCTTAGCAGATAAGGCACATAGGGCTTGTCCATACTCGAAAGCAACAAAAGGAAATATTGAAGTAAGGGTAACGGCTGTGTAAAATGAAATTGGAGGTAAGGTCAAATGTCACCATCTGATTCCAAAATAAAAATTAACTTAGTGTCAGACAATAATCTGACACTACGACAGTAACAAAGAAGTCCCGATTTTGGTCGGGACTTCTTTTTGGATTATATTTTCTGGTTAAACAGCTTCTTGTTCAATTCTTGTATTTGCGGGTCTGCCGTTTTTAAAGGCATCACGGGTTTTTAGTCCTAATAGTTCAAACATGGCCATATCATCTACAAAAGCAGGATTTGGCGTAGTTAATAATTTATCGCCCGCGAAAATAGAACTTGCACCCGCCATAAAGCAGAAAGCCTGTTCTAAAGTACTCATCTCATTTCTACCAGCTGATAAACGCACTACCGAATTTGGCATTACAATACGCGCGGTGGCAATCATTCTCACCATATCCCAGATTGGAACACGTGGCTGATTTTCTAAAGGTGTTCCTTTTACCGGAACTAAAGCATTAACCGGAACCGATTCAGGATGTTTTTCCATGTTTGATAAAGTCTGTAACATCGAAACTCGGTCTTCTACCGTTTCACCTAAACCGATAATACCTCCGCTACAAACTGTTAATTTTGCTTTACGTACGTTTTTTATCGTATTTAAACGATCATCGTAAGTTCTGGTTGAAATAATACGTTTATAATCATCTTCCGAAGTATCAATATTGTGGTTATAAGCATATAAACCGGCATCAGCTAAACGCTGCGCCTGATTTTCAGTAAGCATACCCAAGGTACAGCAAACTTCCATATCCATATCATTAACCGCCTTAACCATTTCGATCACACGATCAAAATCGCGGTTATCGCGTACTTCGCGCCAGGCGGCACCCATGCATAGACGTGATGCCCCACCCTCTTTTGCTTTAACTGCGGCACTAACCACCTGACTAACCTGCATCAATGGCTGAACTTCTAATTCGGTATGGTAGCGGGCTGCCTGTGGGCAATATGAACAATCTTCGGCACAACCTCCGGTTTTGATCGAGATTAATGAACTTACCTGAACTTCATTGTAATCTTTATTCTCTCTATGGATACTTGCGGCTTCGTAAACCAGATCTAAAAATGGCCTGTTGTAAATTTCGTATATTTCTTCTTTTGTCCAATCGTGTCTTGTTTCTTGCATTGGGATCAGATTTTGCAAATTTAATTATGTAGTCTTAGTTAAAATTAACAGGCGCTCAATTTAGTTTGCAAGCTTTAACTCTTGGTATGCTAAATCAATTAAGTCCTGATTATAGTAAAAGTTTGCTGGCCAATCCTAAAATCAACAGGAAGCCAAAAACATCGGTAAAAGTAGTAATAATTATAGATGATGCAATGGCAGGATCAATACCTACACGTTTTAAAATAAGTGGAATACCTGCACCAGTGATGCCTGCAATGACCAGATTACCCGTCATAGCCAGGAAGATAACCAAACCGAGCATTGGGTTTCCGTCAAAAAAGAAAGCAAAAATAAATACAATTAAACCGTTAGCTGCTCCATTGATTAAGCCCACTGTAAATTCTTTCAACACAGTTCTATAAGCCTGCTTATCTGTTAAATCATATAGCGAAATACGCCTTACAGTTACTGCAAGTGCCTGTGTAGCAGCATTTCCACCCATTCCGGCAATAATAGTCATATAGGCTGCTAATGAAGGGATGAGTTTAATGGTAGGATCGAAATAACGCACTACTGATGATGCCAGGAAAGCCGTGCCCAAGTTGATAATTAACCATGGTAAACGCGATTTTACCGCCTCTACCCAGTTCCCACTTAATTCCTCATCTTCTGATACCCCTGAAATTTTTAAGATATCTTCTGTACTTTCCGCCTCCATTACATCAATCACATCATCGAAAGTTACCCTTCCCAATAATTTCTGATGCTCATCTATTACCGGAATACTGGTTAAATTATATTGAGAAATGAGGTTGGCTACTTCTTCCTGGTCGGTATCAGGATGAACATAAACGGCATCCTCTTTAACCAGTTCGGTTATTTTGGCATTGTGTTTTGCCTTAATAATATCTTTTAACGAAACAATGCCTTTAAAAATTTCCTCGTCATCTACCACATAAATGGTATAAAACTCTTCCATTTCCTCACTTTGGCGGATGATCTCGTCAATTGCATCTTTTTTTGTCAGGTTGATATTTACACAGATCAGTTCTGTGTTCATCAAACCACCAGCGGTTTTTTCGTCGTAGGTTAAAAGGTTACGGATTTCTGAAGCGTGATCTTCTGTAAGGTCTTCCAGAATTTCTTTCTGCTCGTGGTCTTCCAGTTGCGAAATAATATCTGTCGCATCATCATAGTCCAGCTCCTCAACAATTTCCGTACGTTTATCGGGGTGAAGCTCAAAAAGCAAATCCTCCGGGTGGGATTCTTCATCCATTTCCGAAATAATTTCGGAAGCGATCTCTGCCGGAAGAAGGTTTATAATATGCCGCTGTTCGGATTTATCCAAACGTTCGAACAAAATCGCGATTTCTGAAGCATGGTATTCCTCTAAAACTATTTTTAAAGTTTCATCACCAGCTAAAATTGCATTTTTAACCTTAAGTACGTCGCTTTTATCTATTTCGAATGACTGCATCTATAACCTAACCAAAACGCCCTAAAGCTACAAATATTAAAAATTGATTTTTTACAATAATTGATTTTTAATGCTAACCATTTACAGTATAATTAAAGTTCTGACATTTTAGCTCCTAAATCCATCTTAGTATGTAAAATCCTAGCTATTTCGATTTCTCCATTATCAATTATCTGATAGAAAATGATATGTTCACCAGCCCTGAATCCTAATACATTTTGGCCTGTCTCCTTATAATTTCTACTCATTTCAGGTTTCTTTGCAATCTGAATACAAAATCCAATCAGTAGCTTATAATATTTGTCTGCTTGATTTTCAGACCAAACATCATAAGTGTAATCCCAAATTTCACTTAAATCTTCAAGCGCTTTGTTACTAAGAGAGAACCTAGCCATTTTTCCTCTTTTTGGCTTTCAACATTTCAAGATGTTTTTTCGGATCAAAATCCTTAACCATTCCACTATCAATTCCCACCTGAAGTGCTTCTCTTAAAATTTTGATCTTATTTTCTTCATCTTCCAATAATCTTAACCCTGCCCGAATAACTTCACTTGCATTTTTAAATCTTCCTTCGGAAATTCTTTCATCAACAAAATTTTCAAAATGATCTCCTAAAGCCATAGATGTATTTCGTCCCATTGTTTTAATGTTAAAATATTACTAAAGTTACCAAAAAATGGTACATTTTAAAAATAAAGTTTTATTTAAACCATCCTTTACGCCAAAAATAGATCACCTGTAAAACTGCAATCACCGCCATCACAACCCAGGTGTATAAATAACCGTGTTCTGCATACAATTCTGGCATGTTATCTTTCAGTATTTTTCCTGTTGCCGGATCTTCCCTGCTAAAATTCATCCCGTAAATCCCTGCAATAAAGGTTAATGGAATAAATATGGATGAAATAATGGTCAACACTTTCATAATTTCGTTCATCCGGTTACTGATGATTGATAAATTCATATCAATATTGGCAGAGGCGATTTCCTTTAAAGATTCAATGAAATCAATGATCTGGATGCAATGATCATAAGCATCCTTCATATAAGTTTTTGTCAGATCGGATATTAAAGGGCTATCCGTTCGGATAATATCGTTCAATTTATCTCTTTCCGGCCAGGTTACTTTCCTGATGGTGATCAATGATCGTTTAATGGCCTGTGTATCGTACATGATTCTTTTGTCAGGATGATCATATAAGCGGTCTTCAATTGCATCTAATTCTTCGCCCCAAAAATTTAAAAGGCTAAAGTAATTATCTACAATTACATCCATAATGGCGTACATTAAATAACTGCTGCCACCAATGCGGATGTTGCCTTTCCCTATTTCTAAACGTTTCCTTACCGGTTCAAAACAATCTGCATAAGTTTCCTGGAAAGTAATTAGTGTACGTTCAGATAAAATAAAGGAAATCTGATCATTGCAGAGCACATTATCCTCGCCTAAATATAAATGCCTGCTTACTGAAAAAATATACTTATCATTATCATATTCATCCAGTTTAGGTCGCTGATAAGAACTGGTGATATCTTCAAGCACGAGCCTGCTAATGTCCAGTTTAGCATAGAGGGTTTCAAATATATTGGGATCAGCCAAACCTTTGATATCGAACCAGTAATAAAAATCTTTGTTCCCGATCAGTTTATCAATGTCATTTATGTTTTCCAATTCAGTTTTCTTATAACTCTTATCATTATAAGTATGCAATACAATGAGTGGTTTTAATGCATCTTCATCGATGGCGTACAAACCCGGACTGGTGCCAGGCGCTGGAACTTTATAGTGTTTATGACGGTTACGTGGCTTGTTTTTTCCCATACGTTACAAATATAGCCGGGCTTGAGGCCCCTGGTTAAATAACAGATCAACAATACTTAAGTTGGGTAAAAATTGATGTTTATCTTCAAAAACCTGATAATAGGACTTATTGTTTACAATATCTTCCTGTTTTTTAGGATTCATAGCCGAACGGAAATCCAATTCTGGCTTGATGTCATCAAAATACTCGCCCGTTACCTCAAAGCTTTTATTCAATTTTAGCTTTTTGTTCAGCCACTCTAAAAGTTCGAAGTTATAATCGAACAGAAATTCAAATTTGTTGGTATAAAAACGCGATAGTTCATCTTCATAAAATTCAAAATAAGCAGAACTCCGGTAACAGCTTTCTAAACTCAACCAATGCAAACGTTGCCAGTTAAAATCGTAACTGATCCGTACATCCTTCATTTTCGTATGTGTTTTAGCACCTTTAACCACCGGAACGGTAATATCAAGTTTGCCATTTGGCGAATAAATACTCGCTCTGTTACGGTAAGTCTGCTTGGCTAAATGTTCGTGTTTTTCAATTAAAAAATCCTCTCCCAGCTTTTGCAATAAACTAAAATAACCTACTGGCGGAAGATAAAATAATGGAAGTATAGCTGTATTCTGCATTTGAAAATTTATGTTTGTAGCTGAAACGTTTTAAAAATAATGATTAAAAGAGGGATTGCGCATGTTGGCGTATTTTTTTTATACCTGTTATCGCTGCTCCCCATGCCTTTGCTGTTTTTTTTTGCAAGATTACTATATTATCTGCTTTATTACGTAATTGGCTATCGAAAAAAAGTTGTCAGACAGAACTTAACCCAGTCTTTTCCCGAAAAATCTGAGGCTGAAATAAAGACCATAGAGAAAAAATTCTTCCTGTATCTGGCAGAACTTATCTTTGAAATCATCAAAATGACCAGTATTTCGAAAACTGAAACCTTAAAAAGAGTAAAGTTTACGGGGCTGGAACAATTGGAGGATCATTTTAAAAGAGGTGAAAGTGTACTGGCCTGTACGGGCCATTATGGCAATTGGGAATTAGGCACTTTAGCACTTGGCTTGAGTATATCTGCTAAAACCATGGTTATTTTTAAACCCATCAAAAATAAAATTTTCGAAACCTGGTTTGATTGTATGCGGACCAAGTATGGAAACATTTTCATTGCTATGCGGCAAACGCTACGTGGCATGGCCGCTTATAAAAATGAGCCTACACTTTTGTGTTTTGCAAGCGATCAATCTCCAACCAGGGAAGAAACCAAATATTTCACAGATTTTTTAAATCAGCCCACTGCTGCACTTCTAGGTGTAGAAAAAATTGCAAAATCGACCAAAAGACCGATATATTACTTTAAGGTAAGTGTGGTTAAAAAAGGTTATTACCATGTAGAAGTATTGCCCATGTGCCTCGAACCAGCTAAAACGGAAGAATTTGAGATCACGGACATACACTTTAAATTTTTAGAAAACATTATAAAAGAACAGCCTCAATACTGGCTCTGGAGCCATAAGCGCTGGAAATTTAAACCCGAATAAAAAGAATGAACCCATCAGTAGCCGTTGTAATTTTAAACTGGAATGGAAAAGCGTATTTAGAGCAGTTTTTACCGGGGATTTTGCTTTCCGAATATGATAACTTACAAATTGTTGTGGGCGATAACGGCTCAACGGATGATTCAGTTTCATTTTTACAAGAAAACTTCCCAACTGTTAAAATTATTCAAAACGATCAGAACTATGGATTTGCAGGGGGCTACAATAAAGTTTTAGAACGTGTAGAAGCCGATTATTTTATTTTACTCAATTCGGACGTAGAAGTTGTTCCAAACTGGATCAAACCTATCATCAGCCTGATGGAAAGTGATGCACAGATTGCAGTAGCACAGCCCAAAATTAAATGGCAACTAAACAAAAACCAGTTCGAATACGCAGGCGCTGCCGGAGGTTATCTGGATATTTATGCCTTTCCTTTCTGCCGCGGCAGGCTATTTAATGTATATGAGTTTGATAACGGTCAATATAATGAACAAAAAGAGATTTTTTGGGCCAGTGGAGCAGCCTTTTTTATAAAAAGCAAATGCTGGAAAGAAGCCGGAGGCTTAGATGCCGATCTTTTCGCCCACATGGAAGAAATAGACCTCTGCTGGCGCTTAAAAAACCTGAGCTACAAAATTATGTATTGTCCGGATGCTGAAGTGTACCATGTTGGTGGCGGAACACTACAAACTGAAAACCCTTTTAAAACTTACCTCAATTTCAGGAACAACCTGATCATTATGCAAAAAAACCTGCCTGCTGGTGATGCTATTTTCAGGATTACAATCCGCATGTTTATTGATTTTATTGCCTGGTGGCACTTCTTACTTACCGGAAAACCAAAATTCACCATGGCTGTAACTAAAGGACACTGGCATTTCCTAAAATCTTTATCGAAAACCAATAAGAAACGTAAAGCTGTTCAAAAAGATTATATTAAACACACCGGGGTATATAATAATAGCATTGTTTGGGCATTTTTCATCAAGAAAATTAGATATTTTTCGAACTTAAAATAGATACAGCCTCATCATGAGGCTGTATCTCAATTTGAATTTGTCACATTGAGCTTAGCCTGTGCTGAGCTTAACGAAGTATCGAAACGCCTTGTAAGACATTTGAAACAGGTCCTTCGACAAGCTCAGGATGACAATATTTATAAGACAGCCTGCGGAAAAATTAGGATCCTTTTAAAAGATTCCTCGACTACGTTATACACTGCTCGAAATCTGGTCCCTAGGGCAAACTACTTCAAAGATTCGTTGATTGATTTTTCTACCCAGTATACGGTATTGGAGGCCAAACCCAATGTACTAAAGGCGATATAACCTTTTTTATCAACCACAACATGGGTTGGATAACCTTTAACGCCATATTTATTGGCTATATACCTCCCACCATCTACAATGTTATAATCAAAGGTTGTCGATTTAAGAAAACTTTTCAGATCATATTTTTCATCCAAAGCAATGGCCAGAAAAACCACATCTTTATTGTCTTTATATTTAGCTACCAGTTCATTTAACTGTGGAATTTCGCTTTTACATGGAGGACAATTTATAAACCAGAAATTAAGTACGAAAATTTTTCCAGTACTATCTCTTAAATCGTATTTATTACCATTCATATCGGTAATTCTTAAGCCATTAAACAGTTCGCCTTCCCTAAAAGAATCGCTAGCTCTTGGTTTTGGAATCTTATCCATATAAGCAGATTTCTGATCAGCCGATAACTCATAAATCAAATATTCAGGCTGACCGCTCTCGGTAACAGTCTTCCGGTTTTTAATGCCATACTTCCCCGTTTGCATCAATTTTTTCCAGGCATTAAACGGATACACCAGACCGTCTTCTCCCCTTACAACCGATTGTTCGTTCAATACATTTTTCTTGATGGAATTTTCTTGCGCATAACCAAAAAGAGCAGTAAATAAAAGAGCTATAAAGATTAGATTTTTGAACATTTTAAGATAATTTAAACCAATAAACTTTCGATTGCCAGGCGGTAACCCTTCATTCCAAACCCGGTTAAAACACCCTGACAGTTTTTTCCGGTCAACGAAACATGGCGGTATTCTTCACGGGCATATATATTCGAAATATGCACTTCAACAACAGGCGTTTTAATGGCAGCAATAGCATCTGCAATGGCCACTGAAGTATGTGTATAACCGCCAGCATTAAGCACTACCCCATCATAACTGAAACCCACTTCATGTAATTTATTAATAATTTCGCCCTCAACATTACTCTGATAATATTCGATTTCGATTGTTGGGTAAGCCGTTTTTAATTCTTTGATATAGTCTTCAATACTGGTGCTCCCGTAAATAGATGGTTCGCGGACGCCTAACAAGTTTAAATTTGGGCCGTTAATAATTTTTATTTTCATAATATAATGTTGTAACGTTGCAATGTTATAAAAAATCTCAAATAAAAGCATGCTTTGGCTATCATATATTAAAGGATTTAAGTCGTACCTGAAGTTAGAGCGGTCGCTATCTGGCAATTCTGTTGATGCCTACCTGAGTGATATTGACAAATTGATCCAGTATTTTCAATCTTTGAATGATGAGCCAAAATTAACTGACATTACCATAACCCATTTAAAATCTTTTATATCATGGCTAAATGAGTTGGGGATGCAAGCAAGTACGCAAGCCAGGGTAATATCGGGGCTAAAGGCTTTCTTCGCGTATTTAATGCTTGAAGATGTGATTTCAAATGATCCAACAACATTATTGGAAGCGCCAAAACTCAGCAGAAAACTACCCGATACTTTGAATATTTATGAGATTAATGAACTTATAGCCGCTATAGACGCTTCAAAACCAGAGGGAATGCGCAATAAAGCTATTATGGAGGTTTTGTATGGCTGCGGGTTACGGGTAACCGAATTAACCGAATTAAGAATATCAAATCTGTTCCCGCAGATCGAATTTATTAAAGTAATTGGAAAGGGAAATAAAGAGCGTTTGGTACCCATTGGAGGTGTAGCCCTAAAACTACTCGATATTTACATTAACGAAGTTAGGGTGCATGCAAATATTAAAAAAGGGCATGAAGATTTTATTTTCCTAAACCGATTTGGCGCTAAGCTTTCACGGATTTCTATTTTTAACCTGATTAAAAGTCTCGCCATGGCCGTCGGATTAAAAAAAACAATCAGTCCACACACTTTAAGGCATTCGTTTGCAACTCATTTAATTGAGGGCGGTGCAGATTTGCGTGCGGTTCAGGAGATGCTGGGCCATTCGAGCATTACCACCACAGAAATTTATACGCACATTGATAGAGATTATTTAAGAGAGGTAATTACGCAGTTTCATCCGAGGGCTTAGGTGTTGATGGCTAGGGTGCATAAGTAATACAGACAATTTTCAGTGCATCCTTAGCATTATTTTTAACCATACAGGAGGTCAATGTGGAAGGTTTAGAAAGTGTAAGTTTTTTACCGTACACAGAGACAGGAAACAGCGCACCAAGCGTTGATATAAGATGATTTCATTCTTTTTACATCACAATCTTTTCGCGTTTTTTCCTTTTAGCTTCTTTTACTAAATTTGCGGCAATGATTTTATATAAAACCAATGAAGAAGTAGAACTGATGCAGATCAGTGCCCTACTGGTGAGCAATACCCTTGCAGAAGTAGCTAAAATATTAAAGCCAGGTATTAGCACCCTCGAAATTGATAAACTAGCCAACGAATTTATACTTGATAATGGCGCAGTCCCCTCCTTTTACAATTATAATGGCTTTCCTTTTCATATTATTACCTCCGTAAACGATGTGGTTGTACATGGCTTCCCGAATAAAGATGAACTGAAAGATGGCGATATTATCTCTGTAGATGTAGGGACCATAAAAAATGGTTTTCATGGCGATCATGCTTATACTTTTATCATAGGTGAAGTATCGGCAGCGGTATTGAACCTGGTAAAAACAACTAAAGAGTCACTTTTTCTCGGGATTAAAGAAGCTGTTGTGGGCAAACGCATAGGTGATATTGGTGCAGCCATCCAAAACCATAACGAAAAACAGGGTTATGGCGTAGTGAGAGACCTGGTAGGCCATGGTTTAGGTAAAGATATGCACGAAGATCCGCAGGTGCCAAATTATGGGAGGAAAGGCAATGGTTTACTCTTAAGAGAAAACCTGGTGATGGCCATAGAACCAATGATCAATATGGGTAAAAAAGATGTTTTTCTGGATGAAGACGGCTGGACAATCAGAACAGCGGATGGAAGCCCTTCTGTGCATTTTGAACATGATGTTTGCGTCAAAAAAGGGGAAGCACTTATCCTTTCTGATTATGCCCCTATTGAGGCTGCAGAAAAGCAGAACAGTAACCTCAACACTTCATATTATTAGATAGGTAATAACCAGCGCATGGAGATTTTGTGGTGATTAACCTCTCCCTAAAACTCCATGCGTTCTGAAATAAAACAGTATTAACCTCAGTTTGATTAATAATATAGCTTTTGAAACGTACTGCCGATTTTAGGCTTAGCGTCGTAATGAAAGTAAAATCTAGCAGTTAAGGCCAGAATTTTATTTCGTTTCCCGTCATTCTCGCGCAGGCGGGAATCTTAAAGCGCGATACAATAGCATTAGAATTCCAAATTAAATCGGGAATAACGACGTATCAAAATATAATTTGCTTAATGAGCCAGCCTAAATTTTTTTGATACAGGCTCATGACTATCGCATTAGATAAGGGAGCTTAAAAATTCAATCATTACGATAAATACTAATCAAACTGGCGTTATTAATCAGTGTAGAACAGTTCTATCTTCTGGCATTAAGACGTAGTTAGTTACACCAATATTGCATCTGAAACTATCTCTTCAGCACTGTGTTCAAAGAGTATCTTAACCGTTTTCAGGGTAGAATCCGCAATTTCTGTTAAGGCCTCTTGCGTAAAAAAAGCCTGGTGCCCGGTAAGCAAGACATTCGGAAAGCTGATTAGTCGCTGAATATCATCATCTCCAATAATACTCCCGGAAAGGTCTTTAAAAAAGAGTTGTTCTTCCTGCTCATATACATCAATTCCCAGTGCTGCAAGCTGACCTGTTTTTAGTGCTTCAATCACTTCACGTGTATTAATCAATCCACCTCTGCTTGTATTGATGAGCGTAACACCTTTTTTCATCGTCATTAAGCTGTTCGATCCGATCAGGTAATGGTTCTCTGCCGTAAGCGGGCAATGCAGCGAAATAATATCGGCTTCTTTTATCACTTCATGAAAAGGCAAATATTTTACCCCTTCACTTTGCAATGCTGTATTCACAAAAGGATCAAAAGCCAGCACCTTACAACCAAAACCAAGCATAATTTTACAGAAAGCAGCACCGATTTTCCCTGTGCCGATTACTCCTGCTGTTTTGCCAGAAAGATTGAAACCCATTAAACCAGAAAGCGAAAAATTCTGTTCACGCACACGGTTATAGGCCTTATGGGTTTTACGGTTTAAGGTAAGCAACATAGCTACAGCATGTTCTGCAACAGCTTGTGGCGAATAAGCCGGAACACGGCAAACGCGAATACCATATTGTTTGGCCGCACTCAGATCTACATTGTTAAAGCCTGCACACCGCAAAGCAATAATTTTCACTCCTTTTTGTGCCAGTGTAGCGATAACATCAGCAGTTAGTTTATCGTTTACAAATACACACACTACATCGGTACCTAATTTTATCGCGTCGGCAATATGAGGGCCGAGATGGGTTTCCCAAAACTCCAGTTCAAAATCATACTGTTTATTACAGCTTTCAAAAAAATCACGGTCGTAAGGCTTCGCAGAAAAAAACACAATCTTCATATCGTTAAAAATACGGATTAAACAGGATTTTCATGTGCTGTTTTAACTTATGAGGCTTAATGTTTATTCCCAAAATCAAATAGTAGCGTGCCCTTGAAAGTTTTTCCATCCGTTTTGTTCTTCTGGCTTTGAGGCCCCAATAATAAAGCAGACTGAAACTTGGTGCCAATGGCACTTATCCCTTTCAAAAAACCGATACTCCCTTCTGGAAAGGCGGGCTCTACATTGTTATTGCTCATTGCGGCAGCTTCGCGGGCAGGTTTGTACATTTGCAGATAGGTGTCCTCATCGGGTATATAAACGGTAAACCGTGCTTCCTTATTTTCTACAGTTACCCAGTTCACTTCGGCATGATAGCCTTTAAACTCAGGGTAACCCCAGGTTTCGCCGGTAATCGAATTATTGTAATCTTTATGCCAAACCCCAAACTGCTGCCCTTTTAACCTGTTTTTCCAAACCCGGTACGGTCCTCGGCCTAGGTATTTCATTCCGGTAATTTTATCTTCAGGGTAATTAAAGGTAATGCCCATAAAATCAGCATCGCCTTGCTGCGTAAACTGGTATTCAAGTTTAACCAATTTTCCGGTTTCAAATGTCCACTTTGCATGCAAACCGCCGGCACCCTGGTAATCAGATTCAACAATATACTTTGCCCCTTCTGCTTTATGGCTAAATTTTTTCAATTCGGTATTTATACCAGCCAATACCGGGCCTTTGGATAGAGAAATAACCGTATTGCCTTTAACAACCTGCTCCAGATAACCCGATGTCTTTTCAAAATAATAGCTAATATCGCCCTGTTTAATCAGCAGCAACTGATCCTTTTCTTCAGCTATTACTGCTGAACCGGAGCCAGTCGCACCCTGCTGCGCTACAATTAAACGGGCGGTTTTTATGGGCCAGCTCCAGGTAAATATTTCTTTCTGATCAGCACTATAAGCGGTTAAATATAAGGCGTCACTTTGTGCAAACGATTTTGGCAAAGCCAGATCAAGTGTACCTTTTGCGCCAGGCTTAAGTTTGGTAGTTGTTGTACCGCTGGCATTTATAATAGCCTTTGTTCCTTTTGTATTTGCCGATGGAAAACTAACCAGTTTCCATTTAAATGTACATTTATCCAGATCGGTAAAATTGAAGCGGTTCTCTACAGCGATTTTACCTTTAAAATTACCATCAATTTTGGGCAGGTCGATAAAAACAGGAGACCATATCTCTTTTATAGCATAAAAACTACCTTCTTTCTCGCGATGTGGGCCAACAATTCCATCAGGTGCATGGTTGCCATCGCCATCGTAAATGCCCTTTTTATCTGTCCGGATTACGTTTTCATCCACCAACGCCCAGATAAAACCACCGGCACCATGCGGGTGAATCAGCATTTGGTTCCAGAAATCGTCTAAAGCTGCGCCGGCACCACCATCATACAGCGCATGCATAAACTCAGTAGGGAAGAAAACTTCCTTGCCGGTGGCTGCAGCCTTCACCATATAATTATAATCGGGGTAATGTTTGGTATCGGTTCCGTTAAATTTCTCCCAGGGATGTATTACCGTACGTTTCTGCGGATCATATAAGGCGTAGTCATTGTCGAGATCGGTATTAAAGCCGCCCTCGTTGCCATTGGCCCAAAAAATAATAGATGGATGGTTTACATCCCTGATGACCAGTTCTTTTACAAGCCTGTGCCCTACAGTATTATCGTATTTTGCCTGCCAGCCGGTTAATTCATTAATTACGTATAAACCTAACGAATCGCAAATGTCCAAAAATTCTGCGTCGGGCGGATAATGCGACATGCGGACAGCGTTCATGTTCATTTCTTTCATTAGCCTCACATCCATTAAATGTACCCCGCGACTTAATGTGCGCCCGCTTTCGGGCCAAAAGCTGTGACGGTTAACACCTTTTAAAATCATTTTCGCTCCATTAACATAAAAACCATCGCCATTACGCAGTTCAAGGGTACGAAAACCGAATTTTTGTTTTATTTGATGCACGATCTTCTGTTTATTTTTGATCCGCACCACCACCTGATATAAGTTAGGTGATTCGCTGCTCCACAATAGAGGATTGGAGAATGCAGCCTTCAGGGTTTGTACATCGTTCACTGCATTCGCTTTCATCGCAAATGTTTTACCCACATTCTCGCCATTTAATTTTTTCACTTGGGCTTCAAGCATATCATCAGCAGACAGATTTTGTCCGTAAACATCAAGCTGAAAGCTCCCGTCTGCACTCGCATTAACGGCCACCCTTTCTATAAATTTGTTGGGAACCGTTTCCAGGTAAACTGGTCTGAAAATGCCGCCAAAAATCCAGAAATCACTCGTTCTTTCAGCTTTGTTAATCGATGCATTTGCGGATACTTTATCAACTGTAACTTCCAGTAAATTTTTGTTTTCGGGTTTTAACAGTGCTGTAATATCGTATTTAAAACGATAAAATCCGCCCTGGTGCACATCACCTGCCAGTTTTCCATTAATACTGACCTTGGTATCGGTCATCGCGCCTTCAAAAACCAGGAATACTTTTTTCCCGGTCATTTTCCCGATCTTAAATTCATGACGATACATACCCTGTTCGCTGGCTTTAACTTTATCATGCCCATAGTTGTAACTCCCAAAACCCTGTAATTCCCAGTTAGAGGGCACAGGTATTTTAGTCCATATACCACTTTTTCGACCAGCGGTACAATAAAAGTCCCATTGGATGGTCTGGTCTTTATCTCTTCCGGAAAGATAGGTTTTGGTTGTTTCCTGCGAAAAGCTGGCAGAAGAAACCAACAGCAACAATAGTGGTATTAATCTTTTAATCATGATCTATTTGGCATTAGTATTAACAAGCTGATTCACAAGATAACAGAATTTGCACTCAGATGAGACAAGATAACCAGCATTTTACATCTTAACATCTGCCTAAACTTGAAGGCAACCTTTAAATCAGTAAAACTCCACTTTAAATGCCATCCCCCAACTAACCTAAATCTGCCATTCTGCCTGAGCAAAAGCATTCAAAATCAGTAACATGTTGATTACGCTGAACAGGATTAGCATCCTGTGCCGTATTTTTATGCCACACACAAATAATTCATGAGGCTATTTACTAAAACGTTTTTCATACTCCTGTTCTTTGCAGGTATTTTCACAAACAGTTACGCACAAAATTATATCGTAAAGGGTTTTGTGTTAGATACTGCAGGTTTGTCGCTACCCGGTGCAGTGGTAAGGATTAAATCGGGAAATGATAGCATTGGCACTTCGGCCAATCCCGATGGGGCCTTTATTTTGAGTAAAATCAAGTCCAGGCAATTTACTTTATCAGCCGCCTTTATTGGCTACGATACTTTTATTAAACAATACGTAATAGAAAAAGGTGCGCTTCTGAATATTACCGACATTAAACTTAAGCCTTCTTCGAACACGCTTGATGGTGTGGTAATCTCAGGGGTTCCACCGGTAAAAGTAACCGAAGATACGGTGAGTTTTAACGCGAAAGCTTTTCCGGTAAGAGATGGTGATGCAGTAGATGAGGTGCTGAAAAAATTGCCCGGCATCAAGGTAGATAAAGATGGTAATGTAACCAGTCAGGGAGCACCTGTAACCAAAATTCGCGTTAACGGAAAAGATTTTTTTGGAACCGATGTAGCCACAGCGATTAAGAACCTGCCTGCTGATATCATCAAAAACCTGCAGTTTATCGACGATTACGGCGATCAGGCAAAACTGACCGGCATAAAAACCGGAGAGCCAGAAAAGGTACTGAACCTGACAATTGAAGAAGATAAAAAGAAAGGATATTTTGCCCGTGCATCAGCAGGGGTCGGCAATTCAGACCGTTACAATACCAGCATCAGGGGAAACAGCATGAAGGGGGAAAGACAAATTTCTTTTGACGGAACGTCAGCCAATGCCAATATGCGTGGTGGCGGTGGTGACGGCATCAATACCAGAAATGCCCTGGGTATTAATTATAAAAACGAGTTCAGCACCAAACTTTCTGCCGATGCGGCTTATAATTTTAATAATAATAAGAACAATACCATTAGCACTACCTATACACAGAGTGTTTTACAGGATGCAGGTCAAAATCCCATCAACCGGCTCGAAAATGCGAACAGTATTAGCAGAAGCAATAATAACAATCACTGGTTTGGAGGCAATCTGGAATACAAAATTGATACGATGAATTACCTGAAGATTTCGCCAAATTTCTCTTATAGCAACAATAGCGGAAATAGTGCGGGAGGCTCGGAGATCACCGAGGATACGCTCGCCACCAACAGGCAGAGTACAAACTTTAATACTTCTAAAAATATTAATGCTCATACCAATTTCTTTTTTAACCACAAATTTGAGAAAAAGGGCCGCAACATTACTTCATGGGGAAGCATTAACTATACAAATGGAGAAAATTATAAGGATCTGTTTAATAAGTATATCAATACACATAACAATGCGGTAGATTCTGTTTTACAGAACCAGTTGAACAACCAGGATAACCGAAATTTCGGATTAAATGCTGGTGTATCATACATGGAGCCGATCTGGAAAAAAACTTTTCTGGAGGTAAACTATAACTGGAACCGTTCATCGACAAATAACTCTCGTGATGCTTATGATGTGGCAGGCGGCAATCAGGTATTTAATCCCAACCTGAGCAATATTTACGACTATCAGTTTATTACCAATAAAGTTGGCTTAAATTACCGTTACATTGGGGAGAAACTCAACTATACCCTTGGACTTAATATACAACCAGCCATATTACGTGGAGAGAACCTGAGCAACAACATCCAAACGGTTAACCGTACCTTTAATTTCATTCCTTCGGGCCGTTTTTCTTATAAATTTTCTAACCAGGAATCATTCGATATCAATTATTGGGGGCGGAACAACCAACCTGGCTTTTTGCAGCTGCAGCCGATATCAGATAATTCGAACCTGCAGAATGTAGTTACAGGAAATCCGAACCTGAAGCCCGAATTTGTACAAAGTGTTAATGCACATTATAAACAAGCCGATTGGAACGCAGGGAAAGTGATTCAGGCAAATTTTAAGTATGAGCGTACAAACGACAGGATTGTAACTACTAAACAGCGTGTGCCGGGAACGGTTAACCAGCTTACCAGCTACATCAATGCAGATGGTTATTATACCCTTCAGGGCGATTATAACATCAGTAAACCACTCTCTGCAGAACGGAAATTTACAATTGGCTATTCAGGTTCAGGTCAGCTGAACAATAACATTACTTTTACAGACGATAGCCGGATTGAAGCGCAAAACTTATCGTGGCGCCAGGAACTGGAGTTTCGGGTAGATTTAAAAGATATTGTCAACTTTCAGGTAGAAACCTCTTACTCACAAAACCTCACCAATTATTCGAGCGATAGTTTTGCTGACCGCCAATCGAACCGCTTTGAGTGTGGTATAGAAGGCCGTAATTATTTTTTCAAAGATTTAACGCTCGGCTACGATTTCAGCAAACAGATAAACTCCGGTTTTGATAACGGTGCGGTACGCAATCCAACGCTCCTGCGCTTATCAATGGAATACAAATTTATGAAAAATGATATGGCAGCCATCCGCGTGGAAGGATTCGATCTGTTTGATCAGAACTCGGGTATCTCGAGGGATGTGTTCGACAATGTGATTGTTGACAGGCAGGCGAACCGTTTGGGCCGGTATTTTATGCTTTCGCTGATTTATCGTGTGCGTAAGTTTGGTGGATAAGCAGAGTTTTCTATCTACCAAATTGTGAATGACGATTCTCACAGATTTTCTCCGCTATGGGTCGAGATCACGGAACAAGGGATGACAAATTTAGCTAAAGAATTTAGAATAAGATTATCCGTGTATTCTGTAATCTGTGGCTAAAAACAAATGGAGAAATCTATGAGCTATATCTAACTCACAGATCTCTCCACTGCGGTCGAGATGACGGAAAGAGAGATTACTACTTACAATTCCCTTAATGACCTTAACTACATAATGATAAAAAAACTACCGGATGCTCCTCCACTAAAATTTAACTCATAGATCTCTCCGATGCGGTAGAGATGACGAAACGAGCTAAAGTAAGCTTGCCGCTTATCGCTAAACTCTAACCGCCTCGCCATCATCCATCATCCATCTTACATCTTCCCTTTTCCATCCCTACTGTTTTCTCAAATAAATATTACCGTACGATGAACTTAAATCATAACTCGGACCGACACCTGGCGCTGCCGTTAAAGAAGTAAAGAAATTTTCCTCTTTCATTTCTGTCGGTTTAAGCACCATATCGGTATAAATCTTTCCATAACGGTTGGTGAGTTTAATTTTACCGATGGCACTTTGGCTGATACTGGCATCAATCCCACCATACCTTGCATCAACTTTTATAGGTCCCTTAAAATCCTTAATCTCTACGATTCCATAAACAGAACTTACCTCAGTGCTAATCCCTGCCGGAAGTTTGATGTTTATCGTAATTTCAATATCCTTAGTTTGGTAGGTTGATATTTTGGTGCCGCCTTTTTCTCTGATGTAAGCATCCAGATCAGCTTTCGAGTTTAAACGCGTTTTAATGCCATTTTCTTTTACATAATAAGCCTCTGGAATTTTATCCATATCGAGTTTGTTTTTGATGGTAATGGTTCCATCGGCACTACTTTCCTCAAGGGTAAAAGCCGAGTCGTTTTTACCATCATTGATCTTAACCGCAGCTTCAATACCAATTTCATTTTTATCCCAGCTCGAAATATGCACAACCTTGGGATAATCGAAATGGAAAGCTACTACTTCACCCTTTTTTACGGGATAAGATTTATTAATTTTGGTTTGCGAAAGGGCAATACCCGGCACCATGGCCATAAAAAGCCAATATATTATTGTTTTCATAAAAAATGCTTTATTGCCTTTGCCTCAGATAAACGGCTTTAGGCAGATGAAAAGAGAAACCTAAAGAGAGCGATTATTTCTCTCTCAGGTATACATTTTTGTAACGTGAAGTTAAGATCAGATCAGCACCACCTCCATTAATCTTGCCTTTGATGTTTTCAGAACTATGGCCACCGGTAGTGTATCCAAAAGCAGCTGCATCGCCATTTACCGTTGTTATCGTACTTACTGTTTGACCTGTGCGTACTGTAGTTACCTGACCAGCATTCTCGCTCCCACCCACCGAAGTAAAGCCATTGCGCTCTGCTTTTTCAGTTTTTTCGATCGCAATTTTTAACCCTTCTGCGGCGTAAAGTTTGCCATAACTCGTGCCCAGTTCTACGTTTGCCTTTGTATTGGCAGGAAGCGATACATCTACATAACCGTATACCGAAACAATAGATACTGGACCTTTAATGGCTTCTGTAAAAATAGCATCTACCGAACCGTAAAGTGTTTTAACATTCATCGGACCACTGTTGTTTTCGAGTTTGATTTTGTTGTAGCTGGTAGAAACCTCTATTTCGCTTTTCAGATTTTTCAGGATGATTTCGTTCTGGTACACACTGCTTTTGTTGGTAAAAACAATCTTGATATTCTGAGGTACTTTGATGGTCAATATGCCTTTTATCTCCCTGTTCACTGCGTTTACATTGATTTCGGCTCCCTTTTCAGAAACATCTATACCCAAACCTGTATTATCGGTAAAGCCCGATCCGCTGATGGCACGTAGGCCTTTTGCACGCTCATCTACCTCTTCCTTTTCTCCTTTAGGGATCGAAAATATAATTTCATTCCCGCTATAACCTTCTATTATGGCGCCTGGAATATTCAGGTTGAGCTGTCCTGAGTTTTTGTTTAATTTGTATTCTTTCTGTGCCGATGCGGATACAGCGATGGCGAGCAAAGAAAAAAGAACGATAAATTGCTTTTTCATAATTTTATTGTTGTTTACTTTTTTTATAATTTGTCTTGATTTAATAAGGCACTATAGGCCTCATCACGTACTGCTGCAAAAGTTTCAGGATTATTGGCCAGTGCATAAAGTTTTTCGCCAATTTCTGCATTCTTCATTTTCCCTAAAAAGCTTACCAAACCGAGTTGCACCATTGGATCGTCTTGCTTGTTCAACGAACTGATGAGTAACGAAGAAGCATATTTATCGGTACTGTATTTTTGCAATACATTCAGGGCAGCCAAACGCACATTGGTATTTCCATCATGGTTGAGTGTTTTCGATAACATATCCAGCATGTGGTTATTGATGCGGTTGCTTTTTTCGATTTTTAATATCGCCAACAGCCTTAAACTAGCCGAACTGCTATCTTTTAACGCTGCATATTCGTCACCCTTGCCGGTGTATTCTGGTCTTTCTTTTATAGCTTCAGGCAAACCTATTTTAACCTTTGTGAGTTGAACCGGAATATTTCGCTCACCTGAAGTCTTATTTGCTTTTCCTTCAGGCCTGATTGGTAAAGTAGCAGTAGCCCCTTTCGAATAGGAAATACTTTCTACTTGTGTTTGCGGGTAAAAAAAAAGCCATGCAGTAGCCGCTACCAGCACCACCGATGCTGCAACCAGCCATTTGCTGTTAAAAAACCTGATCGTTTTTACCTTTGGCTCTTTAGCCTGAACCTGCATCCGTTTAAAGCGGTCTATATCAAAGGCCGGTGCATCGAGATGATCGAATTCCTCCCGGTGCTGTTCCACAAAATCCTTTATCTGATCATTCATAATAACATTTGTCTTTTAGTGATAATAAAACACGTTTTTTTGCCCTGTGGTACTGCGTCCTCACCGTACTGGCCGAAAGTCCGAGCATTACCGCAATTTCTTCGTGTGTCATCTTTTCAAACACATACAGGTTTAAAATCGTCTTGTAACCTGATGAAAGTTCTTCGATACTTTTTTTCACATCCTCTACCCTGCAATCAAAAATCTCCAAATCATCGTTGTCGTTTCCTCCACCATCCTCCACATCCATATCTCCCAGATCAGAAAACATTATTTTTCTTTTTCTTAAATGGGAAATGGAGCGGTTAATGGCCATCCGCCGTACCCAGGCCTCGAAACTGAGTACCCCTTTTAATTTGCTTATATCGCTGAACACGGTACAAAAAATATCCTGCAGGATATCTTCTGCCTCACCCGTATGACTTACAATCCGGCTGATCGAATTATAGATCTTTTTGGAATAACGGTTATAAAGCCCGGTATAGCCTGCATCCCTGCCCTCAAGGCAGAGTGCAATTAATTCCTGATCGGTTGTCTGTTCAGCAGCGCGCAATGTTGAGCTTTTAATTTATCTTTCTAATATGTTTCTATTCTCTAGTCGCAGCAGGTACAATAGTGTTGCATGCTTTTTAAAAAAAAATCTAAAAAAAGTAAAATGAAGTAAATTTAATCAAACATATAGTCAAAAAATCACGTTTAAACCTATAAATAGCTGATTATAAAATGATGTTATTCGATAATATACACCATCAAGCATATGTTTTTAAGCACTCATCAAGGATTAAGCGCAAGAATGGACTACGGCATCAGTACAAAAGTAAAAAGCTAAAGATAAAGTGGTTTTTAGATCAGTCTTGGGGAGGCATTTGAGCATATTTCACAAAAACTCCGAAAAATCCATTTCTTCAAACTGCTGACCACCATATTCGCCTTCAATAGCATAATCGTATTCGAGGTCAAAAGAAGTAATCTCAATATCCGCGGGATCGTAAACGATTGGAAAAAACGGTCCGCCGGGTTCATCGTGCAGCTCAAAATCGCCCTGTAGTATATTACAGTGTTTGCAGGTGTTAGCCCAATAGGAAAATTGAATGGCTTTGGAAAAACTATATTTAAACTGCGGATGGACTTTTTTAAAATGCTCCATCGCAGGAGGATCCGCACTCTGGAGGTAACTGAACAGTGTTGGACTTTCGCCTTTAACCCATGCAACCTCATTACCATCAGGATTATCCTCATCAACTTCTTCCAAATGATAATAATTTACCGCAGCCGGAGCGATTACAGGTGTTTTTTGTCCGCATTTCCAGCAAATCCTTGTGGCTTTAGCCAATAGATAAGGTTTTCTTACAATGCAATCTAAACGCCCGGCTGGTATCCATTTCGCAAAACGATTGATATCTGCAATGTGATCGGGAATCACCCACTTTTTGATTTCAATGAGCCAATAAGCCCCGAGCGCTTTGGCCTCGTCTTTATCAGCAAAGGGAACGTTAAGAATATAAGGCATGTTTTGGTTAAGCTTGCAGAACGAAAATAATTAAAATCCGGGTATTAGTATAGTGAAATTTAACTATTGGAAAATGTTTGTTGGTTCATTGGTCATTGGTTCATTAGTTAGCATGGCGCCATAACCCCAACCTAAATATCATTAATTTAAGCACCGAGGTAATCAGATTGATAAATCGCAAATAAATGCTCTTCAACTACGCTCAGGGTAACATCTTTTTACGATTTACCGCTTAACTTAATGACATTGATTTAACCTACACATCAAACTCCTGCAGATTACACTGATTAGCGCAGAATTCATTATATCTTCCTTGTTCCACCTCTTCCACCCTCACAATCCTATTCCTTTTCTACTCCCGATTTGGTAGCTACCGGTTTTTTGCGCCTGAAAACGGGGAAAGTCATCGGGCTTTTAGCCGGGCGTTCATCTCCCAGTAACACTCCCCATTGTTTGAATGATTCTGTACGATCGAAGATAATTTTAAGTACGGCCACAATAGGCAGCGCCAAGAACATCCCGGAAACACCTGCAATGCTGCCGCCAATAAATACCCCGAGGATGGAAAATAAAGCATTAATCTTTACTTTAGAACCCACAATACGTGGCATAAGTATGTTGTTATCCAAAAACTGAACAAACGCAATCACCCCTAGAACAGTAAGCACCGGCCATAATTCTTGCGATGAGGTAAGCGTAAGCAGCACTCCTATCAAATTACCAATTAAGGCGCCCACGTAAGGGATCAGGTTTAATATGGCAAAAATTACGCCGATTAACAAGGCATGTTTTATACCGATTAACATCAATATACCGCCCAATAAGATGGTCATATAGGTGATCTGGATTAACAGTCCGATCAGGTAGCTTTTAATAATCGATTCGGTTTCATAAATGGCTTCCTTCACTTTAGGGTGGTCATCTGCTTTAAACCACATAAATATAAAGCGCAGTATAATATCTTTATAAAAAAGCATCAGGTAAATATAAATAGGCAATAACCCTATAAATACAAAAATGCCACTTAAGGTAACCGCAGCACCGCCTGCAAGCGAGGTGCCCATATTCATTAAATCATCGCTTTTAGTCTGTATAAAGGCCTTTTGCTGTTTATCATTATAATGGGTAATTCGGCTGATCCAATCGCTTAACGAATTGATATGTTGTGTTACATTTGCCTTTATCTGTGGAAAATCTTTAACCAAAATGCCAATCTGGTTCGAAAAAAACCAAATAATCAGAGCCACAAAAAGGGCCACTAATAAAATGGGTAAGATAATGGCTAACGATTCGGGTACTTTTTTTCTTTTTAAAAAGCGATACAGTGGAAGCAACATGATGCTGATGAAAAAAGCCATCAATATTGGCATGATAATGTCTCGTCCGATTACCATTACGGCTGCAATAGCCATTAGCCCCAATAATTCTATCGATCGTTTTACGGTCAGGGGTAAATTATTCGTCATAAAAAGCTTATTCTGATTTGAAATTTAAACACAGCCGGTGTTAAAATGTTTTAAGATAAACTTTAATATTGAAAAGCGGAACGAGTTTATAGTCCGAAGTCAATTAACAGATTAACCAGTTTTGAAGTGAGTGCCTGGCGTTGAGAGTCAATTAATCGATTCCCCCTCGATAAGTCACACTGAGCGGAGTCGAAGGGCTGCTAGTTGATTTGGCGTTGAGTGATTTGCGTTTGGTGTCAATTAACCAATTTCAACAGTTAACTGATTGACCAGTGCTAAAAAATTACTTCCCTTACACCATATACCCACAGATTAGCCTTATTTTTGCAGCTTTATTACCGCACATGAACAATCAAGATACCATTATTGCTTTATCTACTCCTTCAGGTTCAGGCGCCATTGGCGTTATCCGTTTATCTGGTCCGGAGGCCATTTCACTTACCAATGCCGTATTTGCAGGGAAAGATTTAGAAAAGCAGGCCTCGCATACCTTACATTTTGGCCTGGTTAAAGATGGCGATCATATTGTAGATGAAGTGGTGGCAGGTTTATTTGTTGCGCCAAAATCGTATACCAAAGAAAACGTCGTAGAAATTTCCTGCCATGGCTCTAACTACATTATCCAACAGATTATTAACCTCTTAATCAGCAAAGGTGCCCGTGCTGCCAAACCCGGCGAATTTACTTTGCGCGCTTTTTTAAACGGAGCTTTTGATCTGAGCCAGGCAGAAGCAGTTGCCGATTTAATTGCTTCCAATTCCAAAGCTTCGCATGATGTGGCCATGCAACAGATGCGCGGTGGCTTCGCCAACGAATTAAAGGGTTTACGCGAACAACTGATCCATTTTGCTTCCATGATCGAGCTCGAACTCGATTTTGCCGAAGAGGATGTAGAGTTTGCCAACCGCGAACAGCTAAAAAACCTGGTTAACAAAATCAATTACGTTTTACAACGTTTAATCTCCTCTTTCGAAATGGGAAATGTGATTAAAAATGGGGTGCCCATTGTTATTGCAGGTAAACCTAATGTGGGTAAATCAACGCTGTTAAATGCCCTCCTGAACGAAGAACGCGCTATAGTTTCTGATATTGCCGGCACCACACGCGATACCATTGAAGATGAACTCACCATTGGCGGCATTGTTTTCCGTTTTATTGATACCGCAGGAATCCGCGATACCGCAGATATTATTGAAGCTTTAGGGGTAGAACGCACACTAGAGAAAATGAAACAGGCCAAACTGATCATTTATATGGCCGATGCCGCTCAAAGTATTTCAGAAATTGAAGAACAGATCAGGGGATTGGCACAGTTGGCTATCCCCTACTTAATTTTAGTCAATAAAGCCGATCTCCTGGCTGATGCACAACGTAAAGCTTTCGAAGCTTTAAATGTTGTTTTTATCTCTGCCAAAGAGAAACAGGGCATCGATGAATTAAAAACCACTTTACTGGAGCAGGTTAACTTGCATCACATTAACACCAGCGAAACCCTGGTAACGAATATCCGTCATGTAGAAGCTTTAAAACAAACAGAACATGCTTTACAGAGCGTTTTGGCCAATGTAGACAATCCGGTTACCTCCGATTTTTTAGCCATGGACATTAAACAGGCACTGTATTATCTGGGTGAGATAACCGGTACAGTAACTACCGATGATTTGCTGGAGAATATATTTACGAAGTTCTGTATCGGCAAATAACCCCAAAAAACAACCACTAATTTCGACAACTTACGACAACTAATCGCTTGATTGTTAATAAGTTATGTTAATATTTCCACTTGAATTTCTTGGAAGTTTACCACTATTTTTCGCATTTTTGTTGCTCATTTGTTGCTCGAGCGACTCAAATTTTTCCCAAAAAAATCATGGGTGAAATGATGTCGCTTATCGACACTTAACGACACTAAAAAACATTAAACAGTACTAATAGCCCACTATTTTAGGGGGAAATTACCACTGATGTTTAGGCGTCTAAATTCCTGTCGACTTGCAGCAGATGCAGCAAAAAAGGATGAAATGAGTAGCAATATAACAGTTGAGCGAATCTGCGAACACTGCGGTAAGACATTCTTTGCAAAAACTACGGTCACTAAGTACTGCAGCTTGAATTGTAACAGGCGGCATTACAAACAAAAAATCCTTAATGTAAAGATTTCTGCCAGCAATGAACAAACGCTTAGTACTCGTATAAAAGCCATTAATGACCAGCCCGCAGAGTTCCTTACGGTGAAACAGGCTGCGCGCCTGCTTCATTGCAGTGAGAGGATTATTTATCAGCAGATCAAGAATGGCAGGATTAAAGCAATCCAGTTCAGCGAACGGAAAACACTGATCAAGAGAAAGCATTTGGATAAGGCATTTAAACAGGTCAACTTTCAGCCGGTTCAGCGTACTGAAAGAACGAAAAACCCTGCTCTGGTCTACTGTATAAGTATGGCTGATGCCCAACAGCATTTTGGTATATCAGAAAAAGCACTTTATGACCTGGTCAAACGGAATGATCTTGAAGTATTCTCTAACGGAAAATAAATCATCATATACATACTATAAAGTAAGCCATTCCATAAATTTTTCAGCTATGGATTGTTTATTTCAGTAAAAGTGGTTCATCATGGTTTACACAAAGAATATTTTTCTTTACGTAACTTTATACACCAGTATCATAATTTAATTCATTGTTATCATTTATTTTGTTGTACCATGCGGAGAACGTACTGCTTTTTTTGAATCCTAGTTCCGCCGATAATTGCTTAACAGTCTTTTCACTTCCCGACAACATTCCAGATACGTAATTCATTTGCAGGTTCCTGAAATATTTAAGAGGTGTCATCCCATGGGCTTTTTTAAAATCGCGTTTAAGCTTAGAAACGGATATACCACAGCCATCTGCAAGAGCAACAACCCCCGGAAATTTATGAGGAAAATGTTGTTCAAGAATTTTCGTAGCTTTCAACATTATATAGGCATTTTTTTCTGTTGATGTATTGTCGGAATGATTTTGTGATATAGATAGTTTTAAAAAAAAAGCAGTCAGCTCAAATAACATACTAAAAAGTGACGCCCGATAATGGTAGCTTTTCCGCTCAAAGCGCAAAATAGCAAAGAGACGATCTTGTAAAAATAATTCTGCTCTTATCGCTGAACGATGGGACAATGTACGGGTAAATTTACGAAAGATATTATCTGAATCGTCGCTCGGGTTAGCTAGCCTTTCCAGGTAATTATTTGCAAAGATTAACTTGCAGCATCTCAACGTAGTCCCTTTCTCGAGGTAAATCTCACTAGTAGTGCCCGGACTCGAAAAAAAAACGTAATTATTTGCCCAATCAATATCCCTGCCATCAAAGTATCCTATTTTTTTGGAGCTGGAAAGAATATTTACCGATGAGTAACCCCTCAGCCCCTTCTTTGTCTCTAAAATGTAGTGGTTATTGTGTTTAATACGAATTTCCATCGCCAGCATCCAGAAACCATCACTTATTTTTTCGTAGAAAACCTCGCACCAGCAGTTTTTGTCATCTAAGTAGAAATGATGCCCGGCTACTAACTCGGTATAGCTTGGTTGTAGCCTGAAATAACGCGGATAAATATAAGGCGCTATTCTGTTAAGTCTGATGTTTTGCCATTTTAATGGTAAGGCTTTCATATTTTTTTAGATATTAATGGAAATCCCTGTAAATTGATTTTTATTCATACCTAATGTGTATTGATGAGGCTATTTAGCATAACATAAATTACGGCTCTACCTTAAACAAGATAATCATCTTAATATCAGCGATTTATTTCTATAACCTACTTTTTTTATTGTTGACTATTCGCCACTGTTTACGCAGACAACAATAACATATATAATTTTTTACAGGGAGCCAGAATAGTACTGTTTTCATAAATATTGTGCGCGGTATACGTGTAAGCTCAGTACCACATTTGCGACAACATGGTTTTGGTACATTGTCCATTGGAGGAGTAAAAGTCAATTCATTATTCATGAGTTAATAGCCTATTATTTAAGTGCAATAGTAAGCAAACACTGTGTGCTAATAAAGTCCAAATGGTACCCAATAAGCCCTATTAAAATCCACCCATGATAAAACAAAATGCCTCACTAACGAATCAGTAAATCTAATGTAGATGTGTTTTTTTTATCGTTAAACCAGGGTTAAGTAAGTAAATTGATTCAATTAAATTCTTATAGTCTGTAGCCTGGGGAAGAACCTGAAAGCACCCCTATGTATCGTGCAAAACTGGTAAAGTCTGTATTACTATTAAAGAATCTGGCATTTTACACAATAAATGAAGCCTGAAGGCTGCTGATGAGCAAGAAATTCTTATAAGATGATTGCCTCATTTTGGTGACGTTTCGGCTTATAAGATGGTCTGAAAATCTTTGAGCTGAAAGCTGAGCATACTTAAATTAAATTTCTGATTTCATCAGATTTCAAATTTTTGCTGTTAAAGTCTACACAAACAAAGCTCTATTAGAAGAGGAGTATGAGCTGACAAAATTTGGTGTAACACTTTATTCTTTTGCTTAAAGCTATGCCGGGTGGGGAGCAGAAACCGCAGAAAATAATAAGCGCATAAAGGTTAATGGACTAATGGGAATGAGAAATAATGCTGAACGGCACTGACATTTGAGGAAGCAATTTTTATAGTAGGTTACCTTTTAAAAATTACATATAACTTTTTTAGGCTTAACTAATCTTGGCAACCCAAGCTAATACTTTCAGCTAATGTACAAAAGTTCAATAAAAATTGCTAACGTTAAGCTATGCACAATCGCTGCTTATCTTTGATCAGTGAGCTGAACAATTTATCTGGTCAGATCAATCGTTTTGCAAAAAACTGCCTGAAAAAATTATCAAAGTCCTTTTTGTAACTTCTGCCTACAGGAACCGTAAATTTCCCCAGCAGAATCTCATTGTGGTTCGCAGCCGTAACGGCATTTGGATTGATCAGAAAAGAACGGTGGATCCTTACAAATCCTTTGTTTCGTAAACTGGTTTCCATGTCAGAAATAGAGGTTTTAGAAACCGTCAGGATATCATTGGTAAGAATGAGTTTAACATCATTTCCATTACTTTCGAAATAGAGAATGTCATTTATTTTGATCTTTCTGTTAAATCCTTGGGCTTTAAACACAACAAAATCAGGAATATCCCTTTCTGTATTTCTTAATATTCGGTAAACCGATTTAAAGAATCTTTCGAAAGTAATGGGCTTCAGCAAATAATCTACGGCTTCGAGTTCGAATCCGTCTATAGCGTATTCTCTAAATGCAGTAGTAAATATGGTCATGGGCTTTTTAGTCAGGGATTTTACAAATTCTATCCCATTGAGGTCCGGCATCTGGATGTCCAGGAACATCAGGTCTACTTCATGGTTTTGTAACAGTTTATATGCTTCAAAAGCATTTTTTCCTTTTGCCACAAGTTTCAGATCTTCAATTTTAGAGATATGATTTTCGAGAAGCTTAACAGCTAAAGGTTCATCATCTACAATAATGCAATTAATCATGATTTCTGGGGATTATTATTTCAACTGTAAACCAATTGTTTTTATTGGTTATTTTCATTGAATATTGATCCGGGTAATAGGAGCGCAGTTGTTTTTCCACATTCTCCAGACCTATACCCTTATTCTCTCTTCTACCGGAATTTTCTTCAAATACTGAATTTCCTACTTTAAAAACAGAATAATCAATAGTGGTTATTACCGAAATACGAATATCAATATTTCCGCCTGTTCTTTCTGCACCATGCTTAAAGGCATTTTCAACTAATGACAAATACAGTAGTGGGGGAACTAAATTCACAAATTCAATATTTTCAAATTTGGTAATACTTAAACGTTCGTCATATCGCAACTTTTCGAGTTCAATGTAGGCATCGATTATTTTAAGCTCATCAGAGATTCTCACCAGCCTCTGCCGCCCCTTATACAGAATATAATCCAGGATGTCGGAAAGCCGGCTGATCGATTCCGAGGTATAACTGGAATTGACGATAGATAAGGAGTAGATATTGTTGAGTGTGTTGAAGAGAAAATGGGGATTGAGCTGCGATTTCAAGGCGTTCAATTCGAGTTCAGCTTTCTCTTTCTGAAGTTGTACCGTGTTTTGTTTCTCATTCTTATAGCGTAAAATATACATGATTGAGATGAATATGAATGCGCCCGAAAGAATCGGAATAATATAACAGATCAGGAGGTATTCTATGTCTGTTACAATCTCTATGATACTGTTCTTTGGATAATTGGCAAAAAATGGCTCCGCGAAGTAAACAATGAATATACGGTTGAGCACTCCCAGAACATAGACGGCGAATAAAAGACAAACTGAAAACAGCACATATTTTTTATGGTCGAAATATTTCCTGATCAAAACGTAGTAAATAAAATTAGCTCCAACGATCTGAAATATTACGTGGCAGATGCCATAATAGAAGAATTCTCTAAAATCAGATTCTCCGCACTCACCATAGTTCCTGGCAGTGCCAAACATCAATAATGCCAACCAAAATAAAGTTTGGTAGCCAATTTCTTTTCTAATTCTTGCGTTCAGCAGCTTATTCACAATACCCCAAAAATAGAAATTAAGTAGTTCTTATCCGTTAAACCTATTTAAACTACAGGCATTGGGTGGCCAACATCATGTTCTTGCGTTTAAATAACGATAGGTACATTGTAAATGATAAACCTTGCATTCTGCATAACAACCCATAAAACAATTGAAAATAGATTGAATTTTACAGAAAAAACAAATGGATAGAGAAAGATTTTATGGCCTGGATCACTTGCGAGCCATCGCTATACTACTGGTACTCCTGTACCATTACAGAATGTTTGAGCATCCGGCCTGGGTAGATACCATCGGCTGGGTTGGCTGGACAGGGGTTGACCTCTTTTTTGTATTGAGCGGGTTTTTAATTTCCTGGCAACTGTTCAGGGAGATCAGAGAACATCAAAATATTAAATTGAGAACTTTTATCACCAAAAGGTTTTTCCGGATCATCCCGCCTTACGCATTTACTTTATTACTGTATTTCTGTCTTCCCTTTTTCAGGGAGAGAGCGAGTTTACCGCCGTTATGGAAGTTCATCTCCTTTACTCAAAATTATGGCCTGGACGTTTTTAATTATGGTACTTTTTCTCATGCCTGGTCTTTGTGCATCGAAGAGCAGTTCTATCTGTTTTTGCCATTGGTGCTGTTATTTCTTCTCAGTGCAAAGGCAATTAACTACATCAGAGTTATCATCCCGTTATTGATCATTATTTCCATTATCCTACGCTATTTCTCCTGGACAGAAGATGTTTTTCCAGATATCAACACCAATGATTTTTGGAGAACGTGGTATATGAAGATCTATTATCCTACCCATACCAGGCTTGACGGATTGTCCATTGGTGTATTGATCGGTTATCTGTTCAGTTTTTCGCAGAAGTTTAAGGCAGCGGTTGACAGTTACGGAAATCCACTGCTTCTCACCGGCATGCTGGCAGTTGTGTTGTCGCTGTGGTTTTGTAAAGACCAGGTCTCTGAAAATACCTCGTTTTTTGGCTTTACCTTAATAGCAGTCAGCTACGGGATCCTGCTGCTGGGTTCGATTTCAAAATCATCTGTTTTAAGCAGGCAAAAATATCGTATCACATCACAACTGGCGGCGCTTTCTTATTCCGTTTATCTTTCACATAAGGGGATCATCCACATGGTACAGTGGTTACTTAAAAAAGAAAATATTCCTACGTCAGGAAATGTTGCTCTTTTTATATGCTTTACGGCATGTATCATCACTGGATTATTTTACCGCCTTGTGATCGAAAAACCGTCAGATCAAGTTAAAAATCTAATACTACACCATAAAAAACAACTCCAATGAAAACAATTATGATCACATTATTCATCTTGTTATCCCATTTCGCAAACGCACAGGATACCACTCACGAGAAGGTCAATATCGAAAAGGTCGTCCAACATTTCAGGCAAAGCATCATCGAAAAAGATACTACACTTTTTAACCTATTGTTCCACGAAAATCCAGTAGTATGGATAGGTGTAGTTAAAGATCGCACGCAAAAGAAAAGGCTGGAGCTAAATCCGGCAGATACCACTAGCTTCTTCAGAGACACTTACGAGCGTTTCTTCAGATACATCATGAAAAGCGGAAAGAAAGAAGAAAAATTCGGAAATATTAAAATCATCAATGACGATGTGATAGCAAGTGTAACCTTCGATTATTCATTTTGGAACGAAAATGCAATAACAAATTGGGGTAGTGAGTATTGGCAGCTGATCAAGGTCAAAGGCAAATGGAAGATCGTAAGCGTCATTTATTCTTATGAACTGACTGAATTTTATCCCAAGCCCTTATAAAAAATAAACATGGTTTAGAAAATTTATTTGAAACCGGTCTTTTTGAGCGCAGAATACTAACAGGTTTTACAAGAGCGATAAGTTTTACATAATAAATGAAGCCTGAAAGCTCCTGATAGGCAGAAATTCTTCTGAGATGATTGCCGGTATATGTTCATTTTGGTAAACGTTCCGGCTTATAAGATGGCCTGAAAATCTTTGAGCTGAAAGCTGAGCATACTTGAATTAAATTGTGATGTCTAAAGTTTACACTTGCAGACACCATTAGAAGAGGAGTATGAGCAGACAAAATTTGGTGTAGCGCTTATTCTTTTGCTTAAAGCTATTGCCGGGTAGGGAGCAAAAACCGCAAAAAATAATAAGCGCATAAAGGTTACGGACTAATGGGAATGAGAATATTGCTGAATGGCACTGCCCTGTTCTATACGCAAAGACCTTTACTAAAGTGAAAGGAGAGATCGTTCTTTTGCCACCTGTTTTACTCCGCCTACCTTGACCCCTTAGGGAGAAGTATCGTTGAAGAAATTCTTTAAATCAAAAAGCATTATTTTACTGTTTTTTTCAACTTATAAAAATTAAGTAAATTGCAGATGAAAGTGAATGATTAGACCTGAGCTTTCAGAATGTAAAAGAAGTGCTTCCTACCATGATAAACACCTTACTTAATAACATACAAAATCTGATCAGCCTAAGCGAAGAAGAAAAAGATATTGTAACCGCTCTGTTCAGGGAGAAGACTTTCAAAAAAGGTGACTTCTTTTTAGCAGAAGGGCAAATTTGCAAACAGGTTGGATTTGTTACTAAAGGATTGATGAGATATTACATCAATCACGACGGCGAGGAAAAGACCTATGCCTTCTCTCAGGAAAATCAGTATGTATGCAATTATGAGAGTTTTCTTCCCCAAAGCCCATCTTCTAAGATTATTCAGGCTTTGGAAGACTGTGATGTTTTTGTAATTTCGCATAGAAATCTGCAACTACTTTATGCAAAAGTTCGCGAAGGTGAACGCTACGGCAGAATTGCCATCGAATCAGTTTTTTTACAAATACTGAAGGACATTAATTCATTTTATACGGAAACACCCGAAACCCGTTACGAAAGATTTTTACATAACCACCCGGATTTGCAGCAAAGGATTTCGCAATACCATATCGCCTCATTTGTTGGCGTAAAGCCTCAATCACTAAGCCGCATCCGGAAAAGAATTTTCAATAAAATTTAATTTGTTAACCCAGGTGCATGAAAGCCGGCCGGCAACCTGATAATTTTGTGTCATGATTAACAGTAAAGCAAATTATTATGACAACTAAAATTTCTTATGCCATCGCGTTTTTATTAGGTCTTGGAATGGTCTTTCTAGGCTCCCGCTTTTTTTGGTCTCCCGAAGCAGCAACAGCCGGGTACGGTATCCGTTTTAATGCACAGGGAGATTATTCATTTCATTATATCAAAGGGATCAGGGATATATTTTCCGGCCTGGTCATTTGTGCTTTCGTCTTGCTGAATGAGCGCCGTGCACTTGGCCTTACATTATTGACAGGAACGATAATTCCACTTGCAGATATGCTTATCGTGCTGGGCAAAAGTTATAACAGCATGTTTCAGGCATTGCCACATATTATTGCCATTTGCACCGTATTCGGGATCATTTTATTAGCTGCAAAACCCCAGTCAAAAAAGTTATGAAAACATCAGGATATATCAAACTGATCAGTTCAGTCGAGATTAATGATAAAAGCGTGGCGGAGCTGAATATACTTCCCGGAGAAAAGACACCCTGGCATTATCATACATTATTTTCAGAAACATTTGCAGTCCTTAAAGGAAGCCTTGAGGTTGGGAAAGGTAAAAACATCCTCCATTTAAAGCAGGGAGATACGGCAACCATACTGCCTAATGAGAAACATTATTACCACAATGTTTCCGGCGAAGAATGCATTGTAACCACAACAATTAATCCGGGGAATAAAAACTTTGAAAATGCCCTATATATTTTAAAAGGACTAGCCAATGATGGTTTGGCCACCACCGCAGGAACACCTAAGAGGTTTACAGATTTAGTGCTGTTTGTTTACCTAAGCAACTCCAGAATGGTTGGCCTTCAGAAAATGGCTGAGCCCGTGTTTAACATCTTTGCAAACGCTGCTATTAAAAAAGGAAAACTCAATAAATTAATACAAAAGTATGGTAACCGAACACAATAAAATGTGTATTCATCCCCAAAATTTATCTTTATTACACTTTAATTTTTACACGAACCCGCTGCTTTATTACACCAAAGCCTGTATTATTAGAAAATGAAAAAATAAATCTCATTCAGTGTCGTAAAACATCCAATTTAGCACTGTCCAGCCCTATGCAAAGCACCACCCAACGTAGCTTTCTGCTTTTATCAATGTGTTGCACCTTCGTTTTAACTGTGTGCTTTCCAGCTTATGCTTTTGCTGCTGAAGCTCTTGCCTGGTTTGCTGTTGCTCATGGATGACGCGTCGTTTATTGGCCTTTCCGCTTACCATAACTTTTTCGGCCATTCCTTCGAAACCCTTTTCAGCACTGTAGAGAAATTTCCCCAATGGTGTAATTTGCACTACATATTCGCTATTACTGGTATCGAGCCGTAAGGTGTTTTCTTTCGCCCAACTTTGCTGGTTGGTTTTTTCGTCGTTATAAGCTGTTCAATTGAAACTCTTGCGTGTGCAGCGTCTTGTTGCTTTTTAAACTTCCGCAAGCCGTAATGACCTCGCTACAGTCTACCAATAGGTTTAACTTAATTTTCATTATCCGCTCCTTTCTTATTGGTCCAATCGGCAAAGTATTTGATAGCTTTTAGTGGCTGCCGTTTCCGGTCCCCCCATCGCCTTCCCTGCTACCCGCAATATTGGTATTCCCTCCGATGGTAATGAGCCAATCGCCTTCCTCCCGCTCCACCTGGAGCGCAATGGCCAACGCGCTCCAGGTGGCTAAAGTAAATACCGAATACTACTGCGGGGCTTAACTGTTGGGTACGTTTACTTAACGGATATTTATTTTAGAAAAGATTTCAAATATTCATCCTCAGAAGTCCATTCTATTGCACCATAATTTTGATTGTCTAGCTTTGGATGTTGCGTAGTGAACATCGAGTACATGTATTGTGCCTGTTGCCATTTGGCATACAATTCCTGCTCACCAGAAGGATTTTCTGACCTTTGTTTTTTAATGTTTGCGGAAAATTCATACAGGTCTGAAAGTTTTTGCAAGGTAAAATCCTGTCCGGTAATCGCTTCAACGCTTCCTTTCAACATTTTTGGGCTAATTTGAAAACTGGCAATGTGTAAATCTCTCTGACTTTTATCTTTCAAAGCTACTGCAGCGGTAAATGCCGCCGTGTTTTCCATTGTTGTGAAATCAAGTTTCCAATCTGCTTTATCGCCCCAATAGGCAACAGATTTATTTTTAAGGTTTAAAATCGGGGTGTTGTATTTCAGGATATCAGCAAACGCGCCGTTAAAAATGGAGGTAGGCTGAATATCTTTTTCGTCGATATAACTTCTAAAAGTTCTCCGAAGATCAAAATTTCTGTTTTCTCCAGGTATTAATAACTGATAATCAGTACAAAAATCAGATGGAATAAACCGTTTAACTCCAGCAGTAATGGCACCATCCAGAAGTGCTTTTTGAGTATCGATTATCACGTCGGCAAGTCCGGCCAGAGCAGAAACCACGCAATCTATTCCTTTACAAGTTTTGACAACATCCGAAATTTTATTGAAATCTACTTCAGTTACAACAGCCCTCATTTGAGTGAGTAGTTTTATCTTTTCGGAATCACTTTCTTTCCTTACCAATGCAACCACTTTTGCGCCCTGGCTAAGTAAAGCTTTACAAATCATTAAACCAAGCTGACCTGTAGCACCTGCTACTAAAATATTTTTTTTCATTCTTTTTTATTTAAGCGTTTAAAAAATTATAGATGGCTTCAATTACCTGCCAGGGGGTTTCTTCAAACATATAATGACCACCTTTAGAAAGAGCGACTAAATGCACGTTTTGGCAAAAATAAGGCATTGCCACCTGCATAAACTGATAACTGACATTGCTGCCAATTCCTAACACGGGCATTTGAAGTTGCTGATAGGTTTTCGAATCCTCAATATCCTGTCCAAATGTCTGATACCAGGCGTTTGACGTTCTAATACTCTCTCCATCATTATAAGCTTCAGCGTAAATACTACGCTCCTTTTCAGTCATTTTGGTTTCGTCTATCATTACATAATCAAAAAGCCAGTCAATGAGAAAACGGAAACGACCTTCAAGAATCTTTTCAGGCAAACCTTTCACCTGATTAAAACCCATCCACCAGGCATAGGGCATATTGGCATCCATTTTTTCATCAAAAGTTCGGGGTGCAGGTAATAGCGGCATCTGCATCATGCCTTCGTTGGGGTGCAACCCGTCAGCTACAATCAGTTTTTCCACAACTTCGGGATGATTGAAAGCCAGGCTCATCGCAACCATTCCACCAATATCGTGACCAATGATGGTTGCTTTTTTCAAACCCAGGGAATATATTAATTGTCTGATATCGTCCGCCATCGTCTTTTTATCATAACCACTTTCCGGCTTATCAGAAGTACCCATCCCTCTGATATCTACCACGATTACACGGTGTCTTTTAGAAAGTTCAGTAGCAATGTTTCGGTAAGAATACCATGTCTGCGGCCATCCAGGAAGACAAATTAACGTTTCGCCGGCGCCACCGTCTGCATAATGCAGGCAAACCCCGTTAACTTCTGCATAATGATTGCTAAATCCCGGGAAATCCTGAATGAGCTGTTCGTCTGAAAATTTTTGCTTTGCTGTTCCACTAGATATTGTCATTGATTTCTTTTTAAATTGATGCAATCAAATGTACGGCAACGAATCTGTGGCAAAACTACCAAAAGGTAGAAAATGAATTACCTGATGTTTTTTCTAATGCGGCTAAGTGCATTGGGTGTAATACCCAAAATAGCGGCAAGCTGTTTTACCGGAATTTTCTGTACCAGTTCACTGCTTTTAAGAAATTGCAGATAGCGCTCTTCTGCAGTCAAAGTCTGGAAATTTAATAATTGATCAACCATTCTGGCTGTTGTAGCTTCCCATATCTTGCGCCCGAATTCTTCCCAACTGCTCAGATGGGCATAGAGAAAATCCATATCTTTCTTATTGATGACGATCAACTCAGTCTCCTCGATAGCCTCGATGTTAAACCGGGTAGGTTTTTGCGGATGAAGGCTGGATATTTCAGTGAAAAACTCATCTTTTAAACAAACCCAGGTGGTGTTTTCCTGCTCGCCAGATGCATTATAAAACCGCAGTCCGCCAGATATGATGAAGTAATACTGATTGGCAATCTGTCCGCATTTTAACAAAAGCTTACCCTTTGGAACCAACTTCCGTCTGCATTTTGATTGGACCAATTGCAAATCCTGTTCATCTATAGCCACTACTCTTTTAACAAAGGTTACAAATTGATCAATTCCCATTTATTTACCGGACTTCAGAAAATCAAAAGAAGCCGCACAAATTTAGTTAAACTAAAACAGTAGTAGTTGATTTCAAAGAGAAATTCTCCCCGGTTGTGTATTTCTGTGAAAGTATTCTTCCCCAATTTTGGTATTTTTATGATAATATGGACAAACCAATTCTATTAATACTTTCTCGCCAATTTGCTAATATACAGGCCGGCAAAACTTTACAAAAATTTGATTTCCAAACAGATGAGCTCAATTTACGCTGGTTTCTCTACTAGTTGCGCTTTTAAAAATCAAATCATACTCACAATTTATCTCCAATCCTCAATGTTAAAGCCCAAGTTATAAACAAAATACACAACAGGCATAGATCGGCATGTACCACATCAGTTTCCCAAAGTGTATTTTGAATAAGGTAGATTTGACCCTCATCACTAAGCGTTTTTGGCTTTTTCATCCGCCCAGCCAGGCTTGCCTAATGTTTTGAGCAGTTACCTCTGATGCGCTCATATTCATTGATAAAACAAATATCGTATTAATACCCAGTACCGGGTATTTCAGTTCATCAATGTTTTAATAAAATTAGAGGAACAAATCAAAAATTACCTTAAACTAAAATGTGATGAAAATTTTTGCAATTAAAACAGTTTTTCTTGCCGCTTTTATATGTTCAACTGGTATTAACAAAACCACTGATCACTTAGTTTTTAAAAGCGACAAAGGAGCACACTCAAACAGCATTAATGAAAAACATGAACCTGAAACCCAGACTTTTTATGGCAGCGCCGTAACAACGAATAATTGGCATAATGTAACTGGTATTGAAGGTCCGAGAGATGAAAGTAAATTGCGGGTTTTTGCTGGCGCAGTCTGTGAAAAATATACGCTTAGCGTCTCCGCCCCTAAAGGCTGGCATTTTATGAAAGATGCCGTACCCAGGGTAAATTGTGTAAAAAATGACCAGGGCGCATTTGAATGGAACAGATTTGACGTTGCTAAGGACAGGGTCTATCAGAATTCGAGGACGTCAAATTATATTGAATATTCGGTTTGGGCGGGATCAAGGTCGATTGAAATAAATCTGGCCTGTGAGGCAGTTAAAGACTAACTGCAACTATCAATCTAAGCCTTATCGCCTGAACGTAAAGCTTTTCTATCGACAAGCTTTACGTTATAACCCTGTAGAGCCAAACAATCCAGGTACCATAGTAAAAAGTTACTTACCCGGTTTGCCAGCAAAAAGCTTGTTGAATGGTTATTCAATACTTTACAGCCAGGCTGCGAAGAAAATATTTTTGTTCTGGCAGGCTGGATTTTCAAAGGCGGCCGGCAAGAGGATAATAATCCATGGAAAACATACATTGTGAGAAAGAGATTTCGCATCCGGATCAAGCTTCTTTTCAAAATCGATCACCTCAGAAATTTTGCACTGTTTTGTACAAACACTTTCCCGAGCAAAGCCTGCCCTACTACAAGAAAAGATTTTGAACGCTAATATTATTATTATTCTCATGGTATATAGCTACAGTGTGGATTCTAAAAAATGCGGTTTATGTCATTTCCAGAATGAAATGATGCTGAAAGCTTCATGATGGTAACCTGAAAATTATTCTTTTGGCTTAGAAATATATACCTTATTCTATGAGTTGGGACTCTGGTAACATAGGGCAAAGCTATATAATGATTAGAAATTGCGTTATACATTAACACATCAACCTGTTTGTTGGAAAGCACTTTATCGGGACAGATTAACCCGCCAAGGCTATCAATTTTAGCCAGATTAGTTAAATCTCCTTTGGTGCTACTTGCACCACATTTTGGTAAAGCAGGTTAAGAGACTATTGTAACGATCAATTAAAGCTTTATCAAAGGAGATAGATTTAACGTTATGGCCTGATTTTTCGAAGTTCCTTACATCCCATTCATATTCAATGTTATTGGTAACAGAAACTAGGCTCATGCATGAGCTTGTTCGCTGCCTTAAGGAATGCGCCTGCTGTGTTTCAGCAGGTATTAGATCATTTTTTTTCGGGTGAAAATAAAACCTTCAAGAGACATTCAAGACCCGGCACCAAAGAAAAATGGAAAATAAAAAGCATAATATTAAAAATTAAACGCCTGGACAAAAACCAAAAACCATTCGGCTCAAAAGATTGTACTAGCTATAAGTTTTAAGTAATCAATATGAAAAAACAGAATTTCTTCGAACGGATTTCCACTCAGATAACCTGCTGGACAGGAAGCTCCTGGGCCTTTACCCTCGCATTTGTAACTATTATTTTATGGGGCGTAAGTGGCCCCATATTCCATTTCTCGGATACCTGGCAACTGGTAATCAATACCGGAACAACAATTGTGACCTTCCTGATGGTCTTCCTGATCCAGAAAACCCAGAACAAAGATTCGAAAGCCATGCAGTTAAAACTCAATGAACTGCTGGCTGCCAGCCGCCATGCCAGCAACCGGATGGTAGATATAGAGGATCTTACCGAGTCAGAACTGGACACGATCAGACGATACTACCAAAAACTTTCAGATGTAGCTGAGCAGGATGATGACATCCATAAATCCCATTCCATCGATTCAGCCGAGAAACTTGCCGAGAAAAAAAAACAGGCACCTTAAATCCCAAGCCAAAATAAAATCATTTAATGAGCTAATTTCTTTTAATCAATCAACCTATGTCAGCACGTTCCGATAAAATAAAAGCATTCAACAAAAATCGATTGCCATCAATAGTCAAGCTTAAATACAGTGCAATGTTGGAAAATGCATTCAGGTTCTACCGCGGCACCTGCCACCTTTTCTACGAAAGGATAGCTTCCCTTAAAACAATGCCAAAATCCCCAATCGGATGGATCAGCGGCGACCTGCACCTGGAAAATTTTGGCAGTTATAAAGGTAATAACAAACTGGTGTACTTTGATCTCAACGATTTCGATGAGGCTGTAAAAGCACCGGTGCTCTGGGAAGTTGTGCGTTTGGTAACCAGTATCTTTATCGCTTTCCAGACCCTTGAGATTGATGGGGAGCAGGCAATGAACATGGCTGCACTATTCCTGAAAAGTTATGGTACCACCCTGGTCGGTGGAAAAGCCATGGACCTGGATCCGAGGACATCTAAAGGCATCACCGGCGATTTTTTAAGACGTGCGGAAAGAAGTTCTACAAACGATCTTTTACAGAAAAGAACATTAAAAAAAGGGAGAAAGCTGCAGCTTGACACAAGCGATGAACGGCACTTTAAACTGAAAAAAGAATTGAAAGTCCAACTGATCAGCCACATGGAAAAATGGCTATCAAATAACAGCGACAGCCCATATAATTACCGTGTTAAAGATGTGGTGTACCGTCTTGCCGGCACGGGAAGCCTTGGGCAGAAACGTTACCTGTTCCTGCTTAAAAGTATGCGTAAAAAAGACCGCTACCTGCTCATCGATATGAAACAGGCCTATCCATCCTCCATATCGCCCTATTTTGATATTCCCCAGCCCAAATGGGAAAATGAGGCGCAGCGGATTGTTTCGGCACAAAAACGCATGCAGCATGTTTCAGCATCCCTGCTATCTACCGCGACATTCAAAGGCGAAGATTATGTGATTCAGGAATTGCAGCCTGTAAAAGATACCCTCAAGTTTAAACTTATAAAAGAAGAATACCGTAAACTTTACCAGGTGATCGACGACATGGGCATGCTTACTGCATCCTCACAACTCAGGAGCTCGGGAATGGATGGTTCTGCCACAAAAGATGAGTTGAAAGCTTTTGCCATCAAAACAGGATGGCAGAAACAAATCCTGAACATAGCCACCGAACAAGCCGCCCTGGTATGCGCAGACTATGGCGCTTTTCAGCAGGATTATAGAAACGGCGCTTATGAAAACCAGCGGGAAAACCAGAAGAAAATGGAACCGGTACTGGATTAATTGTGTTGCAATCCACTTTTTCAAATTATTTTATGATGCCCCGAACTATCCTTGCTGAAGAGAAAAGACCAGAATTTATGAAAACGGAGAATTTATATATCAAAAACCTAAAAAACTTTATCAGTGGCGAGAAGTTATACATGCAATATGACGAAAAACGGGGAATGGGTAATAATTTTAAATCAAGGAATAATTATCCGGAAGGAATCCAGTTCGGTTTACCACTAAAGGGAAACAGCAGGGAATGAAAATAAGAAAGCGGGAAAAACCAAAGGCTCTTCCCGCTCATCTAAATTAACGCTCTCGGAATATAAACGCCATCGCCGGCAATTTGTTTTGTGCGATTTAAAAAAAACCAAACTAGTCTCTCCATCCAAGTCCCGGTGCAACGTGCTCCAGAATGGCAGACAGCAGATGGATATTGTAATCCACGCCCAAGGTATTTGGAATGGTCAGTAGTACCGTATCCGCTTCCTGTATTGCCTCGTCGGCAGCCAGTTCCTTTATCAGCTGATCGGGTTCAGCGGCATATCCCCGACCGAAGACCGCCCTTTGGGTTGGCTCGATATAGCCAAAACTATCTGTCCCTTTCCCCTGCTGCCCGAAATAATACCTGTCCTGATCGTTCATCAGCGCAAATATTGAACGGCTGACAGAAACCCTTGGCTCACGATCATGTCCCGCTTTTTTCCAGGCTTCCCTGTACAGCCTGATCTGCTCGGCCTGCTGGATACTGAAGGGCTTGCCATTTTCATCAAACTTTAAAGTAGAACTCTGCAGGTACATTCCGTTCTCTGCCGCCCAAACCGCAGTCGCATTGGAAGCGGCTCCCCACCAGATGCGCTCTCGCAGGCCCTCGGAATAGGGCTCCAGCCTTAACAGTCCGGGCGGATTGGGAAACATTGGATTTGGATTAGGCCTTGCAAAACCTTCGCCTTTCAGTCTTTCCAGAAATTCCAAAGCCTTTTGCCTTCCCATATCAGCATCGTTCTCCCCATCCTTTGGTGCAAAACCGAAATACCGCCAGCCTTCGATTACCTGCTCGGGCGAACCCCTGCTGATGCCCAGCTGTAATCTCCCACCAGAGATGAGGTCGGCTGCACCAGCATCCTCCACCATATATAAAGGGTTTTCATAGCGCATATCAATAACGCCCGTTCCGATTTCGATCTTTGAAGTCTTCGCACCAATTGCCGAAAGCAGCGGAAAGGGTGATGCCAATTGCCTTGCAAAATGGTGTACCCTGAAATACGCTCCGTCAAGGCCGATCTCTTCGGCTGCAACAGCAAGATCGATGGATTGCAGCAAAGTATCACTAGCGGTACGCGCCTGATACGAGGGATGTTCCGACCAATGCCCGAACGATAAAAATCCGATTTTCTTCATTTCAATATTGCTAAATCCAAAGTTACCATTACTCCTATGGCGCAAAGGTCATCGTGTAGTCATAACCTTTAACCCCCTTTAGCAAACAATAGCCCTGGCTAATTGTTCCAGAATCAGTTATGTCAAGAAGAAAACAGGTACGGTCAAAAGAGCAGTTTGCTGCTGCGCTCGAACTGGAAAGAGCAGGCGATAATGCTGCCGCATTAAAACTCTACCGGAAATCTGCAATAACAGATCCTGCCAATTCCCACGCGTGGAACAGGCAGATGGTGCTTTTGCGCAAAACGAAATCAAAAGAAGATGAGGTCAGGCTCATTAAACTGGCCATAGCCAAGTACCGGAAATCGCACGAAACCAAACAACAAGATTGGCTGAAAGAAAACCAGGCCAAGGCAGACAGCACCCGGGAACTGGCCCATGTACTCGGTCTTTTAGAACCAACAGGCCTTCCAAAAAGCAACGACACCATCATCGGGAAATGGCAGACCAGGCTGTACCTGCTTGAATACCGCATCAAAAATTCACGGAAGAAGAAAATCTCGTTAAAAAAGCCTGTAAGCAAATCGCTAAAAAGTGCAGCTCCTGCACCTAAAAAGCTTAAGCAAAAGGCCGCTACTAAACCCAGGCTAGCAAATAAGAAAGCGGGAAAAACCAAAGGTCCTTCCCGCTTATAAATTAACGCTCACAAATACTTTAACGCATAGCTATTTCATCCCCGCAAAAAAAACGAAAACTACTTGTCCGAATATTTCTGTTCCAGAACCTCGATCTCCTTTAAGGCTTCGGCAATACCGTTGCGCTGGGTGGTCAATAAATTTAAATGGTCAGAATGGAGTTCATTGTCCTTTATGACCATGTCATACTTTTCGAGTGCTGCTTTTTCACCAGTCACGACTGCACTTAACAAAGCGGTCTCGCTTTTATCGGTCAGCGCTTCCTTGATATCGAGCCAGGTTCTATGGATCGCTCCCAGTATTCCACCCTCTTGGTTATCCGAATTCACGCCATGTTTTTCCAGATGTGCCTTCAGCTCGTTTTCATACAAGGCACGTTCTGCAACATATTTCAAAAATACTGCCTTTAGCTCCACATTATCAGTGGATTCTGCTGCTGAACTGTATCCTTCTTTTCCATCGTTGATGATGGATACCAGACCCTTTAGGTCCGAAATGATCTCTTGATTATTTTCCATGATAAATGATTTTTCTAACAAACAGCAACTTACCGTATAAGGTTTTAGCAAAATCACACAAGCAATAAAAACATAACACTAAGCCGACATGTTGCTTAGTTATGTCAGCAGAAAGAAAACCATCCTACCTTGATTTTGATAGCGAAAAATACCCGTGGAAGCAGGACATCGATTATAAAGACAACCCCGAAAAATACAGGGTTGGCAAGGGTGAACAGGGCGTTCTAATCTGCGAGCCCTATAAATCTGAGATCGGCCAATTCTGGAGGTTCAGGACCCCAGAGCTTGCAAAAGAAAGCAGTGAAAAGATATTTGAAATATTTAGTAATTACATCCGGTCAAATGATTTTGTGGGGGCAGACATGGCAAGAAAATACCTGCAGATGGGATACACCCGCGCCAGGCGGTATGCCAATTACAAAGGCGGAAAAAAATACGACAAGGAAAAAGATTATAAGGCACTGGAACGCGGCACCGGATCGGCAGAAAAAGCACAATCGGCTGAAATTTTCTACTCCGCCTACAGACTGGCAGAGGCACACCCGATCTATAAATCGCTGAAAGCAAACTGGAAAAAACGGCTGGGATAACAAAGCTCCCTAACAGGGTATAAACCAACAAAAAACTCAAAGCATTTGTCCTACAAACCCGCACTAAAAGTCCCTGATACAACAGCCTTTACCAGGTAAATGCAATCGTCATTTCAGCCGGAGGCACGATCAGCGTGGAAAGTCAGATTAGAAAACGCCCGATATTCAAGCTTCCAAAATCCTGGAGGTTCCGTTTCCTGCGGTTCGTCCACGTAACTTTTATCCAGTAACTGAACGTCAAATGCCTGCATATTGCTCTTTCTTCCTTAAACACAAATATTTTCCTGATTGTTTTCAGGAATATAATTTCTGTTCGTCGGTATAATAACTGGTCCTTCCGCGTATTTTTTCGGACTTCACGGCCTCCCCGGACGGGGACTTCTCAACCTTTGCGCCATGCACCTTCATGAAGTCACGCAACTCGCCGCGAAGCTCATCCCCGTTCTCTTTTGCGATAGCTGCAATCGCTTCTTTCAAAACCGCCCCCAAGCTCTTAAACAATTTCTTCACGATTTTTTCAGGTATGGCCGAGCTGACTGAAAACGGGGACACCCCGGCATCCCACAGGATCTCATCAGCGTATGAATTACCAATTCCTCGCATCTTTTTCTGGTCCATCAGCACCTCCTTCACCATTTTCTTGCTCTTGAAAAGCACTCCGCCAAAATAATCCTCGTCCATTTCCAGCACATCTGGTGCCTTGGCAACATCGGGATTTAAGGTAGGTGTTGCCGCACGCAACATATCTACGACCACAAATCCATCGCCTCCAGAAAAATGAAAAGCAAGGATGGTATATTTCGGAAGCTCCGAATCTCTCTTTAATGCCCCCAGTTCTCCCCTAAGCATGAGATGAACCTGTAAAACTTCTTTACTGAAGTGAAAGTGCAAAGTTTTTCCATAGCGCAAAACCTTCGAAAGCTTTTTACCTTCGAGTTTTGTCTTGAGCTGTGCAGCAGTCACGTTCAGCTTTTTCGCCATTTTCACTTCCAACTCCTCCAGGGTCTTTCCCCTGAACCGGCGCGAGATGATCTGCGCAAATACTTCCAAGTCAGGTAGTTCAGCCATAACAACTTTTAAGATTAAACGCTCAAATATTTTTTGATCTCCCTTACCGAACTCCCGTTCAGGACGATCGCTGCTTTCAGATCTTCTCCAGAAATCTGAAACTCCTTCGCCCAACGGACAACAGATCATCTGCATTGATTTCTCTGTGCTCCGAGCCATCATCGAAAGGCTCCAGCGTATCCGAATCATCCTCAATTGGGTGGCATTCGATGATCGGGATATTTTCCCCGAAACCAAAATTATCCTTGTTGTCTTCCATAATCATCTATTATAAACTCTTTTGGTTGTATTTGTCAAGTCCCATAACTAGTTGATTTGCAGAAATGAAACATTGTTCAGGCTCAAAAAGTTTTAGGCCAAATGCTCAGCAAATACTAATAGGTATCCCTAACGATCTGACGCAGCATATTCAGGTTGGCATGCGCCTCTCCCATAGTATTATTGAAGTACACGAATACCTTCTTGCCCTCTGCCAGCCACCCGGTTACATAACTTGCATACTCATACAATACGTCGTCAGAGTAGCTTCCCCTATAGTTCCCTCCCGGACCATGGAACCTGAGGTAGATAAAATCCGGATGGCTTTCCCTTACAGGAGAACTGGCAGGCGACTTATCATGGATCACCATACCAAGCCCAAACTCATCCAAAAGCTCGTATACCTCATCTATGTATAAAGAAGTATGCCGAAATTCCAAAGCGATCTTCCATTTAACAAAAGGATCATTATGCCTAAGCACCGACATTAGAAAGCGTAGCTGCGCAAAATGAGAAATCCTTACGCTTGGGGGGAACTGTACCAAAAGACAACCCTTTTTCTCTTCAACATGCGAAATGACCGAAAAGAACCTGGACACGACCTCTGGATCAAAGGCCAAATCCTTATTATGGGTAATCTCCTTGAAAAGCTTAAAGGTAAAACGAAATTCTCCGGGCACATCCGCCGCCCACTTTTTCATCGTGGAAACCTGCGGCACCTTATAAAAGGAGGAATTAATTTCGATAGAATCCATCAGCGAGGCGTAATAGCACAGCCGGCTCTTTTCCCGGAATTCTTCCGGGTAGTGCAATTTATTGGGAACCGGTAACAGTAGCCCGCTGGTACCCGAGTAATAGTTTTCAAAGGCGATGTCCATATTTTCCCAACAACTGGGACAGAAAATTGTTGAATGGGCAGATCAGAAGAAACAAATCCTGTCCGAATGTTATTTATCCCTCACCTAAAGTAAAACAACATCCTGACAGAACATAATCCGCCCAATCCTGAAAAGGAATAAATTAGAACCAGTCCGGGGATTTGAAGGACATTATACATGAGAAAAGAACAAAAAATCACTGAACAGTTTTAAGCATGCTTACAAATGCAATAATGAATTCTCATTAGGCTATAAAAGTATCGGCTTGTCTTTTCTCCACCCAAAACACCAATCTTTTCCATATTTTATTTTTTACTAACATTAGCATTATGTTTAGTATTAAATTATAAAGCGAATTAAAAAGGTTAATAATTCTAGCAATTAATATGGAGACTAAAAGCGAATTGGTGCATAAACTGCAACAGGATATCATGATGTGGCAGGGCTTTAAGCCTGCTGCTGCCGGTAAGGCGGAGCGGATTGGCCTTGGTGCTATTGAGGATGCTTTTCCCGGTGGTGTATTTCCAAAAGGGGCTATCCACGAGTTTATTACTGTTTTTCCGGAAGATGCTGCTTCTGCCTGGAATAACCTTTTGGAGGAAAAATCGGGCAGATATTTTGCCAGCGTCTTATAGTTCATCGCGAAGAACGGGATAAACAAATTGATATTGAAACGCTTCAACTAATTATCAGACAAATAGGAAATATTAAAAAATGAATAATACCTAAATTAAAAGATATTATTCATTTTTTATTGAGCATTATCGCTTACAGCGATTCAGAATTACCATTTACGAAAATTGTTACTGAATAATCATGTTAATGGTTAACCATCTTCATTGCCCCTTCGCTGTACCGCTCGCCGATTACCGGATATTGCTTAATCAACCCATCAATTGCTACAAGATCTGTGCTGGTGAGGTTAAATTCAACTGCACCAATATTTTCTTCCAGGTATTTCCTTTTCTTGGTTCCCGGAATTGGAATGATATCATTGCCCTGAGCCAAAACCCAGGCCAGGGCAAGTTGGGCAGGCGTGCAACCTTTGTTTTCTGCAAATGCAGTAAATTCTTTAATGAGCTTATTGTTATTGCTTATATTTTCTGGTTGGTAGCGTGGTAATGTTCTCCTGAAATCATCTTCGGAAAGAATATTTACATCAAGTGTATTGGTGACCAAACCCCTTGCCAGCGGAGAATAAGGGATAAGTGAAATCCCGAGTTCGCGGGTAGTTTGCAATATACCGTTCTCTACATCCCTTGTCAGCAGCGAATATTCGCTTTGAAGTGCTGCAATCGGGTGTACGGCATGCGCTTTTCTGATAGATGCCTCCGAAGCCTCGCTCAGACCGAGATAGCGTACTTTGCCTTCTTTAACCAGATCGGCCATTGCCCCCACAGTTTCCTCTATCGGGATATTCGGATCTACCCGGTGAGCATAATACAAATCGATTGTGTCAATTTTAAGCCGCTTCAGGCTCTGTTCAACTGCTACTTTTATCCAGGCGGGAGAACCATCAAAATAGGTGCCCGCGGCACTGCTTGGTCCGGCAACTCCATCTTTAAAACGAAATCCGAATTTAGTTGCAATAAATACCCTGTTCCGGTTAGGCACCAGTATTTTAGAGATCAATTCTTCGTTAGCGCCATTGGCATACATATCCGCCGTATCCCAAAAATTGATGCCCAGGTCAAGTGCTTTTTCCAATGTTGCTAAACTTTCTTTGTCATCTGTAGGGCCATAAGCAAAGCTCATACCCATACAACCCAGACCGAGCGCAGACAGCTGCTCGCCGGTTGTTCCAAGTTTTCTGTATTTCATTATTGTCAGATTTTGTTTCTCAAAGGTATACAGCGAATCTTTAACCAGACTTATAGGTATCAAACAGATCGTTATAATATTCAAACAGTCTGTCGTAATTGAGTTGGCGCCAGGCCGGCGTGCTTTTTAAAAAACAAAGTAAAATAGGAAGGGTATTCAAAGCCCAGGCTGTAGGCAATATCTGAAATGTTCCAGTCCGTATGCTGTAATAAAGCTTTTGCCTCCCTAATGATGCGGGCTGCAATATGAGCGGTTGTGGTCTTGCCGGTCACCTCCTTTACTGAACGGTTAAGGTGATTGATGTGTACAGACAGGGCAGTAGCATAATCCACAGGATTTTTCAGTTTTAGTATAAGCGCAGGAGAATCAATTGGAAACTGCCTTTCCAGCAATTCAAGAAATAGAGCCGAAACCCTTGAAGACGCATTGGCATAAGTATGAAAATTAGTAGTCGGGCTGTTTTTCATGGCCTCATGGATGATCAGATGCAGGTGACTTCGCAAAACGTCATACTTATGGAGATAGGTTGAACACATCTCTTTCTGCATTTTTTGAAATATAGTAGAGAGCTCGTTCAATTGCACCTCATCAGGAAAGAAAATCGGATTACCACCAATGCTAAACAGAGGTGAATCCCGCAGATTGCTCACCCTTTCGCTGTGCTGAATGAAATCTTCGGTAAACAGACAGTACCATCCCGACTGTTCCTCCGACTCAGCTTCCCATGAATAAGGTACAACCGGATTTGAAAACAGCAGTGCCGGGCGGTCGATCTGAATCCACTTATCTGCGTAATATATCTTGCCTTTGCCTATAATCAGGGACACCTTGTAGAAATCCCTGCGGCTGTAGGGACTTACAACGGCGCAGGTTTCTCTGCTGAACACATTGATATGACCAATACCCGCATTGTCCATCGGAACATCGGTAGGCGAATGGCCTGGAAGCCTGCTGTAAAAATCGCTAACACTTTCTGTTTGTTTCACGATGCTAATTTATAAAAATCAAACAAACTGTTTATAAGTCTTCTTTTATAGTTGTGTAAATACTATAAACCAAAAGATAAACTTGTGTATAAAATAATTGGCTCCGATAATTCAGTGCAACAGAGCGATCGCCTTTTTGAAAACCCAAATATTAACTTTTCTACATCCCTACTTTTTGAGCTTTAAAAACGCGACCTTTGCAAACTATGTTTTCTAAAATTTACACCAAGTATAAACCTTATTATAAAGAAAATCTTCATTTGGCACTGCCAATTGTAGGTTCTCAGGTTGGTCATACTTTGGTACACATGGCGGATAGTATTATTGTAGGTCATTTTACGGATACTATTCAATTGGCTGCTGTTTCATTAGTGAACAGTATATTTATGCTTATCCTTGTAATCGGGCTGGGTATTTCTTATGGTTTAACACCATTGATTGCACAGGAAAATGGCCGGCAGAATTATGATGAATGCGGAAAACTTCTATCAAACAGTTTAATAATTAATATCTGTATAGGCATATTTTTATATGTATTGGTTCAATTGGGGATATTTTGTGTCATCGATCGACTTGAACAAACCCCTGAGGTAGTACGTTACGCGAAACCCTATCTGAATCTTTTATCAATTTCAATTATTCCATTATTGATTTTTCAGACCTTTAAACAGTTTGCTGAAGGTTTAGGCTTTACCAAGCAGGCTATGTTCGTTTCGATCTGGGGAAATGCGCTTAATATCATCCTTGGAATTATTTTCGTTAAAGGTATGTTTGGCATTAAATCAATGGGCGTCAGCGGTGTAGGTTTAAGCACCTTGATTGATCGGATTTTAATGGCTACAGTAATGTGTTTTTATGTATTGCGCTCAAGGCATTTTAAAAAATACCTGACCAGTTTCAAAGCCACTTTTTTTGATAAAATAAGGGCTGTTAAAATCGCAAAAATCGGAATGCCGGTTGCTATGCAATATTCTTTTGAAATCAGCGCTTTTAGTGGCGCTGCTGTACTAATCGGCACCATTGGTGCGGTAGAGCAGGCGGCACATCAGATTGCCATCAGTTTAGCTGCCATGACTTATATGATTGCCAGTGGTGTAGCTTCTGCAGCGACCATTAAAACCGGAAACAATTTTGGAAAGAATAATTTTGATGATCTGCGCAAATCAGCCATTGCGAGTTATCATGTGATATTACTGTTCATGTCATTTACTGCGGTTATTTTTGTACTGGCTAACAATATTATGCCTTTTATTTACACCGAAGATGCAGCCGTAATTCCGATTGCAGCGCAACTATTAATTATAGCAGGTTTTTTTCAATTATTTGATGGTACCCAGGTAGTGGGATTAGGTGTTTTACGTGGCATTGGCGATGTTAACATTCCTACCTTTATTACCTTTTTAGCCTATTGGGTAGTTGGAATTCCTATTGGTTATGTATTGGGATTTCATTTTAACTTAGGGGTTAACGGCATTTGGTATGGTTTAACATTAGGATTGTTAACAGCCTCTATCCTATTGTTTTTAAGGTTCCAGAACAAGACAAGGAGTTTAAAAGCCGAGCAGTTTCATCCTTAGATAAATCCGTCATTTCGGCCGCAGTGGAGAACCCGAAGGCTCTGCGAAGCACAAAATCTATTAGACAGAATTTCTTGTAGATAGGTTTCTCCATTTCGCTTCGCTCCAGTGGAAATCACGCTACTTGTATAATACAACGAGAATTCTGGAAATTATTTAATTGTTATGCCGCGCGCGGCGAAGAATCCCTTAACCAAGAACAGTGGACTCTGTGACTTCCGTTACGCTCAAAAGAAGCGTGAAGTTAATGTTCGCTGCTAAGTCAAAACAGATTCTTCGCTGCGCTCAGAATGACAGCAGGAATTATTTCCCTCCAACATTCACCACAACACCAATGGTGAAGATAGAATTACCAGCTGACATGTATTTGCGGTTCTTCAGGCCAATATTACTACTGGTGGTGTATTGTAACTGGAAAGTTTTGCTAAGTGCCATACGGGTAAAGAAAACCGGCTCAAAGAAAATATTATCTTCTTTAGGCTGCACTACCCCATTTAAAAAGAAACGATCCATTTTAATATGGCTGATTCTTAAAGCAGTTCCGTAGTTGATCGGGAAGTCGGTTCCAAACAAACGCAGGTTGTTTTTCTTTTTCGAACTGTAGTTTACCTGTAAGAATGTTTTTCTGTAATCTACTTCCTGCAGTTCAGAACTGGTAAGAATATCGTTTTTGTAATCACGGAAAGTGATGTCACTCCAACCCTTTCCTACACCTGCGTAAATTTCGATAATCCGGTTATTGTCTGGACCAAAGGTATCAAAATACCCTCCGCCAATTTCAATAAGTTTGTGCCCAAAATCTTTGGTTTTTCTTTCGCTGTTCATTCTTGAACCACTAAACAATAAACCAACATGGTCTGAAACGGCGTAAGCGCCATTCACACTGGCATTGCCTTTTAAAGAAATGTGTGCACCGCCACTAAATTCTCCCTGTTTACTTAACATTGGCGTATTTGGAACGTTTGGCATATAAACTGAAGAACAACTGGCTGCGAAAAGCGCTAAAACTGGGAAGGTAAAACGTAAGTATTTAATCATAGATGTTATATAAACAGATTTCGGTGTTAAAAATTGTGCTAAAGTTCCATTTTCATGAAATCCATCACTCTTTTAAACTCATCATGCAGACCGGCTTTTAAATGAATTTTTTCTTTGGTAACTGGATGAATAAATTCCAACTCAGACGCATGCAGCAACATGGTGGTCATTTCCCATTGCTCCTTGAAAAATTTATTCTGTTTGTTGCAGCCGTGTGTACGATCGCCAATAATCGGATGAAGAATATGACTAAAATGACGCCTCAGCTGGTGCATTCTTCCGGTTTTAGGGGTAGCTTCTACCAATGAGTAACGGGATGTTGGATGTTGGCCAAGAGCTACTTCAACCTCTGCTTTTTGAAGCGTTTTGAACGAGGTGAAAGCATCTTGCATGGTTCCGTTTTCTTTAGCTAATGGATAGTCAATATCCATGGCATCAGGGGTGTAACCACGCAGAATAGCCAGGTATTTTTTATCTGTCTCCGCGTTCATAAATTGTTGATGCATAGCAATTTCAGAAGTTTTATCAAAAGCAAACAATAAGATCCCACTGGTTTTCCGGTCTAACCTGTGCACCGGGCTAACCTGTTTACCCACCTGATCCCTCAGCATCTGTAGGGCAAATTCGGTCGCATCTCTGGCAATTGAAGATTGATGAACCAAAAGGCCATGTGGCTTATTAATTGCAATTAAATTCTCGTCCTGGTAAATAATCTCCAACATATTGCCGCGAAGATAAGGATATTATGTTTTTTGAGAGATGGCTTATGCAAATAAATCAAAGGCCAATCGGTAGGTATTGCAATGCGCATCTACGATGTCTTTAATATCTGCCGAGTATCCCCCGCCCATACTAACCTGTAAAGGCAGGCTTTTATCCTTACAGGCCTGCAATACCATGCTGTCGCGTTCCTTGCATGCCGCTTTAGTTAAAGCCAATTTACCCAGTTTATCGGTAGAGAGCACATCAACTCCTGATAAATAAAATACAAAATCGGGTTTGGCTCTTTCGAAAGCCTTTTTCAAATTGGCATCTAAAGCCGACAGATATGCTTCATCCTGTATGCCATCATCTAAAGGAACATCCAAACTTGAGATTTCTTTTCTGAAAGGAAAATTTTTATCGCCATGTATCGAAAAAGTAAATACCCGTTCCTCATTTTGAAAGATTTCTGCCGTACCATTTCCCTGGTGCACATCTAAATCAATAATTAAGATGCGTTTAGCTAATTTTTTATATAACAAATAATTAGCTGCAATAGCCTGGTCATTTAACAAACAAAAACCTTCGCCCCAGTTACTGCCGGCATGATGTGTACCTCCTGCTACATTAAAAGCAATACCATTCTCCATGGCAAAATAAGCACCATCAATTGTACCTTGCGCAATCCTCAGTTCGCGCGCTACAAGCTGCACATCCAAAGGAAAGCCGATACGCCGCTGATCTTTTGACGAGAGGGTTAAATCCCTTAACTGCTCCCAGTAAGCTTTTTGGTGTGTTAGCAGCACAAACTTTTCACTAAGTGGCTCGGGACTAAATAAGTTATGCCTCTCAATGGTTCCTTCGTGCAAAAGCTGTTCAGGTATCAATTCATATTTCAGCATCGGAAAGCGATGCCCCTCTGGCAAAGGATGTGCATAAATCGGGTGCCAGGCAATTTTGATCATTAGCCTAAAATCTCTCCTACATGTTTTTCGATATTGGTACAGATCTGATCTACAGGAAGATCATTTGCATCATAACCAAAAGGATTCTCTATTTCTTCAGCTATCAGTTCCAAACTCGCTAATACATAGAGGATAAAGGGTACAATCGGCACCACAAAATAACCTAAACTGAATACCCAGCCAAAGGGTAAAGTGATCACATAAACAAAAATAAATTTTTTAATAAATGCGCTGTAAGAAAACGGGATTGGAGTGTTTTTAATCCTTTCGCAGGCGCCACAGATATCAGTAAACTGATTAAAGTCACTGGAAAGAACAATAAACTGTTCCTGCGAAATCGAACCTTTTTCTAACAACCCGTAGAATCTGTTGGTTAAACTACCTGCTATCTGGTTTGGAACATGTTTGCCTTCTTCTACTTCTATCAACAAGCTGTTCTTCCCAAAATACATCTTTTCTCTTAAATGTTCTTTAAGCGCAAAAGCATATTTAGGGATGCCATATTCAAAAAAGCGGACATCCTCATCCGGCAGTTTAAGCGCTTTAATCTTTATAGCCAGGTTACGGCTTACATTGGTTAATGACCCCAGCAGTTTCCTGCCTTCCCACCACCTGTCATAAGCCGTATTAGTTCTGAAAACCAACAAAAGCGACAAAACAAAGCCCAATAGACTATGCATCATACCAATATTGGTTACATTACTAGTTTTAGAAAGCTGAAAGTAATTCAATTCAGCATAAGCAACCAACCCTGAAAATACGGCTACCCCAAGCATTAAGGGCCAAAGCTTTCTAAAAGTGTCACTTTTATCGATATGAAAAATGAAGGTACTCCAGTCTTTAGGGTTGTAGTTAATCATTTTTATTCTTTTCTACATTAAAATATCTTTACTCACTTTTAATAACGCCTGTCCGGCCAGATAAACATCCTCATAGGAATTATAGAGCGGCACGGCACTTAAACGGATTACGTCGGGTTCGCGCCAATCGCCAAGGACATGATTGACCATTAAGCCGTCAAAAATCTCTTTACCATTACGCAGGGCAATAATGGATAACTGCGCACCTCTATCGTCAGGGTTTTTCGGTGTGATAATTTTATATTGCTCGAATCCCAAATCCTTATTTACTTCATTTATAATAAATTCTAGATAGCTGGTTAAAGTAATACTTTTATCTCTCAATGGCGCTATGAAACCTGCTTTTTCAAAAATCTGTAGCGAAGCATGATATAAGGCCATCGGCATTACCTGTGTGCAACTCACCTGCCATCCGTCTGCCCCGACTTCCGGAATAAAGCCTTTTTCCATTTTAAAGCGTTTACTTTCCTGGTAACCCCACCATCCTGCAAAGCGATTCAATTGGGCATTGCTGAAATGTTTTTCGTGAACAAAGATCCCGCTTATTCCTCCTGGACCTGAGTTTTGATATTTATAAGAACACCAGCAGGCAAAATCAACATCCCAATCATGTAATTTTACAGGAACATTGCCTGCGGCATGCGCCAGGTCCCAGCCTACAATTGCACCTATTTCATGCCCGGCCTTGGTAATGGTTTCCATGTCGTACCATTGTCCGGTGTAGTAATTTATCCCGCCAAATAAAACTAAAGCAATTTCATCTGCATTTTCTTTAATTTTAGCTATGATGTCCTCGGTATGGAGTATTTCCTCACCTTCCTTAGGAAAAACCTCTATTATAGCTTCTTTTGGGTTAAAACCATGAAACCTAACCTGGCTTTCTATCGCATATTGATCAGATGGGAATGCTCCGCCTTCCATGATGATTTTGAAGCGTTTGCCTTTGGGCTGATAAAAACTAACCATCAACAGGTGAAGATTTACGGTCAAAGTATTCATCGGACAAACTTCAGATGGTAATGCACCAACAATTGGAGCCATTAACTTTTTAAGCTCCTTATGGTAGAACATCCAGGGTTCGTTTCCTTCAAACCATCCCTCTACCGCATAGTTAGCCCAGTTGTTAAGCTGACCTTTCAAAACTTCGCCAGCTACTTTAGGTTGAAGACCTAATGAATTACCGCACAGATAAATAAAAGCTTTTCCGTTATGGTTTGGAAATAAAAACTGAGACCTAAATTGATGGAGCTGATCGGCTTCATCTTGTAGTTGGGCAAATGATAGGGTGTTTTCGAAATTCATCAGCCAATATTACAAAAAAAGCAGGTATTGTTTCCAATCCTGCTTTTCAATTCTTGAGATTTATTAAAATTTCATTGTATCGTGCTTACCTAAATCGGGTGTATCTCCAGTTACCGCTGCTTTTAATATACTAAATAACACTACAATTTTTGACGCAGATGCATCCCAGTACTCAGCCTCTTCAGGTGTAACTTTTATCAGAATTAATCTCGGATCATCGATGCCATCCGGAAACCAGGCTTTAATAAATGGAGAAAAATACGCCTCTTTACGGACTTTATCATCTATAAGCTCCGCTTTGCCTTTAACAGTTAAATAGGTGTTGTTAGATGGATCGCTGTAGGCCAGCAACACATTATTTTCTTTTGAAATTTCTTTTGATTTAAGAGAATACTCGTTGGTGTAAAACCACAAACTGCCATCGTCTTCTATTTTCGCAGTTCCCATTGGTCTGCTTCCAAATTCATCGCCTGAAGAAAATGTAGTAAACATACAGGTTCTTACACTTTCTGCCATTTCTTTAAGGATCGCTATATTTTTCTCGTTTTTCATGATTTTTAGTATTTGAAAGAAAACAGGAAGCAACCTAAAAGGTTTGCACGAATTAAATCTTATTTGGTTTGCTTACATATTTATTACCTTTTATAAAGAACCTCCAAGGTAGTAAAGCATGCTCTTTTGCATAAGCAATGCCCACACGAGGTGTAGCCGCAATATCCTGTTCATTATATTTTATACCATGATCTTCGATCCAAATATCATTACCAGAAAGATTTTTTGCATTAAAGGTTTTATCGATCCCTAAGGCTTTTGCCGCTGATCCGGGTCCTGCTGAAATAGCACCCTTTGTATGAGGCATATTTCTCCGCTCTTCAATAATTTCTATACCAATCAACGGTTCTATCCCCCTGATCAATACGGCGTGAGGATCATTTTCAACTGAAGTAACCACATTAAAAAGATGATGCATACCATAACAGAGATAAACATAAGCAATGCCACCCTCTCCATACATGGTTTCGGTCCGGTTGGTGCGGCGACCGCCATAAGCATGAGACGCTTTATCTTTTATTCCGAAATAAGCTTCCGTTTCTACAATGATACCGGCAGTGATTTCATTGCCGATTTTCGTATACAAAACTTTTCCAAGCAAATCTTTTGCAAGACCTACCACATCCTCATTCAGGTAATATTCAGGTTTTAATTTCAATATCAGATGTAAATTATCTATTTAACAAAATACCGATAACCTGCTCTAAATAAAGCTGATCCGTCTCGTTAAATCTATTCAACACTTCGCTATCTACATCAAGCACACCAATCACCTCATTGTTAACGATTAAAGGCAGAACGATTTCCGACTTTGAAGCTGACGCACAGGCAATGTGCCCGGGAAATTCCTCCACATCTGGTACGATGATGGTTTTTGCTTCTGCCCAGGAAGATCCACAAACACCTTTTCCTTTTTTAATCCTCGTACAGGCCACAGGCCCCTGGAAAGGCCCAAGTACCAGCTCATCATACTTCACCAAATAAAAACCTACCCAAAACCAACCAAACTGCTCTTTAAGTGCTGCAGCAACGTTTGCCAGGTTAGCGATAAAATCTGTTTCGCCATAAAGTAATGCTTCAATTTGAGGGATGATGGATTGATATTGTTCTTCTTTCGAACTATCTCTGGTAATAACTAAATCTTCGGCCATTTTCTATTTTGTATAATTCAAAGTTAATCATGATTTGTGAGATGTACAGAAACTTTGGTTTTAATGACGAAAATTTGAACGATAAGCTATCTTTAAATTCCTTAGTTTTGGCAAATCAACCACCAATTTATGATTGTAGCGTTAACTATTACCAAATTCCGTGGCTTTACTATCCCTTTTGCCTTTATTGGGATGGCTGTTTTAAGGTTGCCCTTATGGTTAAATAAAAAGTGCAGGTTTTGGAAATTAATGGGAAGTGGAAAAGATACTCAGGTAGATCTTGCACCAGATTATAAACACTGGGCGGTACTTACAGCCTGGGATAACCGTATAGCTTGTGATAATTTTTATCGTGATTCTTTTGTGATGAAATGGTTTGGTTTCTTTGGAATTGAAAGCTTTACCATATTACTAAATCCTTTATCCAGTCATGGCTTATGGTCAAAAAGAGAGCCATTTAAAGTTGAAAAAACAGGCAAAAATTACACTGGAAAGATTGCCGTAATTACCAGAGCTGCGATTAAATTTAACAAGCTAAATGAGTTCAGGCAGAATATTAAAAGGGCGGCTGATGCTATGCGGGTTGCCCCTGGTTTTATCTTATCTGCTGGTGTAGGAGAAAATCCATTTTTTGACCAGGCTACTTTTTCGATATGGGAAAGCGCTGAAAGCATGAAAGCTTACGCTTACCAATCACACGATCATTCAGATGTTATCAAACTCACCAGGGAGCGCAAATGGTATAAAGAAGAGTTGTTTGCCCGTTTCTCCATTATAGATAGTTGGGGTACGCTTAATGGTGTATCTATTGAATCGTAAAAAAAATATAAAATAAATGAGAGTAGTAGCAGAACTTCCACACCCAGAATGTAAGATTACCATTTTTTCGATGAACCAGAAATTCATCATCAAATTTGAACAAGGTACTTTTGAGCAAAGTTATAAACTTGCTGAACTTGACCTGAGTGGAGGAGGCGTAAATGATGTGTTCGAAATTTTGGATGAAGAATTTATCCAGACTGTTATCGCTAAGTTTAAAACGATGCGTACCGATTTTACAGCAGCTTATAACAGACATCAGTATTAGAAACAATTAACTCAACTGATTGATTTACAGCTTATTAATAAGTTATTCAAAATTATATTCCGAATTTAAGGATCTTTTTGATGTTAAATTAATGTCGCATTGATAGTTTTAGTTAAAATAAAGCAATATAAGTCATTGATATATTGATTTTTGAATCATTATACAAAATATAATTTTGCCGCTAGATTTAACCAAATAAATGGGAGGTTTAGTGATTTTGGGATGAAAGTATGCAAAAAATCAATCATTGCAAGATACGAAGCAATCTTTAATGCATACGCTACTCGCGATCGTTATAAAATTGCTTTGTCTTTCCAGCAATGACGATTCCTCGGCACTTAAAACTCAATTGTTTAATTAATGTATCATTAACAGAACCCCAATAGAGTGTTCGTCATCTCGACCGGAGCAACGCGCAGTGGAGATCTTATTTAGACAGATATTTTTTTTTGCGCAGAGCCTTTCAGTTTCCGGCTGTTTTGCACTCCGCTCAAGAGGATGGAGTTGCTGCTTTCTTACGAGTAGGAGAATTGCTATCATTTATATTAACGCTATAAAGTAAAAGATAGCAACTCCAAAGATTTCTCCGTTTCGCTACACTTCAGTGAAAGGACGCCCCATTTATACCCGACCTCATAGAGGAACTCCTGTGTTTTTCCAAACTGACCTCTATGTATAAGCAAAGCTGCGCATCAAATAAAATCTATGTTTATCTGTGCAAATCTTTAGTTAAACGGGTAAATTTATCGGGTGGGACCAAAATAAAGAAATGAAAGTTTAAGCAGAAACTACTGTATCGTGTACTACTACCCTATACCAGTTTTGAGAGAATTTTTCTACAGCATCTAAATGTGTTTTATCTTCCTGGTAAGCGTTATGATCTGCGATGTTGGCAAATGTAATGGTTAGTGAATAGGTAAAAGAATTATCAGTTACCGGGCGTATAGGCGTATTAGCCGCCAGGCCATAACTTAATGTTTTGATATATTTTATCGGTTTTAAACTTTCGAAGAAGTTGGCAAAATCTGCGATTTCGGTTTTAGTTAGTTGTGGTTTTAGCCAGAACATTACAAAGTGTTGAATCTGTCCTTTATCAGCGGTAGGGATTTCTGTCATGGGTTCTTTTTTCTTTAAATATATTAATCATTTTTTATTAGACATAAAAAAAGTCCTGATGTAAACCAGGACTTTCCATATCTTTTAAAAAAGATTAGTTTTTAGGCTGCACACGGCCAGATTTTCTGTCTTCGCCTCTACCTATTAAATAACCGCCACCAGCTCCAACTAATCCGCCTATTATAGCACCTCTACCTTTTTTCTTATCGATTAAGGCACCACCAACGGCACCGCCAACACCACCGATTACTGCACCTTTAGCAGCATCGCTCCAGCCTTTTTTCTTAGCAGTTGGTTGTGTACCACCGTAAGCACTGCTAGAACTACCGCCAGAGCTTGCATAAGATCTTGATGATCTTGACGACGCTGCTCCTGCCTTTCTGGCTGCTATTAATTCTGCCTGGTGTTTAGCTTCTTTCTCTTGCTCTACTTTTGCAGCGGCAGCTTTATTAAAGCTATCTAACCTTAAACTGTCTTTTACTGCTTTAATTGCTAATTCCTTCTCAGCTTGTTGTTGTTTTAATGCAGCTTCTTCCTTTGCCTTGTTATTACAAGCAAATAAAACTGAAGAACTTAATGCGATTACTACCAATATCTTTTTCATAACTTTTAATTTTTAATATGAAGCTTGTTTCGCTACCTAACCTCGCTAAACAGGTTTCAATGGATTGTGTGATTTAGTTAATTACTAGTACTAAAGAAAAAATGATGCCAAAAAGTTTTGAAAATAGAAAATTATTCCACTAAGTCGATATACCAGAAACCTGAAAGTGCTGTGGATGAACATGGTGAATCATCATTTGGTGTGGTTTTGGCAGGTGTATTATAGGTGCGGAATACCTGCTCTCCAATGGTGAATGGTATTTTATTCTTGAAAATCGGCCCTTCAAAGGCAAAGGTATGAAACTCTCCAACTTCGCCACAGGGATCAATTCCTGACGGAAGCCGATCAATAAAATCTTCGCTTATTATTTTTCCACAGATCTCTTTCAAATTCTCCTGCGTACACACAATGATGGTTTTATAGTTCAGATTGATAAATTCGCTGATCAAACCTCTGGTATCTTTATGCCATAGCGGGAATACGGCTTTCAAACCAATTTCAGCCAGTTTATCTTCGCGATATTTACGCAGGTCTTCCAGAAAAATATCACCAAAAATAGAATGCGTAATCCCTTCTGCCTTAAATTTATTCAGGTGTGTATGCATAGTATTGTCGTAAGTTTCCATATCGGGCATTTCGCCTAAACGAATCTGATACAAAGGAATACCAATACTTTCAGCTTGTTTAATCAGTAAAGCTTCCCTTACTCCGTGCATAGAAACACGATTATACTGCTGGGTGACAGTAGTAACCAGATAACGGATTTCGAGCGTTGGATCCTGAAGTGCATAGTGCAATGCAAGAGTACTGTCTTTACCACCACTCCAATTAAAAATGCAGCATTTTTTATCCATTCAATAAGATACTTTTCAGTTGCTCCATTCCATTCACCGCATTTTGTTCAATGGTAATTACATTCTGGTAACGTTTAACATCTGGAGTTTTAGGATCGATAATGTATTTATTCACATTACGAGGAACGAAATCGATAAGTCCAGCTGCAGGATAAACGGCCAAGGAAGTGCCAATCAGCACAAACAAATCGGCCTTTCCGCAAATTTTTGCCGCAACTTCAATCATAGGTACCGCTTCACCAAACCACACTACATGTGGCCGCAATTGTGAGCCCAACTCGCATAGTTCGCCCATTTTGATTTCCGTTCCATTAATAGAATATGTTAAATTAGGCCTTAAATCGGACTGAGATTTGGTAATCACGCCATGGAGGTGGGTAACTTTAGTAGAACCAGCCCTCTCGTGCAAATCGTCGATATTTTGGGTGATGATTTCAACGTCAAAATCCTTTTCGAGTTCTGCGAGTAACAAGTGTGCCTGATTAGGCTTTGCATCTAAAACCTGCCTTCTTCTTTCATTATAAAACTCCAGTACCAATTCCGGATTTCGTTCCCAGGCTTCGGGTGTAGCTACATCATATATATTGTAACCTTCCCACAAACCATCAGCGTCCCTAAATGTTTTTAACCCGCTTTCGGCACTGATTCCTGCCCCTGTTAACACAACTAATTTCATATAATGATTACACTGATTAAAAGATTACACTGATTGTAGTGATTGTGCGTAATTGATAAACTTCTTAGCCATATTTTTATCTGCTTTAAAAATATCAGGATGGAACATGCAAGCTAAAGCTTCAATACCTTCTACCAAAGTACCGATGCTTGGCTGTGTAAACATATCAAAGTCGGCAATATAAACCTGATTATTTTTTACTGCTTCCAGATTACCCCATCCTGGTTTCGAGGTAAGCAACACCATTTCTTCGAGACTTCTTTTTTGATCAAAGCCACATGGGGCAATTACTAAAACTTCGGGATTATACTTCAGAATCTTTTCCCATGGCGTAACAATCGAATCACCCGCAGGGTTCGAAAGCATATCAACACCACCAGCAGCAACAATCTGAAAAGGAATCCAATGTCCGCAATTATAGATCGGTTCGATCCATTCCATCAGCATGATCCTCTTTAATGGTGCGCGGTTAGCCCTAAGCTGATCTAAAATATAATCTGTTTTCCTTTGCAGGGTTGCAAGGTAATTTAAAGCCACTTCTTCCTTACCCAAAGCTCTGGCAATGGTAATAGCGCATTCGAATACATCCTGTAAGTTATTTGGTGATAAAGGAACCAGCGTAGGTGTTTTGCTTAGCTTCATTACTGCGGTTTCGGTACAAACGGTATCGATGTTGCAAACTTCACATATATCCTGTGTAAAAACCACGTCGGGTGAAATACTCTTTAATAGCTCATCATCTACCCAATACAAACTTTTGCCCTGCGCTTTTGAAGCTGAAAAGATGCGATCGATTTCAATGCTTGAATAATTTTTACCTTCGAGTATACAGCGGACAACTTTTGGTTGATCTGCTGCCTCTTTAGGACATTCGAAGGTTACGCCATGCAGGTATTCTTGCAGGCCCATATCGTAAATCATTTTGGTAGCGGCAGGTAAAAAGGAAACAACTTTCATTGGATGTAAGATGTAATAGGTAAAATGGAATTAATGTTCTAAATTAAAAAAAATCCTCTTTTGAATCGAATCAAAAGAGGATTTCTATGTTGTTTTCACTTATTGGTGTTATACAAAACAATGGATATTTCTAAAACTCTTGTGTTTGCAGTTTTAATACCGGATATTTTGCTTTCAGGATTTCGAAAGCTCCAAAAAGTAATGCAGCGTAAATCACTGTTCCTTCTAAAAATCTAATCTCGAATGGAATGGCTTTAATTAAACAATCTATAAAGCCATTTATGTTTTGTGTATAGAGTGGGTTTTTATACCATGATCCAATGTCACTAACTATCCAATGTATAAACACGATTACAATTGTAGATAATAATAAGCTGGCAATATTTACTTTTTTTAATAAAAAACGACCGGCTAAAACCATTAATGCAATTGCAAGGTATGTCCAAAGTTCCTGAACCAAAAGCATATCTACATACTGTTTGTAAATGGTTGTATAAAGCACTAAATCACTTAAAAATAAACTCAATAACGGAAAAGCGAATGCTTTGAGGTGATCTTTAAAATATGCTCCTCCAAATAAAGCTACCGCTCCTATTGATGAAAAATTGGCAAACTTTAATTCATCAGAGTTGAATGTTACCAGCAAACGTAAAGCCGTTATTGCCAATATCATTAACATCAAAATTAAAGTACGTGGATTAAATTTTAAATGAGACATGCTACTTCTGGTTAATATTTAAGCAAAGTTAAATTTTTATTAGCGGATATTAAAACTTACACCTGTATTAAAGTTAAAGCCAGGCGTATTATAGCCAATAATTTCAGTGTATTTTTTGTTCAGGATATTTTTGGCATCAAAAAATACTTTCACCCGTTTTTTAGCCAGGGCATATTCTATATACGCATTGAACAAATTGTACGATGGCATCTCTTCATTTAAATAAGATATAAAATTGGTATCGAAACGTTTGCCAAAATAACGGAAGTTAACGCTTGCATATAAATTGTCAGTTGCCTGTGCACCTGCATTAATACCGAACGTGTGCTTTGGTCTGCGGATTAAAAAGTTGGTTGTTCCTGTATTTCCTTCAACAAAAGCATAATAACCATTGATATTGAAAACACTAAATTTTGCCGCTGGCTCGACTTCAAAACCTTTGTATTTTTGGTTACCCTCATTTATATAACCTGTTGTGTAAACAATGGCATCAGTTAAATCGCGTTTGAAACCTGCAATGCGCAAAGTAAACGCCTCGTCAGCAATGTTTAAGTTTATACCAGCCTCATAATTTTGAGATCTTTCTGGTTTCAGATCCAGATTGGCACCATATTGACCAAACAACATATTCAGTGTAGGAACTTTGAATGCAGTAGATACTGTTCCAAATAATTTCACTTCTTTAATGATGTTGACGCTTGGGGTAATCGAATAAGTAGAGTTTTCGCCATATTGATCATGTTTGTTGTAACGTCCGCCTACTTCGAGGTTAAAAATGCTTAGATCATGTAAAAACAATGATCCGTAAGCGGCGAAGATATTGGTTGTTGGGTTTTTGGTATCAGTAACCAATTTCATTTTTCTGTTGTCGATACCCACCAATAAATCCAATTTATTACCCAGTTTCTGGTTGTAGAATAGATCAACCACATTAAGTTTACCGAAGTTTAAAAAATTACTTGGAAAACCTGCATAACTAGACTTTACATCGTTCGAGTTGCTTTCGTGGCTATAATTTAGCGTTATTTTACCAGTGTTGAATTTGTATTCTGAATTAAAGCCTGCACTAAACTGTTTCAAAATAGAACTATTGGAAGGTAAACCATCAGTAAATCCATCCTGATCTATTTTATAATCGCCATAGAAATAACGCAGAAAAGGATTAACGGAGAAATGTTCGTCGAGTTTAATCCCGAAATTCGCGTTTAAACCATCAGTTTTAAAACCATCTTTATCAAATATAGCTGCACTTCCTGGCGGTACTGCAGCTTCAGAAATTCCATCGGTTTTCAAATGGGTATAATTGATGTTGTATGAAAAACCTTCCACACCACCATTTAAGCCGATCGTTCCTTTGTAAGTTTCGAAGCTTCCGGCGCTGGCTACACCGTAAATGGTATTTCCTTTAGGTCCGCCCTTTTTAGTGATGATATTGATTACGCCTGCAACGGCATCAGATCCGTAAATGGTAGACTGGCCACCTTTTAAGATTTCGATATGATCAATCTGATCGATTGAGAAAAGACGTAGATCGAACGTTCCGCTAATACTTGCGGGATCGTTCTGTACGATACCATCGATAAGAACCAGGGTGTAACCACCAAGTGCGCCCCTTATAAATATACTTTTGTCCTTGCCCTGGTTACTATTCCCCCCACTGATAACAATACCAGCCTGCTCGCTCAATAGATCAGGTAATGACTTGCCATTGCTGCGACCTAATACTTCGCGGCTGATAATGGTTACCACTTTACCTGTTTGCGATTGTTTCTGATCGTTTTTGGTCGCAGAAATTACAACATCTTTAAGCTGCAAACTGTCTTGAGTTTGAGCATTAGCCAACTGGCCAATCATTAACTGCGCTAGCCCTAAACTGGCTACAGTTAGCATTCTTTTTTTGTTCATTTGATTGTGGTTTTGCCCACAGCCAACAGATAGAAAAGGAAATGAAAATACGAACAACGTTAATATCTCAATCCTAGCTTCAATCCCCGAAAGCTATGAAATTAAATACTAAAGGCAGGTCTTCTGACTTACTCCAGGTTTTTCTGTCTTCCCGCTCAGTAGTTAATTGGGCAGTGACTTAAGAATTGAAAAACGTTACAGAGCTTACAGCTGCGGGACAGTTACAGATTTACACTGTATTCCCTTTTAATCCCGGTGTAAGCCGGGAACCAAAAGTGCCGCAAAGGTAATAAAAAGAGTACAACAAATGTAAATGATAAAGGCCTGCATCAGGCAGACCTTTATATTGGGATGTTATTTATAGGTAGATAGTTAAAATTTATTTAATCCCTAAATCAACCGCACCTTTAACTTCGGTAGAAATTTCGCCTAAACTACCTGCATCGGCATTTTGTCCGGTGTAAATTTTCACGAAATCGATTGTTTTTAGGTCCACTTTACTTCCATTTTTATCAACCGCCCATGATAAGTCGAAACTGTTATATGAGTTGGTTTTGTAATCATCGCCTGTAGAATAGCTATCGGTATAACCCCATTCAAAAGGAGAACTGATTATAATGCTACCTACTTTACCTGTTGATGGCGATAATAAAGTTCCTTTAAAGGTTATATTTTCCTGATTTGCAGCAAATTCAGGGTAAAAATTATGCTTATGAAAATTGTTAACCTTTACTTCGCCACTATTTCCCTGGTTATCTTTCCAGGTTACATTGGCAAATGCTTTAGGGTTAGTGTAGGTAATTTCATAATTTTTAATGGTGCTCGTTTTGGCATACTCGCTTCCAGCAAGCTCATACCATTCATCGTCGGCAAGGCCATTACCATTGCTATCCTGACTAACCATTACAATGCCAGGCTCTGAAAAATGATATGGTGCACCTGATGGATTACCATAAATGGCCAGATCGTTACCTGTGTTATTCACTACTGAATGATCAAAGCCAAAAATAATGTAGCCACCAAATCCTCCTAAAGAGATCAGATTAGTGGTGCTTCCAATTAATTTCTGTGCCTGTTCTGGTTTACCCAATGTTTCGTTCACAAACTGTCCCGGTGCAGGTAGATAATCTAATACCCGGCTAATAAATTTGCTGCTGGTTGGGGTAATCTCCACCACAGGAACCGGAACAGTAATGGTATAGGTGTGTGTAAATTCGCCAGCCTCGTTGTAACCTTTATATGCTAAAATATAGGTACCAGCTTTAGCGGCCGTAAAGTTAAAGTTATATACAGTGCTTACTACTTTACCATCTAATTTCCATTCATGCTGAAAAGCTTTTCCGTTATTTGTACCTGCACTAAAAGTGGTTCCTACGGCTACTTTAGCCTGCACAGCATCTGCCTTAATCAGTAGATTTACATCGGGAGCCATTTGCTTATCTTTTTTGCAACTAAATAGGAACAGGCAGAAAAGCAAGGCGTAACTTATTGATTTTTTCATTTTGTGTGTTTTTGTATGTTATTTAAATAAGAATGTAATGTGTGCCGGAATGTCGCCAGTGGTAAATGTAAACTTCCTTTTCCCTGCTTTATCAAAACAGTAAATGGTGCCGGGTGTAACATAATCTCTGGCATCGGTCACAAAAACATCCCCCGAGGTAGGATCTACAGCAATACCGTAAGGAAGCGTAATCGAAGCCTCTGTGCCATCAGCGATAAAATTATTGCTCGCAACCGTTTCATCTTTTACGTTAAGTTTTACGTATGTTGACTTTGAAGTATTGTAGCTGTAAGAAAAAAGGTAGGCATCATCTTCATTAATCCAAAAATCGCTTACCGGAATATTGAAGTTCTTTTTAACAGCATCAGTCTTAGTATCAATTACATACAGAGAAGAAGCTACATCTGCATAATCACCTCTTGAGGTTACATAAACATCGCCGTATTTATCGGCTTTTAAGTGGTGCAGATTAATGGCTACATCAATCTTCTTTATTTCGGTATTGGTAGTTAAATCAATTACCGATACCGTTCTGTCGTAATTTGGATAGTTATAACCGCCCGAGTTGGCCACATACAGTTTATTGCCTACAACCGCCATTTCTTCGGGTTGGTTACCTACCATGATTTTAGTTTTTATGGTGCTTAAAGCAGTGGTATCAACCATGGCTACATAACCATCGTAAGAGGTGATGTAAGCAAAGTTCTTATAGAAGGTTACATATCGTGGATTATTGATATCCAATTTGGCTACCTGCCTGGCATTGCTGGCGTTCAGGATTTCAACTTTATTACTTCCGTTTACCACCACATACATTTTGGCACCATAAATTTTAACGTCGTTACCAACATCACCAAGGCCTAAAGTAACAGTTGGGTTAGCGGTACCAAATATATTCCTGGTATATTTACCATCATCGTAGCTATAATAATCTAACGATGATTTGTTAGAACCCCAGTTTCCTTCATTTAAAACATATAAGCCTTTTACCGTTAATGACGGAGTTTTGGCCCCCTGCTCCGAATCTTCATCTACAGGAGTGTCCTTTCTACAGGCAAATGAAAGGGCAGTTAAAAGCAATAATCCTGTGAGTTTAAAAAATTGTTGTAATTGGTGTTTCATATCGTGATATTAAATTGGTTTAAAAATTAGTGGATAAAGTAAAACGGTAGTTTCGTCCCGGCATCGGATAATTCAGTACCACATCGTAATACTGGTTAAAAACATTATTGATTTCAGCATTGAAAAAGAACCTGGTTTGCTGGTACGCGAAATTTGCACCAATGGACACGTCGTGCGTATACCAGGGTTTGACATAGTTAGCCGCGATATTAGCTTTTTGACTATACCTTTCGCCGGTGTAGATGTAGCTATAATTAAACACCAGCTTTTTATAGTCAATGCCAAACCTTGCAGATCCGCTGTGAACAGGAATATAAGGGATCTGATCACCATACCGAAAAGCTGTTGCACTAATATCTACTGCCTTTTCGAAAGTATAATTAGCACTTGCTTTCAACTTTAGCTGGGCAGCCAAATCCCAAACAGTTTGAACATTCGTTTCGAAACCTTTAATCTGCACGCGATCGAGGTTAACCATCGTCCACCGGCCTAAATTATTACCCGGAATGGCCACAATTTTATCTTTTACCAGATTGTAGTAGGCATCAGCCTGAATAGATAAATAAGCCAAACGTTTACCATTTGATGTATGTCCGTAAGTAAAACCTAAATCGTACTGGTTGGTATATTCTGGTTTGAGTTTGGTATTGCCAATAAATGTATAGTACAGATCGTTAAAAGTTGGCATGCGGAAAATAGATTTGTAAAAACTGCGAATTCTGAAATCTTTGGTTTGAAGAGGTTGCCACGAGGCCATTAAACTCGGTGTATATTCTTGCCTGTTGGCAGACTGATCGCCATTCTTAACTTGCTCTGCAATCAGGGTTGCCAAAATATTGCCCTGAATGATTAAGCTGTTTAAATTTATGGCACTAGCCAACACCACCAAACCAGTATTGCGGCTTGGGTAAGCAAAATCGTATAAATTGGCATTCAGTCTTTGTAAACTGTAGTCTGTGGCGAAGGAAAGCTCCCAGATTTTCGATATTTTATACAGATTGGCTGCAGAAATGTACCATTCGGTTTCGGTATAGCGGTTATCCAAAAAGCCATTTTGTATTTTAAATTCCGGATCGAGGTAACGCATAAAACTGTACGCATATTTCGTGTTGAACATAAAATTGTAGCGTGCACTTTTTTTATTTTGGTACGAAGCCTGAACAAAACTATTATCATCCCATTGGCGTTGCGTAAAGGTAAACCTGTTCGAAACAATAGCTCCGGGCAGTCCGCGGGCCGAATTGTAGTTATATAGTTTAATGCTCCATTTACTGCTATCAGGTAATAATCCAAACAAAGTAGCTTCTGCTCTTGCCGATTTAACATCGCTATTGTTCCGGATAATGGTCGTATCATAAGCCAGTTCTTTATACCTGAACCTATATTTCCCGTTCGATTCTAAATAGCTCACATCTATAAGGAAGGAGATTTTATTGCTGATTTTTTGTTTATAACTGAGATTGGGATTAATTAATCCAAACGAACCTGTTTTAAAACTAGCGCCAAAACCATACTTTTTCCCGGAACTAAAAATAGGTTGCGCAGTTTTGAGATAAAGTGCACTTGCTGCTGCAAAACCTCTGGCCGGCATCAGTAACTCGGGCTTCTGACCAACGTAAACGGCAATTTCTTCCAGATTATCTAACGAAAATCTGCCTAAATCTACCTGCCCGTTTTGGGCATTACCCAACTGAATACCATCGTAAAATACAGCCGTATGGTTACTGCCCATGCTCCTAACATTAATGGTTTTTAAACCACCAATACCTCCGTAATCTTTTAATTGTACGCCCGCAAAATAACGTATGGCATCAGCAACGGACAGGCTGTTTAAGCGTTTTAATTCCGATCCGATGAGGATTTGTACCGGAGTTGGTGATAAGTTAACCCTTGAATTTTTATATTCAGTTATTTTAACTTCCTGAAGTTGATTGGCCTTTGCAGTATCTATTTGTGCTACCGAAATACCGGGCAAAAAAATGCCAATACTCAATATGAATGCAAAAGCAAAATAAAACCCGATGTTTAATAAAACACCTTTAATTTTAATCATTTGATTGTGAGTTTAACCCACAGCCAACAGATAGAAAAGAAATGAAAATACGAAAAACGTAAGTACCTCACTCCTAGCTTCAATCCACGAAAGCTATGAAATATAATGCTAAGGCAGGTCTTCTGACTTACTCCCGGTTTTCCGGCCTTCCCATTCCGACGTGTCGGAACAGTGGCAAATTGATTGGAAATCCGTTAAGGAGCTTACAGCTGCGGGACAGTTACAGATTTACACTGTATTCCCTTTTAATTCCGGGTGTAGAACCGGAAACCAAAAGCGCTGCAAAAGTAACAAAATTAACCAACATGTAAAATAGATGAATGGAAAACGGTATTTCTAGCATAAAAAGTTAAATTAGAAATAAAATTTTTCAACTATGAAAAGGATTTTAACCCTTGCATTATCAATGATCTGCTTATCTGTTATGGCGCAAAAAACCGATACGCTTTTTCTGAAAAAGCTAATGGAAAGCAAGCCTGAACTTTTTACGGCTGTACTTAACCATCCTGGTAAAAATCAGATTCAGATTCTTTATACCCAGGTTAACCGCGATGCAAAGAATATACCCACATTTAAAACATTTAGCTATAATTTAGATCCTCACCATTATTTTTACCCGGCCAGTACGGTTAAGCTTGCTGCAGTCATTTTTGCATTAGAGAAAGTAAACCGCCTAAAAAGTAAAGGCTTAACGGCAAAGAGCACGATGATTACTGATAGTTCATTTAGGGGGCAAACGAAAGTTTTAACAGACACGAGTGCTAAAAACAGGCTTCCATCAATAGAACACTATATTAAAAAGATTTTGCTCACCAGTGATAATGATGCCTTTAACCGTTTGTTTGAATTTATTGGCCGGGCAGAGATCAACGAAAAGATAAAAGCAAACGGCTTAAAAGATAGCCGGATTCTTAACCGTTTGGCTATTGGCGATGCAGGAGAATCGGCCAAACACAGCAATCCCATTAAGTTTTATAATGGTGACAAATTAGTATATGATCAACCTGCGCAATACGACCCAAAAGAATATGAATTGAAATTGACCAATCTGGTAATGGGTAAAGGCTATTTGGACAGTGCCGATAAACTAGTGAATAAACCATTTAATCTGGCAGGAAAAAATGCTTTTGCCGTAAACGATCAGCAAAAACTAATGCAGAAACTGATCTTTCCTGAAGCTTTTCCAACCAATGAAAGATTTACCCTGACTACAGAAGATTATAAGCTGATTTATACTTACATGAGCAAATATCCAACAGAAAGCGATTATCCTAAATATGATCCTGAAGCATTTTGGACAACTTATGCCAAGATGTTGTATTATGGAAGAGAGCAGGTTACACCAGATTCAAACATCCGGATTTTTAATAAATATGGCGATAGCTATGGCTACATTATCGACAACTCTTATTTTGTTGACTTTAAAAACGGAATTGAGTATTTTTTAACTGCAGTTATACAGAGTAATGAAGATGGCATATTTAACGACAATAAATATGACTACGATACCGTTTGCTTCCCCTTTATGAAAAATCTGGGCAAAAGTATTTATGAATTGGAATTAAACCGCAAGAAAATGCACCAACCAGATTTGAGCAAATTCAAACTCGATTATTCCTACTGAGACCAAAACCTTTCAGCCCTTTTTAGGTTTATAGCGTATAAATTGTATAAAAAACTATACATTAATTAAAAAATAATATATTCGCATTTCAAAAATTAAAGAATACATATCTCTAATGGCTAAATTATTAATAATTGACGATGAGCGTGCGATAAGGAGTACCTTACGCGAAATTCTGGAATATGAAAATTATGATGTTGAAGATATCGACAACGGTATCGACGGCCTCGAAATGATCAAAAAAGGAAATTTCGATTTGGTTCTTTGCGATATCAAGATGAATAAGATGGATGGTATGGAAGTGCTCGAACAGGCACAGCTTATCAAGCCCGACCTACCATTTATTATGATATCTGGACATGGAACCGTTGAAACAGCCATCGAAGCCAGTAAAAAAGGGGCCTTCGATTTTATTTCGAAACCACCTGATTTAAACCGTTTACTGATCACTGTCCGTAATGGTTTAGACCGGGGAAATTTAGTTACGGAAACAAAGGTTTTAAAGCGTAAAGCGAGTAAAACCCGTGAGATTTTAGGCGAATCTGAAAGCATTTCTAAAATTAAAGAAACCATTGAGCGTGTTGCGCCTACCGAAGCCCGCGTATTAATTACTGGTGCAAATGGTAGCGGTAAAGAATTGGTAGCGCGCTGGTTACACGAGAAATCGAACCGTGCAGACAGTCCTTTAATCGAAGTAAACTGTGCTGCTATTCCGTCAGAACTAATCGAAAGTGAATTGTTTGGTCACGAGAAAGGTTCTTTTACCTCTGCTGTTAAACAACGTATCGGTAAATTTGAACTGGCTAATGGCGGAACTTTATTTTTGGATGAGATTGGCGATATGAGCCTCTCTGCCCAGGCAAAAGTTTTGCGAGCTTTGCAAGAGCATAAAATTTCGCGCGTGGGTGGGGAAAAGGAAATTGAAGTAAACGTTCGTGTTTTAGCCGCAACCAATAAAGATTTATTGAAAGAAATTGAAGATGGTAATTTCCGTATGGACTTGTACCACCGGTTAAATGTGATCAATATTCATGTCCCACATTTAACAGAGCGTACAGATGACATTCCTGTTATTGCCCAGAACTTTTTAGAAAATATCTGTAGCGATTATGGAATGCCGGTTAAGAAAATAAACGAAGGCGGAATGTCTGCACTACAAGCTTTACCATGGACCGGTAACGTACGTGAGTTACACAATATGATTGAGCGTTTGATTATTTTAAGTGATAAGGTGATTACAGAAAATGATGTACGTGCATTTGCTAATCCAGGTGGTGGCACGAACATTGGCGCTGCAACCAGTACACAGATTGCAGGTGCTGGCGGATCTAACCTGGCTTCCTCTTTCGATTCGTTTAATAATTTTCAGGATTACAAAGATTATGCGGAACGCGAATTCATCAAGTTTAAGTTAGAGAAAAACAATTGGAACGTGTCAAAAACAGCAGATGAGATTGATATTCAAAGAAGTCACTTATATAGTAAAATTGAAAAGTTCGGCTTGAAAAGAGCGGAATAAGTTGAACTAATTTACAAATCGTCATCTCGACTAAAGCGTAGCGAAATGGAGAGATCTATTAAATTATTTGCTAATAGATTTCTCCACTGCGTTCGAAATGACAATATTATAGGATTTAGGGGATCAACCCATGTAATCATTTTGCCTCATCAGCAATGCTCTGTATTTATTAAAAATTGCTGTTTTAGAAACAAAACCCAAATATTGGTTTTGCGCAGTTAATACGGGTAAAATCCATACATTATCCTGTTCCATTTTCTCCAATACCATTTTCAGATCATCATTTTCTGTAATTGTATTCGGTGCAGGCTGAACCAAATGAGAAGCCATTAAATTTCCCTTATCCGGATGATTGATCATCTCATTAAATAGTTCTTCAATATAAATAATCCCTTTAAAATCACCCAGTTCATCGATAACTGCACAGATATTTTTATGCGATTGCAAAATTTCATTCATTTTTACCGAAATCAAGTCATTCATCTGTAACTGAGGATAGCTTTTTTCAATCAGGTATTTCAACTTCATCTGATTTAAAACCGTGGTATCTTTGTCCTCATGTGATAACAACTCGCCTTTGTCTGCCAGTGCTTTTGTGTAAATAGAGTGTTTTTGCGAACTTCGGTTAATGGCGTAAGAAATTGCTGTGGTAATCATCAATGGCACCATTAAAATATATCCACCCGTAATTTCAGCAATCAGAAAAATACCCGTTAAAGGGGCATGCATAATCGAACCTAAAGCTGCGGCCATACCAGCTACAATAAAATTAGATACGTTTAGTTGTGCTATACCCGATAAATTTACCACATAAGCAAAGATAAACCCGATTAAACCGCCCATAATTAAACTGGGCGCAAATGTGCCACCATTACCACCAGCACCTAAGGTAACCAGAGTAGCAATCGATTTCATAAAAATGGTGACTACCGTAAATAGCACAACCACGGCCGAAATTGAGCTGTAATCAGCAAAAATACTGTTGTTAATTACGGTGTGATAATCGCCTTTTAATAATCCTTTTATCGTGATATACCCTTCACCATATAAAGTTGGAAATAGAAATACTAAAGCGCCCAACATTAAACCACCTACAATTACTTTGGTGTAGGGATGTTTAATTTTATAGAATAACCCTTTTACCGCGTAATTTGCTTTGGTAAAATAGATGGAGAATAAACCAATAAAACAAGCCAGTATGACATAGTAAAACAAAGCATTAACTTTCCAGCCTTCAGTAACCAAAAAGAAAAGCTGCTGGGTATAAAATAATCTTGCTACTACAGCTGCCGTTGCCGCCGATAACAGCAGTGGAATAAATGCGGGGATGGTAAACTCAGGCAATAGAATTTCGATGGCAAAAACAATTCCCGCTACCGGGCTATTAAATGCTCCTGCTATACCAGCTGCTGCTCCACAAGCCACCAACATGGTAATTTCGCGGTATGATAAACCCAATACACGGCCAAGATTAGAGCCAATGGCTGACCCACTGGTTACAATTGGTGCTTCCAAACCTGTAGAACCACCAAAACCTACCGTGACTGCTGCGGTTATAATCTGCGAATAAATATTGTGTGCTTCTACCTTACTCGATTTTTTTGAAATGGCATAAAGTAAAGGGGTTAAACCCGTTTCGAACTTTGTTTTGCGGATAAAGTATTTGATGTACAGCACCGTTAGGAAAATACCGATCATCGGAAAAATAAAATACAGGTAGTATTTGTATTTCCAATGCCAATCAGACTGTAGAAATTCTTCGATGTGGTGGGTTAAACTTTTTAAAGCAGCGGCAGCTAATCCGGCCAAAATCCCGACAATTACAGCAAGGATAACTAAGAAATTACGGTTTGATATTTTAGATTTCCGGTACTGGTTAATCTTATCAAGGTAATTTACAAATCTGATGTACATTCTATTGTTTTTTAAATAGAGGGCGATGCCCAAAAGTAACAAAAACAAAGGGAGAAGCCAATTTAAAGGCTTATTTTATGCATCAAATTTGTCCAATAATTTAATTAATGTTGCAAAATCTTTTGGGTATGGTGCATCGATCACAATATCCTGATCGTTAAGTCCTTTAAAAACCAAATGGCGGGCATGTAAAGCAAAACGTTTCATGATTGGTTGCTCCTCTTCACCCTTGGTTAATTTATACCCCCTTTTAATCGAAGAAAGAAAAACCGGTTTACCTTTATACATATCATCACCCACAATAGCCGCCCTTTGCGTAGCCAGGTGAATACGGATCTGGTGCATGCGGCCTGTTATTGGCTTACATTCCACCAAAGTATAGTGTTTGTAGTATTTTAATGAGTCGAAAATAGTCTCTGCTCTTTTACCTTCCGCCCTGTCAATAGTTACGTTTTTATTGCCGTCGTTTAAAATAGGCAAGTCAACCGTAAGCTGGTCAAAAATTACATGTCCATCTACTACCGCATGATAAGTTTTATTCACCTTTCTTCTTTCAAACTGCATAGAAGCATGGCGGTAACCTTCAGGATTTTTAGCAATAATTAAAGCGCCAGAAGTTTCTTTATCCAAACGGTGACAAACCTGTGCATCATCACTGTATTGTTTAGCTAAGCGTAATACATTGGTTTCTCCCGATCCACCACGCTCATCAAGCGAGGCTAAAAATGGAGGTTTATTGATCACAATAAAATCGTTGTCTTCGAAAAGAATAAGGTCTTTAAAATTTGGAAATTTCAAACTGTGCTGTAATTAATGAAGCGCAAAAATACGATTTTATTTTTATTGGTTGCGGAATTAACCACAGATAAAATGGATGAACACAGATAACAAGATAAAGAAAACGGCAAGAACTTATGAGGCTGTCTTCCTGAACTTGGTTCAGGATCTATTAACAGGCATAAAAAAACACAGATTAATCATCAGAAGAAAATCTGTGTTAACCTGTGTCTATCTGTGGTAAAAATAATTTTTATGATAGTTCAAACTTATATCCTACCCCTTTTACGGTTGAAACGTAAGTTTCTCCTAATTTTTCTCTTAATTTACGGATGTGCACATCAATGGTTCTATTGGTTACCACTACCGAGTCTTCCCAGATATTTTTCAGGATCGATTCGCGTGTATATACTTTTCCTGGTTTTGAAGCCAGTAAATACAATAGCTCAAATTCTTTTTTAGCCAGTACTACTTTGTTACCACCTTGAAAAACCAGATAAGCTTCACGATCGATTACTAAATCGCCAATTTCCAATTTGTTTTCAGATACTTCTTCAGTCCCTGTATTTCTTCTTAATATCGCGTTAATGCGGCTAACCAGGGCACGTGGTTTAATCGGTTTTGCGATATAATCATCGGCACCAACATTAAAACCTGCTATTTCAGAATATTCTTCACTTCTGGCGGTCAGGAAAACCATAAAAGTGTTCTTAAATTCAGGAATTGCGCGCATTAAACGGCAAGCCTCAATCCCATCCATTTTAGGCATCATAATATCCAGGATAATTAAATCCGGATGAACCTTTTTCGCAACAGTAATTCCTTCCTGGCCATTGGTAGCTGTGAAAACCTGATAACCCTCTTTTTTTAGGTTATATTCAATAAGTTCCAGAATATCTGGTTCATCATCAACAATTAATATTTTCTGACCTGCGTTGTTCATAGTTAAATATTTGTTACGAAAGTAGTGTCTATGATGCAATATTTAGTTAAGCCTAAGTTAAGAAATTGTTAATTACTTAAATTAGTTTAACATGGAATTTGTTTTAATGTAACGTTTTGGCTAAAAATGCTTCTAATTCATCACCACGCAGGTTTTTAGCTATAATTTTTCCCGATGGATCAACGAGATAAGAAGTCGGGATAGCCTGTACCTGATATTTTTTTACCGTTTCGCCATTAAAATCTTTTAACTCAGAAACGTGCGTCCAGGTTAATCCGTCTGCTTTTACCGCACCTAACCATGCTGCTTTGTCAGTATCTAATGAAATACCAATGATATCGAAATTTTTGCTTTTATATTTATTGTAAACCTTAACTACGTTCGGGTTCTCCTGGCGGCATGGCTGGCACCAGGATGCCCAAAAATCGATCAGCACATATTTTCCTTTATAATCTGATAAACTTACTGGTTTGTTATCTGCAGTACTAATTGTAAATGCAGGTGCAACCTGCCCCACCTGAACCGCCTTTAAAAGCGCCATCTGTTTTACAAAAGCATCAACAGTAGCATTGCCTTTAATTTCTTCTTTAACCTCATCAGCAAACTGTACAAGCTCTGCTTCAAATTCTTGCGGACTCAAAGTATTCATAGCATAGAAACTGGCGAGTGTACCTTTATTGTCTTTAGCAAATTTTATAATCTGTGTGTTCAATTGATTGATGTACGACTCGTACTGAGGTTTCATCGATTCTAGCACAGCTGCCCTGTTTTGAGGTTGTGTTGCCACTTTTGCTTCAAAATCTGCCTGTAGTTTTTCTACCTGTTTGGCAAAATTATTTCTAATGGCATTTAGTTCTGATAATTTTTCTACCTCATTTGCACCTGAAATTTTATAAGCCATGGTTTTATCGGCCAAATCAGCAGCTAATTTAATTTCATCGCCATTTTTTGCAATTAACATAAACTCATGGTTACCTACTGATACCCTAAAGAAATCAACAGATGGAGTTTTACGGATAAATTTAAATTCACCTTTTTCTGATAAATTAGTTGAATCGATTGCAACCATATTGCTATTTTGCATGCCGTATAAAAATACTTTCTTTTCCTTGCCCGGATTTTGGAAAGTTCCGTCAATGGTAAAGCTATCTTTTGGTTTACATGCTGTGAAAGCAATCGCGATCAGCATGATCAGGCTCAATTGTTTTAGTCTCATTATTTCAGTTTTTCAAGTATTAATTCATTTAATTTTTTAGCATCGGCTTTTCCTTTGGCTAGTTTCATTACCTCGCCAACAAACAAACCTAAAACGCCCTTTTTACCTTTCTTGTACGCTTCTACCTGTTGAGTGTATTTACTTAACACTTCATCAATAAAACCACTTAATTCATCTCCATTTTCGGAAATAAGCAAGTTTAATGATTGCGCTAAGTGTTTCACGTTTGCATTTTCCACCGATTCAACAGCTGGCAATAATTGTTGAATAGCAATCTGTTGAGTAATTTTTTTATCATCAACTAAATTAATTGCCTCAGCCAACTGTTCAGGTTTTACTTTAAAGTCGGTAATGCCAATCCCTTTTTCATTTAAAACAGCCCTTATCGGACCGATTAACCAATTGATCAGGCTTTTTTTATTGTTTACAACCGGTTTGGCTGTATTAAAATAAACCAGAAGATCTAAATCTTCAGCAAAAAGTGCCGCATCGGCTTTACTGATTCCAAATTCGGCAATCATTTGCTCCGAAATTTCGTTTGGCAAAGCAGGCATCAATGATTTAATTTCTGCCAACCAATCATCTGAAATATAAATAGGCTGTAAATCAGGATCAGAAAAATAACGGTAATCATTGGCTTCTTCTTTGGTACGCATTGGAGAAGTAGTCCCTTTATCAGCATCAAAATTCAAAGTACTCTGAATAATCCTTCCACCATTGCTAATCACTTCTACCTGGCGGCCAAATTCAAAATCCATTGCTCTACGTACGTTACGCATCGAGTTTAGGTTTTTTACTTCGCAACGGGTTCCAAATTCAGTAGTGCCCTGCGGACGTATAGAAATATTGGCATCGCAACGCAAACTACCTTCTTCCATATTACCGTCACTTACATTTAAATGCCTTACCAGTTTCCTGATTTCACTCAGCAATACAGAAGCTTCTTCCGAACTGCGAATATCTGGCTCGGTTACGATCTCTATCAAAGGCACGCCGGCACGGTTTAAATCAACCAGCGAATAGTTATCATCCTGATCGTGGATACTTTTTCCAGCGTCCTCTTCCAAATGAATGTGGTTAATTCCGACTTTCTTCTTAGTACCATCAGCAAGCTGAAGCTCCAAAAAGCCATTTACACAGATTGGTTGATTATCCTGCGTAATCTGATATCCTTTTGGCAAATCGGCGTAGAAATAGTTTTTCCGGTCGAAATGGTTAATCTGGTTAATAGTACAGTTTAAAGCTAAACCAATACGGATAGCTTTTGCGACTACTTCTTTGTTTAATTTAGGTAAGGCCCCAGGCAATGCCAACGAAACCGTAGATATATTTTGATTAGGTAAAGCCCCAAACGATGCGCTATCAGCAGAAAATATTTTCGTATTTGTATTTAACTGAACGTGGATTTCTAATCCTGAAACGAGTTCGAAAACAGTCTGGGGGCTTGTTTCTTGTAAAGGCATTTAAAGCTTCTTATTGTTATAAGTTTTATTAACCAAAGGTTACAGTTCGATACAGATTTGATCTATGGTTAAGTATTAATGTGTCAAATATAGTTATTATTTAGTCTTTCGTTAAAAAAGGCTTGACGGAGAAATTTTTAAAAACTCTTGCCATGGCAATCCTCCGGCTCCCACTAAAAGTATTTTATCTGGCTTATACATTTTGCTAAAGGCATCCATGCCGGAAGTGCCTGTAACCAATCCTGTACTTTTAACTTCTATGCCGATTACTTTACCACGTTTTTCTAAGATGAAATCTACTTCATCATTTCTGTGCCGCCAATAAAATACTTTGTAACCTTCTACAAAAGAAGAATTTAACAGATGTGCTCCTATTGAGGATTCGACCATTCTTCCCCATTCAGCTGGTTTTTTCATTATTTCCTCAAAAAGCTCATTTCGCTGAGCACTCACCAAAGCATTATTATGCACCTGGAATTTAGGGCTTGATGAACGTTTACGGATCACATCAGCCGCAAATTTTTCGATGCCCCCCAGTAAACCTGCAGTATCCAGTAACTGTAAATAGTGCGACAATGTTGTCGTATTGCCAGCATCAGAAAGCTGCCCCAGTATTTTAGTAAACGATAATATCTGACTTGAATATAGGCAGCCCAACTCAAATAAACGTTTCATCAATGCGGGTTTATCAACGCGCGTAAGCATTAAAATATCTTTAGAAATGCTGGTTTCTATCAAAGCATTTGAGACATAGTTTTTCCAGCGCAATTCATCTTTAATTAAAACTGCTGAACCGGGATAGCCTCCAAACCATACATATTCTTCGGCGGTGAAGCCAAAAGCATTTTCCATTTCTGCAAAGCCCCAATGTCCTAGATAAGTTAATTCGAAACGACCGGCAAGCGACTCGGTAAGCCCCTGTTGAATGAGCAGTCTGGAAGATCCCAATAAAATTACTTTTAAGTTTACTCCATTTCGCATGTCTTCATCCCATAAGCGCTTCACAATTTCACTCCAGTTGTCAATCTTCTGAATTTCATCAATAACAAGAAGATATTCATTAACTCCAGGTTCTTTTAATAGTTCTCTGGTATTAAACCAAATCAACTCTATCCAGGTTCTATCTGAAGCAGCAACAGCATCTGCAGATTCGAATATGCAAGGCGTATCAATTTCTTTGATCAATTGACTGATCAAGGTTGTTTTGCCTATTTGCCTGGGGCCAACAAGCACCTGAATAAACCTTTTTGGTTCATTCATAACAGCTACAAGCTTCTGTAAATGAGACCTTTGGAACATACACAACAATTTACTCAATAAACTGAGTAAATTTACTCAATACATAAAGTAATTGCAAATCTTAATGTTGCAATTCTGATAATTAAAGATTTAATAGAAGATACTATCAATTTGATTAACTAAAAATTATTACATAAAGCACTAAATATAAATTAGTTATAGGGATTTTAACAATTTACTCAATACATTGAGTAAAATTACTCAGTAAAATTTAATAGTTAAAAAAATGTTAAAGAGGATTCTGTAATTAAACTACCGCCAGGTGCTGTAGTCTATCTAATCAAACACAAAAGAAACCTTAATTAAAATTTATGAAAAAGTTAGTTTTATTTGCTGCAGTACTGATAGTTTCATTATTCGGCATCAACAATGCAAAAGCACAGGTTAGTTTAAATATTAATATTGGCTCACAACCAATTTGGGGCCCAACAGGTTACGATCACGTAGACTATTATTATTTTCCTGATATAGATGCTTATTATTATGTTCCTTCAGGCCAATACATTTATGCAAATGGCGGACGTTGGATTTGGACAAACCGTTTACCTGCCCAATATGGGAACTTTGATTTATACCGTGCTTATAAAGTGGTAATCAACGAACCTAAACCTTATTTGAGAAATAATATTTATGTGACCAGATATAGCAAATATAAAAACTATAGTGGTCGACAAACCATTATCAGGGATAGCAGAGACTCTAAGTACTTTGTTGTAAAAGGACATCCTAACTATAACCAAAGGCCTGTAAGAAATGTTACCGTTATCAATAACCGTCCTAATCGTGTAGTGCAAAAAAACGTAACAAGACCAGCTCAAAATAATGGCCGTCCACACTTTAACAATGGTCACGATAACCGTCCGGAGAGAGATAAGAGAAAAGGCCGTGATAATGAACGCCGTTAAAATTGATATTTAGCTGTGATTAAAGGAGTTTCGGAAGAGGCTCCTTTTTTATTTATCTGTTACAATAGAAGTTTTGGCACAGCGTTTGAATTATTGAAATACACACAAATAAATAGATTATTATGAAAAAGCTATTCATCATTTCCGCGATTTTAGGTATCGTGGCTTTAACATCTAATCCATCCAACGCTCAGGTAAGTATCAACGTAAATATTGGCGCTCAGCCTGCATGGGTTCCTGCGGGTTATCAGAACGTTGATTATTACTATCTCCCTGAGGTACAATCTTATTATTACGTACCGCAAAGGCAGTTTGTTTATTTGAATGGCAACAGATGGACAAGATCCAGATATTTACCAGCAAGGTACAGAGGTTATGACCTGCGTCACGGACGTAAAATTGTAATGCACGGAAACAATCCATATCGTCATTATAACACACATAGAGTAACTTATGTTAGCCGCAACAACTATTACCGTTCATCATACGGTGGTGGTGGCAGGATCAGATATCGCGGACCAAAAAATCATTACAAACCTCATCATATAGACCACAGATATCATGATAGAAGGGTAAATTCGAGTTTATTCTCCAGGGGGCACCGGGAAAAACATGGTCATGGTAGGCATTAAAATAAAAAAAGAGGCTTTTAGCCTCTTTTTTTATGGATACACCTGTTAAGATTGCTTCGTTGTTTTTCCTTATAATGACGATCTTAAGGAATAAAACTTTCTGCTTTTTCCAAAACAACCTTTAACCCGGCTGGATTTTTACCGCCTGCTGTAGCATAGAACGGTTGTCCACCGCCGCCACCCTGAATTTCTTTACCCAATTCGCGAACAATATTTGAAGCATTTAATCCTTTCTTCACCAGGTGATCAGAAAGCATTACGGTTATTCCTGGTTTACCATCAATTTCTGTTGTGAAAACCAAAAACAGGTTATCAACCATATCCTTTAAAGAAAAGGCCAGGTTTTTAACTGCTTCAGCACTTTGCAGATCAATGTGTTTAGCTATCAGGTTAATGCCATTAATTCCTCTTACATGATTTACAATTTCATGTTTCAAAGTATTTACACGCTCTATTGTCGATTTTTCGATCTCCTTTTTCAGTTTTGCATTTTCATCCAGTAAAGCCTGGACAGAAGCTGATAAATCTTTGCTTCCATTCAGTAAAGCTTTTAAATGACCCAATTCTTTTCTTTGATCTAAGAAAAACTGTTCAGCTTTATCGGCTGTAATGGCTTCAATACGGCGAACACCGGCTGCAACTGCACTTTCAGAAATAATCTTGAATGAACCGATCTGTCCTGTAGCTTTTACATGTGTACCACCGCAAAGCTCTTTCGAAAAATGATCGTCAAAAGTAATCATACGGACAAAATCGCCATATTTTTCACCAAATAAAGCCGTTACACCACTTTCAATGGCATCCTGATAAGGAACGTTACGCTGTTCCTTCAATTTAATGTTCTGCCTGATTTTCTGGTTCACGATTACCTCAATCTGAGCCAATTCTTCGTCAGTTACCTTTGCAAAATGAGAAAAGTCGAAACGCAGGTAATCTGCATTCACCAATGAACCTTTCTGGTTAACATGTTTGCCTAAAACCTGTTTAAGCGCTGCATGCAATAAGTGTGTAGCCGAGTGGTTATCTTCTGTTAAAACACGTTTATCTTCATCTACAACTGCCCAGAATTTGCCTTCCAGATTATCGGGTAAAATATCGGTAAAATGAACAGTTAGCCCATTTTCTTTTTTGGTATCAGTAATATCTACCCAAAACTGGCGACTATGATCTTCTAAACGGCCTGTATCGCCAACCTGACCACCGCTTTCGGCGTAAAAAGGCGTTTGGCGCAATACAATCTGATATTGTTCTTTCCCTTTAGCTCTAACTTTACGGTATTTTAAAATCTCGGTTTCAATTTCTAAGTCATCGTAACCTACAAATTCGCTTTGATCTTCTGTATTTACAACGATCCAATCACTTGTGTCAATAGCGGTAGCTGCACGGCTATCGTCTTTTTGTTTTTTCAATGCCTGTTCGTAGCCAACCAAATCAACACTCCAACCCTTTTCTCGGGCCATTAATTCTGTTAAATCGATTGGAAAACCAAAAGTATCTGATAATTCGAAAGCAAAAGTTCCTTCAACCACATGATCATTAGCCTGGTATTTTTCGAAACGTTGAATTCCGGTAGATAAAGTTCTTAAGAAAGAAACTTCTTCTTCCAGTACTACTTTCTGAACGAAATCCTGTTGCGAAATCAATTCATCAAATACCCCTTTAAATTGCTCAGCCAATAAAGGAACCAATTGATTTAAGAAAGGCTCTTTAAAGTTTAAAAACGTATAAGCATAACGTACAGCGCGGCGCAAAATCCTGCGGATGACATAACCTGCTTTATTATTAGAAGGTAACTGACCATCGGCAATAACAAAAGAAATGGCACGGATGTGATCGGCCATTACGCGCATGGCAATATCTGTTTTCTCATCAGCACCATATTTAATTCCAGCTTTTTCAGAGATAAATTGAATCATTGGCTGAAAAACATCGGTATCGTAGTTAGAGGTTTTTTCCTGTAAAACACGTACCAGGCGTTCAAAACCCATTCCTGTATCAACGTGTTTAGCGGGTAAACTTTGCAATGAACCATTTTTTAAACGGTTAAACTGCATAAATACATTATTCCAGATTTCAATTACCTGGGGATGATCAGCATTTACCAGGGTAGCACCATCAACTAAAGCTTTTTCTTCATCTGTACGGCAATCTACGTGGATTTCAGAACATGGTCCGCATGGTCCGGTATCACCCATTTCCCAGAAATTGTCTTTTTTATTTCCAGGTAAAATATGGCTTTCATCCACATATTGTTTCCAAAGATCGTAAGCTTCCTGGTCTTTTTCCAGACCTTCTTTCTTATCGCCTTCGAAATAGGTAACATATAATTTTTCTTTCGGGATTTTGTAAACCTCGGTCAATAATTCCCAACTCCAGGCAATGGCTTCTTTTTTGAAATAATCGCCAAAACTCCAATTACCCAACATTTCGAACATGGTATGGTGATAAGTATCAATCCCCACCTCTTCCAGGTCGTTATGCTTACCCGAAACACGTAAACAGCGCTGGGTATCAGTAACACGAGAATATTTTATGGCGGCCTCCCCCAAAAACAGATCTTTAAATTGGTTCATACCCGCATTGGTAAACATTAAAGTTGGGTCGTTTTTAACCACAATCGGTGCTGACGGAACAACATGATGTTGTTTCGATTCAAAAAAACTAAGGAATGCCTGTCTAATCTCTTTTGCTGTCATTTCAATATTATTGGAGGGAACAAAATTAAAATTTTATTGCGTTAATAAGGAAAAATCGAGCTACATTTGAATACTTTAATTAAACGATATAAAACACTCATAATCAACTACAAAATATGCCGTATAAAGAAAGAGACATTAATAAAATGTATTATACCATGGGTGAGGTGACTGAAATGTTTAATGTCAACGCATCACAGATTCGTTTTTACGAGAAAGAATTCGATATCCTTCAACCCAAAAAAAACAAGAAAGGTAACCGTCTTTTCACACCAGAAGACATTGAAAACCTAAAAATCATTTTCAATCTGGTTGATGAAAAAGGTTTTACATTAAAGGGCGCAAAAGACTATTTGAAGAACAATAAAACAGGCGTTAGAGAGAATCAAAAGATTATTGATTCATTAGAAAAGCTGAAAAGTTTTTTAGTAAATCTGGCAGAAGAACTTTAAGCACAACATTCTCATTATACATAGACTTCTATCTATTCATTTAAGTAATTAAAAAAATACATTTTTTGTAGTTTTTAATTATTTCCCTATATTAGAATCACCAATACAAAAATCACCCTATTTTTTATTAACCAGTTTAACCTCTGCTTATGAAAATATGGTATGTATTGTTGCCCGCCCCTTTTCCCTGTTTTTTAGTTCCCAAAAAGCATTTGGGTGCCGGTTTATCTGCATTAGTTCGTAATGGATTGCTGCAAGCAAATCCCTTTAGAGATCCCCTGTTCCGTAGCTGGGATATGATCATCTCATGGCTCACTAACCTGTATAATAAATTTCTGATTGGAAGTGGTGATGCATTTAAAATTTTAACTGTTGCCCTTGTAATGATTGGATTTATGGCAAATGCCCAAACCAACACACAGGAAACAGCTATACGTGATATTTTGGAAAGCATGGCTGAAAACCTCCCCGAGGATTACGATATGACCGAGTTGGTTGATATATTGGAGAAATATCGGAAACACCCAATTAACCTGAATCACACTTCGGTAGAAGAATTAAATACTTTGGTATTCCTGTCTCCATTACAGATTGGTAATTTCTTTACACATTTAAAGGAAAATGGTCCGTTTGCAGATGTGCTGGAATTGCAGAGCATTGCTGGCTTTGATGTTAAAACGATTCAAATGCTGCTTCCATTCGTAACATTAACCAATATCACCGAATATCAGCAACTCAATTTTAAAAACCTCGTGCACGCTGGTGAAAATGATCTGATGATGCGTTTAGCGCAAACTTTACAAAAGCAACGAGGTTATACTGATTTACCTGGAAGCAGGTATTTAGGTTCGCCAGAGAGATTTCAGATGCGATACCGGTATCAATACAGTTCAATTTTATCGGCAGCCATAACTTTAGATAAAGATGCCGGAGAAAAATTTATCGGTAGGCCTTTTGATTTTTATTCAGGAAATATCGCGCTCTTCAAACTGGGTAAATTAAAAAAATTGGTTGTTGGCGATTATACACAGCAATTTGGCCAAGGCTTAACCTTATGGTCAGGTTTTTCTTTTGGCAAAGGACCTGATGTAACCAGTGTAGCTAAAAAAGATTTGGGTTTAAGGCCTTACAATTCTACCAACGAATATTCGTTTTTTCGAGGCATCGCCGCAACAATTAATTTATTTAAAAATGTAGACATCACTCCTTTTATTTCGTTCCGCAATCTTGATGCGAGTCAAAAATTAGATGCTGAAGGAAATTTAGTTCAGTCTACGATTAATCAAACTGGCCTGCATAGAACGCCTACTGAGATTAAGAATAAAGGTGTTTTGGCACAGCGCGTATTTGGTACAACACTTCAATATACCAAAAACGAACTTGCTGTTGGTGCAATTGCTTATCATACCAACTATAAGAGTCGTTTTATTACGCAAACTGCGGCTTACGATCGGTATAGTTTCACAGGAAAATCGTTAACTAATCTGGGTTTATTTTATAATTACACCTATAAAAATATGTACCTCTATGGTGAGGCAGCAAAAGGTTTAGGTGGTGGCCTTGCCTATATTAATGGTGTACTCATTAGTTTGTCGTCATCGGTTTCTACAGCCTTAACCTACCGCAATTATGCTAAAGATTACCACAATTTCTTCAATCAGGCAGTATCAGAATCGAGCGAAGCCGTAAATGAAAGGGGATTGTATGCGGGCTTAAATGTTAACCCAAATAAACATTGGGCCTTTTCTTTCTATGGTGATTTATTTCGGTTCCCCTGGTTAAAATACCGTGTTGATGAACCTTCAAAGGGTTACGAAGTTTTAGCTCAGGCGATTTATATGCCAGGCAAAAACTTTAAAATATTAGTTCGGTTTAAATCAGAAAAAAAACAGCAAAATACCGATCTGGATGTTTCTGTAAATTTTTTAGACCATGTAAAAAGAGATGGTTACCGGGCAGAGGCAAACTGGCAACTGAATAAGAATTGGCATTTTCAAAACCGGATAGAGGTTTCTCAATATAAAAAAGGAAGTGCAAACAGGGAATTTGGATATCTTATTTATCAGGATATTGACTATTCGCCAATTTTCGCTAAGCTAGCCGGTAATGTAAGATTTGCCTATTTCAATACGCCAAGTTACAATAGTAGAATTTACGCGTATGAAGATGATGTTTTATACAGTTTTGCTTTTGGAATGTACAATGGAAGAGGTTTTAGAACCTACCTCAACCTAAAATACAACGTAGTTAAAAAATTAAATGTTTGGGTCCGATATGGGGTATTTGTTTATAAGGACGTACAAACAGTTGGCACTTATCTGGACGAAATTAAAGGGAATAAAAAATCGGAAGTTAAAATTCAAGTACGCTATCAATTTTAAACAATGTTTAAGACCGAGTATATTTTCGTCAGGATTTTAGTTCCTTTTATCTTGGGCATCTCTATTTTTTATTTCCTCCCGGCCTTAGCATATATTAAATGGTTGAACTTAACGCTAGTTGTTGTTTTACTGAGCATTTTATTTTTAAACGTTACTTATAAAAGATTCAATATCTATCGTTACAAAGGTGCAGTTGGTATTTTGATTTACATACTTTTTTTCAACCTTGGCAGTTTGTTTTGCCTGCTTAATAACGAAAGTTTAAACCAAAATTACTTTGCAAAAACCAATTGCAATTATTTAAAAGTTTGGGTTAATGATGAACCTCAGCAAAACGGCAATATTTTGCGTTTTAAAGCAAAGGTAAGATCTGGATATCTAAAAGGTAAACAGATCGGCTTATCGGGCCAAATGCTGCTTACTGTAAAATTAGATAGCCTTAAACCCATCCAACTAAAATATGGCGACGAAATGATGATTCCGGTTAGCTATACTGAAGTGGAACCGCCATATAATCCGGCAGAATTTGACTTTAAAGCCTGGCTAGGCAGTCAAAATGTTTATCACCAGGCATTTATTGACCAGGATCATATCTTAAACACCAAAAATAATGTTGGTAATCCGATTATAAAGATCGCCTTAGACTTAAGGGAAAAGCAAGTAGCAACATACAGAACATTAATTAAAAGTGACGAAGCTTTTGCTGTGGCCTCTACTCTTATTTTAGGTTACCGTGCCGATTTAAGTAAAGAAACTTTATCAGCATATTCCAAAACAGGAACCATTCATGCCTTATCGGTATCAGGTGCACATGTAGCTATTATCTATGTCGTTTTAGATTTTATGTTCTTATTTTTGAATAAGAATCGAACATTGAAAATTGTTAAACTGTTGCTCGTCTGTACTTTGATTTGGGGATATGCTTTACTAACAGGATTATCGCCTTCTGTTGTTCGCTCAGCTATAATGATCAGTATTTTAATAACGGCTAAAGTTTTATCTAAGAAAACCAATAGTTATAATGTTTTAGCCTTTTCTGCATTTTGTCAACTCGTTTACAATCCGTTTTTAATCTGGGATATTGGATTTCAACTTTCTTACCTGGCCGTATTTGGACTAATTTATCTTCAGCCCAAAATCTACAACCTTTTTTATGCTAAACATAATTGGGTAGATAAATTATGGGGTTTAACATCCATGTCTTTAGCGGCACAAATAGTCACGTTTCCATTAAGCATTTACTATTTCCATCAATTCCCATTTTACTTCCTCTTTGCTAATCTTTTCATCACCCTTCCATTAATATTAATGATGTATTTAGGGATTGTAGTATTGATCCCATCATTCGGGTTTCTGGCGCCGGTTTTAGAATGGATAATAAATTATACAAATGCTGTACTAAAATGGATTGCCGATTTGCCGTATGCAAGCTTTTCTTCAATATGGATTAATCTGCCTGAATTTGCCTTGTTGAGCCTTTCACTAGGCTTGTTTATTTATGCATTAATAAAATTCAATAAACAACTTTTGTTCTCGTCTTTATTTCTGTTTATTTGTTATCAACTTTTGATTGTGCGCGATGATCTAAAGGTTTTTCACCAGAGAAAGATCATTTTCTTTTCCCTAAGAAAAAATTATGCGGCTGCATTTATTAATGGAAAAGAAGCTGTTTTAATTTCAGATTTAAATAGTGAAGATAAAAACTATGTTTTCTCTGTTCAACCAGCATTAGCCCAATTACAATTAAAGAAGATGTATTTTATTAATTTAAAGAAAGATACTGTTTTAAGGCATTTTACATTAAAGAACAACCAGATTACCTTTTTTCAATATAGGATACTCCTGGTTGATGAAAAACTGAACAATAAAAAGATAAATGGAGATGCTACCTTTTCGGGTATCTGGCTAAGTGGAAATACTAAATTTAATTTAGCCAAAATAGATGCTGGTATAAAATATAAAACGGCAATAATAGATGCTACCAATAAAGATTACAAAATCCAGATCTTAAAAAAGTATATAGAGAATAATAATATAGATGTACATGTTTTAAAGAAAAATAAAGCATATTTGGTGCAACTAACCCAATAACATGGAAAATTTGGTTTTATATCAGGTTGCTGAAAGAATAGCAACGATAACGATCAACAGACCCGAAAAGAGAAATGCGTTAAACCCTCAACTTATCGCTGAATTAACTGCTGCATTTATAAAAGCAACAGAAGATGACCAGGTAAAAGTGGTTATATTGAATGCAAATGGTGATGCATTTAGTGCTGGTGCTGATTTAGCATATCTTCAGCAATTACAGTACAATACATTCGAAGAAAATGTAGCCGATTCCAATCATTTAAAAAAACTATTTACAACCATTTATTATTTACCAAAGGTGGTTATTGCCCAGATAGAAGGTCATGCCATTGCAGGTGGCTGTGGTTTAGCTACGATATGTGATATTATTTTTGCTACTCCTGAAAGTAATTTTGGTTATACTGAAGTGAAAATTGGTTTTGCGCCCGCTATAGTTTCCTGTTTTTTAAAACAAAAGGTGAGCGAATCTATTGTTAAGGAAATTTTACTAACCGGAAAAACTTTCTCTGCAGAGCAGGCACTTAAATATAATTTGATAAATTTTGTAACAAATTCATCCGAAATTCATCAAAATGTAAGAGAATTTGCACTAAGTTTGTGTAACGGAAGTTCTGGTAATTCATTAATGATTACGAAACAACTGATTACCCAAACTGTCAATCCGCACTTGGAAAAGAGTTTGGAAATTGCTGTACAGATCAATGCCCGGGTGAGAGAAAGTGAGGATTTTAAAAAAGGGATTTCTTCATTTTTAAAAAAAGAAAAAATTAATTGGTAAATAACTAAAAACTAAAATAAAAACATGTTCAAATCAATCAAAACTAGCGTTGTGGCTTTAATCTTAGTAAGTACTGCTATAATTGCCCATGCACAAAAGAAAGTTGCTGAAGGTACTTTGGTATTTGCTGTAACGGCTAATGGTACAACAACTGACGTTAAAACTAAATTTAATGGTAGCTTAACCAAAATAGAAATTGAAAATGGCCCTGCCATGGTTAATATCATTTCAAATACGGCAGATAAAACCGGATTATTATTAATTGATGTTCCCGTAGCTCAAAAACAGTTTGCAGTAAAAGTGAGCAAAGCAGAAACAGAAGCACAAGAAGCTTTATTACCAAAATATTCCGATTATAAAGCAACTGGCGAAAAACAGACAATCGCTGGATTTAATGCTGAAAAATATACCTATAAAGATGACAAAGGCGGATCGCATGAATTATGGGCAACAAAAGACGTTGACATTGCTGCAATTACCAGTGGCGGTTTCTTTAAAGGCTTAGGTGCGCTTCCTGTAAAATATTCGGCAGTAATTAATGGCGTAAATTCAGACCTTGTTCTAAAATCTCTTTCTGAAGCCAAAGTAGGTGCCATTAACACTGAAATCCCTACAGGTTACGAAGTAGTAACAATGGAAGAATTGAAAGCAATGCAAGGTGGTGGTGAATAATTAGCCAATTCAAGGTAATTTATAGCTTTTTAACTGCAGGCTTTTTATTTAAATTAGCCCAAAAGTTGAAAAGCTTTTTTTATGTCCAAAAATTATATATGATTAAAAGATTATTATTTAGATTATCAGTTGCTTGTATAGCATTTTTTTCACTAATTGATGCAAAGGCTCAAAATATCAATTGGGCAAAAGATGGTAACTCCTACTATCAGATTGCAAGCGGAGAAATTATTTCGGTTTCCCTCCCTAAAAGCGATAAAAAGACAATTATTTCCAGAGCATTATTAACGCCAGCAGGAAAAGATAATGCCATTGCGGTAAGAAGTTTCCAATTGTCGGACGATGGTACAAAAGCACTGATCTACACCAACAGTAAAAAAGTTTGGCGTTATGATACCCGTGGCGATTACTGGCTGGCTGATTTAACCGTTAACAAGATTATCCAGATTGGAAAAGATAAACCGGCATCATCTTTAATGTTTGCTAAATTATCACCAGATGGAAGTAAAGTAGCTTACGTAAGCAAGCACAATTTATATGTAGAAAATATTGACGGAACCGGCGCTAAAGCCTTAACTACTGATGGCACAGACCGAATGATCAACGGTACCTTTGATTGGGTTTATGAAGAGGAATTCGATTGTCGTGATGGTTTTAGGTGGAGTCCTGACGGGAAATCTATTGCATATTGGCAAATTGATGCAACCAGGATCAAAAACTTTTTGATGATCAATAATACTGATTCGATTTATCCTTATACCATCCCGGTTGAGTATCCAAAAGTTGGCGAAAATCCATCTGTTTGCAAAGTTGGTGTGGTTGATATCGCTACTGCTAAAACAAACTGGTTAAACGTTCCGGGCGATAATATCCAGCATTATATTCCACGGATGCAGTGGGTACCAAACAGTAACAACATTATTTTACAACAGCTTAACCGGGAGCAGAACGAAAGTAAGGTATTTATCTGCAATGCCAGTACCGGAGATGCAAAAGCGGTTTATACTGAAAAGGCAAAAGCCTGGATTGATGCGCAGGATGAATGGAAATGGTTAAACGATAATAAAGAATTTACCATCGTATCCGACAAAGACGGTTGGAACCATTTGTACAGAATCAGTATTGATGGAAAAAAAGAGACATTAGTTACAAAAGGTAACTACGATATAATTGATTTGAAGCTGATTGATGTAAAAAACAATACGGTTTATTTCCTTGCATCGCCAACAAATGCCACTCAGAAATATCTTTTTAAAACTAAGTTAGATGGCAAAGGAAAATTAGAGCAGGTTACCCCTTCTATCCTGCCTGGAACGCATAATTACGATATTTCACCTAATGCTGCTTTTGCACGCCATACCTACAACAGTTCAATTGTAAGACCAATTACCGAGTGGATGAATTTTACTACAGGTAATCCATTTACAATGGATGGAAGCATTACTACCCAATTATCAAAACAGGAAGCGGCTAAAAACAAAGTTGAGTTTTTCAAAGTAACCACCGAAGATGGCATTGAAATGGACGGATGGATGAAAAAACCTGATAATTTTAATCCTTCGAAAAAATATCCGGTTGTGTTTTATGTTTATGGTGAACCTGCTTCGCCTACAGCATCAGATACTTATGGCGCCGGAAGAAACTTCTTATATGCTGGCGACATGGCCAAAGATGGTTACATCTACATTTCAATGGATAATAGAGGTGCTCCTGTACCAAAGGGAAGTACCTGGCGTAAAAGCATTTATAAAAACATCGGCATTCTTAACATCCGTGATCAGGCCATGGCAGCTAAAAAACTATTGGCTACCAACGCTTTTATGGATAAAGACCGTGTAGCCGTTTGGGGCTGGAGCGGTGGCGGTTCGTCTACCTTAAACCTGATGTTCCAATATCCTGAAATTTACAAAACAGGTATTGCGATTGCAGCAGTTGGCAACCAGTTAACTTACGATAATGTTTATCAGGAACGTTATATGGGTACACCTTTTCCAAGTAAAGAAGCTTATGTAAAGGGTTCTCCTATTACTTATGCCAAAAACTTAAAAGGAAATTTATTGTACATCCATGGTACGGGCGATGATAACGTACATTATCAAAATGCCGAAATGTTGATCAATGAACTGATCAAAAACAGAAAAGTTTTTCAACTGATGAGCTATCCTAACCGTACACACAGTATCTCTGAAGGTGAAGGAACAAGCGAGCATTTATCGTTAACCTACACCAAGTTTTTAAAAGAAAACTGCCCTCCGGGAGCAAAATAGAAAAATTTAAAAAGCAGCTTTCGGGCTGCTTTTTTTATGCAATAAAACTTTGAGTGAGCATAGCGGTTACAATAGCTATCCCGAAGCTTAATAAAGTTCCGATCAGTACATATTCAGTTAGTTTCAGATCGTGTTTTTCTTTCAGATCGCCAAACCTGAATATCGATTTTGCCGCGAGTAAAAAACCAACGGCCTCAAAATGATTGGTAAGTATAAACAGAAAAATTAACGTCCTTTCCAATATTCCAATGTATTTACCCGCATTCTCTAATGATTTTGGACTATCGGGCTGATTATCCGGGATCCATTTAGCAATGATCACTTTCATTACAATTGACGTAGGCATGGTTAAAAACAAAGCGCCTGAAACTAATACCCAGGTATGCGGATCATTTAAAAAACCAATATCCAGGCTTCCTTTGTAGAAAACATGCCATACCGCCACAATCGAGCTAAAATGTAAAACCTGATCAGCAAAAAAGAGTATACGGGCATTTTTATTGGTCTGAAAGATGGATTTCAGCGCATCAATAATCAAATGGATCACACCTATTGTTAATGCCGTTTTCCAAACATCAACACTAAAAAAAACAACAAATATCAAAGCCACATGTACCATTACATGCAAATAGAGCTTGGTTGATTTTAATTTTCTCCTTTCTTTATCTTTTACCCAGGCATTTGGCTGCAAAAAGAAATCACCGATTAAATGGGCAATAATAAGCTTGATTAAATAGATATCCATTATTTCAAAATCGTTTGGTTCAATTTTTTACGGTAAAGCCTGTCCATTTCCATTATTTCGGTATAATGTGCGCGTTTTAAAGCTTCGCTTACCGAAGATTGTGTTCTGCCTGAAATGGCTGCAAGTTCGCTTTGTAAGAGGCTTTCATTTTCGAGCGCAAGTTTTACCATTTCTGCAGCTACTACCCCCCAGCTGTCCATGGCAATTAACGACAGTTTAATTACCACATTGATTTCCTCGTCAAAATCAGGATAATCTGTTTTAATGGCTAAATTGGTTTTAGCTTGTTTTAAACTGTCAAAGGCTGCCCCCGAGTTAATAAAGGCATCTCCACTTGATTCGGAAAGCTTTTTACGCTTGTTTTTTATCCCACCAATGCCAATGCCCATCCTTACGTCGGCAGGTTTATTTACCCTTATACATGCTTTTAAATAAGCAGCAACCTTAATTGCATTTTCTGGTTCCACCTCAACCTGAAAACTATCTCCACGAAAGATTTCCCACTTACCATGTTGCCCTGAAGTTGCTTTTAATGCTGTTTTTAAGCTTAACAACCAGCTGTCTTTAATCTTTCTAGAACCTACAATATCACCTGTTACAATACAAATCATATTACAATATCGAACTTATTATTCATATTACAAAACTAATATCGGGTAATTAGCCGATATTTCGATTTATCGGGTAATTAACCGATATTTTAAATTATCGGGTATTTACCCGATATCAATTTAAAACTAATCCATAAATTTATTGTTTAGTAGCTATGGCGTTGATCGAATTTACCAAAAGAGGGATTTACTGTAAGCAGGGGGATTTTTATGTAGACCCCTGGTGGCCTGTAGATTATGCCGTAACTACACATGGGCACAGCGATCATGTGCGGTTCGGAAACAAGTATTACCTCTGTCATACTTTAACCAAACCCATCATCAAACGCAGAATTAGTGAAGATTTAAATGTAGAAACACTTGAGTATGGAGAAAGCATTACCCGAAACGGCGTAAACATTTCGTTTTTTCCTGCGGGGCATATTATTGGATCGGCACAGGTACGGCTTGAATATAAAGGCGAAATTTGTGTGATTTCTGGTGATTATAAAATTGAAGATGACGGCATTACCGTGCCATTCGAGCCTGTAAAGTGTCATTCTTTTGTTTCAGAAAGTACTTTTGGTCTGCCTGTTTACAAATGGCAAAAACAGGAAATTGTTTTTAACGGAATCAGGAACTGGGTGAATGACAATATCAATCAACAGAAAACAAGTGTATTGATTGCCTATAGTTTGGGCAAAGCGCAGCGTTTAATTAAAAACCTGGCCGGTGATATTCCTATTTATGTACATAACAGTATTGCCAACCTCAATGAAGTGATTATAGAAGCTGGCGTAAACCTTTCAAAAACCATCAGGATTACCCCCGAAACCACTAAAGATGAATTACAGAAAGGAATTGTAATTGTACCGCCCGCAATGCGGGATAGCCGCTGGATCAAAAATTTATCGCATCCGGTTACCGGTATATGTTCTGGCTGGATGCAGGTACGGGCACACCGCCGCTGGCAAAGTGCAGATGCTGGTTTTGCACTTAGCGATCATGCCGACTGGCCAGGTTTAATGGAAGCCATTACCGCAACAGGTGCTGAAAAAGTGTATGTTACCCATGGTTTTACAGCTGCTTTTAGCCGCTTTTTAAATGATGAAGGTATAGAAGCCGCAGAAGTTTTAACCAGGTTTGGTCAGGAAGATGATGAAGAAAACAAGGTGGATTTAGCTGAGCAAAACGAAAATAAACAGCCATGAAACGTTTTGCAAAACTGATCCAGCAGCTCGAACTGAGCAATAAAACAAACGATAAAATCGCGGCCCTGGTTGATTATTTTAACTACGCCGACGATAAGGATAAAGTATGGGTGATTGCCTTATTTACTGGTAAAAAACCTAAAAGACCAATTAAATCGGCTTTACTAAAATATTGGGCAATAGCCATTACCGAAACGCCAGAATGGTTATTTGCCGAAAGTTATGCAAATGTTGGCGATTTAAGCGAAACCATCGCTTTGTTGTTGCCTCCTGCCGAAAATACTTCGGATCTCCAATTGCATACCTGGATAGAAGAGTTGCACGACCTGGAAGGTAAAGATGATGAAACCAAAAAAGATTTCATTTTAAGCGCCTGGAACCAACTCGAAACCCAGGAACGTTTTATTTTCAACAAACTAATTTCAGGTAATTTCAGGATTGGCGTTTCCAATAAGATGCTGGTAAATGCACTGGCTAAACAAAGCAGTTTAGATAGTGCGCAGATTATGCATAGCATTATGGGCAAATGGAATCCTTACGAAATCACTTTTCATGAACTGATTAATGGCATCCATGTAAATACCGATAACTCCTGGCCTTACCCCTTTTGCCTGGCTTATGCTTTAGAACAGGAACCAGAAAAACTGGGCGATATTTCAGAATGGCAGGCCGAATGGAAATGGGATGGAATCCGCGGACAAATTGTAAAACGGAACGGCGAACTTTTCATCTGGAGCCGTGGCGAAGAACTGGTTACAGAGCAATTTCCAGAACTACACTTCATGATTGATGTTTTGCCCGACGGCGTAGTTTTAGATGGCGAAATTTTGGCTGTACAGGATAAACAGGTGTTGTCATTCAGTACATTACAACAACGTTTAAACCGTAAAACAATTAATAAAAAACAACTGGAAGATGCTCCTATTGGCTTTTTTGTTTATGATATTTTAGAATATGAAGCCAAAGATTTCAGGGAAAAACCTTTAAGCGCGAGACGAAAAATATTGGAGCAATTGATTGGCGGATTAGATGAAAGTCCGGTGATCATATCTCCGGTAATCAATTGTAGTACATGGGAGGAACTAGCCGAATTAAGACAAACTTCGAGATCGATCAATAGCGAAGGGATTATGCTCAAAAAGCTGAGTTCCCATTACCACAGTGGAAGGAAGCGCGGCGATTGGTGGAAATGGAAAATCAATCCATATACCGTTGATGCAGTAATGATCTACGCCCAAAAAGGAAGTGGCAGAAGGGCAAATTTCTTTACCGATTATACTTTTGCTGTTCGCGATGGGGAAAGCCTGGTAACCATTGCAAAAGCCTATTCAGGATTAACAGACAAAGAAATTAAAGAAGTAAACAGTTTTGTAACCCGTAATGCGATTGAGAAATTCGGGCCGGTACGTACGGTAAAACCAGAACTGGTTTTCGAAATTGCTTTTGAAGGAATTGCGGAGAGTAAACGGCATAAAGCAGGTTTAGCTTTACGTTTTCCACGTATATTGCGGTGGCGGAAAGATAAAAAAGCAGATGAAATTAATACACTGGAAGACTTGAGGCAATTGCTGCAATCAACTTTGTAAGGTATTTTAAAACCTGAGAGGTTTTGAAGATGCTCGCTGCTGTCAGGTTTAGCCTATATAGGTTTGCCTGACGATTTTAAACCCGACAGCAGCGATACCCTTTTTTGCTAGACATGATTAACATTACAAGAAGTATCACAAAAAAGATAAAGCGTTTGGCGGGGCTGCTGTAACCGAAGGATTGCTATTATTGCTTTTCAAAACACTAAAACTTATCAATATAAAACCTACAAGGAAATAAATTGCGCATGGACCAAACCAAAACCAAAGGCTATAAAAAGATAAAATCCTGGCTAAAGGCGAATAAACGCAGGCCTTTTCAATTTCAGGAAGATGCCTGGCAATATTATCTTAAAGGCTACAGCGGTTTGGTAAACGCACCTACAGGCTTCGGAAAAACCTTTTCGTTATTTTTAGCGGTGGTAATTGAGGCTTTAAATGCATCAGAAGCCAGTAACAAAAAAGCAAAAGACCGCTTACAGTTGATCTGGATTACCCCACTCCGCTCCCTGGCCAAAGATATTGCGAGAGCCATGCGTGAAACTTTATTAGAACTGGAACTGGATTGGCATGTAGGTGTACGCAATGGCGATACCTCGCAGGCAGAAAAAGTACAGCAGAAAAAATCGATGCCCGAAATTTTATTGATTACCCCTGAAAGCCTGCACCTGTTGCTGGCACAAAAGGGTTCTTCAACCCTGTTCCGGAATCTTAAATGCATTGTGGCTGATGAATGGCATGAACTTTTGGGCAGTAAACGTGGGGTATTGGTGGAGTTAGCCGTTTCGCGGATTAAAGGTTTGCAAAGATTAGAAAAAAACCAGTTCTTAAGGATTTGGGGGATTTCGGCGACCATAGGCAATATAGATGAGGCTTTAGATGTATTGGAACCCAATTTAGAAGCTAAACGCATCATTGTTAAAGCCGATCTGGAAAAGAAAATCGTAATTAAATCCATTATACCCGACGATATTGAAACACTGCCCTGGGCAGGGCACTTGGGCTTAAAATTGGCCTATAAACTTTTGCCGATCATCGAAAAAAGTAAAACCACCTTAATTTTTATTAATACCCGGGGGCAATCGGAAATGTGGTACCAGCATTTGCTGAATATTGAACCAGAACTGGCCGGACGCATTGCCATACACCATGGATCGATAGATTTCGAGTTGCGTAACTGGATTGAAGATGCCTTGCATACCGGGCAACTCAAAGCAGTTATTGCAACTTCTTCTCTAGATTTAGGCGTAGACTTTAAACCCGTTGATACGGTTGTTCAGGTAGGTTCGCCAAAGGGAGTAGCCCGTTTTTTGCAAAGGGCGGGGCGCTCTGGTCACTCGCCGCACGAAACTTCAAAAATCTATTTCCTACCCACCCATGCACTTGAACTGGTAGAAGCAGCAGCCATTAAAGAAGCGGCTAAAACAAACAATATAGAAAGCAGAGAGCCTTTTATTATGGTGTTTGATACATTGGTGCAGTACCTGGTTACATTGGCTATAGGCGACGGATTTGATGATAAAATTATTTACGAAGAAATTAAAAATACCCACGCTTTCAAACTTATCCTCCCTGAAGAATGGACCTGGGTAATGCAGTTTATTACCTCTGGAGGAGATAGCTTAAGTGCCTATACCGAATTTAAAAAGGTAATTAAGGATGAAGATGGGCTTTGGAAAGTGAAGAGCAGGCAACTGGCCATGCGGCACCGTTTGCACATTGGTACTATTGTGAGTGATGCGATGCTTAAGGTTAAATTCATTTCAGGTGGATACATTGGTATGGTGGAAGAATATTTTGTTACCCGTTTAAAAGCCGGCGATAATTTCCGTTTGGCAGGGCGGGTTTTAGAATTTATCCAGGTAAAAGACATGACGGTTGTAGTAAGGGTAAGCAAGCAAAAAAATGCCATTTCGCCAAGCTGGAACGGTGGACGCCTACCCTTATCATCCAATTTGGGTTCAGTATTACGTAAAAAATATAATGAAGCTTTAGATAAAACCCATCAGGATGAGGAACTGGATTCTGTTTACCCATTGTTCCTATTGCAGGAGAAAAGATCTCATGTACCTAGAAATGATGAGTTATTGATCGAACTGATCAATAATAAAGAAGGCTTTCATTTATTTGCCTATCCCTTTGAAGGACGTTTGGTACACGAGGTTTTGGCGGCATTGGTCGCCTATCGTTTAAGTAAACTGCTTCCCATCAGTTTTTCTATTGCCATGAACGATTATGGTTTCGAACTGTTAAGTGAAACAGAAATCCCTATGGATGAATCGATTGCCTACGAAGTTTTCTCTCCTAAAAATTTAACCGAAGATATAACGCTAAGTATTAACTCCACTGAAATGGCCAGACGAAAATTTAGGGATATTGCCTGTATTTCAGGACTAGTTTTTCAGGGTTACCCGGGAAAATACGTGGCGAACAAACATCTCCAGTCATCGGCGGGTTTGTTTTTTAATGTTTTTAGCGATTACGATAAACATAATTTACTTTTGCGGCAGGCTTATGATGAAGTTTTTTATCAGCAACTGGAAGAACCCAGGTTAGCAGCCGCTTTAGAAAGGATTCAGAATGGAGCGGTTATCATCACCAATCCGAAAAGTTTTACGCCACTATCTTTTCCAATCAAAGTAGACAGTTTGCGTGAGAATATGAGTTCAGAAGAATTGGAGCAGCGGATTGCCAGAATGAAGGCCGAATCTGAAAAAATTAAATAAATACATCTTCTTGCAGCCCGTCGAAAATTAAAAGATCCTTCGACAAGCTCAGGACGACAATAGCATAAAATAAATGACCATTATAAGCCAGGGTGAAGAACTGATTTTAGATAAAGAAAGGGCTTTATTTTTACCCAAGCATCAACTTTTAGCCATAAGCGATTTACACCTGGGCAAATCGGCACATTTCCGGCAAGCAGGTTTACAAGTGCCTGCAACCATTGCCCAAACCGATTTACAGCGCCTAAATTTACTCATTAAGCATTATCATCCAAAAACATTGTTGATTAATGGTGATATGTTCCATCATGGCTTAAATACAGATATTGATGAATTTGCCGAATGGAGAAAACAATACCAACAGCTAGATTTTTTATTGGTTAAGGGGAATCACGACCGGCTATCCCATGCGAATTATGCTGCAATGGGCATCAATATACACGAGCCCAGTTTTTGCTTAGGTCCATTTTGCTTTATACACGATGCACCCAATTGTGCGGAAGAAGAACTATATCCCATCAGTGGCCATATCCATCCTGGAGTTACCATTGTGGGGAAAGCAAAGCAAAGACTGAAATTTCCCTGCTTTTATTTCGGTACTGATTATGCCGTACTACCAGCTTTTAGTTTGTTTACGGGTCTTTATAATATTTATCCAAAAACAAGTGACCGTATTTTTGCAATTACACCAAAAAGTGTAGTAGAAGTTTAATGTTTAAGCGTGTGCATCAATCACCTGCTTCAGTTGTGATGCTTGTAAAACACCACTTTGTCGCCAAACCTGCTTTCCTTTTTTGAACAGAATTAAAGTAGGAACGCTCTGAACGTTGAAGGAAGAAGCGGCTGGTTGATTTTTATCGATATCTACTTTAATAATCGATACTGAATCTCCCAACTGCGATTTTAATTGTTCCAGGATCGGTTTCATCATTTTACAAGGACCGCACCACTCAGCAAAAAAATCTACCAATACAGGTTTATCACCGTTAATTAAATCTGAAAACTTAGACATGATATTTATCTTTATTTAGAAACAACAAAAAATTGGATTGGTTTTTAACGAAAATTCGTCATTTCGAACGGAGTGCAACGCAGTTGAGAAATCTATAATAGATCTCTCCATTTCGCCGTGCTTCAGTCGAGATGACGAATTTTGGCTAATCATTCAATTGCTTAAGCGCTCACCGGCAACTCTGCAGCTAAGGCAGTAACCCAATTATCAAATAAGTCTGTTTCGATTTTAATTACTTCGGCCGCATGATTTTCCCAATCGTCAGAAAAGTTAACCAATTGGTTCATCATTTCTTCCAAATGGCCTTCTTCTTCCAGGATAATAGATTTTACATTTACCTTACTTTTTGCCTCATCTAGAACTGCTTGGTATATCGGATAAAGTTCGTCAGCACGTACTTCGATAGCATAGGTAACAAATAAATACGCCGCAAATTTTAAATCGTAACCGGATAAATTAAAAACAGCTTTTAAATAACGGCAAACCGCTATATCCAAAGCATGTAAATAGTATTTGGTATGGTTTGGAGAAAGCAGCTCGGCATTGGTATAGGTTTTACAAAGCGCCTCATCAACCTTCGAAATCTGCTTTTTTAAATAATAAGCATGGCGATGTTCTTCTGCTGCGTGTTTAAGAATAATCAGGTTTACATTTTCTTTATGCTCAGAAGCTGAAATCTTCTTTGCACCTGCATTTTCCATATATGACAATGTATTTAACCATTTGGCGTGCAATACATTATCCGAAACTATCGATTTTAAATTTGAAGCTAACATTCTTAATTGCTAAACTGATAAATTGTTGACATCAAGCCAACTGAAAACTTTTAATTGAAAACTGTAAACTGACTAAATCTCCCTGTTCAGGTCCCAGCTTTCTAAATAATCGGCTACCCTGCGCACAAACATCCCACCTAATGAACCATCTACTACCCTGTGATCGTATGATAAAGAAAGGAACATCATGTGCCTGATTGCAATCACGTCACCATGTTCGGTTTCTAGAACAGCCGGTTTCTTTTTAATGGCGCCTACAGCCAGGATCGCAACCTGAGGCTGATTGATAATCGGTGTGCCCATTACATTTCCAAAACTACCTACATTGGTTAATGTAAAGGTTCCACCTTGGGTTTCGTCTGGCTTTAATTTAGAGTTTCTCGCTCTTGTGGCTAAATCGTTCACTGCTTTTGTTAAGCCAACCAAATTTAACTGATCGGCATTTCTGATCACCGGAACAATTAAATTTCCACTTGGTAAGGCAGCCGCCATACCTATATTGATATTGCCCTTTTTGATGATCTGTGTTCCGTTAACCGAAACATTGATCATTGGGAAATCTTTTATGGCTTTTGCAACAGCCTCTACAAATATTGGTGTAAAAGTTATTTTTTCGTTTTCACGTTTCTCGAAACTGTTTTTTACTTTATTGCGCCATAAAACCATATTGGTTACATCGGCTTCTACAAACGAAGTTACATGTGGCGAGGTGGTTTTACTCATTACCATGTGATCGGCAATCAGTTTACGCATCCTGTCCATTTCTATAATTTCGTCGGCACCATTTACACTGGTGGTAGAGGTTTTATTTGAAGATAAACTTTCAGAAACTGGAGCAGATTTATTTACTGTTGTTTCACTTGCAGGAGGTGCAGGTGGGGTTAACGTGACTGTGAGCATCTTAGTTGCAAAGCTTCCTCCATTTTTATTGGCAATATAATCCAGCAGATCATCTTTATTTAAGCGGCCATCAGCACCAGAGCCTTTTATAGCATCCAATTCTGCCAACGAGATATTTTCCTGTGCGGCAATACTTTTCACCAATGGAGAATAAAAACGTTCAGAAGCGCTGAAATCAGTTGCTACAGCTTTGTTTTCAGATGGAAGCTGATCAATACCAGGAATGGTTTCTACTTTTTGTTCCACTTTTGGTGTTTCAGCAACAGGTGTTTCAATAGCGGGATTATCTCCTCCTGCTGTTTCAATAATGGCAATTACATCACCCACCTGGGCAACTTCATCAGCAGCAAATAACTGTTTTACCAATTTACCGGCAACCGGAGACGGAACTTCAGAATCTACCTTATCAGTAGCGATTTCCAGAATGGTATCATCCAAATCAATAGAATCACCTGGTTGTTTTACCCATTTAATCACCGTTGCTTCCGCAACACTTTCACCCATTTTCGGTAACAATAGTTCGTATTGAGCCATATTAAATTACAGTATTTTATATTGGTAATGCTACAAAAATACAGTTTTTATTCTTTCTAAACTGTTTCTTTAAGGAGATTTAATAACATGGTCAGTGCTGATGCAGCAGAACGCTCGATATTTTGAATCCGTTTGTTACTGAAATTAAACAGCTTAGCTACAGTTTTGTGTTTTGAAGAAATTGCAATCCATACTGTACCAACCGGTTTATCTTCTGTTCCACCCCCCGGGCCTGCAATGCCACTAACCGCAATTGCATAATCTGTTTTGAAATGTTTAATGGCGCCTTCTGCCATTTCTGTTACAGTTTGCTCACTTACTGCACCGAAAGTGTTCAAAGTACTTTCTTCTACACCAAGAATAGATTCTTTAAGCTCGTAAGCGTATGCTACTGCCCCGCCCCAATAAACCGAAGAAGACCCAGCGTGTTGCGTAATTAAATGTGCAATGTATCCACCAGTACAACTTTCTGCGGTGGATAAAGTAAGCCCTTTACTTTTCATCAGGTTCAGAATCGCTTTTTCCAGGGGAATATCTTCATCAGATACCACAAACTTATTTACTTTTGAAATAATCTGCCTGGCGTAAACCTCAACCTCTTTATGTAATTCTGCTTCGTTATCGCCTTTGGCTGACAAACGTAAACGTACTTGCCCTAATTTTGGCAGATATGCCAATTTGATGTGCGCCGGTAAGTTATCTTCTATTTCCTCAATCTCTTTGGCCAGAAATGATTCGCCTATGTTTGCCGTGAGTATGGTTTTGTGAACAATAAACGGCAACTTAAATCTGCTTGTAATTCTGGGTAGGATTTCGTCATCCATCAGGTACATCATCTCGTAAGGCACACCTGGCATTGATACAAAAATGGTATTGTTTTGTTCAAACCACATGCAGGGCGCTGTACCATTTTTGTTTACAATAACTTCACAACCATCAGGAACGTCGGCTTGCTGAATATTGATATCCAATAAAGGGCGATTGTATTTTTCAAATATCTGACGAACCATTTCCAATGCAGCTGCATCGTTACGGAAGCCCATATTAAAATACTTTGCCAAAGTTTTTTTGGTAATATCATCTTTGGTCGGACCAAGGCCACCTGTAATTAAGACAATATCTGTGCGTTTTTCAGCAAGCTCGAGTGCTTCTAAAATATGTTGCTCATCATCAGAAACTGAGGTAATCTGCTTCACGGAAACACCTATCAGGTTTAACTGTTTGGCCATCCAGGCAGAATTGGTATCCACAATTTGGCCAATGAGAATCTCATCGCCAATGGTAATAATTTCGGCTAGCATAAATTTATCGGTATGTGCTGTAAAACCCTTGTCTTTTACTCAATTTCAAATCCTGCAATATTGATGCCTTCACTTTGATGGTTACCGAATAACTTTTGTAAGCCCCGTAAGGAACCCAGTTTACACTCATATCCCAACAATGTAAATCGCGGTATATGGCCAGGTTCATCGGCGTTAAACCGTTATTTTTAAAATCGTAACCGGAGTTAAACGTAACCTTCCATTTTGGGGTTAAGTTAACATCACCATTAAAGTTTAAGGTATTTGAAGTTGTAGTGGTATTTCCATCATTAGAATACTGGAAACTATAAGAGAACGAGAAATTCCATGGAATGTTAAAATCAACAAATGCATTCGGATCCCGGCTTATAGCCGCCAATTGTTCAGACTGTATATCGGTCAGGCCTTTTTTCTTGGATGCTTCCCCTAATTTGTCGTTAGCCTCATTCTTCCGTTTTAATGCTTCCGGATTTAAACTGTAATCAAACGAGAAACCAAAGCTGGTTAATCGAGGCAGGAATTGATTCCTTTGGAAAAATAAGCGGTCTTCTCTTATTTTAAGGGTTTGACCGTTAACTGTTGTATCTTTTAAAGCATACGGATCTAATGTTCCGTTATAGTTTATACCTAATTTATCGGTAAACTGCGAACGGCCACTAAAACCAATGGTAGATAATTTATAAGATGGCGCCAGGAAATTATAGGAACCGCTAAAACTCAAACCCTGGATGATTGGAATCTTTTTTGAGCCCGTTCCGGTTGTATCATTCTTATTCCTCACCTTTAGTTCGACTGTATTATCCAGGCCAAAACCAATAGATGCATTGGGGCCGCCAAAAGAGCCAGGCTGAGCCATACCATCAAAAATAGAATATTTTAAAGGTTGCCCACTGACATAAATTTGATTCCCGTTCTGATCTATTGCTGGTCTAAAAGGTCCTGCTCCTGCTTTGGTAAAATCCGGAGAGTAGGAGAAAGATACGTTTGGTGTCATTACATGCCTCAATGCCTGTATTTTACCAGCCGGATTAAAATCTCTTCTTCCGTAAATTTTAGTCGAGATACTTGTTGACAAACTGTAACTACCTGCTCTTTTAAAGCCACTGATGGTATCTTCTCTAAAAGAATAAGTATTATCGGCATAACTGGTATATCTTCTGTTTACATTCTGAAAATTCCAAACTTCGTTGTAGGTACCGCCCAGGCTAAAGTTAAGATATTTCAACGCTGTAAACGACATATTTATAGGAATACTATGCGAAAATCCACTCCTTAAACGTTTTAAACCATCATTTTGAAAAAGCAAACTATCAAAAGTATCAATTCGGTTTGTTCCCTGTAAGCTGTAACCTACCGTAATTTTTTGATACCATTTTTGCTCTCCCACAGCATTTTTGGGACTAAATGGGTTAAATGTAGGTACGTTGAATGTCATTTCAGGTAACCTAAGCGATATTGCTCTTGTACTTAAAGTCTGATCACTTGATGCAGCCAAAGAGAAATTCATACCGTTCGAATAAGCCTTGGCGTAACTAATGCTACTACTTGTTGAGTTGGTGGCAATGGTGTTAATATCGTAAGTTGTACCTGCTGCAGTATTTTTATAGTAGCCTTTTCTTCCTGTTGATACCAATCTTACACTCGCGCTAAATGTAGTACCGGGATTCGCATTGGCATTTTGGCTATGGCTCCAGTTGATACTAAAGTTTTTGGTGGGGTTTTTAAAAGCCTCAGTGCCTTCTAAACCATCTTTAAAACTGGAGTAAGCTAAGTTGATATTGCCGTTGTATTTATATCTTTTGGTATAATTACTCAATACACTTGTTTCATAAGAACCATTGGTATAAATGGAACCTAAAAGTTTAGCATCCCAATAATCGTTTAATCCGAGATAATAACCACCATTTTGCAAGAAAAAACCCCTTGTTGCATCTTCACCTGGCGTAGGAAGGATTACACCAGATGTTCGTTTATTTGGTTTAGGAAAAAATGCAAATGGTAGGCCCAGGAAAGTAGGAATATCTTCAATAATCATGTAGACTGGCCCGGTAATAATCTGTTTCTCCGTTACCACCCCTTTAGAAATCATTAATCCAAAATGCGGATGCGGAAGATTACAGGTACTGTACATTACATTTTTAATGTGCAGTTCATCGTCTATTTGCTTTTTACTTTGTCCACCAGAGAAGAAACCTCCTTCCTGCTCAGAAAAAACACCATATACTTTGGCCCGGGTTGTTTCTGAATTGTAAAAAATAGAATCTGCTATGGCGGTCCCTTCTGCACCTGATTTAAAGATCGGTTTACCGGTATATCTACCAGTTTTTGGATCTTTAACACCCCGGGCGAAAATAGAATTTTGCTTTTTATCATACCTGATATAACCCGCATCTAGCTCAAAATCACCATATACCACCCTTGCGTTTCCATATAAATAGACAATACTTTTATCGGCACTCATTTTTACCGAATCCTCTGCTTTGTATTCTACTTTCTGGTCGATACTACTGTTATTTTTACCTGTCTTTTTAGTCGTATCCTTTTTGGTTGTGTCTTGCTGGATGATTTGTTGCAATGAAAAATGAGAAAATGCGTTAGCTTTACCAACAACAAGTGTTAATAAAATGACAGATATTAGTAAAATAGAGCTCTTAAGGAGTTTCAAATTCGTGTTTGAATGTTATTTTTGCACAGATGTTTAATCAAAAACGTTCAAAATTAGTGAAAAATATACCATTGATGTATCTTAAATCCATTTTAACAATTATTATTTATTTAGTGTTATCAAATTCATTTGATAATCAGGCGTTTGCACAGGAATATAAAATTAAAACAATTGTGATCGATGCTGGTCACGGTGGTAAAGATGGTGCAACTCACGGTGTGTATTCGAAGGAAAAAGATGTCGCACTTAAAACGGCATTAAACCTTGGCCGCGCGCTTCAGGATAGTTTGAAAGACATTAAAGTGATTTACACCCGTGAGTCGGATGTATTTATTCCTTTATATGAGCGTATCAATATTGCAAATAATGCAAAAGCCGATTTATTTATTTCCATTCATTTAAATGATATGCCGGTTAGAGTATCGAGAGTGGTAGATTATTATAAAAAAGTAAGAGGCAGAAAAGTACCTGTTTACAGAACCGTTACCTCTAAGAGTACTTCAACAAGGGGAACAGAAACCTTTGTATCTGGTACGAGACGTTTAGGTGAGCAGGATGAAGTGATCAAACGTGAAAATGCATCGATGTTTCTGGAAGAGAACTATCAGAAAAACTATGAGGGTTTTATTGCGAATACCCCTGAAAGTGACATTATGTTATCTTTAATGAAACAAACCAATAGAGATAGAAGTTTAAAGTTTGCTTCGATGCTTCAGCAAGAATATGTTAATGCTGGCCGTATCAACCGGGGCGTACAGGAGAAAAGCCTTGCCGTTTTGGCCCGTGCAGCAATGCCTGCCGTATTAACAGAAATAGGTTTTGTGAGTAATCCGGAAGAAGAAGACTATATGAACTCTGCTGAAGGACAAAACGAAATTGTGAGTGGCATTATTAAAGCGATTAAGAATTATAAACGGATAGCCGAAACATCATTTTAAGATCCCGCATGCATGAAGATTAAACTTCTGATTACAATACTTTTATTTTCGTTACTGGTTGCTGAAAAAGTATCCGCTCAAGGTTATAAAATCAGAACAATTGTTATTGATCCAGGTCATGGTGGCAGAAAACCCGGAGCCTCAGGTAGTTTTTCGAAAGAAAAAGATATTTCGTTAAAGGTTGCATTGAAATTAGGTGCATTATTAAATGATGAAATGCCTGAAATTAAAGTAATTTTCACGCGTAAAACAGATATAGATGTTGATTTATATAAACGGGCGGAAATAGCGAATGAAGCTAATGCAGATCTTTTTATATCTGTACATTGTAATTCAATGCCTCCGGGTAATAAACATATCAAAGGAGTAGAAACATTGGTTGCAGGATCGCACCGGTTAAAGGAACAAGATGCGGCCATACGTGAGAATGCCGATATTAAACTGGAAAAGAACTACAAAAGTAAGTACGATGGTTACGATCCAGGTAACCCGAGTAGTTTTATTCTTTTATCGCTTTTAAAAAATACCTTTCGAGACAAAAGTATTAAATTTGCCAAACTAATACAGAACAGTTATATCAAACGGGATGAACGTTTTAGCCGTGGTGTTAAAGAACAGGGCGTTTTGGTATTGCAACGCTGTGGCATGCCTGCAGTTTTAACAGAAGTAGGTTTTATCTCAAATACAGAAGAAGAAAAATATATTAATTCGCAGAATGGACAGAACGAGATCGCCAATTCTATTTTGGAAGCAATAAAAACATACAAAAAAAATATTGAAGTTAAATAAGTGGCATTATAAATGATAGTTATTTTAACTTTGAAAAAAATATAAATCGGATACCAAACAAATAGTGCTGCCTTTATGTATTTATAGGGTTTAGCACAATAAAAAAATATGACGCTCTAACAAGTGAAGAAAAAATACTTCAGCACTTGTAGCCATTAAATAAAACACTCATGAAGATTAAGAACGAAACCAAAGTAGGTATTTTAGCTGCATTTGCCATTGCTTTATTAATAATTGGATATAATTTTTTAAAAGGAAATTCAATTTTCTCAAGTGAAACTACATTATATGCAAAATATACCAGGGTTGACGGTTTGACTGTATCAAAACCTATCCTGATTAATGGTTATCAAATTGGCCGCGTGGCCAAATTGGAGCTACAGGGAGATGGCAGTATCATTGCTACATTAAGTGTAAACAGCAAGTACGAAATTCCCGAAAACAGTATTGCGCGCTTAGAAGGTACAGATCTTTTGGGTAGTAAGGCTATTGTAATGTCGTTAGGTAACTCTAAAAAAATGGCAGAGGATGGTTTTACCTTAAATGCTAATGTAGAAAAAGGTTTAATGGAGCAGGTACAGCCCGTTCAAAAGAAAGCGGAATTAATCATCGGTAAAATGGACTCTATTTTAAGTAGTGTTAATTCTATCCTGAACCCTAACTTTCAGAAAAACGTTGATAAAAGCTTTAATAGCATTGCGGGTACATTGGCTTCGTTAGAAACAACATCGAAAAAAGTTGACGGTTTAGTAGGGTCGGAAAGCGCCCGTATCGAAGCCATCTTTAAAAATGTTGAAGGCATTACTGCTAACTTAAATAACAATAACCAAAAAATTAGTGATATTTTAACTAATATTAATACAGTTACTGATAAGTTTGCTGCTGCTAATTTTAAACAGACTTTAGATAATGCAAACAATGCTATTGCCGATTTACAAAGCGTAATTTCTGGAATTAAAGATGGAAAAGGTAGTTTAGGACTATTACTAAACGACGATAAAATGTACCAGAATTTAAATAATGCTTCAAAAAATCTCGATGAATTAATGATCGATTTGAAAGCTAATCCTAAGCGTTATGTACACTTCTCTGTATTTGGTGGTGGCAATAAAAAAGATAAGTAACTAATTTTTATAAATGCGAAAGCCTCACAGTGTAAATGAGGCGAATGAAAAGCAGGCATAAATAATTTATAAGGAGAAAGCGGATGAACATCTTACGACCTGTTCATCCGCTTTTTTTTGCATAGTGTCACTTTTCTTTTTTAAACCGCAGGATCTCTAATTTACCTGTGGTCTCCGTCCTTTTGTGGTGGTAAATTGAACGTTTAATGCAAAGTCAACTAAGCGCATTTGTAACAACAGTTATTTAGAATTGTCTAAAACTTTTAACAGTATCAAAATGTTTATTTAAAAAAGAAAAGAACATGGGAATTTTAAGAACAGCAATTATTGGCGCTGCAGTGTACGCAGGCGTAAAATATATCACGAAAAAAGATCCAATTACCGGACAATCGATCGTTGACGAATTATTTGATCGTGCACCGCAGTGGGCCGATAAAGCAAAAGGTTATACAGAAGACCTGAAATCAAGGGTGAGTAACGCCGCTGAAGATTTAGCGAGATGAATACCTTGTAGAAATAAAGAGCCTGAAGAGGCTAAATATCTATTTCTCTGACTCAAAAAAAAACGTCCCGATTTAAAACCGGGACGTTTTTTGTTACAAAGCGATCGTCTTTCCCGCGCAAACGGGAATCTTAAAGCCTGCCGCATTTAAAGACACTTCCTCTTTTTTTTACGAATTAGCACTAAAAAGCATCAAACCAAAGCTTAGTGGTTAATAAATCTGCACCTTGGCTGCTCACTGCATTTTTATAATTCTGTCCGTTTAACGATTGTTCAGAGCCTGGATAAATAAAACGTACCGGAATTTTGCCATTCAACACCGTATTAACAGACGCGGTTAATTGCGGATAATCTAATCTTCTCTGCTCGGCCCAGGCTTCTAGCCCCTGACCAAACAAAGCAATCCATTTTTGCTCACCAATTGATTTTTTATAGTTGCCCGCATCATATTGTGCCGCAGCCTGATTAATATAATTATCAACAGCACTTCCACCTATACTGTATTGATCAAATGATGCCCTGATGGCCTGTTTATACAGATCAGCTGCATTTTCAGTGGTATAGCCTCTTGCAGCGGCTTCTGCCCTATCAAAAAGCAGTTCGGCATAACTAAAAATCACTGCCGGTGCTTTTGGTGCTAAAAAGTAAGTTCCTGGTCTGGAAGAATTTGCCAAACCTATTGCACTGGCTTCTGAATTTGTTGAACCATTCGGAATACCTACATACGTTTGAGGTGTTACATTATCAGTTTTGCTTGCATAAACTGGTAGTCTTGGATCATTTAGCGCAAAAAGTTTATCTACGATGGTTTTGCTGATCCGGTAATCATTTCTGGTTTCGAATGAGGCTGCTACCGGATTTTGCTGTGGCGAATCACTGTAGAACAGTTGCGCATTCTCTGATTTGCTATTAATATAAGCGCCACCTTCTGCAAATATTTCATCAATTACCTGTTTAGACTTAGCCGGCTCTTTATCCGCAATGCGTAAAGCGATACGAAGACGTAAAGAATTGGCAAACTTTTTCCATAAAGCAATATTACCACTATAAATCACATCACCGCTTACAACTTTTCCTGAAGCTGGATCTAAAGCCGCCTGTGCAGTCTTTAAATCGTTAAGAATACCGTAATAAACATCCTTTTGCTTGTCGTAAACTGGTGTAACAAACTGTTTAATTTTTCCGGCCTGCGTATATGGTACATCCCCGTAAGCGTCGGTAAGCAATAAAAATACCCACGATCTCAGTACCAGGGCTACACCTTTATAATTTGGATTACCTTGAGCATCGCCCAACTCGATAATTTTATTAAAGCCAGCAATACTTTGTGCGTATCCGGTAGACCATAAAGAGGTAAAGCTACTGTTCGAAAAGATAAACCGATCTTCTTCCGTATACTGAACTTTAGCCCAATGTTGTGCAAAAAGCAGGCTTGAGTTCATATTATTGGTTACCCCCCAATATGCATCAGCTGTAGTTTTAGTGGTGCCCGTAAGTAAATAATCAGGTTGTGGAATTTCTGGAGCATTCGGATTAATATTCACCTCATCGAGCTCTTTATTGCAAGATGAAAATGCAATTGCCAGAATGGCCAGTATATATAATTTTTTATTTTTCATGATGGTAAGATTTAAAATTTAACATTCAGGTTAATACCGTAACTGCGAGTACTTGGGTTAGAAAGGCTTTCCAACCCCTGTCCGTTGCCCGTATTAAAGGCTACTTCGGGATCAATATCTACTGTATTGCGGTGAATAATCCAAAGGTTACGGCCAACAAGTGATACAGAAACGCCTTGCAAACTTAGGGGACGAATCCATTTGGCCGGCAAATTGTAACTAAGCTTAACTTCACGAAGCTTAACGTAAGAGGCATCGAATATATTTGCTTCATCAATATTCCTAAACGATTTATAATATTGTTGGGCAGGTAAAACTTTTTCATTGCGTTTGCCATCTGCGGTTACGCCATCAAAAACAATTCCGTCATCATAAACCGTTACACCTGCCGGAGCGGTTCCGTTTACTCTTACGGTGCCATTTTCCTTTTTATTATCTGGATAATAGTAAGAAATACCACCATATTCTGCTGCTCTTCCCGGAAGCGTAGAAGCCAAAACACCAGTATAAGTACCTGTTGCATAAGTACCGTTATAAATAGAACCACCAATACTCGCATCAACCAATACGCCTAAACTTATACCTTTATACGTAAAGGTATTGTACACACCGCCAATCCAATCTGGTGTATATTTTCCCAATACCTGTTTGGTTGGGTTTGTAGCTGGTGCACCAGTGGCATTTACAATAATATTTCCATTGCCATCTCTTAAAAAGGCTGTTCCGAAAAGTGATCCATAAGGTTGTCCGACGGTAGCAATTACCTGCGCTGAATTGGTTGCTACAATGTAATTCGTTAATAATTTCTCCGCATCGAGTTCAATTACCCTACTCCTGTTTGCAGCGAAATTGAAATCAATATCCCATGTAAAAGTTTTTTTGACTGGGGTGATGCCCAATTGTGCTTCTATACCCTTGTTATTTATTTTTCCGGCATTAAGCAGTTTTGAGCTAAATCCGGTACTTTGACTTACATCGGCAGCCAAAATCTGATTGTAACTATTGGTATTGTATGCACTTAAATCGAAACGTAACCTTTTGTTAAAGAACACCGCCTCAACGCCCAGTTCTGTTGAAGTGGTAGTTTCTGGTTTGAGGTTAGGATTAAGGTCGATATTACTTGTGGTAAGTTGAGGGTTTGCGTTAAATGGCGCACTAAATGCGTAAGTATTGATCAAACGATAAGGATCTGCATCTTTACCTACTTTAGACCAGCCCCCACGTATTTTCAAATAATTAAGTGCTTCACTTTTAATGTCAAATGCTTCGGTTGCTACAAAGCTTCCGTTAAATGACGGGTAAAAATAAGACCTGTTCTGCGCAGGCAAAGTAGACGACCAATCGTTACGTGCCGTGATGTTGGCGAAAAGGTAATTTCTGAAACCGATCTGACCTGATGCATAAACGCTATATGATTTTAAACGCGATAAATTATTGGATGAAATCAAGGGATCACGAGAGTTTTTAAGGGTATAAAGTCCGGCGATGGCCAGTTTAGGTGCACTTTGATCATTCTGCTCAATATATTGCCTGCGGATGTTACCGCCACCCAATAATTCTAAGCTAAAATCATCGTTTAACTGTTTGTTAAAGTTTAAGGTTGCGTCGGTATTATTCTCGCTTACCGTAAAGGCACTTTCGGTGTAAGATCCAAAAGGTGTTCCGTTCGTACCATAAGCGATTCTAACTTTACGCCTATCGTTGTAATAATCCGTACCCGATCTGAAATTGAAATCAAGGCCATCAATAATTTTATAATTAAGGGCTAAACTACCTATAATCCGACTGCGGTTCTGCGAAACTGTATTTTCGTAAGCTACCCAATATGGATTGCTGTAATAGCTATTATTCCAGTTAAACGTTTTTCCATTTTCATCCAAATAGTTTTTTAGCTGGTTAATATCAACCTGACGGCCGAACCAGGTAAACTGCAACATGGTACTGGTTGATCTTGATCCACCCGTTCCTGGTAAATTATCAGAATTAAGTTTGCTGTAATTTGCGTTTGCGGTTAAAGTTAATTTAGGTGTTACTTTTACTGTGGTATTCAATACAAACGAATTTTTGCCCTGTCCGGAGTTTGGTACTATACCTACTTGTTTCAGGTTATTGTACGATAATCGGAAGTCGTATTTTTCGCCAGCATCTGCAACAGATACCCCATTATTTAAGGAATATCCCGTTTGAAAGAAATCGCGTACGTTATCCGGATGGGCTACAAACGGAACAGGCACCCCTTTGGAATAAAACTGCGGAATTAACCTACCATCCAGTTTTGGTCCCCAGCTCTCATCTACCCCATCATTAATACCTTTACCAGCGCCATCCACATAACTGAACTTACCTTCTGATCCCTGACCAAAAGCATTTTGATAAACCGGCAGGGTGAGCAAAGTTTCTAGAACCGCGTTTGAATTAATGGCAATGCCCAATCCTTTTTTCGATTTACCTGTTTTGGTTTTAATGAGGATCACCCCTGCTGCAGCCCTCGAGCCATATAATGCAGCTGCATTTGGTCCTTTTAGGACGCTCATCGATTCGATGTCCTCCGGATTGATATCTGAAATGGTATTGGCGTAATCCCTGGCCCCAGCCGAATTCAACTGCGAGTTATCTACCGGAATTCCATCAACCACAAATAAAGGCTGGTTATTTCCGGCTATAGATGTTTCTCCTCTGATGACTACGCGAGATGATCCCATACTCCCCTGACTGTTCGTTACCCTAACCCCAGCTATTTTTCCAGCCAATGCATTTACCAGGTTAGATTCTTTAGCTTCGGCTACACGGTCTCCTTTCAATTCCTGAACGGCATAACCCAAAGATTTTTTCTCCCTTGAAATACCAAGAGCCGTTACTACCACTTCGTCAAGCGCATTATCGCTGGGTTGAAGAATGACCGAAATTGGGCCAGCATTTTTGTTGATTTGTATTTCCTGAGTTTTGAAGCCAATGTATGAAAATACTAAAATGGCTTGATCAGGCGCACTGATAGAAAAAACGCCCTTACCATCAGAAATAGTGGTTTGTTTGGTTTCTTTGATAAGAATAGAAACGCCTGGCAGTGTTTCGCCATCCGCCGATTTTACCGTTCCGGTAATGGTGACATTTTGAGCAAATACCTGCTGCGTAATAAAGAGCAGTAAGATGAGTGGTATTGATTTAAAAAGTTTGATCATGTGTATGTTTAAAAATTAGTTAAAAGATAAAAATCTGGGCAAAACGACTCCTAAACAGTTAATAAACGTGTTTTATTAAAAATAAAATGGAGTGGTTAGATCAAATGGGCCTGTTAAAACGGAGCAATTTTAACAGGGCGTGCGCATTCGGAAATATGCATTAGGGTTTGCATCAATGGATTTTAACTCGTCTGTTTTTTTCATTTCAATGATTTTCTATAAAACATATTTACTTATCAAAAGCAGCGTCAGGGCAAAAAAATAGCACCCCTTAAATCAGAAGTGCTCCATATATTTTGATAAGGATAATGCAAACAACTGACTTAACTACCCCAGATTCATCAGGGATGGAATTAGCACCATTTCTATAAATTAGATGGTTGCTAAGGCTTCACAGGGCCATTCCCTCCGCCTTTCTTGATAAGTATTTTAAAATAACTGGGGCAAAGGTATAATTAATTCCATTTATCCTATAGTTTTTATAGATTTTTAATGAAATATTTTTTATTTGGTTATTCCGCCCGTATATTTGTCGACTAATTTAGTCGATTAACACACGTCCCGATGAACCTAAAATCCATATTTACCGCCATACTGGCCATATCAACCTCTTTAACCTTTGCGCAACAACAGGCTGTATTGGCCAATCGCCAACAAGCAACAATCAAAGAAAAAAAAGCAAAAGCATTTGTTGCGCTGGGCCATTGGCGTGGTATAGCGAAAGTAAAGGAAGGATTAGAAATCCCTTTTAATTTCGAAATCAACGAAAAAAGCGGTCAACAGAAATTATATTTCCGCAATGCCGAAGAAAGTTTCGAAGGTGGTCGGGTAAAACAAACTGCCGATTCACTTTTTGTCAAACTGGATCAGTTTGATAACGAACTTGCATTTGCTATAGTTGGTGATCAACTAACCGGCGCATTAAGAAAACAGGATAAAACTGGCAAACCTTTGATAATTATTGCCGAGCGAAAAAATTATCGTTTCAAAACTGATAAACCTGCCACAGCAGACTATTCTGGAAGTTATGATGTGGTTTTTACATCGACAAATGGTAAGGAAGAAAAAACAGTAGGTTTATTTAAGCAAACAGGAAACAAACTTACCGGCACATTTTTACGTGTAACCGGCGATTCTCGTTATCTTGAAGGCGTGGTAGAAGGCAATGAATTCCAGCTTTCGAGTTTCATCGGCTCCTCTCCTTCTTACTATAAAGGCACCTTTCAGCCAGACGGTACTTTAAGTGGTGAAATTTTGGGTGCAAGGGGAAGTCAGGCTTTTACCGGAACCAAAAACAAAGATGCTGCCCTGCCCGATCCTTACAAACTTACCTACCTGAAAAAAGGATACAAAACGCTTGATTTCAGCTTTCCTGATGTAAACGGCAAAAAGATTTCGTTAAAGGATGAAAAATATAAAAACAAGGTTGTGATTTTAACCATCACAGGTAGCTGGTGCCCTAATTGTGTTGACGAAGTTACTTTTATGGCGCCATGGTACAAAAAGAACAAAAACCGCGGTGTAGAAATTATCGGTTTACATTATGAACGTTCAACGGAGCCTGAATATGCAAAGAAAGTAATGACCCGTTTCAGAGACCGTTTTGGTATCGAATATGACCAGGTATTGGCAGGTACAGCGGACAAACAAGTAGTATCTGAATCATTGCCTGCGCTTGATTCATTTTTATCGTTTCCAACCACGATAATTATTGATAAACAAGGTAATGTAGCACAAATTCATACAGGTTTTAATGGCCCGGCCACCGGTAAATTTTATGATGAATTTTTGAAAGAATTTAATACAGAGATTGATACGCTGTTGAAGAAATAGGCATCATGGTTTTATTCCTTAGTTGTCATTCTAAACGCAGTGAAGAATCTTCTTATCTGTTGGTGTTTTAAAAAAAGAAATAAAGCGTTGGCCGGTGAGACACCGGCTAATAGGATGAAAAACTTTAACAGTCGTCCAGACAAGCCGCTCCAAACAATAATGCATAATATATATTTTTTTTGGAAAACAGGTACAGCACTCTTAGGTTCAGGCAGTCCTTCTTTCCGCTTCTATCTTTTTGTGAATGAGCTACATAAAACAATTATTTTTACAACAAAAAGGATAGCCGATACAATAAGGTTTATTCAACCAGGGATTGTAGAACGGAATCTACGCCGAACCTAAAGCGAATTCACCGAAAGTAATGCAGGTAATTACGTATGCATCAGGTTCCTTGCAGAAAAAGCGTGTTTAGCCCCGGGCGTAGCGGCATCCCCGAAGCGCAGCGGAGGGATACAGCGAAGCACGGGAAAAAACTTCAATAGTTGCACAGACAATGCGCTCCAAAAATGGATTATGTATCGTTTTTGGAAAACAGATGTAGCGCTCTTCGGTTCAGACAGTCCTTCTTTCCGCTTCTATCTTTTTGTGAATGAACTAAATAAACAATTAGTCTTGTAACAAAAAGGATAGCCGCTACAATAAGGTTTATTTAACCAGGGATTGTGGAACGGAATCTACACCGGACCGATCCTAAAGCGAACTCACCGAAAGTAATGCAGGTAATTAGGTTCCTTGCAGAAAAAGCGTGTTTAGCCCCGGGCGTAGCGGCATCCCTAAAGCGCAGCGGAGGGATACAGCGAAGCACGGGAACAAACTTTAACAGTTGCACGGGTAAGCCGCTCCAAATAATAATGCATAATGTATCGCTTTTGTAAAACAGGTGCAGTGCGCTTAGGTTTAGTCAGTTCTTATCGGCCGGAATATATTCTAGGCAATAAATTCACGCATTGGTCGATGAGACACCGACCACTATAAACTCTGTGACTTCTGTGTTTCCGTGGCGACAACTAAGCTACTGAATAGTCTTCAAAACAAATTCTATGATCGTTTTCTTTTGAACCACTATCGTGGTTGTTCTGCTAAACCTCGCGATGTTAATCCCATAAAAACTACCTTCCCAATCAAAAACAGGCGATCCGCAAGCATTTGCTTTAATGGCGGCATCGTGTGTAAAAATAGCATTAAATCCATCTCTTCGTTCTGATTTCCCGCCTTCAAATTTCTCTGCCGGGTGATTGAATACCGATTGCCCCCTTCCATCAAGCTTAAAAGTTTTGTTCATTTTACCAGATGCATTTGTCCATTCAAAAGTGACCTCATCTCCTGCCCAATATTTTAATATTTCGGGTGCAAATTCACTTGCCTTTTTGATGAGTTTTCCGTTAATGCTGATCAGTTCATCGCCAACTTTTATACCTGCTTTTTCTGCCGGGCTGTCCGCTTTAATTAAGGAGAACAGAACCGGACTCGAATTGTATACCACCATCGCACCCAAATAAGGCTGGCTGTTAATTTTCGGCAAATTAAATTGCGTACTGCCTAACACACTGCGTATCACTTTGCCAGCTGGGTCTACGCTATAAAGAAGTTTACCCATATTTATTTTAACGGTATCGGTATCAGCAATATTTAAATCAATCCCACCGTTTATTTGCCGTTCAAGCGCAAATAAAACCAGGTCGTTCTCCTCGTCTTTTGCAATTAGCTTAACCGGCACTGTTGTTCCATTAATATCACATTGCACTTCTTCGCCAACCATGGTATTTTTGCTCAGTAAAAACTGTTTTTGAGCGCCGCTTGGTGTTTTAATATTTAATAAACAGGCATTAATCTTCTGGTTTTGTCCTTTTATTACACTTTTGATGGCAAAACAACTGTTTTTAATCCCTGTTACAACAAAATCCGGATGTAAAGCCTTTTGCTTACTTTCTTTCTGTAATAGCAAAGATAAGGGATCTGTTTTCACACTATCCTTCTTTTCCGGGAAAGCTGTATAAAGTCTTTCGCTGTTTAAAGCCGTCCAATAGCGACGATAAAGGTCAACAGGAATTTCGAAATTCATTTCTTCCGAAACATCAATGGCACTGTGTAACCCAATTACACGGCCATAATAGTCAAATAAAGGCCCGCCAGAATCACCCGGTTCCATTTTGCAGGTTGAGCGGATAAAACCATATTCATTTTTCACTTCTGCAATACTGCCCAATCTTAGGGTTGGTAGGGTTTGGTTCAGACTTTCGGGATAGGAAATACTGATACATGGTTCATTTTTAACCAAACTTGATGAATAACCCATCTCTGCAAATGGATAGGCACCTTTATCTGTAATTTTCATCATGCCTACATCCGGAATACCTGGGGTTCCTTTGTTCTCTATTTTCCCCAGAGCCATTGCAATACATTCACGTCCGTCAGGAAAAAAAACCTTATAATTTTTACCCGGCAAAATGGTATGTGCTGCTGTTAAGATGTAACCATCGGCACTTACTACCACGCCACTAAACTGGCCGCTGGTTCTTTGATTTTGCTGTACATCGAAACCCCACATCCGCACACTTGCGGAATATGCTTTTTTTACTGCCTGGGCAATGGTGTACTGAAATTTAGCAACCTGCTTTTTCTGCGCGATAGCATTCAGGTTAAACAGCATCACCAAGGTTATTGTTAATACCCTGCTATAGTTATTCATTATTAATTATGATTTTTTGCCAATGTAATCCGCTCAGAAATTTCTTCGAGTGCAGCGGCATCGGTTCCCTTGAAACCCGTTAGTTTAAATATAATTTTGCCTGCTTTATCGATAACGAATTTTGCCGGGATGGCACTTACGCCATAATCTTCAACCGCAGCGTTACGCCCTGCCCCATCTTTCAGATCCATCAGCACCTGAAAATTAAAACCTGATTGTGCGAGGTATTTTTTTACATCTTCAATTGGTGTTTTACTGGTTTCCCAGGTATGGATGAATAAGAACTTTACCGATGGATCATTTTTATAAGCATTAACAGCCAGTTGCATAGCCGGAAAAGATTTTTTACAGGGCACGCACCATGTCGACCAGAAATCGAGCACAATTACCTTTCCTTTGAGGTCTTTTAACGATACTACATTTCCATCGAGGTCTTTTAAGGTAAAATTGGGAGCAGGCACGGCAATCATTTCTGATAAAAGCCTATTGTGCAAGGAATCAACTTTGTTCACAGCGGTTTGTGCCGATACAGAAATACGTGCAAGCACACACAAAGAAGCCAGGAGGCAAAGCCCTAAAAAAGGTTTCATATTTTAAGTTAAAGGTTAGAAAAACGGCAAGGCCATTTTACCGGCCATGCCGAGCGCATAGATAGTTTAAATAAGTATCTCCAATATTTTTTCTTTCGGTGGGTAACATTTGTTATCATCACACACCTGATAGTATAAGCCACATTTAATTTTAGTACCAGCTTTTGCCTTGCTGTAATCGACCATTATCCTAAAGTTTGCCTTTCCTTCAAAAATAAACATGCCCTCATTGCCCGGATAAGGAATAGCTGCTGTTGTTTTCCATTCTTTATCGGCCACTGCACCTTCAGGAAGTTCCAATCTGGTTTCGGTAACCACAAATGGATTATCTTTAGATACATAAGCATAAATATGCCAGCCTTTTAAAATTTTGGCTTCGATAAGTAAACTGTCTTTTTTATCTCCATTACCCGGAATAAACCTGGCTGAAATCGCAACCGGATCGGCTGTGGTAGGTTCATCACTTATAATCGCTTTTGGCAATTGGTAACTTTGTTGCCGGGCAACAGGAATGTTTCTCCCGTAAGTATTGACCATGAATTTAAAACCACCTGATTCGGTATAAAACAGGTTATTACGGTTTTGATTGAGCCATTTTCTCCAATCAGAAGCTGCATTAAACTTTTCGGTTGTATAACGTTCCAATAAGCGTTGCGCCATTGCTACATCTTTGTTTGCTTCCAATAAACTCACACATTTATCTAACAGGGCTACTTTACGGTTAGAGATACCAAGTTTTTGCGCATCGCGATCCAGCTGAAGCGTGTATACACCTGAAGGATAGAAATATTCATAATTTTGACGGTAGTATTTGTGATATAAGTTGATATTAGTGCCATAAATGGCAAACAAACTATCGCCGGCATAACCCTTTACATAATCTTCAAAAGATTGGGTATCATTTGTAACGGGCATTTTCAAAAACATTTCGTTACCATGGCCAATATCTTCTCCTTTTGCCTTTTTGTCTTTTAATTCCTGCTGCATTTTCAGCATCCGTAGATTACCTTCCCGTCTTGAAACAATAGCCTGGTTATAAAGATCTTTGTTCAACCGATAAATTAGTTCATCTACACCGCTACGGGTTTCGATCTGCACTTTTTTAACAATAGCCTGGAGATGATCGAATTTTTTGATGTAACAAATGGTATTCACAAAAACATCCTTAGCTTCGTCCGTCATGTAATCAGGCGATCCTGCAAAACCCCACATAAAGTAATTCCCCTGACGGCCTAAAGCTACTGCTTCGGCATTTTTGAGGCAAACACCACCTGAAATAGTTTCCACATCAGGCGAATCGTTAAATCCTTCTCCGTGCGAAACCATACCGATCAAATAAGGCTCTTTAGCAGAGAATCCCTGTTTTACCACCCGCCACCTATCCATTTGCTTTGGTGTTTCTGCACCCTGATGGCCATTAAAAAAAGAACCTGGAGTTGGCTTTTTTACCATGCTAAGTTTTACGGCATTGGGTGTGTTAAAAATGGGATGCCCGGTTTTTATATTTAAAGCTTCATCATCTAAACACTGGCAATACCAATCGAACTTTAAACCTAAGGGCAAACCTACGTTGGGCGCCATAGCATGCAGTAAAACCATGGGGCGGCTAAAATCTGGCGGCAGTACCACCGGCCCGGCGTCCATTAAAGTTACATCAACCTCATCAGACATTTCTACCTTGTAATCGGCTACATCCACTACCCTAACCCCGATAAAACGCTGTTCCAGAAAGGCTTTAAAATCTGCCATTCTGGTTTTGTATATTTTTTCGAGGATGTTTGGTACTGTAGAATAGTAGACTACATTTTTTGGCATAGGCCTATCGGGATTATAACCCACATACAAAACCTTTAATGCAATTTTATCCTGATGTTTCGCAGTTCCAAATGAGAACAGTGAAAGCAGTATCAGGCATACGGTTAAAATCTTTTTCATCATCCAAGTCAGTTCAGCCAATAATTAATTGAAAATGTCAGCGAGTTTTTTGTTTAATGGTTCACCACGAAGACCATTTCCGATAATTTTGCCCTGAGCATCTACCAGAAAACTGGCAGGTACAGCACGCACACCATATAAACGGCCTACTTCGTTGTTCCAACCTTTAAGGTCAGATACATGAATCCAATCTAAACCGTCTTTTTCTATCGCTTCTAGCCAACGTTCTTTTACATTATCTAATGAAACTGAGATAATTTCGAAGCCTTTATCTTTATAGGTTTGATATTGTTTTACCAGGTTAGGGTTCTCTGCCCTACATGGGCTGCACCAGCTTGCCCAAAACTCAACAAGCACCACTTTTCCTTTTAAACTGGCTAATGAAACTGGCTTGCCTACCACATTGTTCTGGGTAAAAAGCGGCGCTACATTTCCAACAGCGGTAATACCGCTTGCAGCAATACGCTGCGCCAGTTCTTTGCCCATGTCGGTTTCGCGGTACGCTTTATTTAATGCATTGAAAACAGGCTCAACCTTGCCTACATCCACCTTACTTCCTGCAGCTTCTGAGAGCGCCACCAGGGCGAAGTAAGAATTTGGATGTTCTTTAGCAAATTGAAACTGCTTATCTGTTCTGTTTTGTATATTTCTTCTGAAGCGCAGATCTACTGCTTTCATGTAAGCAGTATCTTTTTGCTGTTCGGGTGTTCCCCTGTTAAAATCGATATTTACAGCTTTGGTTAGCGCCATAATGGTCCCCCCAATGGCTTTGTTATAGGCATCATATTCCTGATACACCTTTGAGCCCGCAAAAACAGCATTTTCTAAAGAATCTTTCGAGCTGATCGTAACTTGCTCTTTCCCGAAATAAAAGTAAATTACATCACCTGTGTAAACTGCCTTCCCTTTACCACCACCAGTATGATCGAGGGCCATGCGGGCATAGGCATTGCCAGAAATATGCCCTGTAAATTTAAAATTTCCGTTAACCAGGGCTACTGAATCTTCATGACTTACACCGTTATCCATGTAATCGATATAAGCCATTGCTGGTGCACCCAAAGAACCTATTTTACCTGTTAAACTAAAATTTGGTGCTTGTGCCCAGGTTAGAACCGGAAATAAAAGAGCCAAAATGGCTAATTTTATGATTTTCATTTGTATGTTTTTTTATGGTTATAATGTCCATGCTTAAACTTTTTAAAAGCCTAAGCATGGACTAAGGTTATTTTCTGATTGCGATATCTACAGGAGCACCTGGAATACCTTCAATCTTGTTGATGAATATACCGTTCATTCCTGTAGCAATATTTAGAAAAGAAACGGTTTCTTCTGTTCCTACCATCAAGGTTTCTTCGTCTTCGCTAAGTTTTAACATAGAAATCGTTTTTCCACTAAAGCTGGTGGCCAGTTCCCTAAGCTCTTCATTTACGGGATTATACCGATAAACTTTACTGCCATTGGCAATATAAATTACTCCATTTTTAGCACCACTCCATTTAGTATTTTCGTTAATTAAGTCCTGACGTATAAAAAGACGTTTATGTTGAGGCGTAAAGGTAAACGGCCCGTTAAACTGAACGTTAAACTTAAGTTCATAAATCTTACCATCTGTTCCTTTGCAATAAGCAAAACAATCTGCGTTATTAAGTTGCTCCAAATGAATAAGATCCATCCCCACATTTAAAGGATCGAAGGCAGTTGTTGTGGTAACGGAGTATTGGGTACCAAAATAAACAGGTGCTCCATAAAGATTGATCCGCACAAATTGCTTTCTGTTTTTGTCGAATCCAATAAAATAAGTAGCTGTTTGCGTAAAGCTCATCACAAAAGAAGGAGCCAGCTCATAATCACCATCAGCAGGTAAGCCGAACATTCCATAAGTAGCTGCCTGGTCCCATGTGCTTGTTGTTCCACCGTAAAATTTGCCATTTACAACGCCCATCATTACCCCTTGAGGATGCGAAATAAATGAACCTACCTCCAAATCATCTGGCGATGTAAAAAAGTTATCTTTAAGGGTGTTAGGATATTTCGGATCTTCCTGCATGGTATTCGGCTCCAACCTGATTCCACCGTTTTTTGTAATGATCCAGTATCCCAATAAGTTATTTGTAAATGTATTTTTTAGCAGAAATAAATTTGTGGGGTTTACAGGCAAATCTTTCCCCTGCATAGCCCTGTACAAACGTGCCTGCACGCTACCATCTGGCTTTACAAATGAAAACTGTGTGATCCCATTTTCAACACTCAATACCGTTGTACCGCTGGCAAATTCGGTACCACCGTCTACGTAAAAATTATGAAAATATTTCATCCCATTTGCTTTGTTATAAACAGTAAGACGGGCTGCATATCTTTTAGCCTGCAAACCAAATATGATCCTCAGAGCTGGTCCGGTATACAGAACATCATTCCCTTCCATTACACTAATTTTCCATTGAAGTTCTACATTGGCAGCATCCACACCTTCTATTTTTGGTTTGATGATCAAACTATCCCCAACACTTGCAGTGTAAACAGAATCCAGGTTGGCCAGTTTAGGCTCAACAGGCATATCGATATCGTAATTACCTAAGTCTTTATGACATGCGGCTAAAGAAACCACACCAGCTATTAATAAAATTAATTTTTTAATGTTCATGTTTCTATATTTAAATAACCTCATTGCCATTTTCGTCTATAAAATAATATTTACCATTCTGCATGTTTTTCCTCAAAAGCGTTTTTTTGGACGGGTTACTCTTGTTATAGAAATAATAGCTATTGGTATTGCTTGCAGTTACCTCTTCGATTACATAACCTTTTGCTGCATTTTTGGCTACCCAATTAAATGGATTATTTAACATCGTGGTTAATAAGCCTATATAATACAGGTTTTTCGGTGCATCAAGTCCGTCGGTAGTCAGGGAGGTTTGCCCGGTTACCAGAATAAATAACTCGTGTTTGGTTCTCGAATAAGGAGGAAGCGGCCAGCTATCCCACCAACCTGGTTTTTCCAATTTGGAGGAGAATACAACTTTTGCCTTGATCAGGTAAGGATTTTCGATGCCCAGATCTGAAGTGCCCGTTAATTTAATCAATATCGAAACCGATCTGTTTTCAAGTTCCTTATCCTTGTTATAAATCACCACAGGAATATAACCTATTCCCCTATTTGGAAGAATGGAATATTGCGGTTTCAAAGCTTCGTAGTGCAGACCAGGAGTGGCAGTTGAGGAATCAGTATCTACCCGCGCACTAAATTTCCTTTCTGCGTCTGTTCTGATTCCGGATAAACGTACCGGTAGCCACACGGTATCCTGAGCACGTGTAGGATTATAGGCAAAGGTTTTTACTATACTGTCTTTATCTCCATTATAAATGTCGAAATAAACATTAGCATTGTGATCAAAACGCATCTCTTCTGCTTTCTTGCAAGAAACAAGGCAAATGATTGCGAATATTAATATGTATATTTTCATAATTTGCTATTAATAAATTTCAAATTGTTTTATCTGCCACCATAAACAACCTCGTCGTTAGGAAGAGGAAGCACGAAAATGTTATCGGAAGCCGGAATAATTACACCTGTTTGTCCTACAATCCCTCTATTTAGCCTTTTATACATATAGAAAAGCTGGCCTTCTGCTAACCATTCTTTACGGGCATCTTTAAGCAGTTCTTTTAATAAATCCTCTTCGTTGTTTATGGTCAAAGGATCACCTATTTGCCTCGCTTCACGAACCTGTGTTAGGTAATTAACTGCGGCCGTGGGATTATTTGCATAGGAACACTCGGCAGCGATGTAATACATCTCACTAAGCCTGATTGCAGGAGCCATGAGGTAATGTAGATTTGCACCAGCCTCGGTACTTAAGGGATTTCTGCGGTATTTAACGATATCGTAAGATCTTGACGATTGACTGGAGGTAGCAGACAACCAGTATTTATAACGGGAATCACTTGCTCCCGCTGTTGCCTTTTCATAGATATAATCTGCGGCATCCTCAATCAAATAAAATCCACTAGTACCATTTCGAAACCAATTGTCTTTTATCTCTTTTGCAGCACCTGGTATATACCATCCAAAAATAAGTTCCTTATAAAGAATACGATCTTTCTTCGAATCTTCGAATGCCTCAAAATCACTTTTTGATGTCCATGGGAATTTTTTTGAGTCGATTACCTCTTTAGCATTTTGTAAGGCTTTAACTTTATCGTTTTTATACAGATAAACCCGGGCAAGCGTGCCACATACTGCATAATAATTTAAACGGTGCCTTCTGTTTTGCAAGAAAAGACTTGAGCTCTTCTCTTCTGTATTTTTCAGCGTATCAGTAACTAAAGGATAATTTACAATATAACCGGCACTCCGAATCGGATCTGCAACCAATAATTGTTTCGATTCTTCCAAATCTTTGATGATCAGATTAATACTTTCTGATACACTGGAAACCGGCGTAATCTCTTTTGTGTATTTGTTAGCGTAAGGAATTCCTTTTGCAGAAGGATTTCTCAGATAAGAAGGAGCAAAAAGACGCAACAGATCGAAATGCAAATAGGCTCTTAAGGCAAGCGCTTCTCCTTTAACGATAGCATAATTGTTGCCATTAAAAATGTTCTTTTTTGCATCTACATTTTCCAGGATCAGGTTACAGTTAACAATTGCATTGTATAAACCAGCCCATATTTTATCCTTGCGTTTGATAAACTCACCATGTTTGTAATTATACAATGAGGTTTGTCTGTAATCCTGTCCGTCTTCACGCATCGAAAAATTTTGGGCAAGTACTTCTGTTGTACCAAACGTAAGCTCTTTACCATACAGATCCGATTCCGTACTGCGGTTATACACACCGTTTATGGCTTCCATAAAACCACTTTCGGTACTGAATAAAATTGGAGCAGCTATTTCTGATTCCGGCTCAACTTCCAGCCATTTCTTGCAGGAACTAAATAATCCTGTTATTAAGATGAGGCAGATTAACAATCTAATCTTCATATTTTTATATTTTAAATTCGTTAAATAATATAGCTTAGAAAGCTGCTCTGACAGAAAAGGTTAAACTCCTGGTAAATGGATAATTAATTCCCCTTTCTTCTTTTACTGATGACCAACGCACCACGTCATTTGCCGTTACCTGAAACATGAGACTCGACATCGATAATTTTGACGCGATTTTTTTATTCATATCATAAGAAAAGTTGACTGATTGAAGGTTGATCAGATTATCAGGCTGGATAAATCGCGAGCTTACATCAGTTTCGCCATTATCTGCTATGTTTTTATAAAAAGACAGGTCGCCTGGTTGCTTCCACTTTTCTTCAAATACACGTTTATCAACGTTATACCTTGGGTCGGCATTTTCAACACGCTCTACCAGGGTCAGGTTGTATTTATCGCCACCGAAAAAAGTCTGAAACTGCACATACAGGCTAAACCTTTTGTAGTTAACCGTTCCACCAAAGTAGCCGCTCACTTTAGGATTAGGATCGCCAATTACAACATAATCTCTCTTATCGTAATCATAGGTAAGTGTACCATCTTTTTTCAGGTATAATTCACGTCCGTTTTCCGGATCTATACCTAACGAACGCACACCATAAATGGCATTAAATGGTTGCCCTTCGCTAAATCTAAGCAAAGGAATTCCCCTGTAGCCACCGTCGCCCGGCTTTAAAGATTGCAGTTCGTCTGCCCTGTCATTGTATTTCTTTAAAGCGTTTGAGATCCTTACCACCTTATTTCTGTTGGTAACCATATTGGCATTCAGATTTACTGACCAGTCTTTGCTTCTTAAGGCATCTACTGTTATCCCCAACTCCACACCTTTGTTTTCCATGTCGCCAAGGTTTTCTTTATAAGATAAAAAGCCTGTTGACGGAGGTAAAGTGATATCGGCTAAAATATCTTTGGTAAACTTCTTATATATCCTTGGCATAATCATTACCCGATCTTTAAAAAGTCCAATGTCGATACCAATATCCGTCATCCTTGTTTTTTGCCATCCAAGGTTTTCATTTCCATAACTGTTTACACCGGCACCAATACCAGATGAATACCAGTTTCCTGTATTGTACTTATAAATGGTTTTTGATAAGTAAGGATCGAACTCTACCGAACCGGTAAGACCCGTAGAGGCTTTTATCCTGAGTTGGCTAATTACAGGATTACCTTTTAGAAACTCTTCCTGGTGTACATTCCAACCTAATCCGAACGACCAAAAAGGAGCCAGTTTATTGTTTACGCCGAATTTTGAAGAACCATCAATACGCACGGTTCCATCCATAAGATATCGATTTTTATAGGAGTAGTTCATCGAAAAAAACGAACCGAATAAACGGGCCTTTTCGAGTCTGCTTTGAGGTTTTCCATCTTCGGCGTAGCCTTTAGCAAAGCCTATGCTGGTAAAACGATCGTTAGCAAAGCCAATAGCGGTAAATTCTTTCTGGTCGCGCAGCTCTGTACGGGCATTTACACCAACCAGAGCGTTAAAATAATTGCCACCGATCTGCTTTAACCAGGTTAACCTGATATTACTATCCCAGTAGGTTTCTTTCATTTCCCTGTTGGTATACTCCCCTTTCTCATCTATTTTATCTGTGGTATACAGGTAATATTTATTTGCCTGTGGCGAGGTGAAGATATCATCAGAATTTGATCGTGTAGTTACACTCATCTGCGCCCTTAACCTCAGGTCTTTTGCTACTTCTAAATCGGCAGAAAGGTTATCGATAATTTCGGTATACTTAGATTTATTGAAGCTGCTTAAATTGGCGTCAAATAATGGATTAAATACATATTCTTTTGATCGGTCTTGTTTTTCATATACATCCGAAATTCTCATCGCCATGCCATTGGCATCTTTCAACGGATAATAAGGATTCATTCTTACATAACTGGAAAAATCGCCATACGGAGATTCGGTAGCACCTACCTGCGTTATAGACAATTCATTTCTGAACTGAAGTTTATTCACATTATACTGAAAACTCATTCCACCCGAATATTGATCTCTTTCAGAGCCTTTCATTGCTCCCGGCCTGGTTTGGTACCGAAGGTTTACATTATAGCGGAATGCCTGCGATCCTCCATCAAGATTTATAGCATGTTTATGGCCTATGGTATTGCGTAGCGGTTGCGACAACCAATAACTGTTAACACCACCAACAACATTAGCTTTTTTGTGGTAATAGATTTCATCAAGCTGATCTTGAGGAACTTGCTGTTTAGAAGAACTATATAACCCAGCCAAAACTTCATAATCCAGTTTTTCAGCAGCATCTAAAACCTGGTAATCACTTAAATCTGCAGCGGTGAGGTTTAATTCGTAATTGTATTCTACCCGTAATTTCCCTTCTAAGGGTGTTTTAGTAGTAATCACAATTACACCATTGGCAGCACGCGAACCGTAGATTGCAGTTGCAGCCGCATCTTTTAATGAGGTAACCGATGCAATTCTGTTTACATCCAAATCAAATACTTTCTCCACGCTCACTTCATACCCGTCTAGCATAAAAACAGGCCTGTTCGCGTTACCTTGAATATCATCCCTTCTTAACACCTGCCCATCACCGCTTGGTAATGCAGAAGCTCCCCTAACATTGATAGAAGGAATTCTGTTTGGGTTTGAACCTGCAAGGTTGTTATCAATCAGTTTAAAGGAAGGATCGAATGTGCCTATACTTTGCAGTAAATTCTGTGGATTTACCCTCCTCAGCTGATCTCCGGATATTGTAACCGCGTTACCGGTATAATTATCTTTTTTAATCGTCTGATAACCAGTAACCACCACATCGTTCATTTGGGTCATTTTAGAGGTAAGCTTAACGTTTAACGTTTTAGTACCTGTAACCTTAGTTTCAAACAACTCGTAGCCCACATAACTAAAAACCAAAATGCTTCCTTCTTCAACATTGACTTTGAATTCGCCTTTATCGTTGGTGATGCCTACACTGGCACCGTTTTTAATGGAAACATTAACTCCTGGAAGGGTTTCACCTGTAGCTTTATCAGCAACAACACCTTTAACCTCAATTTTTACCGCTACGCTTGCAGCAACAGCAGGTAAATTTTCCTTACGGCTGATCACGATGGTTTTGTTAACAATGTTATAGCTCAGGTTTTGATCTTTTAAAGAAGCATTCAAAGCATCTACCAGTGGTACATTATTGAACTCGACCATTACATCTGGTTTATCCTGTAGCAATTGACCTTTGTAAAAGAAAAAATAGCCTGTTTGCTTTTTTATCTCCTTAAAAACTTGTTTAAGCGAGGTTTTTCTTCGAGAGAGCGTTACTGTTTGGGAAAAGGTGACTGCCGAAACATGTAAGGCACCGACCAATAGTAAAATTGTAGTCAATTTCATGACCAATAAAATTTTAATCTTTACCCTCCGCATGTCGCACACGGGGTTGTAAAGGGTAGTTAATTTCATACCTTTGTAATGAATGAGGTTAAAAAATAGCAGCTGGGTTTCGAAGCAAGCTGCTTGTCCAAATTTCTACCGAAAGCGTTGCCACGCTTTCGGTTTTTTTTAAAGGTACTTTGCTAAATTTCTGGTAGTTTTTTCATCATAAAGTTTAGTTAGTTTGTGAATTGGTTGGTTGATTTTTTTGGCTGTTTAAAGAAAAGCCGTTCTTGTTTAATTTCCGGTTACGGTTAATACCCTGCCCTTAGCATCAATATGAACGTGGTTAAGTTCTAATATTTTAAAAACCTCTGCCAGGTTGCTGCTTCTTGGTATCTCTCCTATGTATTTTTCTGATGTAATTTTGCCTTGATAAACTACATCTACATCATACCAACGCGAAATCTGTCGCATAATACTTTGCAGATCATCATCATCAAAAGAGAAAATATTATTCTTCCAGGCCATTTCTTTGTCAATATCAACCTGCTGATTGAGCGTTAATTTAGCTGTGTTTATATTTAGCTTCGATTGTTCGCCCGGGTGCAGGTTTATAGTACGAGAGGCATTGCTCACTTTTACCGATCCTTCTAAAAGCGTAGTTTTAATAATAGCTTCATCTCTGTAGGCGTTAATATTGAAATGCGTACCTAAAACTTCAATGTTTTGTGCATCTGTTTTTACCTTAAAAGGACGGGTATGGTCTTTTGAAACCTCAAAATAGGCTTCTCCATTTAACTCTACCAGCCTTTCATTCTTTGCAAATGCATAAGGATACTTCAAGGTTGTGGCCGCATTAAGCCAAACTTTTGTTCCATCGGGCAGGTTTACCTGATATTGCCCCCCACGTGGCGTGGCAATCGTATTTGAGCCCTTTATTGCTACTTGCGGCATTTCTTTAATGATATATTCTAGCTGACCGTTTTTCGCTTTGCGTATTATGACGCCACTTTGGTTGGCAATCTGACCATTTTTAGCATCATCCAGGTCAACAACAGTTCCATCGGCCAATGTAAGTACCGCTTTATTTCCGCCCGGGAGAATATTTTTCAATTCGGTTTTGGCGGTTAACGGGGTCGCTTTACGCTGCGCAATAAAATAGAGCCCAACGCTAAAGCATAATACGATACTTGCCGCAATGGCAAGCAGTTTAGCCGCGACCAATTTTAAAGATTTACCACCATGGCTTAGTTGGGTCCAAACTTCTTCTTTACTGGATGCTATAAGTGAATGATGGGGTGCTTCTTTTTCAAAAGGTAATTGCAGGTACCAATCTTCAACAATAGCCATCTCTTCGGGCGTACAATTACCCGAAATGTATTTATTCAAAAGCTTTTTAGCATTTTTCTCCATTAAAAAGAAGTTTGTTTGGGTTGATTAATGTATATACGGCTAAGGTATAGCCTCGGGGGTATCAGAAAATTATTTTTTTTTCAAAATAATTTCAATACACTTTGATTTAAAAAGAAAAAGCTTTGCTTAAGCGCACAAACAGGAATTTAATAATAAGTTCTGAAGAAGAAAGCAACGTAAATAAACACACCCAATCTTGATTTAAGAATTCGAAGCGCTTTTTTAACCTGCGTTTTAACAGTTAACTCTGAAAGACCTAATTCTAATGCAATTTCTTTGTGCGATTTATTTTCTTTTCGACTTAAAATAAAAATTTCCCGCATTTTAGGTGGCAAAGCATCAATTTCTTGTTCAATTAATTGCGCCATTTGTTTTTCACGCACCATATAATCAGTCAACACATGATCTTGATCTATATAATCTTGCAAAGAATCGACATATTTACTCTCTACTTTTTGATGGGCAAAAACATCCAGCACACGGTTACGTACAGCAGTATATAAGTATGCTGATAAGTTACCGTCAGGCGCTACCTGTAAACGTTTAACCCAAAGCGATTCAAACAACTGGTGTAATACGTCCTTCGCTTCTTCATCATCATTTAAGCGTTTGCTGGCGTGGATGAAAAGCAGTCCGTAAAAACGATTATAAATTTCTGTAAAGGCCAGCTCATCACCTTGAGTTAACAAGTATGCCAATTCGCTATCAGAATATGAACCGTAAACACGCATAGAGATGAAACAAAGATAATAGAAATACAATCGGTTTCATTGCATCACATAGGTACTTATGTTGCTTATACCTTTATCTTTGCATTTATTTTACACAGCATTGGTACATTTAATATACACAAGGTTTGCATCTGTATGTGTCGTTACTATCTGTAGTTAAATTATTCTGCTAAATGTAGAGCCCGTAAATAAATCCTATAGCCATCAGATCAGAGTGACGACATCAAAGAATAGTTATGTTTGTAATCGTCCGTTAATGAACGGATAATGTCCGGTAACGGACATCTTCTGATCTCAATTTCTACAAAAGAATGCGCTGACGGCTGTAGTGTATATTTATGGATATTGGCACAAACTTGGCACCATTAAAGAAAATGTAAAAATGAAGAAAATAATAACGCTTGCGGTTATCGCGATCTCCATACTATTTAAACCCAGCCAGGCCTGTACGGTAATTTCCTGTGCATTAAAAGGCGAAGTATTCGCTGCAGCCAATGAAGATGATTACATGGGCTTTGCAAGGATGTGGTTTAACCCTAAAACTGCAGAAAGATATGGCTCTGTTTGTTTTGGACTTCCTGATCTGCAAGCACAGGCGGCCATGAATGAATATGGCCTGTTTTACGATTTTACTGCACAAAATATCGATCCTGCAAAATACCATCCTAAAAACATATATAAAGGGGATCTTTTTTTTGAAATTCTTGGCAAATGTAAAACCGTAAAGGAAGCTTTGGTTTATCTGGAAAAATACGATTACGCCATCAGTTCGCAGGTATTAATTGCAGATGCACTTGGAAATTCAATCATCATTAATGCGGGTACTAAATTACCCAAATCAGGGTATTATCAGATCAATACGAATTTTGACATTAGCGCGGTAAAAACTAAAAGCTATTCTTGCCGGAGATATGATATTTCGGAAGAGATGCTAAAAGCGGCAAAAACTATAAACGTTCCCTTTTTTCGAGATATTTTAAACCGTACCCGACAGGAAGGAAAACTATCTACCATTTATAGTAATATCTATGATCTTAAACGCGGAATCATTGCGATATACCACTTTCACGATTTTGAACACCCTTATGTAATTGATTTAAAGAAAGAATTGGCAAAAGGTTACCGATTGGAAAAAATAAGCGATCATTTTCCTCCAAGTTTTGCATACGAACAGTTTTCGATTAGCGATCGGGCCATGTACCGTAAGGAAATGATTTTGGATGAAATTAAGAAAAACGAGCTACAACCCACCCTTAACCATTACTTCGATTTAAGCAGAAATACCGTTAAAAGAGACACTACCATCAATAGTGTACTACTGGAGGTCGGCATTCAATTGATTAAAGATAGTTACAACCAACATGCTAATGGCGGGATATGGGAATATTGGTTTGCAATGCCCGGTGGTTTTAAAATAGAAAATTTTAATGATGAACGTATAAATGCAGCTGCAGAAATATTCGATTATTTAGGTACTGAAAAAGAAATAGATACCAAATTAAAGAATTTTATCTATGAGTTGAGTGCGTATGTTAAGCTTATTCAGGGTAATCAGAATAAGGCGAAAGAATATTATACAATAGCCGCAGCCAGTAGCACTGATACCTGGCCAATATCATTTACACGATCAAAGAAAATGCTAACTATTTTGTAAAAAAATCATTTTAACCCGGAGCCTGTTTAAATTTTTATAACAAATATATAAATGGCCTTTTGCCAGCACAAGAGCGTAGTCGATTGCTTTATTAATGTGTTGAAATGGTCTTCGACTACGCTACCATTGACAGAATCCACTAGTTCGGGTCGTCATCCGATAGCTATCGGATCTCGCGCATGCGGGAATCTTAGTACAAGCGTTTTAAGATTCCCAATCAAGTTGGGAATGACGATTTCTCGAGGGGTATTACCTAATTAAATTTTATCTGTCAATCATATTGATTTTTATATAATAAATTATTCCTCAGAATGACATACGAAATAAATTTTATTTAATTTTAAACAGGCTCTTAATACCTAAGCACAGTGCTTTAATATTTCTGTATTGCATACAGTTAATAAAGAATTTAAGCAAAACGTAATCTGGAAAAAAAGAAATCCTATCTAAAAGAACGTGTATAATTAGATAGGAAGAGGGTTAAATTACATGTTTGATAGGTAGATGTAAATATTAGTTGATGTGCAATTCAGCTAAAAATGCTACAAGGACGAAATTTGGTTTTAATTGATAGCGAAGATCGTATTTGATTTAACTTTTATGATACAGGTTACATAGATCGGTCTGTTTTCATTACAGATAGGTGCAAACGTTAGTCAGATTTTATATCCAACACTATAATATTAGTAGCCTGGCATCCTATCTGTCCATGTTCCAAATTGAAGCGAACCTTAGTTCCTACTACTAAAGCAGGACGATAAATCCCAACTAATTTATTATTATCTGCATAAATCATCTCTTTTCTACCGTCAAGCGCAATAAATCCGAAACCTCTTACCGGATTATACCATTTAATTACCCCTGTATATATCATAAAAACCTTTTTTTACCTTAAATTAGCAACTGCAAAGAAATTTTAAGGCGAAACTGGATAAAACGTTCTATTTTCGTTATAAAAAGGTGTAATTTCGTTATATATACAATGAAGATTGACAAATGATTAAGTGTATAGCCATTGATGACCAACAAAACTCAATTTCGGGTCTTGAAAAATATATAGCGGATGCCCCGAATATGGAACTCCTGGCTAGTTACACCGATCCGATGGCAGCTCTGAATGAACTGAAAAAGATTGACCAGGTAGATGTAATATTTATGGACATTCAAATGCCACATATTTCGGGCATTGAACTTTCTAAAGCAATCCGCTCTAAAACCAGAAAACTGATATTTACTACCTCCCATGAGGAATATGCTTTTGAAGCATTCGAGGCAGAAGCAGATGCTTATCTACTTAAACCTTATGGTTATGCTAAATTTGCCTTAACGGTAAACCGGATGTTTGAAGATGAAACAGAAGATATTGCGCATGAATCTTATTTTTTTGTCAAAAATAAATCTGAAGAACACAAAGCTATTCTGGTACGATATGCAGATATAATAGCTTTTGAAAGTTTCCATAACTACATCAAAATCCATACAAAAGAGAAAGTAATTATTGCGTATTTAAGTCTGAAGGATGTTAAAGAACAGCTGAATATAGAAAAAGGCTTTATTCAACTACATAGGGGTTATATTATTTCCATCAATCATATTTTACATGTTGAAGGCACGAGGATAACGCTTTCTAATCATACCAGCTTTACAGTGGGCGATCTTTACTACAATGATTTCCGTGACTTTTTCACCGACAAACTTATTACCAGTAAACGCAATAAATAAGCATATAATTGGCACAAAGTGCAAAGCCAAAAGCAACATCTAAAAAGAAAGCCCATCTAACTTAGACGGGCTTTCTTTTTAAGCGAAAATAAATTATTTAGCGCTATTTTTTTTATCAGTTACTTCAGCTCTAATTTCTTGGGCTAAAACTTTTAGGTCTTGCATTGCTTTACGTACACGTGTACCTGCTGCAGCATTACCACCATCATAAAATTTCGTTACGTCTGCTTCTACAGAAGAGATTAGATCTTGCACTTTTTTAAATTTGTCCATAATTTTTCTTTTATAGGGATGGTAAACATCCATTAATTAAACAATATTCCTTTCCGCTAACAATAAACGGGCCGCAAAACTATTGCTTTTTATAAATTAAACAAACGTTTATGCCAAATCATTATTGCAAACAGCATAAAATATCAGTGAAATATTTGGGCAAAGGCATCTATGCCACCCTGCTTTTAACAAAATCTGCCTCATTTTTAGCATTTTGCAGATGGCACATTTAATCATAAAAAATTTTACGATTAGGAAAATTAATTTAGCAATTATGTTTTATCTTGGCTGGAAATATGCAATCTTTAAACCTCTTCATTAGTACCAGTTGTTTATTCTTGCTTTTATTCTCCATGCATCTTTTTTTTTCAAAAAAGGGGAATAAACTGTTAAACATTTTCCTTTCCGTTATATTTTTTGCCCGATTTGGGCAAGTATTAACTTCGTTATTTTTTAAATCAGGCCAGCCCAATATCTTGGCCTTTTTTCATCAAACTTTTACGCCGTTTTATTATGCTGCCCCGGCCTGCTTTTATCTCTACATAACAGGGTTTCTTCAGGATCGTAAAAAATTACAAAAAATAGAATGGCTGCATTTTCTACCTGTTCTACTTGCTATTATTCACATTATTCCCTGGCCGCTCTCTATAAAACTTGATTGGGATATGATCGGAAAGCAGTTGGCTGAAAATGGTTACTTGTCTCTCAGCGCAAAAACTGGATTATTTCCTCCATATTTCCACTATTTATTCAGGCCAATTCTGGTATCGGGTTATTTATGCCTTACCTGGATTGCTGTACTCCGTCTAAAAAACACCCCCCGGCAAGTAATCGAAGGTGAAGGCCGAAAATGGATCATCTTTTTTCTTCGGATTGCTACCTTCTTCCAGTTGTTTGGTCTGGTACCTATTGTTTTAAGAAACTTACATATCCCGTATGTTAACACGTCGTTTGTTGTAGCCAATTGTTTAGCCCTGTTATTCATTTTATTATACGCGCTCCACAGGCCTTATATTTTTTATGGCTATCTGCTGGTGGCGGTAGACTGGACTAAAAAACCTGCAGTATTGAAAACAGAAAATGATACAATATTCGTTTCTTTACCTGTAGAAGATGCAAAACCTACAGTTGTACCCATCAAAAAAAATAATCTTTTGGACGCACAACTGTCTGACTATGCCCTTGCCATGACAGAAATGATGGAGCGGGAACAACTTTATCTGCTTCACGATTTTCAGATTATTGATCTGGCAGCAAAACTCAACATTCCAATCCACCACTGCTCGTTCGTAATTAACAAACATATTGGAAAAAATTTCAGAGATTGGATTAACAGTTACCGGGTTGGTCATTTCTTAAAACAGTATCCCTTAAAATCAGATAAAATCACCATCGAAGCTATTGCTTCTGAAGCTGGCTTTAAAAGCGTAGCTACATTTTATAATGCATTTAAAAAAGAAACAGGCTTAATGCCAACTGCTTATTTTGCACAGGAACTAAGCTATTAATCCGTAAAAGCCACCTTTTTAGTCTAACGATCGTATCGTTAGAGGTTACAACAGTAATATTTTTAAGTGCACAGTAAAATACCAGATACCTTTGGCTCCAGATCACAATATACATATTGCGTTCCAAAAATGAGTATACTAAAATCTTTTTTAAACCAGACAAGCCCCTTAACTATGCCATATAAAACATCATTTTTACGCCCTCTTTTCGATTATCTTGAGCAATTCTATCCTTTATCTAATACCATTAAAGCCGAGTTTGAAAGGTCTTGCAAACTTACCCGTATAAAAAAAAACAAACACATTCTCTCTCCAATAGATAGTAATGCTTCTCTGTATTTTTTGGTCAATGGGCTGGTACGTGGTTTTATACGCGATGGTAAACAAGATATCAGTACGTGGTTTAGCTTCGAGAATGAATTAATAGGCGCTATACGCCAACCCAATCAGCACCCCAGTCCTTCTATAGAATATCTTCAGGCCCTGGAAGATTGCAAACTCATCTGCATTCCATATACCTTAATCGATTTGATGTATACCAAATATCCGGAGGCTAACCTAATTGGCAGAAAGCTATTTGCACTTCATTATTATGCTGCATCAGAAAGAGCTATCCTTGCCCGAATACCCAAAGCAATTGGCAGGTACCGTAAAATACAGGAAAGCGGGTTGGATATCAAAAGGATACCGCAGCGTTATCTGGCCAGTTACCTGGGTGTACGTGTAGAAACCATAAGTAGAATCAGAAATAAAGTTGTACCACTTGATTACCAGTTGTGCTCTTAATGTATCGGTAAATATCTAGTCTTTAATAATCGATCATGCTAATAACTAGTCAAATCTCCATGTTTTCCGTGCATTCGTGGCATTATTTTTTACCATAAAGGTACTTAAGACACTAGGATAAGTTATCATTATCTCGAGCAGAGTGCAGCGTCTTCGAGAGATCTATCGAAGCAGATCTCTCCACTCCGCAATGCCCCGGTCGAGATGACGCCCTTTTTTTGAACTCTGCTAGTTTGATCATTGAAAATTAGTCATTGATTATTTACCCTCTATCATCCATTTTCCGTTACACCTCTTCCATTAAAGCCCTACCCTAACCATCCTGTCCTTTCCCTGCATATCCTTCTTTAACTCAATATTATTAAACTCTTTATTAGACAACATATCAACTGTTTCTTTACCTAAATATTCATTGATTTCAAAGAAAAGTTTTCCATTAGGCTTTAAATTTGTTTTTGCAAAATCAGCGATGGCTTTATAAAAAATCAATGGGTTTTCGTCGCTTACAAATAAAGCTAAATGAGGCTCGTGCAAAAGTACATTATTATGCATCTCATTTTTTTCTAAATTCCTGATATAAGGCGGGTTACTTACAATGATATCAAATTTTTCTTCAGATTGAAATGTTAAAATATCCGCTGTAATAAAATTGATCTCAACACCAATTTGCAGGGCATTCTGTTTTGCAACTGCTATAGCATCAGCAGATACATCCAATGTAGCTACCTGGGTGTTTGGTAAGTGCTTTTTAAGCGTAATCGGAATACAACCAGATCCAGTTCCAATATCAAGTATACTTAGCTTTTTCGGTGATTCAAAACTGTTAACTGAGGATTGTATACTGCAAACTGAAATGATCCATTCTACCAATTCCTCTGTTTCGGGCCTTGGTATCAGTACATTTTCGTTTACTTTAAAAACTAAACCATAAAAATGGGCTTCCTCTAAAATATGTTGAATTGGTTTTCCTATCTGCAGGTCGTTAAGAATGCTCAATAGTTTTTGCATGTTGATAAAACTGACAGTTACATCTTTCTGCATCATTAACTTACTGGGAGACAAAGCTAAAACCTGCTCAGCAGCCAGGCTAAATAATGTTTTCGCCTCATCGCTTTCGTATAAGGGTGCAAGTTCCAGTTTATAATGCTCCTCGAGCGCTCCAATGTTCATGAGTAGCAAAATTACTTATTTGAGATGATAACAAATCTGTTTTGATAAGCCCATGACTCTTTTTTACTACTTTTGCCCTAATGAGCGATGAATTCTATATTAAACGCTGTTTGGAGTTAGCCATTTTAAGTATTGGAAACGTAAATCCAAACCCAATGGTAGGCTGTGTTATTGTTTTAAACGATAAAATCCTTGGCGAAGGTTATCATCAGCAATACGGAAAAGCACATGCCGAACCAAATGCGGTTAAAGCTGTATTTGATCAATATGGAGATGAGGCTGAAACCTTGTTAAAACAGGCAACAGCTTATGTGAGTCTAGAGCCCTGTGCACATTTCGGCAAAACCCCTCCCTGTGCCGACCTGTTTGTGAAACACCAGATCAAAAAAGTGGTTATTGGTAATAGAGACCCTTTTTCAAGCGTTGATGGCAAAGGCATCGAAAAGCTTAAAAATGCAGGAATTGAAGTATTAAGTGGGGTTTTAGACGATGAATGCCGTTACCTTAACAGAAGATTTTTCACCAGGATACAACAGCAAAGGCCTTACATCATTTTAAAATGGGCCGAAACTGCCAATGGTTATTTTGCAACTAAAGATGGTCACCAAAAGTGGATCAGCGGCGCTTTAGCCAAACGATTGGCGCACCAGTGGCGAACTGAAGAAGACGCCATTTTGATCGGAAAACAAACCGCCATTATGGACAATCCGCAATTAACGTCACGAGAATGGCCGGGTAAAAACCCCATTCGTTTGATAATCGATAAAAACCTTCAGGTGCCGTTATCCAATCACATTTTCAATGCAGCAGCCAAAACCATCATATTTAATGAAATTAAAACTGATGTAGTCGACAATATCCATTATATCCAAATGGAAGATATGCATTTTTACCTGGCACAAAAGATTGCGTTTCAGCTTTATTTGATGGACATACAATCGGTAATTATCGAGGGTGGTGCGAATATTCTAAATCAGTTTTTATCCACTAACCTTTGGGATGAAGCGCGTATCATCACCTCATCAAACAGCTGGACGGAAGGTGTTCCTTCTCCTACCATAAACGGAAATCTGAAAGAACAAATTCAGATTGGAAATGATAAACTCTCTATCTACATAAACGACATAAATAAATGATCTATATTATTTTAAGTATTTGTTGTAGCGTTACGGTTGCCATATTATTAAAGTTGTCCAAGCGGTACCAGATCAGTATCATTCAGGCCGTTACAATTAATTATCTGGCTGCACTAAGTTTATGCTTTGTTTTTTTTAAGCCAAATGTTAAACTAGTTACATCTACCGCACCATGGCCTGTTTACATTGCGCTGGCTATTCTATTGCCGTCGATATTTTTATTTCTTGCTGCATCAGTAAAGAACCTTGGGATCGTTAAAACCGACATAGCCCAACGCTTATCGTTATTTATTCCCATACTGGCGGCTTATTTTATCTTTAAAGAGGATTTTAACAACTTAAAAATTATAGGCCTTGCGATAGGATTTGTAGCTATTTTCTTAACCTTTCTTCGGAAATCTGATCATCAGGAAGCGAGGAAGGAAAACCTGCTCTATCCCATTATGGTTTTTGTGGGCTTTGGCGTAATTGATGTTCTTTTTAAACAAATTGCCTTATACAAAGAACTACCTTATACAACTTCGCTTTTCACCGTTTTCTGCCTTTCATTCGTCGTATCGCTGCTCATTGTGATTACTATGGTCATTTCAGGCAAGATAAAACTACAATTGGTTAATGTTGTCTGTGGACTGATTTTGGGCTTTTTTAACTTTGGCAACATTCTTTTTTACATGAAGGCGCACAAAGCACTGGCAGAAAATCCATCAACAGTTTTTGCTGCCATGAATTTAGGCGTTATCATTATCGGAACATTAATTGGCATAATTGCTTTTAAAGAAAAATTAAGTAAACTGAATTATGTAGGCATAGTTTTGGCTATCGCTGCTGTTATCTTCATAACCCTATCGCAAAATGCTGTTCGATGATTCCTATAAAACTATCGAAGGTGCCTCGGAAGGCATATTTCGTGATAAAGGCAGCAAATTTATTGCTTATGCCTACCCAATCCGCAATGAAGAAGAAGTAAAACCAATTATTGTGAACCTGCGGGCTGCAAATGCAAAGGCCAATCATTTCTGTTATGCATACCGTTTAACACCCAATCGCTCTGTTTTTAGGGTAAATGATGATGGCGAACCTTCTGGTACTGCAGGAAGGCCAATCCTGAATTGTTTATTATCGGAAGATATTACCAATATATTAATTGTAGTTGTACGTTATTTTGGTGGCACCTTATTGGGTGTTCCAGGTTTAATTAACGCATACAGAAACGCTAGTATAGAAGCTATTAAAGCTTCAAGAATAATTTCGAAAACAGTTAATGATGTGTATGAAGTTCATTTCGAATACCTACAAATGAATGATGTAATGAAATTGAGCAAAGAGGAAAATTTACAGGTTTTAGCACAACAGTTTGATACCAATTGTATATTGAAATTTGAGGTAAGAAAGGCACAACTCAATCAGGTTTTGAGTAAGTTTGATAAAATTGAAGGTGTTAAACTAAAATATCTACACACCATTTAATAGCCACAGACATTAGTTCTGCGTTGATTAGCGAAATCTGCAAGAATAAAAAAATGTACAAAGTGACATGAACGTAATTTAGTAACCACAGATAAAAAGGATCAACAGAGATAAATCTGTTGCCATGAGCGAGATCTGCAAGCAAAACAAACCAATATGAAAATATCCGAAAGCGACTTAATCATCAATCCCGATTGCAGTATATACCATTTAAATCTTCTGCCCGGAGATATTGCCGAAACCGTAATTACTGTTGGCGATCCTGACCGCGTTGGCGAAGTGAGCAAGTATTTCGACCAGATAGAACTTAAAAAAGGGAAACGGGAATTTATTACCCATACCGGTTTTATAGGTAAAAAAAGGATAACTGTACTCTCAACAGGTATTGGTACAGATAACATTGATATCGTTTTTAATGAGCTGGATGCACTGGTAAACGTCGATTTTGAAACCCGCGAAGTAAAAAAAGAATTAACCTCGCTGAATATTATCCGAGTAGGCACATCAGGAGCTGTGCAGCCAGATATCCCCATGGGAACCATTTTAGCTTCCTCTCATGGTTTGGGCATGGATGCTTTAATGAATTATTACCTACAGCAACTATCTGGCGATGAGCAACTTTTAACAGATGATATCAAGATACATTTTGGTCATTTAAAAAATATAAACCCCTATTTAACAGCTGCAGATGAAGGTCTTTTAAATACCATCGGCAAAGATATGGTTCATGGAATCACCATTACTGCTCCGGGCTTTTATGCCCCTCAAGGGAGGATAGTGAGGGCAAAAAATGCTGTCCCCGATTTCATCGGACTCATTAACAGCTTTCGGAGCAACCAATACCGGATTACCAATTTAGAAATGGAAACTGCGGGGATTTACGCTTTAGCAAAAGTTTTGGGACATAAAGCACTTTCTGTAAATGCTATTTTGGCCAGTCGTATAAAATTCGAATTCAGCAATGAGCCTGATAAAATTATAGAAAAGGCCATTAAAACGGTGTTGGAAAGGATTTAATTAAGGCTGATCAGTCACCAATATAACCTCCAGTGCACTAAGATGTCTCAGGTGGTTAAAATAAACCATTAATAACCTATAAAGCACTAAAATTAACAACTTGTCCAAAAAACTGAAAAGTCAGATAGTAACATCTGACTCCACTTAAATAAATCTTCTTAAAAGATCTCTCCACTACGTTCACTTCGGTCGAGATGACGATGGTAGAGGAATAAAAAGGCCCGAAATTTCGGGCCTCCATATTTATACTGTTCGTATCTTCTCTTTTATCAGTTCATTTCCCTCAGTATCCAAATACGTACAGGTCATTTCTTCCAGATCAGTTACCCATTTCTCCACGCCAGCATCTGCAGCTTGTTTACAAAAGGTAATATAATCTGTTTCACCTTGTTGATGTACTTTTAAAGCGTGCTCCAACTTTCCGGCAGAAGATTCTTCATTGATAACCAAAGTTGGATATTCGTCAGGACTCACCTGTTGTGCATTATCTTCGTCATCAAAATAAATCGATAAACCATTGCTTACATAAACATCATTCCGCCTCACACCCAATTCCTTAATTTCTTTTATAAACTGCGGAAAATCTGCACCAGTTTTAATTTTTGATTCTGCTGCCCGGATATTTTCAATAGTGAACATAATTTATTTATTTAATGAAACTTTGTAAATGGTTGTTTGCGTGTACAAATCTTCGGGTCTTAATATGGTACTTGGAAATTCAGGGATATTTACTGCATTGGGGTGATGCTGTGTTTCCACACAAAAAGCACCGAAGCTGACGTAATCCCTTCCGCCTTTGCCATTTCTCACATCCAAATATTTTGAGGTATAAAGATGTGCTACTGGTTCTGTTGTATATACGCTTAAAACTAAACCACTTTCTTCTTCAATTGTTTTGGTTGCCAGCGATAAATCGCCATAGATTTTATCCAGAACGTAAGTTTGGTCATAACCTTCTTCCTCATCCCAATCCTGCCCAATCGCTTTAGATTTTGTAAAATCCATGTGCGTACCTTCCACAGGAATCAGTTTACCTGTTACTGAATAATTACTGTCCTGCTCAAGGTAATTTGAAGCAAAAATCTGCTGTTTGTGGTTTTTAATATTTCCGCCTTCAGGAGCCAGATTAAAATAACCATGGTGTGTTAAATTGATTGCAGTAGCCTGATCAGTCTCAGCTTCATAACTTAAAATCAATTCATCATTTTCGGTAAGTTCGAAAGTAAGGTCAATGATCAGGTTGCCAGGGAAATTTTCTTCGCCATCCACACTTTCGTACTGTAAGGTAACCGACGATTGTGACCCTTCGCCCACTTCAACAATATCCCAAACTTTTTTATCAAAACCTTCTATACCGCCGTGTAGCGTATCGGTACCCGCATTTTGTGCCAGTTGATAGTCCTCTCCATCAATGGTAAACCGGCCATTTTTGATGCGGTTGGCATAACGTCCTACAATAGCACCCAGATATGGATACTCGGTTAGGTAATCCGGATTAAGGTATTCCTCGAAAGTGTCAAAGCCCAATACAATATCCTGCATTTCGCCTTTGGCGTTTTTAACGATGAATTTGTTAATGATCGCACCATAATTGAAGATTTTAACATAAGTGCCTTTACTATTGATTAGTTCGATTGCGATAACTTCTTCGCCATCAATAATTTTTCCAGTAAGTATTTGCTGAACGCTCATAAATTGTAACTTAGGGCTTTTGTTTCCTAAACAAACATACTATTATTAATGCTTTTAATAAATATATTTTAGCCAAATGAATATTAACCTTGAGGAAAAATTTGCAGCGCAATATCATAAAAAAGCAGCTGCTCTATATTTTACACCCGGTCGCGTTAACCTCATTGGCGAGCATATTGACTACAATGGCGGTTTAGTAATGCCATGTGCCATTACCCTCGGAACGTGGCTGGCACTTGCGCCTAATAATGATAACAAATTCAGGTTTAAGAGTCTGAATTTCGAGATGGAAACCACTGTTGAAAGCAATGTTTTAAATGAAAAAGACGGAAGCCAATGGACCAATTATCCTGTAGGTGTAATTAATGAAATGATCAAAGATGGAAAAGAGATTACCGGATTGGATTTTCTTTTTTATGGGAATATCCCCATTGGATCAGGACTTTCTTCTTCTGCATCAATTGAGATTGCTACGGCGTATGCCTTAAACAATTATTTTAACCTGGGGTATGACCGATTAGAGCTTGTTAAGATTGCCAAAAGGGTGGAGAATGATTTTATTGGCCTAAACTCAGGCATAATGGATCAGTTTGCGGTTGCTTTTGGCGAAAAAAATAAAGCGATTGTTTTAGACTGCGAGACTTTAAAATATAAAATGGTTGATGTTGATCTCGGCAATTATGTGCTGGCCATCATCAATACCAATAAGCCGCGCGAACTGACAGATTCTAAGTACAATGAACGTGTGGCCGAATGTCAAACAGCCTTAAAGCTATTGAACAAAGAAATTACACTTCAATATCTTTGCGAGCTTAATGCAGAAAAATTTGCGTTGCACAGCCATTTAATTACCAGCGAAACCATATTAAACCGCGCTACACATGTAGTGAAAGAGAACGACCGTGTTCATCAGGCTGCAAGGGCTTTAAACAGCGGTAACCTCGAAGAATTTGGCCGGTTAATGTATGCTTCGCATCAATCTTTAAAAAGCTTATACGAAGTAAGTGGAAAAGAGCTGGATACAGTTGTAGATTTCTGTACCGGCTATCAACATGTAATAGGTGCACGAATGACTGGTGCTGGATTTGGCGGCTGTGCCATCGCTTTATTGGAAAAAGGCTTCGAAGAAGATTTTGCCAGGCATTTAACCGATTATTATGTAGCTAAAATTGGTTACCCTGCTACCATTTACGTTAGCGAAATTAGCAATGGCCCACATTTAATAACAGAGACAAATAAGTAAACACAGATCCAAATATGTTAAAATCGGTGTAATTCATCAATCTGTGTAATCCTTTTAAAAATAATGAGAAAATTAAAATTAGACGAGTTAAATCGTCCGGATATTGAGGCGTTTAAGGCACAGGAAAAGTTACCTGTTGTAGTGGTTTTGGATAGTGTACGCAGCATGCACAATGTAGGTTCAATATTCCGTACCGCTGATGGCTTTGCTTTAGAAAAGGTGATTCTTTGTGGCATAACTGCACAACCACCACATCGCGAAATTGAAAAAACGGCTCTGGGTGCTACGCAATCGGTAGATTGGATTCATTATACAGACACTTTACAGGCTGTTGATGCACTAAGGGATTTAGGATACGAAATTATTGCCATTGAACAGGCAGAGAATAGCACAATGCTAAATACTTTCACACCGGATCCCAATAAAAAATATGCGCTTATTTTCGGGAATGAAGTTGATGGTGTTAGCGATGAGGTAATGGCTAAAATTGATGAGTGCATCGAAATTCCGCAATTTGGGACCAAACATTCTTTTAACATCGTAATTTCTGCCGGGATAGTATTTTGGGATTTCTTTGCTAAATTAAGACTTTAGTATCATTATTTCGACTGAAATGCAACAAAATGGAGAAATCTTTAAACAATGTAAAAAGATTTCTCTCCCAAAAGTTCGGGACTGCTCTCCATCTGATCGAAAATGAAGCGCGATTTTTGAAATCTGTTTACAGCTGAAAAGTCCTACCCTCAACCGCTAGCTCAGTATTTTCGAAAACAGACTGTGCTTCTTCTAAAAGCATTTGTAAGGTTTTGTAACGTGAAGAAAAATGGCCGATGAGTAATTTTTTAGCTCCGCTAATTTTTGCTACTTCTGCTGCCTGAAAAGCGGTTGTGTGATGTGTTTCTTTAGCCCTGTCCAGTAGGTCGTGCATAAAGGTAGCTTCGTGGTATAAGGTATCGCAATCTTTTATCGTAGTAAAGTACCTTTCATCAAATAAAGTATCAGAACAATAGGCATAACACCGTGGCGCATCTGCCGGTATGGTGTAATCTTCACTGCGCAAAATATCGCCATTGGGCAATTCTACATCAATCCCTTTTTTTAAGGCTGTATAATAAGCCATGGGCACTTCGTCTGCTTTATCTTTGATTAGTTTGCGCTGCCTTTTCTTTTGTTGAAAAATAAAACCTGTAGTCGGTATACGGTGATTTAAAACAATGGTTTTGACGATCAGGTCACTGTTTTCGAAAATCTGGGTAGATTGATCGGCTTCAATTGGAAAAAACTCAATAGGATACCTTAAAACGGTATCAGAATATTTAAACTGAATTTCTAAGATTTCAAGTAAAGGCTTGGGACCAAATATCTGTATTGGCTTTATCCTGCCGTTTAAATGCAAGCTTGATAATAATCCAATCAACCCAAAATAATGGTCGCCATGTAAATGACTGATAAAAATATAATCTATCCGGGCGGCCTTAAGGTTAAACTTGGCCAGTTGTTGTTGGGTGCCTTCACCACAGTCGATCAAATAGTATTTTTCGTTACAATTTAAAAGCTGTGCCGATGGATTCCTGTTGTATACAGGTGTTGCAGAACTGCTTCCCAAAATGGTAACTTCAAACTTCATCATGATCAGATATAAAAAGCCCCGTAGATTTTTAGAAACTACGAGGCCAGAATGTTATTTAAATATTTTGTTATTTAGCGCCTCTAAACTCTTTTTCCAACTCATCCATAAAGATGAAATCCGTTGCTTCGTCTAATGTATTAACAAACGTTACAGATTGAAATATGTTTGATAATTCAATAATTGATGCAAGCTCGTCGTTAATTCCCGTTACAATAAATAATCCGCCTGCCGATTTGCAAAGCCTGTCGCCAACTAATAAGCAACTTAAATCCTGTGCATCACTACACTCTGTAACATGACTTAAATCAACAATTATATTCTGAAATCCCTCGGCATTAAGCAAATAGAATTCTGCTTTTAAACCGGGAGCATTGTCGTTTGTAAACTTATGTTCTTCTAACTTTAAGGTTACATATTTATCGTGTTTATCTACTGAAAATTTCATCTCTCTAATCTTTATTGCACTAATGTATAAATTTCTTTCGAATTTAAAGTGTTCCCAAAGCCTTTAAAACATTAGTTTCAATGCGGCTGGAAATTGCATCAGCATCAGCTTTTATAAAAGTCTCGCCTACAATTTTTTCATAAAGTTCAATGTAACGTTCTGAAATTGAATTTACGATTTCCGGAGTCATTTCTGGCACAACCTGTCCGTCTTTTCCCTGAAAACCATTTTCAATTAACCATTTTCTAACAAACTCTTTTGAAAGTTGCTTCTGTGGTTCATTGTTATCCTGACGCTCCTGATAACCTTTAGCGTAAAAATATCGTGAAGAATCTGGTGTATGAATTTCATCGATTAAATAGATTACACCATCTGCTGCGCCAAATTCGTATTTTGTATCTACCAGGATCAAGCCGCTTTTTGCCGCAATCTCAGTTCCACGTTGGTACAGTGCGTAAGTATATTCTTCTAATTTTTCATAATCGGTTATCGAAACAATACCTTTTGCCAAAATATCTTCTTTTGAGATATCCTCATCATGACCTACCGAAGCTTTAGTGGTTGGTGTAATAATGGGTTGAGGCAGTTTATCGTTTTCCTTTAAACCTTCAGGTAAAGTAACACCACAAACAGAACGTTTACCAGCGCTGTATTCTCTCCAGGCATGTCCGGCTAAATAACCTCTGATCACCATTTCTACTTTAAACGGTTCGCAGATACGGCCAATAGTAACCATTGGATCTGGAACAGACAAAACCCAGTTGGGAACGATATCCTGTGTAGCTGCTAAAAATTTAGCCGCAATCTGGTTTAATACCTGTCCTTTAAATGGAATCGCTTCAGGCAATACTACATCGAATGCAGAAATACGGTCGGATACGACCATTACCATCGATTGATCGGCAATTGTATATACATCGCGTACTTTACCTTTGTAAAAATTACTTTGATTAGGGAAATTGAAATGGGTTTCTTTAAGTGCTTTCATGAGGCCGTAAAAATAGAGAAAAAGTCCGAAAGTCCGAAGTCTTTAGTCCTAAGTCGATTTTGACTTAAGACTACAGACTCCCCATTTTGGACTTAACTATTGAATATCTCCGTAAGCTTTCAGGATATCTTTTACCAATTTATGCCTCACCACATCTTCTCCACTTAAATAGATAATATCAATTCCTTTAATATCTTCTAAAATCCTCAAGCCATTAAATAAACCCGACATTTGTTTTTTAGGTAAATCTACTTGTGTAACATCACCTGTAACAATAAATTTAGCAGTCGGCCCCATACGCGTTAAAAACATTTTTAACTGCATATCGGTGGCATTCTGGGCTTCATCTAAAATCACAAAGCAATTATCTAAGGTACGGCCCCTCATAAATGCCAATGGTGCAATTTCTATTGTACGGTTTTCAATGTAGAATTTCAATTTCTCGGCAGGGATCATATCATCCAGCGCATCATAAAGCGGACGTAAATATGGATCAATTTTTTCCTTTAAATCACCTGGTAAGAAACCCAGGTTCTCTCCAGCTTCAACAGCCGGGCGCGTTAAAATGATCCTTTTAATCTCTTTATTTTTCAATGCTCTTACCGCCAGGGCTACAGCTGTATAGGTTTTACCTGTTCCTGCAGGACCAATGGCAAATAGAATGTCATTTTTAGCAATACTGCTTACCATTTTGCGCTGATTTGCGGTTCTTGCTTTTATCAATAAGCCATTAGTACCGAAAACAATTACTTCTCCGCCACCTCCGGTTGGTTGTTCTGCATCTTTTTTTGCAACGCCCGCTGCCTTTGCACCTAATATTGTTTCTACGTCATTATTGCTTAGTGAGCTATATTTTTCTAGATGCGCAATTAGCTGGTTAAACTTCTCTTCGAAAGCCTTAAGTTCCTGTTCATCACCGAGAACCTTAACATCACTCCCTCTCGCCACCAGTTTTAATTTTGCGAAAGCACCTTTAATCATTTCGTAATTCTCATTGTTCGGCCCCCAAAAGTGAGCAGGATTTACGGTATCCAGGGTTAATTTTAATTCGTTCAAACTATAGTATTTTAAAAAGTTATCGGGGTATATTAATTAAAATTTGAATATTTGCAGGCGCTTAGGCCTGTACACAAGAATAAGCAATAATAATGAATTTTTAATGGGGATAATTACTTTAACAACAGATTTAGGTTCAAAAGATTTTTACCAGAGCGCCCTTAAAGGTAGTCTGTTGAGTCTTATGCCTAATGTTAATTTAGTTGATATTACCCATGAAGTTCCTTCATTCAATATTTCGTACGCTGCTTTCGTTTTAAAAAACGCTTATCCTTACTTTCCGAAGAATACAGTACACCTGATCGGTATCGATTCTGTATATAGCGAAAATACCAAATACATCGCGGTAAAGCACCGTGATCATTATTTTGTGGGTGCAGACAATGGTATTTTCTCGCTTCTGTTTGATGATGTTCCGGAAGACGTGGTAGAATTGAACATTATGCAGGATTTGAAATACCTGCACTTCCCATTGGTTGATATTTTTGTTAAAGCGGCTACGCACCTGGCCAAAGGAGGCAAACTGAAGGATATTGGTTTACCTGTAGCAGAGATTGAACAAAAGATGCTTTTGCACCCTGTAATTGAGCGGGATGTGATTCGCGGGAGTGTGGTGTACATTGATACTTTTTGCAATGTAATTACCAATATTACCAAGGATCTTTTTACCAAAATTCAGAAAAACAGAGACTTTACATTATACTTTAGAAAAAGTGAAACCATTACACAATTAAGCTGGCATTACAACGAAGTGCAGGAAGGTGAAAAACTTTGTCTGTTCGGCATCAGTAACCACCTCGAAATTGCCATTAATAAAGGAAAAGCCAGTGGATTGTTAGGATTGCACCTTGGTGATATTGTAAGGGTTGAGTTTCATTCTTAAAAGCGAAAAGACCAAAGCTAAAAAACTAAAGCGGAAAAATCCTTATAGAAATTATAGTCATTTCGACCAAAATGGAGAAATCTATTGCCGAATTTATTTCCAGGTAGATCTCTCCGTTCCCTTGTACTTCAGTTGGGATGACGAATATTTTGGGAACTTTGCATTACAAATGAACTAATGACGACTGAACCAACAAAACAACTTCTACCCTTTTCGCGTTTATATCCACATGAAGAAATATTTTTATCTGCTCTCACTGATCTTATTTAGTTTTCAAGCTTTTGCGCAACAGGATACTGCCGCTTATGCAGCACAAAGGATTAAAGTAAATTCTCTGCTTCAGGAGCGAAGTACTAAATTTGGCCAATATGATGAAAGCTTAACGCAGCGTTCAGGCATTTTTGGGTGGCAAACGAAAAAAGACATCAAAAATTCAAATGAAATTCTCCGTCAGGTGGTATTAACCGATAATAATATTTTCAAGGAACTGAAAATTTTAATGGATTATAAAGACCTGCAAAACCAACAAAAGGTGGCCGTTGCAGATAATTCTCAGGAACGGATTGAAGCTTATATGGGTACCATTAAAAAATTACAGGATCAGAATGCACAGCTTAAAGAAGATTTAGAGAAAAAAAATAAAGGAGGTTTATCAACCTATATTATTGTCTTTTTGATTTTAATAATGGCTGGCGGGTTTTATTTTTTCAATAAAAAACTGCATAATTACGAAACCGCTAAAATCAAGCCTTAATTACAATAAGATTTTAGCAGCTTTATGACCTTTAAATCAATAAACAAATTATGAAAAAAGGACTGTTTAAAATCCTGGCGAAGATAAACAAAGTAGTTTTGCCAAGTTTGTATAAAAAGGATCCGAACAAGCTGACCACTTTTCAGAAAGCGATATTAGGCTACCGGTACTGGGTAACTACAAATGCTTTGGACTAGTTTAGAAAAACCTCGCAGGTTTAATTGGTGGGTTATTTATGTTTCAACGGTCCCATTGAGGGCTGCGCCGTTTAAAAACCTGCGAGGTTTAAAATATTATTATTTCTTAAAATGCTCAATAATTAACGTTGCCAATTCGGTACCAATACGTTCTTGTGCTTCGTTTGTTGATGCACCGATGTGTGGTGTTAAAGAGATTTTAGGATGGGTTAAAATTTCTGCCAATGGTGTAGGTTCATTATCGAAAACATCTAAACCTGCAAAAGAAACCTTACCAGAGTTTAAAGCTTCAATTAAAGCCGGCTCATCAATTGTTCCACCGCGTGAACAGTTTACAATACCAACACCATTTTTCATTTTAGCAAATTCTTCTGCGCCCAAAATCGGTTTATCGGCAAATGGAGTATGTAAACTAAAGAAATCACTTCCTGTAATTACTTCATCTAAGGAAACCGTTTTAATCGGAATATTGACTGATTTACCACCCTGGAATTCTAAAGTAATTTCAGATTCAGATGGATATAAATCGTAAGCTAAAACATTCATACCTAAACCTAATGCCACTTTTGCAGTTGCACGACCAATACGGCCAAAACCGATAATACCGATGGTTTTACCACTTAATTCGGTTCCTTTAGCATAAGCTTTTTTAAGATTATTGAATTGTGTAGCACCTTCAACAGGCATTTTACGATTAGCATCCTGTAGGAACCTGATACCGGTAAATAAATGTGAAAAAACCAACTCAGCTACCGACAATGAAGATGCAGCTGGTGTATTTACCACTGCGACACCCTGACTGCGAGCATATTCTACATCAATATTATCCATACCAACTCCACCTCTACCAATTAATTTAATATTTGGAACAGCATCAATTAATTCTTTTCTAACTTTTGTTGCGCTACGAACGGTAATGGCATCATAATTTTTTAAAGCTTCAGCTAGTTTATCTTGCGGAATGGTTTCTGTATCCACCTGGAAACCTGCTTTTTCTAATAATTCTTTTCCGATCGGATCAATCCCATCGTTTGCTAATATCCTAATCATTGTTATTTATGATTGCGCAGATTTGATTAAATCGATTAAATAATCGTATAATCATCTGCGGTTATAATTAATTTTTAATTTGCTTTTGCTTGTTGTTCTTCAAAGGATTGCATGGCATCTATCAATGCATGAACACTTGTAATTGGCAAGGCATTGTACATCGAAGCGCGGAAACCACCTACACTTCTGTGGCCTTTAATCCCTACAATACCCTGTTCTTCCGCATATTTCAAAAATGGTTTTTCCAATTCTGTATTTTCCATTACGAAACATATATTCATTCTGGAACGGTCTTCAACAGCGCAGGTTCCTTTAAATAAGGGATTGCGATCGATCTCTCTGTAAAGTGCCTCAGCTTTTTGTTTGTTTTCTTTTTCAATTTCTGCAACACCGCCTTTTGATTTTAACCATCGAAGGTTTAATAATGCAACATAAATGGAGAAAACAGGAGGTGTGTTATACATTGAACCGTTGTCGATATGCGATTGATAGTTTAACATCGATGGAATTTTACGGTCGATTTTACCTAAAATTTCATCTTTAACAATGGCAATGGTTAAACCTGCCGGACCAACATTTTTTTGCGCTCCTGCATAAATTAAATCGAACTGAGAAACATCGATTACACGGCTCATGATATCTGACGACATATCGCAAACTACAGGAACACCGGTTTTAGGTACTTCGAAAAGTTCAGTACCGTAAATGGTATTGTTGGATGTATAGTGGAAATAAGCACTATCGGCAGGGATTTCGAAATCCTTAGGAATGAAGGTGTAGTTTGCATCTTTTGAAGAAGCCACCACGTTTACATTACCGATCAATTTAGCTTCTTTTAATGCCTTGGTTGCCCAAACACCTGAATCCAAATAGCTTGCAGTTTGTCCATCGCCCAATAAGTTCATCGGTACCATTGCAAACTGTAAACTTGCACCACCTTGTAAAAATAAAACGGAATAACCCGACGGCACATTTAATAATTCTTTTACCAACTTATCAGCTTCAGCAACAACTGCCTCAAATTCGGTTGTT